>SDBV01002111.1_pt1 | contig 29823 bp, 46 predicted proteins | sample 2277081 | NCBI WGS metagenome assembly SDBV01 (sample SAMN10402039, study PRJNA504765) | marine sediment metagenome | isolation source: marine sediment core GS10_PC15, 223 cmbsf | place: Arctic Ocean: Southern Knipovich Ridge | collected 2010
ATCTTGGGGTGTGGGGTGATTGTACTCGAAAGAATCATCAAGAGGACAATACACTTTTGCTGGAAGGTCAGAAATGAGGAATCAAAATGTCTGAGATTGTTGATTGCAAACTGAAATACCAAACAGACAAGGGCAAGCGCCTCAAGGCTCCTGTACGTTTAGAGTACAAGGATGGTCGCATCATCTTTCGGAAGTCTCCCTTTGGGATGAAGGATGAAATAAAATCTATGGCTGGGGCTAAGTGGCATGGCTATGATGCCAAACCTAAGAAGTATTGGTCGGTTGCCGACAACTTCAGGAATCAATTCCAACTCCACTGGATGATGGGCGAGAATGTCTATGAATGGTTTGAGAAACCAGTAGTTAGACATGAGTACTCTCGTCCATTAATGGAACATCAGAAGGACATGACCGATCGTGGACTCGCACACCATTTTCAGATATGGGGTGCCGAGATGGGGGTGGGAAAAGCGAGCCCTCTATCAACTAAGATAGCCACACCAACAGGTTGGACAACTTTTGGCGAGGTTCAAGTTGGTGATGAGGTCATCAACCCTGAGGGCGGTCGAACGCTGATTAAGGGTGTTTACCCCCGTGGCAAAATGGAAATGTTCCGAGTGACATTCACCGATGATTCTTCTGTTGTTTGTGGTGGGGATCACCTCTGGAATGTTCGCACGTCAAATAAAAAACGGAGGGGTCAACCCTACGAGACACTCGAACTCAATGAGATAATTTCAAGGGGTATTCAATTTAATAGTGGGGGTAATAAACACTACATTCCGATGGTAATGCCAGTTGAATATGATGATGTTCCACTTGAGGTGCATCCTTATCTGTTGGGCTACATTCTTGGGAATGGTTGTCTGACTCATAAGTGTTCTACAGGAAATATGATTTCAATACCTGATCAAGAGACGGTTGATCGCTTGAATTCGATGATGGATACACCTCTCAGACATAATTCACTTATTGCTTATGCTATCAAGGACACTATAGTCCATCAATTCATTCAGCAATCTGGTTTGAAAGGCCACTATTCATATAACAAATTCGTACCTGATGCCTACTTGTTCAACACTATTCAAAAGCGCATTGAGCTTCTTCAAGGATTATGTGATTCAGATGGACATGCAAGTGCTAGAGGTGGTGTTAGATATTCAACAACCGCCCCTGAATTGCGAGATGCTTTTGTAACCCTCGTTCAATCCCTTGGAGGCACATGTCACATTTCTGAGAGTCTTCCGCCATATATTTACAAAGGAGAAAAACGCACTAGAAAATTGTTGTATAAAATCAATGCTGCATTCCCCTCTTCGATACAGCCTTTCCAATTGAGTCGGAAACGGGATGATTATGTGATTCCTACAAAGTATGAGCCGACCCGTGCTATCACGACTGTTGAGTCTATCGGCGAAGAGGAATGTATCTGTATCGCTGTTGAGGCTGAGAACCAGTTGTATGTCACGGACGAGTTCATTGTGACTCACAATACGCTAAGTGCCCAAGAAGTGATCGAACGTGCTGGAGTACCTCTCTGGTGGTGGACAGGTCCCAAGACATCCCTCCCTAATATCCAACGTGAGTTCAAGAAGTGGGGTTTTGATGAGACTTGTGCTACTGTCGAGTTCATGACCTACGAGCGCCTTGTTCGGATCATGGATGAATGGCACGAAGGTGATCCTCTCCCTGGTGGTGTGATATTCGATGAGTCTTCCCGATGTAAGACCTGTACAAGTCAAAGGTCAATGGCGGCTCAGAAACTTGCTGACATGATGCGTGCCAAATACATGTGGGATGCCTATGTAATCCTCATGTCAGGAACACCTTCACCAAAAAAACCTACAGATTGGTGGAGTCAGTGCGAGATTGCCTGGCCTGGTTTCCTCAGAGAAGGAAGTGTGAAAGCTCTTGAGAAGCGTCTTGCTTTCCAGGTGCAAAAGACATTCGACAGTGGCACCTTTTGGACGACTGTTGGTTGGAGGGATGACAAGAACAAGTGCAAAGAATGTGGTCTCACTTATGACGAGGGAGATCATGAGCGTGATGTCGAAAACTTGGATATCGAAGTCCATAAGTTCGTTCCATCAAAGAACGAAGTTGCTTTCATGCACAGAAGGTTGAACGGATTAGTCATCATTAAGCACAAGAAGGACTGCCTCAACTTACCCGAGAAGCGTTACCGCAAAGTTGAGTGCAAGCCGACATCTTCATTGCTTAGAGTCGGCAAAACCATTGTTGATTCGGCTCCGAATGCCATGGTTGGCATGACAAAGTTACGAGAATTGTCGGATGGTTTTCAGTACCGGGATGTAGCTGATGGCATGAAGCCTTGTGACCATTGTCCCGAGTTTTGTGGCAAAGTCGATGAATGGTTTGATCCCGAGGATGAATTCAAATGCTTTGAAGCAATTGACATGCTTGATGAAGAATTGGTCGTTCGACTTGAGAAGCGGACAGTCGTTTGTCCAAAGTGTCAGGGTAGTGGCGAGATTAAGAAGACTAAGAGAGTCGTTAAGCGAGTTCCTTGTCCCAAGGAAAAAGCTCTAAAGGGTCTTCTGGGCGAATGCGAGGAAACTGGAAGGATTGTTATCTTCGCAGGGTTTACAGGATCGGTTGACAATTGTGTTGAAATCTGCCACAAGGAAGGGTGGGCAGTCGTCCGGTGTGATGGACGTGGTTTCCAAGTTACATGTTCAGATGGGTCAGTTCTTACAGGTGTCGACCCTCTCGATTTCTGGGCGGACATGGAAAACAAGTCGGTAGCTTTTGTGGCTCACCCTGAGTCCGGAGGGATGTCACTGACATTAGTTGAAGCACGGATGGCAGTGTACTGGAGTAACTCATTCAAACCTGAATACCGAGTACAATCTGAAGATCGTATTCACCGGAAGGGTATGGATGAGAACCTTGGTTGTGTAATCGTTGACTTGATACATTTACCCACTGACGAGCGTGTCGTCGATATCATCAGAGAAAATCGAAAACTCGAACTGATGACGATGGGTACAATAATGGAAGGAATCGATTGGGAGAATGGATCATGATTTCAAGACTTCGATTCTATATGACGTTTGATGAGGAATGGACACAACATATCAAACATCCACAGGATATTTTACAGGATGCACTGGATGCGGGTTTTGAGAGTTATGATGAAGGTTATATCTCTTTTGATTACGATGAGGGTGTTGCGATTCTTTTTATGATGAGTGGTCGTGATAGCTTTATGGTGAGAGACATCATTGTTGAAACCTTCCTGGAGAATGTCCCTGATCTCAGTGAGTCTAATTTTGATATCGAGATTGATCTTGATGCCAAAGTCGATGACTACAATGACTTTTAACCCTTACCTCTTGGAGGTCTCAAATGAGACGACTCGTATCTTTTGTAGCGGCTCTGATGTTGGTTTCTCAACTGGCTATTGCTAATCCCATTACAGATCAAGAAATTCTCAACAATTTGCAGAACGTCAGTGTCACTATCAGTGTTGATGGGCATGGACGTGGCTCGGGAACTCTGTTTACCCGTGAGGTGTCTGCGGGCACCTACAAGTCCTTTGTCTGGACTGCTGGTCACGTCGTTGATGATCTCCGTACAGAGCGCAGCGTCATCGACAGGGAAACTGGAACCAAGAGAATCATCATTGGTTTCAAGGATTGTCAGATTTACCAAGAGACTATCCAAGATGGTCGTAAGGTGAAGCAAGAGTATCTCGACTGTAAGGTAATCTGCTTTTCCAACAGTAACACTGGCGACGATCAAGCTGTCTTGGAAGTTCGGATGCGGAACTACTCACAAGCAACAACTACTTTCTATTCTGGTAAAGAAATTCCCGGCATCGGCACTGAATTGATTCATGTAGGAAGTTTGCTCGGTGATATTGGCTCCTGTTCTTTTACGACTGGTGTCACATCCCAAGTGGGTCGACTCCTTGCTCTCAATGACAACTACGCTGAAGTCGTCTATGACCAGACATCTGCTGTAGCATTTCCGGGTAGTTCCGGCGGCGGTGTATTCAACCAGGAGACGGGAGAATACATTGGTATGCTGACGGCTGGTATTCGCGATGCTCAAGGATTCGCCTGGTACGTTCCCATACGACGCCAACGAGAATGGGCAAAGAGCGTGAATATGGAATGGGCAATGGATGTTTCCGTCGAAATGCCCAGTAAGAGGGAATTGAAAGAGATTCCGATCGATGATGGACGTTAAAGGCAGGATGTAGGATTCACACAACCCGCAGGTTTCACCCACCTGCGGGTTGTTTCTCTCTCTCTAAAAGGAATTACCCACATGACTCAAAAGGCAAAATTGAAAATCACGAAGGCGAACGTCGCTAAACTCAAAGCTGACATCACATCAAAAGAATACAAGCAGACAGTCCTTGCAAAGAAATACAAAATTAGTCGGTCGTTGGTAAGTGAAATCGCAAACGAACGTGCTCACAAGGATGTCCCGTGGCCGGAAGGTAAACCTGCCCCTAAGATAGCAGGCGGACAACGTAAGAAAATCGAAGACTATGATCCAACTAATCGGAAGATTTTGGAGTTGGAAGCTGATTTGATTCATCTTACTGATGAACGTAATCGAGCCCGTACAAAAGCCAAAGCAAGTGCAAAGCTGGAGGGTCTCTTTCAATCAATGACCAGCGTTCTCACCGATCGTATCATTCCCATTAAACCTCTACCCAAATCGCGAAAGAAGTCTGCGAAGAAGGGTCTGATTTCAGAACATGCTGTTCTCCATCTCAGTGATGGCCATCATGATCAGATTGTCAATCCCGGGGAGTGTGGTGGGTTGGAGACATATGACTTCCCGATTAGTTGTTGCCGTGCTGAGAGACTTATTGAATCCACGATACAGTGGACTCAAAATACTCTGTCCAATTTTCGATTTCCAGTACTCAATGTATTGGCTTATGGAGACTTCACCAGTGGAGAGATTCATGGAGCCGCCGGACGATCGTACTTCAAACTAATGATGAAGAATTGCCATGCTATTGGCAAATTACATGCTTTGATGTATCGTGACCTGGCTCCACATTTTGATCAGGTTAATGTTGTCTATGTCCCGGGTAATCATGGACGCCGTTCGACAAAGAAGAATTATCATGGTGCCCAGGACAATTGGGACCATCTCGTTGGTCTAATGGCAAAGCTGTATTGTCGAGATATTGATAATCTCTCGTTTCTGATTCCTGATGCGTTTAGTGTGAATCTCGACATCAATGGGGTAGGCTTCAACATTGCTCATGGTGATGATATTCGATCAAGCATGGGAATTCCATTTTATGGGCTACAACGGCGTCAGCAACGGCTCCAATCCCTGGCACCTCTTATGACAAATTGTCCAAGGGTTAGATACTATTGTGTAGGACATTTCCATAACAAGGCTATACTCGGGGCACAAGACACTGAGACCATCATGAATGGACCTTGGGTAGCGACTGACGCATTTGCCTACAATAGCTTGTCGGCATACACACAACCTAGCCAATGGCTTCACGGTGTTTCGCCTAAATATGGAATAACTTGGCGATTGGATATTCACTTGAAAGATCCTGTTCGAGAGTCATTGGGCCCACAAAGATACAAGATTGAGGTTGACTGATTGACATGTACGGAAAAGAACTGATACTTGATTTGGAGAACTGTTGTCCAAAGCGTTTCAATCGTGAGAGTCTCACAGACTTCTTCACGCAATTATGCGAACTGATTGACATGGAGCAATGTGACCTTCATTTCTGGGATGACGTTGGAGTCCCCGAAAATGAGTGTCAAACTGATCCGAATCTGAAAGGCACCAGTGCTGTTCAGTTTATCATGACGAGTAGCATTGTAATCCATTGTCTTGATATACTTCAGACGGTTTATGTGAATCTGTTTTCATGTAAGGATTTCGATGCTGATGAGGCAACAACATTCATACGGATTTGGTTTAGTGGTGACGTTGTCAAGAACACAGTGGTGGCCCGAATATGAATGTAGTCTTCATCATACCAACTGGGATTGGTTGTGCTATCGGCGGACACGCCGGGGATGCTACTCCAGCTGCCAAGATGATCGCGTCCCTGTGTGACAAAATCATCTTGCATCCTAACGTCGTGAATGCTTCGGACATCAATGAGATGCCATCAAACGCTCTTTATGTGGAGGGCAGTATGTTGGATCGTTTCTTAGAAGGGTCCATCGGTTTACGTGAGGTTCGTTGTAACAGAATTCTTGTTGCTGTGAATGGACCCGTCCAACCTGAGACAATCAATGCTGTCAACGCAGCAAAAGTAACGATAGGTCTCACCGTTGGTATTATCGATTTGGAGACCCCACTTGTCATGAGGGGTTTGGTCCGGAATGGGGTTGCAGGGGGTACAGCAAGTGGTATTCCCGAACTGATTCTCCAAGTACGTGATTATGACTTCGATGCCTTAGCAATTGCTTCCCCGATTGATGTCACACCTGAAGAGTCCTTGAAGTATTTCCGTGGTGAACAATCTGTGAATCCATGGGGTGGTATCGAAGCTATCGTTTCACGGCAAATCAGTACAGCACTGAATAAGCCGGTGGCACATGCACCTATTGAAAGTGGGGACACCAAGGAAGACTCTGAATTGTTTGATCTCTTATACAATGAAGTTGTCGATCCTCGAAAGGCTGCCGAAGTTTGCTCCAATTGTTATATCCATTGTGTTCTAAAAGGATTACATCGAGCACCACGGATCGGCAACGATATCACATTCAGGGATGTTAATGCCTTGATCACACCCACTGGGTGCATTGGTCGTGCGCACAATGCGTGTTTTGAGGCTGGGATACCTGTTATTGCAGTGGAAGAAAATACGACCGCTTATAGGTTTCGGGACAGCCGAATCAAGTATGTGGAGAACTATTTGGAAGCGGCTGGTTATCTATCTTGCATCAAGGCAGGTGTTTACCCGCCCATGGTGCGTTTCCCTGGAGAATGAACTAATGGCTGACAAACAGAATTTGACTTTTGAGCAGATGTACGGGAAACTTGACAAGAAGGATATCCCTGAAAAGGTTTCTGGGCGTCCAGTTTCTCGAAGTTCACATCAACATCTGGAGGAACTGAAACGTGAACAGGACTGAAATTTTCGTTGACATGGTGGCTTGGACCCAACTACTCAACTTGTATGTCCGCAAGAGTGCGGATGGGAGTGGCAAAGAGGTCTGGTTGACATACCCTACTGAGGCGGAAGTGAATTCTCTTGAGGGGGAGAAAGCCCCAGTAGCATTGTCTCTGGATTTCCTAGAAGCTCAAGCTCTCATGGATCGGCTATGGAAGGCGGGTTTACGACCCACGGAAGGGTCTGGGAGTGCGGGAGCGTTGGCTGCCACTCAAAATCACCTTGCGGATATGCAACAATTGGTATTCGACAAATGATCACAGCAATTGGATGGATAGGTTCATTGTGTCTGGCCTTTAGCGGTATGCCTCAAGCATACCAATGCTACTGCCAAGGTCATTCGCGGGGTCTTTCCATTTATACATTGTTATTTTGGTTCACTGGTGAGGCTTGCTATATTGTGGCGACGATTGGTGAGTTCGGGATGGTCGCATGGTTGCTGACAAACTACATCCTCAATTTGATTTGCATCTCAGTGATGCTTAGATACTGGTTTAGTCCGAGGAGTTAATTATGGGATGGTGCGAAGACATGTTGGAAAAGGAAGAGATAAGAGATAGAAGTAAATCGGTATGGCATTTCGAGACGTTAGAGGAGATAATTGCTTATTTTACAGAGAGAAATATTCCTCTGGATATTGTAAAATTAGGTGGATGTCATGGACCAGGTACTCAAACTGAGGATGATAGCCCGGATTTCTTCTGGTAAAATTTTGTGGTGTAGCTCAATTGGTGAGAGCGCTCGCCTGTTAAGCGAGATGTTGGAGGTTCAAGCCCTCCCACCACAGCTTGTGGAGGTGTAGCTCAATTGGATAGAGTGACGGACTTTGAATCCGTAGGTTGCTGGTTCAAGTCCAGCCGCCTCTTTTAGGTAGTTTGATAAATCTACAAGTGAGGTTTGACGATGTGGCCTACAAGAAAGTTTCTGCTGGATGCAATAGCCAATGTTGATGCCTTGGAAACTTTGATGGAAGGGATGTCAGACGAGCAGATCGAATATGTATTCTCACGGAAGGAAATACAAATCCTTTCCGCTGCATCTGAGGATGCTCTTGTGAAAGCAAGAAAGATGGTACCTATCCGACAGATGCTAGAAACAGAACGCTCTTCTTAGGTAGTCGAGGACTGGTTGACCAAACACGGCTGATATCCGCGTTGTGCTGAGTTCGATTCTCAGGGCTACCACTTTATGTAGTAATTCCGGAAGTGAGGGTTCAATTCCCTCCCAGATATGGAGAACAACATGGATAATAGTGAACTCATCTTTCATTACGAGACACCACCCTGGGACGAACCTGATCACTCACAATACGCCATCAGCGAAGCTAATTGTGGTTTTTCAGCTTTCCAGCAACCACAAATACGGACACTCACCTTCACTGATGGGACCCGGGAAGCGGTCTTAGACTTCACCGGTGAGTCTGTGACATATTCAGGTGACCTACCTGTTGGTGAATGTGCGAAGCTATTTTGTGATGCGGTGTACGAGGAACTCCAACCGAAGACTTGCAAGACGTGTCATTGGTATGAAAATGGTAGTCATAAGTTCCTTGAACCATGTAAGCATCTATATATTTGTCAATGTCCAAAAATGGTTTATGGTTATAGGGGGATAAAAATTGCTGATGAATGTTTCGTAGCTGATGATGACGAAGGTTTTGGGAATGGAATCTGTCCCCGACCTGACTTTGGTTGTATCCACCATAGGGCGAGGACATGAAAAGACTAAAGAACTTCGATGCCTACGAAATTCCCTTAGTGGATATCTACTATGACGAGAGTTTCAATTGTCGAGGTTCCTTCACATTGCAATCTGTTGTGGAGTTGTCAGACTCAATCAAAGAGATTGGTCTTCAATTTCCAGTTGTGGTCCAACCTTGGGAGAATAGATATAGATTGATTGCGGGACACCGCCGTTACAAAGCCTGCACAGTGTTTTTGAAATGGGATAAAATCCCAGCAGTGATACGAGCAGACCTTGATGAACATCAAGCTCGGTTGTTGAACCTAACGGAGAACCTTGAGCGTAAAGACTTGAACATGCTCGAAGAAGCTTTGGCTATTCAAGCATTGTACCCAGAAGGTGTTTCTCTCAGAGTAGCAGCAAAGGAACTGAAAAGACCTACCAGATGGGTTCACACTAGGCAGCGTTTGGTACAGCTTCCAGAAGAGATTCAGCAAATGGCGGCAGCCGGAAGACTCGTTGCTACAGATATTGAAGCTATCTGGAACCTTCCTGAGAAGAAGCAAATTGAGTCTGCCCAGAAAATTGTGACGATAAAGAGAACTCCAGGAAAGAGATTACCACGTCAACTCACAAGACGATTCAAGCCAAGGAAGACAAAGGAACAGATAGGAACCATGACGGGTGTTCTGTTGAATGCTGGGGTTGAAGGGTTACCACCTCGTCTGTTAGCATGGGCGGCTGGGTATCTTACGGACAAAGAAATCAGAGAAGACATCAAGACATATGCTCCCGAGTATCAATTCGAGAGTGACGAAATAGAATCGGAGCCAGAAAATGGTGAAGATGGCAAAGTCTAGGCCGAATGAGATGAAACTGACTAACCTGCGGATGACACTGTTTGAGTTGACGGAGAGATGAATGTTCACAATTGTTGGAATCGATGAGTTGGGCTCCCCAGTGTGTACGCACACCACCGAGGAGGATAACCTTGAGCAAGTCGTGCAACGTGGCAAAGCGATACTCCACGAACGGGATGATTTCCAGTACGTGGCAATCATCCGGCAGCGACTGGAGACAACGTCGTCGCGTATGGTGATATTCGGCGTGTCACTTATCCAGCTACTCTGCCGCGATACTAGACCGAATTAATAAGGGACGCCGGGTGTACGAGATATAAACTCGTTGAACCCATAGACCTTGCATCAGGTGACTGGGGTAGCCAGAAGGTAGAGCCAATGGTTGGCACCATAGGCGAACGTGCAAGATGAGCCCGCGTTGTCCCTTATAAAAGGCTTCAGGAACTCGCCGAGTGCGGGCAGCCGCCATGCTGACAGGTCGCATGAGACAATGGTCGGTGGTTGGTGAATCAAAGCGTCAGGTTTGACTCCTGCTGAAGCCATTAGCCGCTGTAGCTCAATTGGTAGTAGCAGTTGATTTGTAATCAACAGGTTGTGGGTTCGAGTCCCACTGGCGGCTCTTTTGGAGATAACATGAAACCAATACCTACATTTACAGAGAAACAACTAACATGCTTCTGGTCGAGAGTCGACAAACGTGGTCCTGATGATTGCTGGGATTGGACTAGAAGTCTTGCACAAGGTTATGGTCGTCTCAAGATTCAGTACATCTCTTATGATGCTCATCGTGTTTCCTATTTTCTTGCTAAGGGTGTTCAACCAGAGGGACTTGTTTGCCATCATTGTGACAATCGAAAATGTGTGAACCCTCAACATCTATATCTGGGAACTCCTCAAAATAATTCAGACGATATGGTGTCAAGAGGACGGCGACCGGATACACATGGTGAAGCCAATCCAAAAGTCAAAATTACTGAACAGATGGTAAGAGAAATTAGAGGCTCGAAACTCACTTAGCAAGAACTCGCACGAAAGTATAAAATCACACAACAGAACATTAGCGCAATAATCCTTCACAAATCTTGGAGACACATTTAATGGCTGACAAAGTCACGATCACACGCGAAGAGTACGATGACCTTCTTGAAGACTCAGCGATACTCCATGCATTGTATGCTGGTGGAGTGGATGATTGGGAATGGTATGATGCTTCGTTGGAAGATGTTAGGTGAGAAACTTTACAGGCTCTCCAACAATCTTAGACACTAACACACAATGAATATTCCTATACCAGTTCTCACACCTGAAGATATCAAACGTTTCAATTCTAAAGTATCCATGGCTGCTGAGGATAATTGTTGGGAGTGGATGGCTGCCAAGAATAGTGACGGTCGCGGGTTGTTTCGTCTTCAGAAACGTTTGTACAAAGCTTCTCGGATAATATATTTTCTCAACACTGGAATAGACCCCGGTGAGAAATGCGTTTGCCATTCTTGTGATAACCCTTCTTGTTGTAATCCACGCCATCTTTGGCTCGGGACTCCAGCAGAAAATACACGAGATCGTGATACCAAGGGGAGACAATTTACTCACCTCGGTGAAGATCACGGTAATTCTATTCTAACTGAAGATCAAGCAAGGTATATTCTTTTGTCTATAGAGAGGGGTCGGGTTTTGGCGGAGAGATTTGACATTAGCGAATCAACAGTTTCAGCTATACGACATGGTAGACTCTGGAAATATTTGAGGAGTGCCACATGAAAAAATTGTTTTTAGATTCAGAAACTTGCGGGCTCCACTCCATGCCTGTACTTCTCCAGTATGCCATAGATGATGGACCAATCCATTTGTATGATATTTGGAAGAAACCTATTGGTCAAACTCTTCGACTCCTTGAAAGTTGGTGGCAACACTGTATAGTGGGTTTCAATCTCTCTTTTGATGTCTTCCAACTTGCGAAGCTCTATACGATTTTCCGTTTGTTGCCCGAGGAATGGATTCCAGAGGAACACATTGAGTCAATTGCAGCACATGAAATGGATGGGCGAGATGGACCAGCCATCAAATTCGCCAGTGCTCTCGATCTGATGATGATCTCACGAACAAACGAGTTCCAAAGTCTCATGGCCCGGAAGGATGTTTATATCCGAAAGGTGCCGACTGCGTTGGCGTATGCGCTGTCCGAGGAATTGGAAAAGAGAGTCGAGTTAGACGGTATCTACTTTGCCCGTAAAAAGGACCCCGAGGCTCCCCGATGGACTGTGATGGATCGAAACGACAAGGATGGGGAATACGATTCAGATTTCAAGGATGTAGTGTTGAGATTTGCTCCGGCGGGTGGTCTAAAGTTCCTGGCAGAATATGCTATGGGATTCAAACCGAAGTTCCATTATGAGGATGTTGAACCTCCAAAAAGCTATTATCCCCAGGAAATCGGTTATGCTCCATTTGCCAGGGCTTTGTCTTCGAGGGAGAAGAACTGGGAAGTATGGGGATATGACAAAAAAAAGGAAGCGCCCAAGTTGCTTGGTCAAGCTTGGCCCGCTCGCATTAAACTTTTCATTGACCATTGGGCAAACAATGAAGATGCTCGTGAGTATGCCTACGATGATATTGTCTACACACGGGAACTTGACAAGTACTTTGGCTACCCTGAGCCAGGGGATGATGACTCGATACTGGCAACTATGGTTCCTGTGGTCAGGTGGCGTGGCTTCCAAATTGACAAGTCGGGGATGGGGGAACTCAAAAAAATAGCCAAGGCGAAAGTCGATGCCAGCCCTGTAAACCCAAACAAACCCAGTGAGATTCGTCAGTACATTGCTGAGATGATGGACGAGATGGAGTTCGAGATAGGTCTCAAGGGCGACCAGGAACAAGCAGAGAAAAGCTTGAGGGACAAGAAACCTGAATCAATCCAAGCCACTACGAAGAAACAGATTCTCGAATCTGTACGTGAATGGCAGATTGAAGAGGATGAGGAATGCACGAAGTGTGACGGTGATGGATGCACTCGTTGTGATAATGGATGGCTTAGGGCGGATGTTCCTCCCTGTCAACCTGAGATGGGCAATCATCCGGCAGCTTATCGTGCGGCTGAGGTTCTCGATATCAAGATAGCAGCGAAGGAAGTCGAACTCTACAACAAGTTACTCACTTCTGGACGTTTTCACGCATCATTTGTTGTAGTCGGCACCAAGTCCAGTCGAATGTCCGGAACAGATGGATTGAATGCTCAAGGGATCAAAGCAACAAAGAATGTGCGTAGATGCTTCCCTCTCGCTTGGGATGACTATGTCTTGTGTGGTGGTGACTTTGATTCGTTCGAGGTGACACTGGCTGACGCTGTTTATAATGACCCAGCCCTTCGTCGGGATTTGATCAAGAAGATTGAATGCCCCTACTGTCTAAAGACAAAGAAGTGTTACAAGTGCAAAGGCACTGGAAAAGTCAAAGACAAGCCATGTAAGGAGTGCAAAGGGTCTTGTAAGTGTCAGGAGTGTGATGATGACTGTATGACTCGCCAGAAGATTCATGGGTTGTTCGCGATGTCTATCTTCCCGGGAAACTCCTACCCGGATATCATTGCCAGTGCTGGTACTGAGAACGACTTGTACTTGAAGGGCAAGTCTGGTGTGTTTGCCATGATATATGGCGGTACTTGGGAAACTCTTGTCCGCAACTTAGGGGTCAAGGAAGAGAACGCCAAAGCGGCTTTCGAGAATTTCGATAAGGCATATCCTGGTGTCGGGAAAGCGAGAGAACGTACATTTGATGCCTTTTGCTCGATGCGTCAACCTGGTGGAGTAGGTACACAAGTGGTTTGGAGAGAGCCAAGCGATTATGTCGAATCATTCCTTGGTTTTCGTCGTTACTTTACTCTTGAGAATCGCATTTGTCGAGCCCTGTTTGAGTTGGCTCAATCACCACCGAAGGGTTGGCGTAACCACCCAGTGAAGGTATGGAGGCGTGAACGTGTCCAGACAGCCGGTGGTGCTGTTGCGAGTGCTTTGTATGGGGCTGCTTTTGGTCTCCAGCAAGCTAACATGCGTGCTGCTGTCAACCATGAGATTCAATCTCCCGGTGGGCAGATTACTAAGCGAGCACAGCGAGCTATCTGGGACCTTCAACCTGTCGGCTGTCACGAACTATTTGTGGCATGTTTCAATGTACATGATGAATTGATGGTCGTCACTAAACCTTCTTATGTTCCACTTGTTACTGAGAAAGTTCGGGAAGTTGTAGAATTCTACCGAAATCAGGTACCTTTGATTGGAATGACCTGGAACGAGTCTCAAGCGAATTGGGCCGAGAAGAAGGGTGGCTCGGTTACCATTAAAATGGCAGCCCCGGAGATGCAATAATGGAATTAAATAGGGGTGATATAAAACGGTTCTGGAATTTTGTAGAGAAGAAAGGTCTAGATGATTGTTGGATATGGAAGGGTGGAGGACCTAATAATCGGTATGGAAATTTTTCAGTTGGTCCACGAAAAAGTGCAAAAACATATTTAGCCTATCGTGTATCATATTTTCTTGCTTATGGACCAATATCTTTACAAGTTTGTCATCATTGTGATGTAACAAGATGTGTTAATCCTCTGCATCTTTTTGAAGGCACTCAAAAGGATAATCGTGTTGATTGTTAAAAGAAATTACGTACAGCTAAAGGAACAAAACATGGTAAACATGTCTTAGACGAAACGATTGTTCTCAGAATAGTTCATTTATATAAATTTGGTATGTCAGTGCCTTCTATTGCAAGAAAACTTGATCAAGCAGAATCAACGGTTCGCCATGTTGTCTATGGTGAAACGTGGTCTTGGTTGACGAGACTTCCACTCCGTTCAAATAAGAAGGTGCAATAATGTATGTGAACGAACAGAAGAAGACCATTTTCATAGCACACCCACGAACGGCGTCGAGTGCTACGGGACATGTCCTACTGGATATGGGTTTTGTTATCCAAGGGAACCATCACTCCTTTGATATCAAATTGGATTTACGTGGGTGGACAGTGGCTTCTACCGTTCGGAACCCCTTCGACACTTTGTCATCTTGGTACTACAACAAGCCACGGGAGGCTCCATTCATGGATTGGCTTCCAATGTTTCTCGACGGTTGCCAGTACCTCCAAGGTCCGAGGATGTTCTATGGAACTCCCTATTGCACTCATGTGTTGCGTTTCGAGGAACTCCAGTACGATTTCAACTGTTTGTGCCAGGACATTGGTTTTTCCTCAAACAAGGATTCCAAAACGGAACGTGTCAAAACGACCTGGACACTACCTGACGGATTACAATTATGCTGAAATGAAGTTAGTCACCGAGAGGTTCCATGACGAGTTCATTGAGCATAACTACATAGGTATCGACACTGGGAGGTTATGGCGATGTCGTTCCCGAATCCAAAAATGGTGAGTTGACCACAAAAACATTTCATCTTATGGAGGATTGATAGTATGCTCAGCACAATTCTGCGGTATGAGATTGAAACCATTCGAGAGGATCGGGGAGAATGGAAGCTATGGAATACCATCACCCCTAAGTATAAGTATGAAGGGTATGTGGGGAAGAAACGATTTCTCTTTTGGACGTGGTCCGAAATTCATCAAGTGATTGCCAATGAACGGAGAGCACGTATACAGGCGCGTAAGAAAGCCTTCAGGAAAGCGAGACGGCTTTATCCAGGGTGTGACACTCGTGTGTATGTCGTCTTCAAGTTCCCAGAGATTGATGAACCTATTCGACATTGTGTCTGGGAAAATGGTCATTACTATTCAACACATTGAGGAGACTTTATGTCAACATTAGGATATCTCACGGCTGTGATATTTGTTATTGGAGCCATTCTCATTGTGTGTGTCTTTGTGTGTGTGTCTTTGAGAAACGTCTTGATGACTTGGAATCTCAAGACTATCAAATGAGGGACGAAATCATTAACCGAATTAACAAACTGGAGAACAAGAGATGAAAATATTCCTTGTATCTGTGCTGGTTTTTGTATTGTTTATGGTCAGCTTGTCTGGTCAGAAGGCATTCATTGGTTTGAACGTTGCTAAGAGCACCATTGTTCAGCAGAACATTATACTCTCTGATGCACGTCTTGACATCAAGGTGAGGGATCACAATATTGTAACACTGAAATCCAATATCAAACGACTCACGTCTGGATTCCATGTCCGGGAGATGGAGCTACTTCAACAAATTTACAAACTCGAAGAGAGAATTCGTAGTGGAGTATTGCTCCCTAGAGTACTTCAAGGATTACCTCAGAAGGAGACTGACAATGGGCAACATAATCAAACCGAAGCACGGACCTGAATGGCATATTCAGAAGCGTTTGATTCGCTTCCTTCAGTCAAGGAAGTGGACTGTCGAAGTGATGCACGGAAATGCCTTTCAACGAGGAATCCCTGATCTCTATCTGTTCAGAAAGGATTGGGGTTCTCGTTGGGTTGATGTGAAGCATCCTAAAAGATACTCATTCACGAAGGCACAGAAACTCAAATGGCCGGCTTGGGATCGTGCTGGGATAGGGATTTGGATTTTGACAGCGGCGACCCAAGAGGAATACGATAAACTCTTCGCCCCTCCCAATTGGCTCGAATACTGGAAAGACTCCTGGGCATTGCCAACTGATGAGGAGATTGATAATATGATTGAAACTTTATGGAAGGAAGAAGATGTTAGGAATCACCTCTGAGATATTGAAAATTGCACAGACCATGGGGATCACTAAGGATGAAACTGAAGCTATTCTTAGAACACTTCAAACACCACAAGAATTCTACCAAGAATGGCAAGGAGTACCTTTTGAAAGTCAGACAGATAAAGCCAAACGCATGGTCGTGCTCGATAACCGCTCTAGCAATGACCCTGGACATCCCCGTTTCAGAGGTCATTACAGAGGCACGCCACGACGGCAGCGAGATAATCTTCCCGAGTGTGAACGAACCGATGTGTCGACAGGGGTTTCATTCACAAGAGTTGGTGAGGATCGCTTGGCGGCACGGGTATGCGATGACGCCCATCGAATTGTTTCCGAGCACTCGGGCGATTGATGGGTCGGGTCCTTATCTAATCTGGCCTGAGGATGACATATATGTGAAGGAACGCTTTTTCAAAATGGTCAATAAGACTTCTGGAATTCTGGAGGGTAATGGAAGTTTGTGTCAGCATGCTGTCCATAATTTCTATGGGAATCTTTATGACCCTGATCCAAATGGAATCATCTACAAAATTGAAGACCACAAAGTGTTCGACTTTTTTCCTACTCGGCTTTGGGTTTTCACAGAGCATCACATGAGGCATCACATATGAATCACTTTGAGACTATTGATCATTTCATACACGAGTATGCTCCTTCTGTTGTCCCTACTCAAGAAGAAAATCGCGAACACTTCAAAAGGATACTTGCCTGTGAGGACGACACTGAACTTGATGCTTTTATATTCGCCAATATTCGATTGGTAGCGTGTGTGGTTTCCAAAATTTTCAAACGGCATCGTCTCTCAATTTATTTGATCGATGATATGTTTGCTGATGGTCTTTGCACTATGATACGTGCTCTCAGAACATTGATTAGATCAGCTAAAAGAGACCCAGAGAAATTTTGGTCTATCCTTGGTCGTGAAGAGGATAGTGGGGAATTCTATGTTCTCATGTATCTTTATATTTCAATTTACAGAGAAGTTCAGACGTGCTACGAACATGATGCTATCCAACCAATTTCTGAGCGAAACATTACAAGGTTTACTCCAGATGGTTGCGACAAACCTATCCGAAAAATTCAAATAGGACCTTTTTGGTTGGAACAAATTGAGTATGACCATTTCAAATTGATTTTCCTCTTGGAAGACATTATGGAGCATTGTCTCACGGACTTTGAACATAATGTGATCATAATGCGGATGACAATGAGAGATTACGAAATTGCTAGGGTTCTGGAGTGTTCACGACAATTGGTTTCACGAACCCGGAAGAAAGTTTACAAACGTTACCAAGCTTCACTCGAAGCTTCACTCGAAGCTTCACTTGGAGATTTCAATGATTGATCAGATTCTTGTAGACCTCGACGATGTTTGTAACCACTTCACTATGCACGTTCTCAATCTTCTCGGATGCTCTTCACGAGAAATGGATTTCCCGTCTGAAGTTGGGTATGATATTGCGGCGGCTTACAACATCTTACGTCCTGCTGATGTTTCAACGACTGAATTTTGGTCAATGGTAACACCAGATATCTGGAGGCACATGCCAAAGAGAGAAAACACTGATTGGTTGCTTGATTTGTGTGCTGACTATGTTGGAAGAGAAAACGTTTTGATATGTACCAAATCAATCGGACATCCTCTACATTTTGCTGGTAAAGTTCAGTGGATGCGTGACAATCTTCCTTATTGGATTCAAGACCAATATTCCATCACCCCAGTGAAGGAAGCCTATTCCTGTTCAACAACTGTCTTGATTGATGATTCTGCTGAGAATGTCGATAAATTCCGAGCACGGAAGTATGGTAAAGCAATCCTGGTCCCCAGACCCTGGAATAATCAAAATAATCATCTCAACCCTAACTCCTACATTGAATCTTCGCTATATTATCTCAAAACTGGTGACCCATCTCGGTTCATCCCTTGTTGAGAAGTGTAAGTTACATAGGGAAGACTTTTAACCTGGAGAACAAACAATGGCTCGACGCGAATTTCTGCAACTGGCAAAGAAGTACAATCCTGACAAGTCGAAGATCGCCGGCTGGTTGCTGTCGGAGAAACTTGATGGGAGCCGTTGCTTCTGGGATGGTGGTATCACCCGTGGGATGCGGACAGAGGATGTTCCGTGGGCAAGCCTAATCAATCCGAAGACCGGTGAGCGGAAAACCAAAATCAAGCCATATGCTTCAGGGCTCTGGAGTCGCTATGGTAATCCTATCATGGCACCTGATTGGTTCCTGGACCTGTTGCCGGACATCCCGCTGGATGGAGAACTCTGGGCCGGTCGTGGGAACTTTCAACTCTGTCGCTCAATCGTGGCTGGTGATGAGCCTGACTCAAGATTCGATCAGGTAAAGTATGCTGTCTACTCGATGCCCGGTGCTCGCGTATGGCAATCTGGTGAGATTAAGAATCCCAACTTCCATTGTCACATTGACTATGATGAGTGTCTTGAGTTGGTGGAGAGGCATGATGACTATTCCAGAGTGGAGCCTGCGTCATTCTTCGACTGTCTGACTTTCGAGGGGGAGTTGAAGATTCTCCAGGACTACCTCACAGACGACCCAGAAGCCCCCTGCTACGTCCACAAGCAGATTCAACTTCCCGACAGTGAGGAAGCTGCCAGAGCCGCTCTTGATAGCTTCATGGACGGTGTGATGGAACGCGGCGGCGAAGGCGTTATCATCCGTGACCCAGATGCCTCTTGGACGCCCAAGCGTGTAAACGCTCTGTTGAAGTACAAGCCCATTGACGATGACGAGGGAATCCTCACCGGCTTCACCTGTGGTCGGAAAACCAACAAGGGCTCTAAGCATCTGGGACGCATCGGAGCCCTCATCCTCGACTACAAAGGTAAACGATTGGAACTCTCGGGTCTGACAGATGTTGAACGCGAGTTTGCGACTAGTGTTGACAGGGAGTATGCCATAGAATATCCAGGTGAGGATATGCCTGCTGATACGCAGGGGGCATACTTCATACTAGGACAGCGCATCACATTCAAGTATCGCGAACTCAGTGATGATGGTATTCCCAAGGAAGCTCGCTATTTCAGGAATCGAGGTGTTGTATGAAAGGTCTTTTCCAGTGGATAGGTTTCTTCTTTATCATATGTGTCATTCTTGGATGGGCTGAATGGGAACGTGTTGGATATTTTGCGAAATAGTCGCTAGAGATCAGAGGTTCTTCTGGCCACTAATGGGATTCCCTTTGTCTTTCAATATTGGTGTAGCATTCCTTTGGATGGGTGCGATGGCTAATCAGAAGAAGCCCAAATCCAAGATAGTAAAGAAACGAACGAGGAGACATGAATGAACGAGAAACAAATTCAAGAGACTGTTATCCGTCTAGCTGACTTGAGACTAGAACTGTCATCCCGGCTCGAAGCTGCCCAGAACATGCTTCGTGAGTACGTTACTTTCAAGGAGTATTCGATCCAGGATCGCTTTGATGTTTGGTCAGAGTGGTGTAAGAAGAAAAACTTCGACTGTGGCAACCTGGAGGAGTTTCCACTTTTCCGAAAAATGGTCGATGACGAAGAGCCATACAAGTTATTTCGATATGAGGAATTCGATTGGCTCTTCTTCTTGGAAATATTCTCAGACCCCTATGACAGCCAAGCAGCAGAGCAGCGGGAACGATACGGCGTCACTTCCGATGATGTGAAAGAATTGATTATCAAGCACAACTTTGGCACCTTTAGAATGGATTGGTAATGAAACTGAAATCACTCAAGCACCGACGCAACGACAAATGTCCCTGCGGAAGCAAGAAGAAACTGAAAAACTGCTGTCTTCCCAAAATCAAACGAGCCCAGGCGGGTATCGAAGCAGGGAAATCTCAAGCCCAAATCATGAACGAAGAACTGTTTGGAATTAAAGATGAGTGACATCGAGATCACAATTCAGACTATCAGTGAGATTGATGCACATCCCGATGCTGATAGGTTGGAGATAGTAAAGATTCTTGGTACTCAGTGTATCGTGACCAAAGGCGAGCATCAGGCGAAGGATCAAGTCATGTACTTTCCGCCGAATATGATGATCCCCGAATCGGTAGCCGATATTCTTGGTGTCAAGAAATACTTGAAGCATACCACCTGGAAGGGCAAGAAGGTCCAGAGTCGGATTGCTGCGTGCCGTATACGTGGCATCACCAGTTACGGGTTTATAGCTTCTCTCAACAATGGTTGGGCTGCTGCTCTTAATGTGGCTCATTACTTAGGGAAGTTGGAAGATGACCTTGTTCTGACTGATGTTTTCCATGGGGAGAAATACGAACCACCCGCTCTAGGCATCAATGGTCTATCTGGTATGAAGGGGAGGAACGAGTATGCCTTGCATGAGGGCTCTTTCCATCGATACACCAACATCCAGAACTTCTATCGGTATACGGATGTCTTTGAGGATGATGAGCAAGTTGTCGTCACCGAGAAGATTCATGGTTGCCTAATTTCACAGACTCGTATTCGGATGGCTAATGGGACATCGAAGTATATTCGTGATATTCAACCAGGTGAGTTTGTCGCTGGTACACTAGAAGGAGCAATTGTACCTTCTAAAGTTCTTCAAGTATTCCAAAATGGAATTTCAGGGGATTGGTTGAAAATCAAATTCAAACGTAAAAGATGTGGACGAGGTAACAGTTTTGGGTCAATCACTTGTACCCCTAACCATCAATTCTTGATTGGAGATAGTTATCAAGATGCCTCTACATTGAAGATTGGTGATCAACTTTCTGTGCTCCGTAGTGATTGGCATCTTTCCCCTATTCAAGAACAAATACTTTTGGGCAAGATGTTGGGAGATGGTAGTCTATTCCAAACATCCACAAGTGCTAGTATTGGATGGGGGCATGTTTCAAAAGACCTAACAGAATGGACAGCGAGAGGTTTAGGAGACTTGTGCAGTGATAACAGGGGTTCACGCATCAGTGGTTATGGAAGTCGGATATGTACTGCAATAACTCATAGTAGTGTCTTTATTCTGGACAAATTTGAATCTTTCATTAAAGATGGTCACAAAATTGTTCCTGATTGGGTTGCTGATAATTTGACACCCTTGGCAATTGCATTTTGGTACATGGATGATGGGTCATTAGGTCAGCACGAGAGCCAAGAAGATAGCCAAGAAGATAGAGCCCTTTTTGCGGTTTGTGGATTTACTGAAACTGATTGTCAAGTGCTTATTAAAGCTCTTAAAAAGTTTTGCATCACTGCTAGTTATTACATCAGTGATGGATATTCACGACTTAGATTAAATGCTAATGAGGCTGAGAAACTCTTCTTGTTGATAGCTCCGTATATTCCTAAAAGTTTGCAATATAAACTTCCTGAACGATACCGAGGACATGTTGGATGGTTACCTCAAACTAAGAATTCGTTCAAATCAGATTTGACTCCACAAGTTATTACATCAATCACATCTTTGGATACACCTCGACAGCGATGGGATTTGGAGACTGAGACTCATAACTATTTATCTTCAAATATTGTTACCCATAATTCCAACAGTCGTGTTGGTTTGGTGCGGGAAAACGGTGTATGGGTCCCCGCTGCCGGAAGTCATAAAGTTCGATGGATGTATTGTAAAGAGGCAGCCCGTTATTGGACCCCGCTGACACAAAGGGGTATGCGGGAAATGTTGGACGATATTAGTCAAAGGGAATCGTCTGATGTGATTGTTTTTGGAGAAATCTTCGGCAGCGGTGTTCAAGACATGGATTATGGTGCCCACGGCGATGATGGTTATCGTGTATTCGATATCTCCGTCAATGGGGAGTATCTTAATTGGCCCGATGTTGTAGCCTTCTGTCATAAGCATGGTCTCCGGACTGTCCCGGTGATTTATGAGGGACCTTGGGTTTGCATTAAGGAGGTCCTTGATGATTATGCCTGTGGCTTGACTTCAGTGGGGGCCCCAGAAAGAAAGTTCAAGGGTCGCGAAGGTATCGTAATCAAACCTGTCAAGGAACGTCTCACTGGTAAGATTGGCGGGGAGCGATCTGCTAGACGTGCAATACTCAAGTACATATCGGCTGACTATCTTGATCGAAAAGGAGCACAAGACAATGGCTAGGCCGGTGAAATTGACCTTTTTGAGGTTACTATTGAACCCGTAGCTGGTACTAATTGGACTGGGATGTTTATTGAACAACCAGATGTTCAAGGTATCATAGATGCAATTGAGATTGATATCGAAGAACTAGATGAGCAAGATGTGGATGAATTTGAACAGATGCAGGAGTTTCGTGAATGTGCTATGGAAGTGCTCAAACATGCAGGACCTGATTTGTTCGGAGATGTCCGAATAGCTGATGTCTATCTTGGTTCAATTACATTAAGTCTTGTTGCATGCTTCAGGAACCTATAGGAGAATTTACATGAAGATGCCTAGAATCAAATTCTGCCTTTTCTGGGGTGTGGTTGGCTTTCTTATCACCCCCTATCTCTCAAATCTCCTTCCCGGTGGCGGGATAGAAGCACAAAAGTGGTTGGATAAGGAAATCGCTTTCATTGAACAAAAGATTGAAACTTGCGAAGACCCTGAGATGAAGCAAGTGTTCGAGTACACGGTGAAACGCTATCGACGTATTGGTCGTTTCAATGTTCGAGTCCTACAACTTCCTGACCATATCCATGGCTATAACCATCCTTCCTGCCCTGGGATAACCATTGATGAGGAAGTTCCTCACATGGACACAATGTATGGTGCGTTAGTTCTCGTTCATGAAGCAATGCACGATTACTCACCATACTATTTTCACTCCCATATCGACAATAACCAGATAGCGAGGTCACTACAATGAAGAATAGTAAGCAAACATTCAGTGAGCGGATGGAAGAACTCCGTGAGAAGGCCAAAGAAATCAAAGGTGGTCTTGATACACTCCTTACCTGTAAGGAAGCCGGCAACCCAAAACAAGTAGCTTACTGGGTTGGCAAACTATCTCGTGACTTGACCACTCTCTGTCAAGAATGTCTCGGGGAAGAACTTTTGAAGAAGATCAAAGATAGGAATATCATCACATGAGATTACCTTCATATCTCTCGTACTCTTCGATGTCACTCTTCGAGAGCGACACTCCGGAGTTCTACATCAAATACCTGGCTGATAACCGTCCAGCCAGACAGCCACAGACGGGCCCTATGTGTGTCGGTTCTGCGTTTGATGCTTACGTAAAGTCCGCCCTCCATGAGTCTCTGTACGGTAAGGGCGCTGACCCAGTCTATGAGTTGACGACTCTATTCGAGGACCAGGTTGAAGTACCCAATCGCGACTTTGCATGGGGAGCCGGTGCGTATTGCTTCGAGGCTTACAAACGAACAGGTTGCTATGACGAGTTGCTGGCACTCTTGGAGAAATCTGTAGAGGACCCACGTTTTGAGTGTAAACTAACCGGGGACATCGGTGGTGCGCCATTCCTTGGCAAACCTGATTGTCGCTTCGTACTCGATATGGGTGAGGGTCGAATCAGTATTGTCCTCGATTGGAAGGTCAAAGGTTTCTGTGGTAAACATGCCGCATCACCCACAAAGGGATATGCTCTCTGCCGTGACGGATATACTGCGAAGAAACCCAGCCGTTCGCATATGAAAAGCCACGGGATGTATATGGAGTATGATTTTCGTGGAATGAAGATCAATCGTGATTTCATGGAGAATTGTGCGTCAGATTATGCTGACCAGTGTTCGCTGTATGGCTGGCTTTTGGGTGAACCTGTCGGTTCTGATGAGAGTATCATATGGATCGATGAGATGGTGTCAAAGCCAACTGGTGATTCATTGAAGGGTGAGTACCCCTTGATGCGTGTATCCAATTTCAGGTCGCGGGTCAAACCTGAGTACCAAAAACAATTGGTCGAACGTGTAAGCGCCTGTTGGAAGGCTGTTACCAGTGGACATATTTTCACCGATCTCACCCGTGAGGAAAACGACGAGTATATTGTGATGCTTGATAGCATGGCTGCTGGTTTGGCTTCAGACGGAACTCCTGAAGAAGATTGGTATTCCAAGGCTACTCGACCTCAAAACTTCTTCAGGAAGAGATGACATGCCAGAACTTACGATTCGACAAGCTTCAGAATCAGACAAATTCATCCTTTCTGATATTGATCTCAAGTGTTTTGATGAACCCTGGGATCAAACTTATTGGATTCAATGGTTCACTACTACTCGTGCGGTTCTTATTGTTGAGGTTGATAAAAAGTCCGCAGGGTTTGTAGCCGGAGAGTTGAATGAGGATGGTTTTTGTATCGAGAAGATAGGTGTGAAACATCCATATCGTCTTCTTGGTGTTTCCCGGATGCTTCTTGCAGGGTGTCAAGATTTGATTACTCAATGTCCTAAAAAGTCTGGTGTCTATTTGGCTATCCCTGAGCCTTGGCTATATGATTGCTATGATTGCGTGACTGGTTGGATTCAAGCGACTGGATTCAAAGCAAGGCTCCCATACTTGAAGAATTACTTCCATATCGATGGTAAGGATATGGATGGAGTCCGTTGTAAATTGGAGGTTAAGTGATGGCCTATTGCTGGCGATGCAATGCACGAGTTCGATTTCTTGCTGATGGTTGGGCCTGCACTGAGTGTGGACAACACGGACGGCCCGATCTAATTGGAGATGATTGGGAACACGCCCGGATAATTAACGCCCCTTATATGGAGAAAAGAAAAGATGCCTATCAATGAAGCAGCACTGAAACAACTCAGAGATGCGACGTTTGACTCTGAAACTTTTGCCACAGTTTTGGAGACAATATGTGACTACAAGGACTTACTTGGGTCGGGTGATTCACAGATGCACTTGGATTATCAAGTCAAAGGTGCGCCTGTGAAGGTAGGTGAGATGATACCATTCATCACTTTTGGAATCCGACAGGTGGATGTTTCAGAAGTGGCAGAGGATGTGTCTGAGACAGGTAGCCTTGAGCAAATCGTGGAGGTGGGAAGCAACAAAGACTGACGAAGTTCTCCACTAAAGCCATATTTGGACACAACACACAACACCCAACACCAAAGAGATTATCTGATGAACACTATCGACAACACTATCGACAACACACATGCCATAGCCGTTGCCGCCCAATGCTGGTGTGATGCACGAGCAGCCCACATTGAAATGGACACGACTCTTGCTCAAATCTTCGCCGAAAAGATTGGTGAGTATATTGAAGCTTTGCAATGGTGTGGTGGGGCCTCAGATTTCCAACGGGGTGGGGACGGTGTTCCAGAAGGACAGGCTAGGGTTGGCTTTGACAAAATCTGTAGACCTCTCATGACATCCACCTTTAAGAAAAGTTTGACTTCAGTAAATTGACTCCGGGGAATACAAACGTATTCGCGAATATACTCTAGAATTACCCGGCTGAAAGGCAAAGATGATTAGCTCAAAAGGTGTATCGGAATCGTTAGTCAAGCATTATGCCTCTCAGCAAGTTCCATGGGGACCTGTTGGGTACATCACCTACAAGCGAACTTATGCTCGCTTCATACAAGAGCTTGGTCGGACAGAAGAATGGCATGAGACATGCGCACGGGTATGTAACGGACTCGTTGACATCGGAGGACTATTCCATCAGAAAGAATTGGAATCACTCTACGATTCAATGTTCTACCTGAAAGGTTTCCCCAGTGGTCGAGCCATTTGGCAACTAGGTACTGAGAATGTGGAGAAGTTGGGAGCAGATAGTCTGTGTGCCTGCTGGCATGTTCTCTGTAACAATGCTGAGTCGTTCTGTTTTGCATTCGATGAGTTGATGCTCGGAGGTGGTGTTGGATTCAATATCCTACCTGAGTATGTCTACGAATTGCCGCGAGTCAAGTACAATCCACCTATTATTAGATCAGACAAACCAGATTGCGATTTCATCGTACCTGATAACCGAGAAGGTTGGGTCGATTTGTTGCGTCGAGTATTCAATGCTCATCTCGTAACCGGTAAACCTCTCACCTACTCAACGCAATGTATCCGCGCGGCTGGAAAGACTATACACAGTTTTGGGGGTGTTGCGAGTGGTTCAGAACCGCTCGTACGGGGTATCAAAAATATCTCCAAGATTCTCAGTAAGAGAGTCCTTGAGAAATTGAGACCTATAGACTGTATGGATATCATGAACATTATTGGTACGATTGTGGTGAGCGGCAATGTGAGACGATCCAGTCAGATAGCGATTGGGGCTCCCCTTGATTTGAAGTTCCTTCAAGCGAAAAATTGGCACAAAGGAACAATCCCCGATTGGCGACGGATGTCCAACAACACGGTCGCTTGCAACACCATTGATGAGTTACCAAAAGAGTATTGGGAGCCCTTCACAACCGATGGTGAGTGTTATGGTCTGTTGAACATCAAGAATTGTCGTCGTTTTGGGCGGTTGGCAGACGGCATTGACTATCGTCCTGACTATGGGGTTGTGGGTTGTAACCCGTGTGGGGAATCTACTCTTGAAAATGGTGAAAATTGTGTACTTGCAGAGACCATTCTTCCCAACATTGCTGCCCTAGATGAGTGGATGAAAATTATGGGGCCTTTGTATAAGGCTGTTAAAACCATCACAAATTTTCACTTCATGTACCCTGAAACGGAAAAAGTTGTCCATCGTAATTACCGTGTCGGTGTCAGCCTGAGTGGCTTCATGGCTGCTGAGTGGGCAAGACACCCTGAAATCCTCACTGCTGGGTATCGTTATCTGGAAGAATGTGATGCCCTGTACAGTTCGCTATTAAATGTACCTACTAGCGTAAAGTTGACAACTTGTAAGCCCTCGGGGACAGTTAGCTTGCTGCCTCAAGGATGTCCACCTGGGATGCACGCAGCTTTCAACCGGTACTTGATCCGGAGAATTCGGTTCGCCGGAAATGATCCTCTAGTGGAAACATGTCGACAACATGGTTACCATGTAGAACCAGAAATCAAACTGGATGGTACATACAATTCTGAAACAATGATTGTCGATTTCCCAATGGATTATGGTCCAAAGGTTATCACTGAGAGTGAAGTAGATGTCAGCGATGAGTTGGAAACTCAGAAGATGCTTCAAACATACTGGTCAGATCAAGCTATTAGTTGCAGCCACTATTTTCATCGTGGTGAAGTTGGGTCGATTCGTGAGTGGTTGTCCAACAACTATGAAGATAGCGTGAAAACTTGTTCATTCATGCACACCACCGACCATGGGTTCAAGCAAGCTCCTCTGGAGATACTCTCTGAAGGTGAGTACCATGGGATGTGTGAAGCTGTGACACCTATCGTTGAGATTACCGATTCCGAAGAGATCGACATGGCAGACTCCCTGGAGTGTGTCGGCGGCTCTTGTCCTGCAAGATGAGGTTTATTATGAGATTCCTACTCGTTCTGTTGTTGCTGTGTACTCCCGCTTCCGCCCTCACTACCATCACTATTGAGTTGGATGAGGATACCCCTAACCAGGTAATTGCTGTTGAAGCATTGATTGAACGCTTTGATGATCCAAACGTTATTGTTCGTTATGTGCCATGGTTTCAGACACTTCCCGCTTTTGTTGCTTACGCCGAGGCAGTAGCAACATTTGGAGACTGTGCAGTTGATCCTCTTATCGTGGTTCTCAAAAACGAGAATCCACAAGTGCGTATAGCAGCCGCTATCGCCCTAGAGGCAATTGGACCCGCAGCTATCAAAGCGAAGCCTCTCTTGATAGAGATGCTCCAGAGCAATGATGACCATATCAACATTCTGGCTTGTAGTATCGCTCGTGGTATCGGTCCCGAAGCTGGTGGACTATCGTATTGGTTGATTGCTTAGTTCCGCAACGAGAACGTGCATGGTCAATACTTGGCATGTCGCGCACTCGGTAGCATTGGGCCCAATGCTGTACCCGCAGTTGGGAAACTAGGTGGATTGTTGGAAGATGGCGTTGCTTCCGTTCGACGGGATTCCGCTATTGCTTTAGGTGACATTGCTTTGAGCCTTGATGAAAAGAGTCAACTCGATGTTGTCCAAGCCTTGAAGCTGGCTACAAAAGATTACTCACATTGTGTCTGTGTAGCAGCCCGTGAAGCATTGCTCAAAATTGAAAACTTCCAAAAGCACCCTTGTTAAGGAGACAACAATGTTGGACAAACCGGTGGACCAATGGACTGAATTTGATTTCTTACGGAGAGCATACATCCATGCCCGTGACTATAGTCTTGACCCAAGTACCCAATGTGGAGCTGTCTTGCTCCCCGTGGGTGGCGTCGAACTAGTCACTTTCGGAACCAATCGTTTCCCACCTGGTGTGGATTGTACCTCAGAGATGCTCGCCGACCGTGAAACAAAATACTTTCGAGTTCAACATGCTGAACGTGATTGTATTCTCAAGGCAGCAAGAAATGGTTTTGCGACTCAAGATGCTACCTTGTATTGTCCTTGGTTTTCTTGCGCTGAATGTGCGAAAGCCATTATCTGTGCTGGCATCAAACGTGTCGTGGGTCATCGCTCCATTATGAGGAAAACACCTCAGCGTTGGAGGGGGACTATTCATGCAGCCGACAGGATGCTTGATGAGGCTGGTGTTGAACGTGATTATCTTGAGGGTGACCTGTTCGATGGTGATTCTTCCTACTCTGTTCTCTTTGATAAGGAGCTTTGGGTTCCTTGAGCAATAAAAAAGGTTATCTGTGTGTGTGTGTACAACATGGTGGTAGTCCTGTTTGTGAGGGAAGAATATCCGACTGGGACTTCACTGCCAAAAATGTCAGAGTGAAGCAGTTGAACCATCTCTCACCTTTGAGGAATACCAAGCTGGTGCGAAGAAGACCGCCATCTACAATCAGGACGCTAGAGTGTTGTATCCGGCTCTCGGCTTGACCGGCGAAGTCGGGGAGGTTATCGAGAAGCTGCTACAGATGGCAGCCCACGCTGGCAAGGTCGCCAACCAGGTGAAGAAGATCATTCGTGATGATGATTGTGAATGTGATACCCCTCGTAAGGAGGCTATCGGAGCAGAGATAGGTGGAGTGCTTTGGTACGCAGCCGCCATTTGTTCTGACCTAGGACTTAACCTTGGCGACATCGCCAGAGAGAATCTCGGGGTACTCGCCTCCCGTCAGGAGAGGGGTACTTTACAAGGCGATGGGGATAACCGCTGAGAATTTTCTTGACAACCATCTCTTGTGTGGTATACTTGAGGTATGGTGAAATCAAAACGAAAAGTCATACCTCTCAATGAGGTCGACATTGGAAAAGTCTCGTTCCGATTTTGGACGAAAACTCGTCAAGTTGGACTCTGTATTGAGTGGATTGCTGGTTGTGGTGTGGATGGTTACGGAAAGTTTTCAATCTGCCATAAAACTTACCGTGCGCACCGAATTGCATATTTCCTTTATTATGGTGTAGACCCCAAAGAACTTGTTTTACACCACTGTGACAATCCAATCTGTGTTAATCCTCAACATCTTTTTGTAGG
>SDBV01002112.1_pt1 | contig 29819 bp, 28 predicted proteins | sample 2277081 | NCBI WGS metagenome assembly SDBV01 (sample SAMN10402039, study PRJNA504765) | marine sediment metagenome | isolation source: marine sediment core GS10_PC15, 223 cmbsf | place: Arctic Ocean: Southern Knipovich Ridge | collected 2010
TGTCGCTGTTGTCGCTGCTCGCGGGCTGCACACTCGTAAAACTCGACACCGGGCGACAACTCGTGAGCGAAGACGATCCGGTATACGACGCGCGTTTTCGCGACATCGACCCGACCGACCTCGACCTGTCGGATTTCTGGGTCGACGGAACGTCGTCGCCTTCCGACGAGGCGATTCCGATCAATCACCGCACCTACGCGGAGATCGTCGCTTCGGTGAGCGATGGCATCGTCAACCTCTACACCACGGTGCTCGAAGAGCGGGAGGCGCGCCTCGGAATCGTTCCGGGCGACATTCTCCCATTTCGGATCCCGATCATCTCACCCGTGCTCGACTTCATTCCGTTCCAGATGCCGATCCCGTACGAGGGCGAGGGTTTCAGCCTGGGCTCGGGATTTCTGATCAACAAAGGCGGGTTCATCCTCACCAACGCCCACGTGGTTCGCAATGCGACCGATATCCGCGTGGTGCGATCGCAGAGTCGAGAGAAACTTCCGGCGCGGATCATCGGCGTCGATCTCGCGACGGATACCGCGCTGATCCACATCGAACCCCAACCCGACATGCAGGTGCTGCCGCTCGGGAGCTCCGGGGCGCTCCAAGTCGGCGAAATCGTGATGGCCGTGGGTAATCCGCTCGGCCTGAACAACACGGTTTCGGCCGGCGTGATCAGCGCCAAGGAGCGCCTCATCTCGGAAGACAAGGCGTCGTTGCTCGACTACCTGCAGACCGACACGGCGATCAATCCGGGCAGCAGCGGGGGGCCGCTCCTCAACCTGCACGGCCAGGTCGTCGGCATCAATACCGCGATTGCCACCGACGCACAGAACATCGGATTCGCCATTCCGATCGACACCATCAAGCGCGTGATCCCGATTCTCATTTCCGGAAATTCCGAGCGCGGCTGGTTCGGAGCCACCGCGCGCCCCGCGTCACCCGGAGAGGCCGCCAAACTGGGACACCCGAATCCAAGCGCGGTGATCATCGACGACGTTGTCGACCCCAGCCCGGCGTTACAGGCCGGCGTTCGCGCCGATGACCTGATCCTGCGCGTGGGCGGCCAGGAGATCCCGGATTTCATCGCGTTCCGACATCAGCTCATCAGCTTGCGCCCGGGCAGCACCCTGGAGCTGACGATCCTGCGAGACGGAGAGCAGATCGAGATCAAAAGCACGCTGGCGACTCCGCCGAGCCGTTGAACGGCGCGCGCGACGCAAACTCAGAATCCGCTGACATTTGCGCGCCGTCGATACTCGGCGGCCTCCCGGCTCCGGCCCGCGGCGCTCAACATCGCGCTGTAGGCGCGGTAGGTCTTGCTCAATTGATGATTCGATTCACCCAATCCGCCGCGAAGAATTGAGATCGACCTGCGATAGAGATCGTCGGCCTCTCCGAACCGACTTTGATCGGTGTATAGCGTCGCGAGGTCGCGGGAAAAAACGCCGACGTCGGTATTCCGCTCGCCGCCCGCCTTGATCGACAGCCGGATCGCATCGAGGTGGTTCGTCTCCGATTCGGGCATTCGACCGGTCGCGCCTTGTAGGAGTGCCAGATTGTTTTGGGCGATGGATGCTTTGCTCCAAAAATCGCGACCCGAGCGCGCGTAGATCGAAAGCGCCCGAAGCAAAAGCTGCTCCGAGACGACGTAGTTCGCGGCGCGGCGCTCCGCGTCCCCGAGGTTCTGCAACAAGACGGCGACGTAGGGATGAGCGTCACCGTAGAGCAGCGTCCGAATTTCGATCGCCTCGACGAGCAACGTCTCGGCTTCGGCAATCCGGTCGAGGTCGAGGTAGAAGACCGCGAGGTCGTTGAGCGCGTTCGCGAGCTGCTCCGCGTGCGCCGGGGATCTCGAGCGCTCTGCGGCGATGATCGCCCGATAGTCCCGCTCGGCGGCCTCGTACTGCCCCTGGCTGAGTCGAAGCTCGGCGCGCTGCGAGAGGGTCTGCAGCGTCCGGGAATCTCCGGGTGGAAAGGCCTGGCTCGTCGCCAGCGCGCTCGCGTACAACAGGCTTGCCGATTCGAATCGCCCCTGGCGGTGAGACCGCGTGGCCCGAGCCATCTGCTCCTCCCAGAGCCCCGCCGGGTCGCGAACTCGGGCGGATGGATCGACGACAATTGTGGTACAGCCGAGCGCGCCCGCGAGGAGCGCAAAAAACGCCGCGTAACGCCTCGACGGCGAGCTGGCCTTCGATCTCGATCCCCTCAACGCGCTCAGCGACAGATTCAATGCAGCCGATCCGAGGAGGTGGGCTCCGAGGCCCGACAGATCGCGAGCACTCGATCGAGCGCGTCGCGACCGTCGGCGAGCAAGAGCCCCGGCTCGATGCGCACGGCGGCAGCTGGATCCCCGGCGCTCAGCGGGATCAGCAGGGCGCCCTCCGCGTCGATGCCTTCGGGCCAGCCACCCGGAGGCGCATCGAGGCGAAACAGAAATGCCCGCAACCCTCCGGGATCGAGCGAGAGCTCCTGCCGAATCCGTGGGAGCGCGCGGCGCAACAAGCCGATCGCGACGATGCCGAGCGTGAAACGCGCGTTGAACTCGACGACCGGGCGCAGTTCGACACGACCGGGCTCCACCTCGAACGCAAAGGCGTCGACCCCGCAGGGCCCTTGGTAGCCCGCAGCGATCGCAGCCTGGGCGACCGCGACCGCCGCCTCGCGCAGGGCCTCGTCGTATCGATTGCCCGACGTCACGCGGCCCCTGCTGTCGACGAAGCCGCGATGTCCGCGGTAGAGACCGGAGCCATCGACGAGCAGTTCGGTAGTTCCGAGCAGCAAGAGCCTCTGGCCGGGGCCGACCCAGAACTGCGCGCTCAGGTCGCAGGTTCGTTTGAGCCAGGGCTCCAGCATCGCACCGCCCGATTCCGCGAGGCGCGCGAATCCGCCGCTCACCTCGGCGACGCGGCCCGCGTTGCCCGCAACGCGCCCTCGGCCGCTGGTGCCAAAGCGCGGCTTGAGGGTGAAGCGGCCCGCGGTCCAGGCGGGCCAGCGCGCGAGTTTCGCCTCGATCTCTCGAATCGCGCGATCCGGATCACACAATGCGTCGGGCTCGAGCACCGCGATGCAAGGCTCGAGGCAGGCCGGCAACATCCCCTCTGCGACTGCGACGCGATGTGCGAAGGCCTTGTCGTGCACCTTTCGAACCACGTCGGGAACCCCGCCCAGCAGGCGGCGTTGCGCTTCTTTCGCAAATTGCAGTGCAGCGGGCGTGTTCAGCCAGGCGACCGCGCAATCGGGCACGTCCAACTGCGAAAAGATCGGCTCTGGGCTGCGGGCGCCGAAGTCCTTCGGCCAGAATCCATCGGCCGCGGTTTCCGATGCGCCGAGGCATCGCGAGTCGCTCGCGAAAAGATTCTGCCAAAGCCACGTGGCGGTGCGCTGGAAGATCTCTTGCAGCGGCTGCGAAAGCGTCGGAATTTCGCCGCTTGGCCGATAGGCGGGCGCTCCCCAACCCGCCCCCTCCTCGGCGCCGAAGTTCGGAATCAGCAGCACGTCACTCTTCATCACGCCTCGACTCGCGCTCCATCAACCCACACCCTGCTCACCGGCCTCGACTTCGGCGGCCAGTCGCTCCCATTCCCGATAGAGCTCATCGACGCGGCTTTTGATCCCGTCACGTTCGCTTTCGACTTCGCGAATCGCGTCTGGATTTCGATGGATATCGGGGTCCCCGAGCCGCCACGAGATTTCTTCGAGACGCTGTTCGCGCACGCGGATCTCCTCCTCGACAGCGGCCAATCGCTTCGTCGCCCGTTTGTGTCGTCGCGTGTGCTCCCTGGCCCGCTCCCGCGCGGCAATTCGCTGCTGCTTGCTGAGTGGCGCGACTGGCTGCGCAGCCGCTCGCCGGGCGGGAACCTGCGGCGGTTCGAGCTTCGTCGCTGCGGGCTCGCGCTTCGCAGACGTCGTCTTCTTGCGGAGGTAGTCGTCGTAGTTGCCCGGGTATTCCCGCAACTGACCGCAATCGACTTCGACGACACGGTCCACCAGGGCGTTCAAAAAGGCGCGATCGTGAGAAATCAGCAGGAGCGTACCGCTGTAACCGACGAGCGCGCCTTCCAGGACTTCACGGGACGTCAAATCGAGGTGGTTCGTCGGCTCATCGAGCACCAGGAAGTTCGCGGGTCGGAGCAAGAGCTTCGCGAGGGCGAGACGAGTCTTTTCGCCACCCGACAGAACGCTGACCTTCTTCTGGACATCATCTCCAGAAAAGAGAAACGCCCCCAGATGGCCCCGCAGTCGCGGAATGTCCTCGAACGTGGCCGCGGTCTCGAGCTCCTCGAGGGCGCTGCGTCGGGGGTCGAGCGCCTCGAGCCGATGTTGGGCAAAGAAGGCGACCGTCACGTTGTGGCCCAGCGTCCGCTCACCGGCGTCGAAGGGCAGCGCGCCGGCGGCGATCCGAAGTAGTGTCGACTTGCCCGCACCGTTGGGCCCGACCAGCGCCACGCGGTTTCCGCGCTCGATCGACAGGTCGACGCCCTCGTACACCACGGTGTCATCATAGGATTTGCAGATCCCCTCCAAGCTCAGCACGCGGCGCCCAGCGCGCGCGGGCGGCGGGATCACGAGTCGCATCTTCGCCGTGCGCTCCTCGGCCAGCTCCACGCGTTCGAGCTTGTTCAACGCCTTGATCCGACTCTGAACCTGCTTGGCCTTGGTGTTCTTGGCGCGAAATCGCTCGATGAAGCGCTCGGTTTCCGCAATCTTGCGGTCCTGGCTGCGCTTGTTTGCGACGAGCTCTTCACGCCGCAGTGCCTTTTGTTCGACGTAGCGATCGAAGCCGCCGTCGAAGACCGTCAGTCCGGCACCCTCGAGTTCCGCGACGCGGTTCACGTGGCGACGCAAGAAAGTCCGGTCGTGTGAGATGATCACGACGGCCCCGGGATACTCGACCAGGGTCTCCTCGAACCACTGGATGGAGGGAAGATCGAGGTGGTTGGTCGGCTCGTCGAGCAGCAGAACGTCGGGACTCGACAGCAGGAGTTTGGCGAGTTCCACCCGCATGAGCCAACCGCCGCTGAAGGAATTGAGAGGCCGCTCGATCCGCTCGGCGTCGAAACCGAGACCCGCGAGAATGCGCTCGACCCGCGACTCGCGCTCGAAGCCTCCGCCGAGTTCGAAGCGGGTCCGATTGTCGCCGTAGCGGTCCGCGAGATCCGAGGGAATTTCGCGGCCCGCATTCGCGAGTTCTTCCATCTCGTGTTCGAGTTTGCGCAAATCCCGTTCGAGCGCCGCGAGCTCGGAAAACGCAGAAGCGACCTCCGATCGCACCGAGCAGGCGCGATCGGGATCGATCTCCTGGCGCAATATCGCGACGCGAACGCCGCGGGGTACGGCCACGCGGCCCGAGTCCGGCGCTTCGAGGCCGGACGCGATCTGCAGCAACGTGGTCTTGCCGGCGCCGTTGGGGCCCACCAATCCGATCCGGTCATTGCGGTGGATGGTGAGCGCGACGTCGCGAAACAGCGTTCTGCCGCCAAAGCTACGCGCCACACCTTCCAGTCGAAGCAGCATGGCGGGACGTTAGCGTGCGCGGGCACCCCACTTGCGTCGACGACGCGCGGCCGCGCAGGATGCGCGCGGCCGCCTGCGGGCATCACACGCGAGCGCGCACCCAGTCACGAGAAGCGCTGCCCAGAGCGGAGAAACCCGGCCCAGAAACCAAAGCGCCCGAAGCCACCGGGTGGCTTCGGGCATCCCTGGGAAGGGAATTTCTGGTGATGTACAGAGAATGTGGCCGCCGGACCGCGCAGGTGGCAGGCCACTCGAGATTTCGCAGAAGTTTTTCGCCCTGGGCCAGCAAGGCTGCACCCCGAGGGGAGCCAGACGCGACCGAACGGGTCTCGTCGCCGCAAGCGAATCCGAAGGATTCGCCCGCCAGACGGGACCGAACAGGTCCCGGCGCCGCAAGCGAATCCGCAGGATTCGCCAGCTAATCGCTTTGGTATTGGGGCTCGATGCTCACCACGAGTTGACCGTCACCGTGGGCGGGCCCGCCGATCACCAGCAGGTGGTTGTTCGGCGCACGCATGTCCATCATCACTTCGCCCTCCCAGCCAACGGCCATCAACAGGCCTCGATCGCCGAGGTTCAGCGGGCGCACCCGGAACATCCGGCCGTCCGGGAGCTTCACGCTCCCGACCTCATCGAGCGCGAGCTTCAGCCGCCGCTCCTTGATCACCCGCAGGCTGTTGTATTTGAACTTCTTGCGGAGATTGCGATCGAGGCGCTTGGCGCGCCCGTCGATCTCGCCCTCAGCGTCGGAGATCTCGGCAACGGTCACCTTCACGCTGAACCTGCGCTCAGACTGACTCCACGCGGGGCTCCCGGCGAGCAGCGCCCCCGAGACGATGACGACCAACAGACCGAAGCTAAACCGTTTCACGCGACCCTCCCTCTGAAGCCCCGTCGTCGGCTGCGTCGAGCAACCAGACGATCGTGGCGTCACCCTGGTCCTCCAGCACCAGCACGCTGCGCCCCCCTGTGTCCAACCACCGAATGATGCCGGAAGTCGGGGCCGCGGCGTCCTCCATGATGCCGAGGAACAGCGCCAGCGCCAGCGCAGCGCTGACGGCGACCGCCGCGAGGGGCCGGGAGTAGGCGGCCAACCAGTCCATCCCGCGCCGCTCGGCGCGCCTCTGGCGTTGCTCGACAAACTGCGCGTCGATCGCGGGCAGCCGAAGCGCGAGGTCTTCCCACACATCGACGCTCGGCGGCTGCGGGCCCGCCCCCTGGATCCAGCGGGCCAGCCGTTTCAGCTCCTCGAGTTCAGCGCGCAAGCTGGGGGAGCGCGACAACCGCCGCTCGAAAATCCAGCGCCGCAGACCGCTCAGCTCTCCGTCGTGATAAGCGTTGAGATCGCGCTGGTCCCTTCCAATCTCTTCCGCAGCCGTCGAATTCACAAAGGCTCCTCGCCGAACTCCCCCACCCCCTGCTCGGCGAGCAGAGCGCGAACCCGACGCCGGGCGTGGTGCAGGCGGCTCATGACGGTGCCCTTCGGGACCCCCAGCGACTTCGCGATCTCGGAATAGCTCAGTCCGTCGACCTCGCGCAGCAGCAGCGTCTGCCGCGCGTCGTCGGGCAGACCGTCGATCGCGCGCCGGATGGCCTCGCGAAGCTCCGCTCGCTCCAGATCGCCGGAGGGCCCGCTCGCCTGCTGGCGGGCGGGATCGATCGCATCGAGTCCGGTTCCAACGGGCGCCTCGAGCGCGTGCGTCTCGTCCCATTCCACCATCCGGCCCGACGGCTGGCGGCGTTTGGCGTCGATGCAGAGATTCATCACCACCCGGTAGAACCACGTGTAGAAACTCGAACGGCCTTCGAACCGGCCGAGCGAGCGATAAGCCTTGAGAAAAGCCTCTTGAACGACATCTTTTGCCTGCTCCTCGTCGCGCATCACCCGAAGCGCCAGCCCATAGGCGCGGTCCTGGTATCGCTCCACGAGCACCCGAAAAGCGTCGTGATCCCCTTGCGCGGCCCGGGTCACGGCCTCGAGATCGCTCAGCTCCGCTTCGGAATGCTCACCCCGCTTCGACGCAGGATCGGCCCCAACTATTCGCCCAGGCGCTGTCGGCGGGTCGCTCAATGGGCCTCCCGCCAGTTCGCGCCGACGCCCACGTCCACCCGGAGGCGCACGCGCAGGGGCCACACCCCCTCCATGCGTTCGACCACGAGCGCGGTCAGCGCATCGACTTCTGCGGGAGGGATTTCGAAGACGAGTTCGTCGTGGACCTGCAAGATCAGCTCGGCAGCCAGATCCGCCTCGTGGATCGCCGGGGCGAGGTCCACCATCGCCTTCTTGATCAGGTCCGCGGCGGTTCCCTGGATTGCGCTATTGACGGCCATCCGCTCGGCGGCCTGGCGCAGGGTGCGGTTGCGCGACGCCAGATCGGGAAGGTAGCGGCGACGGCCCAACAGCGTCTGCACGAATCCGCGCTCACGCGCACGCTCGATCGTCTCGCCGATGAAAGCGTGGACGCCTCGATAGCGGGCGAAATAGGCATCGATCATCTGCTGGGCTTCGGCGCTCGCGATGCCGAGTTGGTTGGCGAGCCCGAAGGCCGAGAGCCCGTAGATGATGCCGAAATTCACGGCCTTGGCGTGGGCGCGCTGGTCGGCGCTGACAGCCTCGAGATCGATGCCGGCGACTTCGGCTGCGGTGCGGCGGTGGATGTCGTCGCCGCGTTCGAAGGCGTCCACCAGGCTCTGATCTTTCGAAAAGTGGGCGAGGATGCGCAATTCGACCTGCGAGTAGTCGGCCGAGAGCAGAACCTTCCCCAGCGCCGGAACGAAGGCCTCGCGAATCCGGATCCCCTCCTCGCTGCGAATCGGAATGTTCTGGACATTCGGGTCCGCGGCAGAAACCCGCCCCGTCGCCGCGCCGAGTTGATGAAATGTCGGATGGATGCGGCCCGTTGCGGGGTTGACCAGCGGCGGCAGGGCATCCACGTAGGTGCTCCGCAGCTTCGCGAGCCGCCGATAGGCGAGGATCTCTGCCGGCAGATCGTGTTTCGAGGCGAGTTGCACGAGCACGCTCTCGTCGGTCGAATAGCCGGTCTTGGTCTTCTTGATCGGCGGCAACTTCAGCTTCTCGAACAAGATCTTCTGGAGCTGCTTCGGAGAGGAAATCAAGAATGGCTCGCCGGCGAGTTCGTAGATCTTCGCCTCGACCCCCTCGAGCCGCAGACCCCACTCTTCCGAAAGCTTCTCGAGCAGTGGCTCGTCGATCCGCACCCCGCTGCGATGCATGCGCGCGAGCACGCCGGTCAGCGGCAATTCGACCGCGTCGCAGAGGGTCGAGAGCCCGTCGCGCTCCAGGCGCTCCACCAGGCCCTCGTGGAGCAAGCGCAGCGCACAGACCTGTTGGCCGGCCCAATTCGCGACGTCCTCGGCGGGCAATTCGCGGGCCGGCACGGCTTTGGCGCCGCGGCCCGCCAGATCCTCCCAGCTGGCCAGCTTGCGGCCGAGTTCGCGCTGCGCGAGCGCGGAGAGCGAATTCGCGCCATCGGTGTCGAGCAGCTGGCTCGCAATTCCGAGGTCGAACGCGGGCGTCGGAAGCTCGAGGCCCGATTCTCCGAATACGATCTGGCTCTGCTTGGCGTCGCAGGCGCTCCAGGCGCGCGCATCTGCGCCCTCGAGCAACGATCGCAGCCGGTCGGCGACGAGCGCCATCGACAGCCCGCCCGAGTCCGCACCCATCGCGAGGTAGGCGGCGCGGTCATCGGCCATTCCGAACGCGATCCCGACGACGTCACCCGACATCGGAGCGTTTTCACCGAGTACGCATATAAGCGTAATCATCGGAAGCGCGCGCAATTCATCCAGGATGGCGTCGAGCGATGTTGCGTCCTCCACCCACTGAACGGTGATCGGTGTTTCGGAACGAGCCGGCGCCGCAAAATCCCCTTCAGCGTCGATCGCCTCGATCAGACGCACGAAGCCCAGCCGCTCGAAGAGCGCCCGCAGCGCGCAGCGATCGGGGGACTGGAGCGATACCTCATCCAGTTCGCGCGGTACCGGCGCGTCGGTGCGAAGCGTGGCGAGGCGCTTCGAAAGCCGCGCTTCCGCCAGCTGGGAATCGAGCGCGTTTCTTGCCCGCGTCGCCGTGATCTCGGCTCGGTGTTCGATCAGGTTCTCGAGGGAGCCCCATTCAGTGATCAACTTCGCAGCGCCCTTTACTCCGATTCCCTTCACACCCGGAATGTTGTCGCTGGGATCGCCGGCGAGCGCGCGCAAATCGAGAATGTGATCGGGCCGCACACCGAAGCGCTCCTCGACTTCCGACGGTCCGTAGCGGCGATCCTTCACACCGTCGAGAAGCGTGACGCGATCGCTGACGAGCTGCATCAGATCCTTGTCGGTGGACACGATGGCGATCTGCGCGTCTTGCGGGGCGCGCTCGACGAGCGTGGCGATGACGTCATCGGCCTCGAAGTTCGGCACCGAAACGACGGGGATCCGGTAGGCGTCGACGAGCTCGCGAACGATCGGAAACTGGATTGTGAGATCCTCGGGCTGGGCTTCTCGATTGGCCTTGTAGGCGTCGTAGATCTCGTGGCGAAAGGTCGGACCGCGAGCGTCGAACACGACGACCACGCGATCGGGTGCCTCCTCGCGAATCACCTTGGTGAGCATGTTGATGAAGCCGTAGGCGGCGTTGGTCGGGGTACCGTCGGGCGCGCGAAGCGGGGGGATCGCAAAGAACGCGCGGTAGAGGGAGTTGGTGCCGTCGACGAGAAGAATCTTGGAGGGCGCGGCCGCAGGCCCGGCTGACATCCTTACCCCCTTGCGCCGATTCGGGAAGCGGGATGGGCAAATCAGCTACGGCTGCGCGGGAGCGCGCCGGTCCCTGCCCTCGGTTCCTTCAGCCGACGTGTGACTCCACGAAACGCTGGATGTCACCGATCGTGCGCATCTCCTCGACGGCATCGTCAGGAACTTCGATATCGAAGGCCTCCTCGAGGAGCATCACCAGTTCGACCACGTCGAGCGAATCCGCCCCGAGATCGTCGAAAATGCTCGCGTCTTTCGTCACTTCGGCGGGTTCGACTCCGAGCTGTTCAGCGACCATCGATCGAATTCGATCCGACAGATCATTTACCATTGGTTCAGCCCCCTCTCCAGAAAACTGCGATCCAACAACCAAACCAGGAAAACCAAAACAAACAACCATAAACCGAGAATCGAACCAGTTCGAATCGAATGCGTCGGCTACCACTATCGAATCAAATACCGACCCCGTCAAGCCGCCGTGGCGCGGGCGCCACGGTTCGACTGTAATCGTGGTCAATTCCCTCGCGCAACCCCTCGATTTAGACGCCGATGTCGTCGCTGCCCTCGTAGCGGTAGGGCTCGAACAGCTTCGTCTGGATGTAGCGCTCACCGAAACTCGGAATGATCACGACGATCAGCTCACTGCCACTGCCCTCACCGGCCGCGTATTTGAGAGCCGCAGCCACGGCAGCGCCGGATGAGATCCCGCAGAGCAAGCCTTCCTCGGTGGCGAGCCGGCGCGCCATCTCGAGCGACTCCTGATTGCCTACCTTGACGATACCGTCGAGAAGATTCGACTCGAGAACATCCGGTATGAACCCCGCGCCGATACCCTGGATCACGTGCTTGCCAGGCGAGCCACCTGACAACACGGGGCTGTCCTCGGGCTCCACTGCAATCGCCTTGAATTCGGGCTTTCGCTCCTTGAGGGCCCGGGCAACTCCCGTAATCGTGCCGCCGGTTCCAACACCCGCGATCAACGCATCGACCTTGCCGTCGGTGTCCTCCCAGATCTCTTCAGCCGTGGTTTTGCGATGCACCTCGGGGTTGGCCGGGTTCTCGAATTGCTGCGGCATGAACGAGTTCGGTATTTCGGAGAGCAACGCCTTGGCGCGATCGATCGCACCGGGCATGCCCTTGGCGGGATCGGTCAATACGAGTTTGGCCCCAAAGGCGCGCAGCACCGCGCGACGCTCGGGGCTCATCGACTCCGGCATGGTCAAAATGCACTGGTAGCCCTTCACAGCGGCCACCATCGCGAGCGCGATGCCGGTGTTTCCACTGGTGGGTTCGACGATCACGGTTTCGCCGGGAATCAGCGCACCCGCCTTCTCGGCGGCCTCGATCATCGCGAGACCAATCCGGTCCTTGACGCTATTGGCGGGGTTCTGGCTCTCGAGCTTCGCAACGATCGCCGGCGAAACCGAAGCGGCCACCCGGTTGAGGCGGACGAGCGGCGTACGGCCAATCAGGTCCGTGACAGAATTGGCAATCTTCATCGGGGGGATCCTCCTCTGCGGGCCTCAGGTTAACGCGGGATGTGGCAAAATGTCACCCGCAACGACTTGCGGGCCGACCTCCGGCTCTTCAGCCAGTACGGCTCGGATCAACACCGTTGCGTAGCTACCCGGCGGAAGCTCGAAATCCAACCAGAATCCGCCGGAAAAGTCCCGCATTTGCGCGTTGTCCGGTCGTACCCGCAGCGCGCGCCGCGCACCCCGCAGGCGGATACCCCTGGGCGGGCGAAGCTCGGCGAGGCAAATCCCACGCACCTCGAGCGCAGCATTCTCGCGCAATGCGACTTCACCCATGGGCTCGATGACACGGTTGCCGAAGATGGGGCCGGTCGGGCTGATCTCGAAGGTCGCCGCTCGCGGTTGCTCTCGCTCGACGTCCTCGACCAGGAACTGTCCGCCCGAACCGTGAAGCATCGCGACGTCGCCAAATTCGAATTCGCCAATACCTGTCGGACGGGCGGCGAGCACGTCGTTGAAAACCGCTGACTGCAGAGCGGATATCGCAAAGCGCGCTTTGCGCCGATCTTTCAAGACGATCTCGCCGCGCAAGAGGCGGGCACCGATCTCGACGTTTCGGCCCGCACGGCCGAACCGCTGCGGTCCGAAGGAATTTGGCATTCCGAGCCGACCGATCTCGTCGAGCCGCGCGCGCATCGCTTCCCGAGCCTTGTCATCGACACCGCGCACGGCGATTTCGAAACGATTTCCGCGCAACTGGCCGGTGCGCAATTTATGCCCGTGCGCGATCGCCTCGAGCACGCGAACGCCCTCTAACCCGAGATCCAGCGCCCGATGCGGATCCAGGCGCGGCACGGAAAACCACTGGGTGGCGACGGCAAGGCGGTCCTTGCGGCCCGCGTAGCCGACATCGCGCGCACTCACACCCGCGGCGCGCGCGAGCAGACTGGCGACATCCTCGGTTGTGACGAGCCGCTTCTCGACGTGCACGAAGGTGTGTTCGCCCTCGCCGCTCGGGGGATAGAGAGGCAACTCTTCGACGCGAAAGTCTTCGGGTTCTGTGCGAATGCGCGCCATCGGCGTTCAGCGAGCGAGCGCTCGCGACACCGGGGCGAAGGATCGGCGATGGGCCGGACACGGACCCAGGCGATCGAGCGCGGCAAAGTGCTCGGGCGTTCCGTAACCCATGTGGCGACTGAATCCGTAACCGGGGTAGCGGTCGTCGAGCCGGAACATCCACGCATCGCGGTACACCTTCGCGACGATCGACGCGGCGGCAATTGACGCGTCCAGGGAATCTCCGTGGACCAGTGCGGTCTGCGGCACATCGAGATCGGGAATCGTGCGGGCGTCGACGAGCACGTGGCCCGGCCGGAGACCCAGGCCGGAGACCGCGCGTTTCATCGCTGCGAGCGACGCGCGATGCGGGTTGAGACGGTCTACGTCAGCCGACGAGACCTCGGCGACGAAAACCGCGGCCGCCTGGCTGCGAATTTCAAGATCCAGCGCCTCGCGTACCTTCCGCGTCAGGCGCTTCGAATCGTCGAGACCGCTGAGCGCGTCCAGTTCGACCTCGCGAGAAAAGACCACCGCTGCGGCCACCAGGGGCCCCGCGAGCGGCCCCACGCCGACTTCGTCGACACCGGCGACGAATTTCACACCCGATCGCAGCAAGCGCTCTCGGCGGGCAAAAAAGCGCAAGAGCCGGTCCCGTTCGGTGCGGCGCGCGCGTTCTCGACGATCGAGCCGGGCCCCAAGGGAGCGCGCGCCGCTGCGCGGGTCGTGACGCAGCATCGCAGCAATGCGCTCGCGCTCTTCCGGGGAGGAGACCGCCTCGAGGCGCGCGCGAATCTCGGCCAGCGGCACGTGCGCAAACTCGCCGATCATCGAGCCGCGCCAAGCGGTTTAGACGCGCCGATCGACCGCGAATCCACGGTCAGCGGACGAGAAGGACCGCCACCGGCGATGTCCTCACCACGGCGGCGGAATTGCTTCCGAGAAAATAGTCGGTAATTCGATTGCGCCCGTAGGCGCCCATCACGATCAGACCCGCGCGAACCTCGCGCGCCGAGTCGACGATCTTGACGTCTGGTCGACCCAGCGTGGAAGAAATCTCGTGAACCGGCACCGGGAGCGATCCAGCGAGGCTGCGCACCTCCTGAAAACGCGCGACCGCGCGCCCCTTGTCCTTCGAGTCGACGAAGACGTGAATCGGCTGGCTGAGTCGGGTCGCAATCTGCACGGCGAAATTGGCGCCCAGTCTGGATCCCGCCGAACCGTCGAAGGCGAGTACGACGGGGCCCGAGAGTTGAGCGCCGCTGGGAACCACGAGGGCGGACTTGGCGGTCTTGCGTATCACCCCGCTCGCCGTCGAGCCGATCAATCCGGTTCGATAGGCGGCGTGCTGACCATCCCGGCCCACGGCGATCAGGTCCGTCTTCTGGCCGCGCTCGACGATTCGATCGTCGGCGATCCCCTGGAGCACCTCGGTCGCGCACTCGGCCCCGGCCGCGCTCGCGCGCTCAGCGAAACGTCGACAGGCCGCCTCGGCGCGGGCCTTCAGGTAGCTGGCCATCGACTCCGCCGGAGGGGGTGCAACCCCGAGTCCGTCTTCGGGCATGCCGCGCGCAAAACGGTCCTCGACGACGCAAACTCCGACGACGCGCGCCATCAGGCGAGCCGCAAGCTCCGCTGCGAAGCGTTCCGCGGCGGCAGCGGCCTCCGAGCCGTCCGTCGCGACCAGTATCGATGATGTCATCCCCTGTAGCCCCTTGCGGCCGCGCCGACCCTACCGACGGTCTCCATTCGCGAACCCCGCGCTCACCTCACTCCCCCGTCCACCCACAGAGCGAGGTTACGGGATCCCCGCGGGAATTGTCAATCGAGATTCGATCCCCCCCAGTTCGCCCCGGCCTGACGCCAATTCTGGGACCGCCGCCAACCTGGGTTCGCGATCGCTCGGGCGGCCAGCCGAGGCGCGCCATCGGCGCCAGAACGATCAAAGGCCCGGCTACCAACTGCCCGCAATGCAGCGAAGCACGTCGGTCTCGGTCAGAAGGCCGACCAGCCCGTCTTCCTCGATCACCGGCAGACAGCCGATTTTCTTCTCCGCGAGCAGCCGGGCGGCTTGCTCGATTTCGGCTTCCGGGGAAATGACGATCGGCGGGGTCGACATCACACGGGTGATTTCCACCACTTGGAGAAAGGCGCGCCGCTCTTCGTGCCGGAACCCGGTCAGATTCGACAGGGAGGCCCGCAGCAGATCCCGCTCGGAAACCACACCGACCAGCACGCCACCGCGAACGACCGGCATGTGACGCACGCCGCCGAGCGTCATGATATCCTCGACAGTAGACAGCGTGTCGCCTGCACTGACGGTGACGAAGCTCGTCTGCATGATGTCTCGGACGCGGACTGCTGTGCTCGCCGAAACGAACGCGGACTCAGCGATCATTGGGTCTCTCCACAGGGGAATTCTACTCCATGGCGCAGTCGCGAAGGAAGCAAAGAGTTGAGCCCGAAATGCAGGCGGAGGAGCCGGCGCAGCGCGAGGAAGCGGAAGCGCAGGAGAGCCTCGGCGCCATCCCGGAGCTGATGCGGCGCGCCATCGCGCTGGGGTTGACTGGTTTTTTCACCACAGAAGAGGCCGTACGGAGGGCTCTCGGGGATACGGTTCCAAAGGACTGGACCGACTACATCGCGGAAAGCAGCGATCGAACCCGCGGTGAGTTTCTGGACCGGCTGAGTCGTGAAATCGCCCGGACCCTGAAAGAAGCCGACCTCGCCGCCGTCCTTCAGCAGCTGCTCGAAGGCCGGACCTTGAGTGTAAACGCGGAAATCAGGCTCAGCGGCGACCCGGGAACCGACAGCGGGACAGCGGTCCGGTTCGAAAAAAAGATCCAGATCGAGAAGAGTTGACGACGCCGGTCCGCCCCAGCGATCGTCGAGACCTGGCCCGGCGATCTTCGCCCGTCGGTGACCCGATCAGTCGCTGGTCGAATCCGCGCGCGCTCTCTTGAAGGTCACGAAGGCCATGCAGGGGCGGGGCGAAGAGTCTCGCATCGCAAATTGGAGACCGTCGTAGATCCAGCCCTGGGCGACCCACTCGTTGAGGGCGGACTCGATGGCTTCATCGGTGACGGTGGCGATTTCGACGACTTTGTATTCGATGGACACGGGCCCTTCCTGGCTGCGGGGGGTCGGGGTTCACGGTTTCAGGCGGCTGGCAACCTCGATCGCCGCATAGCTCACGATCCAATCCGCACCAGCGCGCTTGACGGCGATCAGGGACTCGTCCATCACGCGGTCGCCGTCGATCCAGCCGCGCTCGGCGGCGGCTTTGATCACCGCGTACTCGCCCGAAACCTGGTACGCGGCCAGTGGGAGATCGAACTCTCGGCGGGCCTCCGCGAGCAAATCGAGGTAGGGGAGCGCGGGCTTGACCATCAGCGCGTCCGCACCCTCCTCGAGGTCGAGGCGCATCTCGCGAAGCGCTTCTCTGCGATTGGGGGGATCCATCTGGTAACCGCGCCGATCGCCGAATTGCGGCGTGCTCTCCGCGGCCTCGCGAAACGGGCCGTAGTAGGCGCTCGCAAACTTGGCCGCATAGGAAAGAATGGCGACGCCGGAAAAATCGTGGGCATCGAGCGCAGCGCGAATCGCCGCAACCCGCCCGTCCATCATGTCGGAAGGCGCGACGATGTCCGCACCCGCACGGGCGTGGGACAACGCGGTCATCGCCAGCCGCTCGACCGAGGGATCATTGTCGACATCACCGTCGGCAATAATGCCGCAGTGACCGTGATCGGTGTATTCGCAGAGGCAGACATCGGTCATGACGCAGAGGTCGGGCTCGGCCGCCTTGATCGACTCGACGGCGCGCTGAACAATGCCGTCGGCTGCGTCGGCACCCGAACCTCGCGCGTCTTTGGCCTCGGGGATCCCGAAAAGAATGACTGCGGGGATTCCGGCATCGCGAACCCGCTTCACTTCCGCGACCAATGTGTCCACCGAGTAACGAAACACGCCGGGCATCGAAGCGACCGGCTCGCGAACGCCACCGCCCTCCACCACGAACAGCGGCAAGATGAGGTCGTCCCGCGACAGCCGCGTTTCGCGGACCATCCGGCGCAGCGTCTCGCTCCCGCGCAGCCGGCGCATCCGCGTCGTCGGGTAGCTCATCGCTCGTCCCCCTCTGGTTTGCGGCCCATCTGGGCCACCAATCCCTCGACCAACGCCCGCACCGTGGGCTCGTCGGGCACCCAATCCGGCGCGAGACCCAGGCGTCGTAGCGCGTCTGCGGTCACCGGGCCAATCGCGGCGACGGTACAATCCGCCGCGGCCTTCCGGCTCTCTTCGTCCAGCAGCGCCACGAAATTCTCAGCGGTCGACGGGCTCGTGAAGGTGATCGCATCCAGTCGGCGACCGTTCAGCTGCTCGCGCAGAGCGTCGGCATCGACCTCCGCCGCGAGGGTGCGGTAGACGGTCACCGCATCGACCGATGCGCCGCCCTCTCGCAGACCCTCGGCGAGCACGGGCCGCGCCGCTTCGGCCTGGGGGAGCAGAAAGCGCCGACCTCGGGGCGGCCAGTGTTTCGAGACCGCCTCGAGCAGCCCGCCGGCGTCGCGTCGGTCGCTGGGAACCAGCGCTACCGAAAATCCCGCCCTTCGCGCCGTCTCGGCCGTAATCGGCCCCACGCAGGCGGTCGGCGGCGCGCCTTCAAGGCTCGACCGCCCGATTTCCCCGGCGCGCGCGGCGACAAAGCGCACCGCGTTGGCGCTGGTGAACAACAGGGCGTCGTAACTCGCGAGCCGGCCGAGGGCAGCGTCGATCTCGGAAAGATCTGCGGGCGGCGCCAGCCGGATCATCGGAACCACCACGGCTTCGGCGCCGAGGTCCCGAAGCGCGCTGACCATTTCAGCGCTTTGATCGGCCGCGCGCGTGACGAGCACGCGAGCGCCGAAGAGCGGCCGTTTTTCGAACCACGCGAGTGAATCCCGGAGCTGGACCACATCGCCAACGACCACCGCAGACGGGGCGCCGAGCTTGGCATCGCGCACCTTTTGGACCAACTCCGCCAACGGCGCGACCACGACCCGCTGGCTCGGCAGGGTTCCGTTCATCACGGCCGCAGCGGGTTTCGAAGCAGCGCAGCCCCCCTCCAGCAGCTGCCCGACGATCAGCTCGAGATTCCACATGCCCATCAGGACCACGAGCGTGTCCGAGGAAGTCGCGAGTTCGCGCCAGCGGGTTTCTTGTGACACCCGGGTCGGATCCTTGTGGCCGGTCACCACCGTAAACGACGCCGAATGCCGCCGATCCGTGATCGGGATCCCCGCGTAGGCCAGGGCCGCAATCGCCGACGAAATTCCGGGAATCACCTCGAACGCGACGCCGGCTTCCGCGCACGCCGAAGCCTCTTCACCACCGCGGCCAAACACGAAGGGATCGCCACCCTTGAGCCTCACGACCTTCTTGCCCTCGCGGGCGAGTCGAACCAGCAGTGCGTTGATGTCGCCCTGCGATCGGGCGATCTCTTCATGGCCTCGCTTGCCGACGGCAAAGCGCTCGGCTTCGGGCGGGGCGAGCTGCAGCAGTTCGGGCGCTGCGAGCACGTCGTAGACCACGGCATCCGCTTCGCGCAGCACGGCCGCCCCGCGCACGGTAATCAGGTCCGGATCGCCGGGGCCGGCCCCCACCAACCAGACGCGGCCGCGGGGTCGCTGTTTTTCGGTCACGATCCGACCTCGGATCGAATTTTGGCGAGGATGTCTTCGCCTCCACTCGCGAGAATCTGCTCTGCGAGTCGACTGCCGCCGGCAGCCCCTTCGCTGGCCGCCACTTCTAGTTCTCCGCGTACGATGCGACTCCCATCCACAGCGGCAACGAGGCCGCGCAGCCAGAGCATCCCGTCGGCGGCGTCTTCCGCGAGGCAGGCGACGGGCACCGTGCAATCAGCCCCGAGGCGAGCCAAGAAGCCGCGTTCCGCGGAGACGCTGCGCGCCGTTTGCGCGTCGTTGAGCGCGGCGAGATCGTCGCAGAGCGCTTCTCCGCTGCGCGCCTCGAGTGCCAGCGCACCCTGAGCGACAGCCGGCAACATCAGCTCCGGCGAGATCCGCTCATCGATCTGGTCCCCGAATCCGAGCCGATCGAGGCCCGCACACGCCAGAATCACCCCGTCGAGTTCCTGCTCCACGAGCTTTCGCAACCGCGTGGGTACGTTGCCCCGCAGCGGCACGATCTCGAGATCCGCCCGATTCGTCTTCAGCTGGGCGGCGCGCCGCGCGCTGCCCGTGCCGACGCGAGCACCTTTGCTCAGCGCACCCAACGTCGCTCCGGCCTCGCGGGCCACGAGTGCATCGCGATAATCTGCGCGCTCCGGAAAAGCGGCGAGCGCGAGGCCCTCGGCGAGAACCGCGGGCAGGTCCTTGGCGCTGTGCACGGCCACGTCGGCGCGGCCATCCGTGAGCGCCTCTTCGATCTCCTTCACGAACAGGCCCTTGCCGCCGATCTTCGCGAGAGAAACGCTCTGGATTCGATCGCCCGTGGTCTTCACCAAGACGATCTCCGTCGATGCGCCGAGCTCGTTCTCGATCCGGGCGGCCACGTACCGCGCCTGGACGAGTGCGAGATCGCTCCCGCGCGTGGCAATTCGGACGCTAGTCACTCGCGATCCGATTCGTCGTCGAGTCCGAAGAGAACCCGAGCGACTTCCAGATAAGCCATCCCCTCTTCCCGCTCCGCCTCTCGCCTGAGGCGCGAAACCGGAGCGTGCAGAATCTTGTTGACGATCGACTTCGTCAACGCGTCGACGGCCGCCTGCTCGGTGTCACCGAGTTCGAGTCGCGCGAGCGCTCTCTCGAGCTCGCGCGAGCGAATCCCTTCCGCGCGTTCGCGCAGGTGACGAATCGTCGGAACGGCGCGCAGGGCAGAAAACCAGCCATCAAAACGCTGCTGCTCTTCGAGGACGATCGCCATCGCCTGCTCCGCTTCGCGCGCGCGCTGCTGGGCGTTTTCCTTCGCCACCGCACCCAGATCGTCGAGGTCGTAGCGGTAGAGGTTGTCGATCGCATCGATCGCGGGATCTGCATTGCGCGGCACACCGATGTCGATCACGAAGAGCGGCCGATGGCGTCGATCCCGCAGCGCTCGCGAAGCGAGATCGAGCGTCAAGATCGGCTTGTCGCCACCAATCGAGGTGATCACCACGTCGGCGTCCGCGAGCAACGCCTCCAGTTCGTCGAGTCCGTGGGCACTGGCGCCAAACTTCTCGGCGAGCGACGCGGCGCGCTCCGGGGTGCGATTGGCGATGCAGATCGACTTTAGACCGTGCTTCTTCAGTGTCCCGAGCGCCATTTCGCCCATCTCTCCCGCGCCGATCAGCAGAGCGCGTTTTTCTTCGAAACGCTCGAAGATCTGCTTGGCGAGATCCACCGCGACGCGAGCTACCGAGACCGGGCGCTCGCTAATGCGCGTCTCGGTGCGAACCCGCTTGGCGGTCGAGAAGGCGTGCTGAAACAGGCGTCCGAGAATCGGTCCGCACGAGCCACACTCCACGGCGGCGCGATAGGCGTCTTTGGTCTGCCCCAGGATCTGCGGCTCTCCGAGGACCATCGAATCCAGCGCAGAGGCAACGCGCAGCACGTGGCTCACGGCTTCGCTATCGCGAAACTCGTAGGTCACCTCATCGAAATCAAAGTCGACGGAGTTGTCATCGCGCACGAGATCGTGACGAAAAAACGCCCGCAGTCGATGGCGGGCGCCCTCCAGCGAACGCGTCAGCGCCAATACCTCCACGCGATTGCAGGTGGAAAAGAGCACGGCTTCTTCGATGTCGTCGCTGTCGGTGAGCTTTTGAAGCAGCGGTCCGGGCTCGTCGACCGCCAGGCGCTCCCGCACCTCGATGGGTGCGCTTTCGTGATTCATGCCCAACAGGATCATCTTCACGAGATGAACCCCAGACCGATCACCGCGAATAGAAGGAATGCGAATCCGCCCACGGCACTGGCCGCCGCCTGGCGCGAACCCTGTTTGGCGATGAAGCGCGCGACGGCCAACCCCGCGTAGACCGCCCAGGCGACGAGCGTCCAGGTCTCATGGGCGGTGCCCAACCAGGGAACACCCTTTGTGGTCTGCAGCCAGATCACGCCGGTGATCACACCGAGGGTCAGCAACAGGAAACCCACGGCCAGGGCCACCGCGTTCACGCGATCGAGCGCTTCGAGCGACGGAAGCGGAAAGCGGCGATCCAGGGGCAGCTTCGATTTCAGTCGCTTGTGTTCGATCAGGAAGATGACACCGGCGAGACCCGCCAATCCGAGAAGCGAGATGCCCGCACTCGACAACAGCACGTGTGCATGGGGCCACGAACCCGTCGCTGATTGCGTAGGCGCTGTAAGCGGCGAGCGCAGCGCCTCCAAGAACGCCCCCAGGAAAGCAGCGGGCGCCACGAGGACCGCGAGGTGCTGCAACCGCGAACGCTTCAACAAGATCAGGTAGAAGACGACCCCACCCCAGGCCATGAATGAGCACGCCGCGCGCAAATCTGTGAGTGGAGGCGGGTGCTCGGCGAGGTGAAGCAAAACGAACGACGCAGCGTGGAAAAGCGCACCCAGGCCGAGCAGCGCCACGGCAGCGCGCTCGAGTCGGCGCGTTTCCAACGCGAGGCCGAGCCCAGCCATCAGGCCCGCAGCGAGATACACCGCCGCTGCCCATTGCAGGATCTGCACCGTCACCCAGAAACCTCCTTGACCACGCCTCGCCGAATGGCGTGTCGGCGTAGGAGGTTAGCGTAGCGAGGAGGAACTGAATGGAAGGCGCCAAACAAGCCAGAGCGGCTCGGCCGGCTCTAGCGCGCGCGAATTCGGGCCATCTGGGCCCGGACCGCCTCCGCATCCTTCGCCATTTCGAAAATCCGATAGCTGGGCTCACCCAAGAGCACGAACCGCACTTCCTCGAGGGTCGTCTCGCCCGCCAGATGTTGGCGCGCCTCCTCGATCAGGATTTCCGCGCAGCGCTGGCTCGAGAAGCCGCCGATTCCCGCTCCGATTGCGGGGATCGCGATCGAGCGACAGGCCTTCTCGCTGGCCAGCTCCAGGCTGCGACGCACCGAGGAACGAATGCTCGCTTCCGTCGCGGCACCGCCGGCCGGCATCCCGGCCGCGTGAATCAGATGGCGGGCCGGCAGATCGCCCGCCCCCGTCACGACGGCGTCGCCGACCTCGATTGGCCCGATGGCATCGCACTCCGCCTGGATCGACGGGCCGCCCTTCGCAGCGATCGCGCCGGCGACTCCCGCGCCGAGAACCAGCGCGCTGTTCGCGGCGTTCACGACCGCGTCGACGTCGGCATCGGTGATATCGCCTTCGACGAGAACGATCCGCCCCATCACCAAAGCCCGACTGCGCCCAGCGCAGCGACGAAGGCGAAAGGACACGCGCCGCGCGCGATGCGCATGGCACCTCCCACATCGAGAAAGCCATTGCAAAACAAGGACATTGGAAGCCAGCAACGTACCGACGAGCGTTCGGAGCGTCAACGGAGAGCAATGCGGGCGCCGCGCGGTACTCTCTTGCACCACGCGTAGCGGTGCCCAGATTCTGCCGAACGCCGGACCGAAGGGGTCGGACCGGCGGCTGCGAGCTGGCTGGCGATCGCCCATAGGAGACCCGGTGACCATGGCTGAAATTGTCGATGTGACGGATCAGAATTTCGAGTCGGAGATCTTGAAATCCGACAAACCGGTAATCATCGATTTCTGGGCAGAATGGTGCGCGCCGTGCAAGCAGATCGCTCCCGTGATCAAGGACCTCGCCGACAAGTACGGGGATCGCATCAAGGTCGCCAAGATGGATATCGATTCGAATCCGAGCACCCCCGGCCAGTACGGGATTCGCGCAATTCCGACGGTCTTGTCCTTCAAGGACGGCCAGGTGGTGGATCAGCTGCAAGGCGTTCGCAAAAAGGCAGACTTCGAAGCGGCGATCGAAAAACTGCTCTAGTGCCGGTGACGGCAAAGCTGAGAAAACTGAAATATCTCCTGATCACGATTCCATATTCCGGCATGTCAACCGCGGAAGCGGGGTGGAAGAAATATGTCAAGTCACGGAGGATCGGGTTGTATTCGATGGGAAATTTGTCGTCATATTGGAAGGGCACTTTGAAGCTGTTCGCATAGATCAACAACCCACCGCAACCAGCAGGATCAGATGAAGGAGAACAGGGTTTCGATCACTACCCTCGCCGACCATCTTGATGCTCCTTGACGTCGAGTCCGTCTACGGGGCTGGTGCTCGAGCGGGTTTGGGGGGATCGAAGAAGCGGACCGGCCAGCGACGCTTCACCGCCGTTCGATAGAGCAGCGGGTCGGGATTCGTTGCGACGGGATGGCCGACGAGATCGAGTAGCGGCAGATCCGTGATCGAGTCGCTGTAGAAATAGCTCTTCGCCAGGTCGATCCCCTGTTCGTCGATGAATTGCTGGAGCCAGTAGATCTTCCCCTCTTCGAAGCAGATCGGCTCGATCACGCGCCCCGTGAATCGTCCGTTCTCGACCTCGAGTCGGGTATAGAGGATGTGCTCAATCCCCAGGCGAGCCGCGATCGGTCGCACCACGAAGGCGGTCGCTCCCGAGACGATTGCGACCACGTGGGATTCGGCGATGTGCTCGGCGACGAGCCGTTCGACCTCGGGGTAGATGGTTTCGACCACCACCTCCTCGACCCAGGCAATCGCCTCTTCCTCGAGTTGTTTTTCGCTCTGACCGCTGAACTGCTCCAGCATGCCGAGCGTCCAGCCGCGGATGTCGAGAATCCCGATCTTGTACTTGATGTAGGCGCCAAATCCCATCAGGAGATCGCGCTTGCTCATTTCGCCGCGCTGGTAGCGATAGCGCATGTAGAGCGTCGCCGAGTTTTCGGAGAGGATCGTCTTGTCCATGTCGAAGAACGCGCCGATCCGGGGCTGCACGCGATCGATGCTGGCCAACGTCATGAGGCGATCCTACCGCGACACCCCTAAAAATGTGAGTCACGGTCAATCGGAAGTCACATCGGCTCGGCTGGATCACGATCTGGCTGCGCGTTGGCCTCCGGCCAAAGCTTCTGCGGCGTCGGATGATCCGCTTCGCGGATCAGCCTCCTAGAAGACGTAGCGGCGCATCGAGACGTTCATCAGCAAGCCGAATCCGACCAGCGATGTCACCAGCGCCGATCCCCCGTACGAAAAGAGCGGCAGCGGAACGCCGATCACGGGCGCGAGTCCGAGCACCATCCCGATGTTCAAGGCCAAAGGCCAGAAGATCGTGCCCACCAATCCCACCGCGAGCATTGCGCCGAAACCGTCCTTCGAATTGCGGGCCACGCGCAGCCCCCAGAGCAAGAGTGTGAGGTAGAGGGACAACACCGCGCAGCTTCCCACGAAGCCCCATTCCTCGGCGAGAACCGAGAACGCGAAGTCCGTGTGCTGGGTGGGTAGAAAGCGGAGTTGGGTCTGGGTTCCCGCTTGGTATCCGGTTCCCAGCAATCCACCGGACCCGATGGCAATTCGCGATTGAATCGCCTGATAGCCCGACGACAGCGGGTCGCGCCCCGGATCGATGACGTCGAGAATGCGCCGTTGCTGATAGGGTTGGAGGGCGAACATCCAAAGCGTAATCAGAGCGGCAACGCCCACGACCGCGGCGCCGATCCAGGAGCGCCACGAGATCCGCGTGAACGCGAGATAGGTCGAGGCGATCAGCAGCGTGAGCAGCGCCACACCCATATCGCGCTGCATGACGATCAGGCCAACCGGCACGACCGTGATCAGTCCCGGGCGCGCGAGCTCGCGCAAGCGGCGGATCTCGCCCGGCGGGTTGCGGTGAAAGTAACGGGCCAACGCGATCACCATGCCGATCTTTGCCAACTCCGAGGGCTGGAGCCGCCCCCCGAACAACCAGCTCTGGCTCCCGCGGGTAACCGGCGCAAAGATCAGCGTCGCCGCGAGCAAGGCGATGCAGACCAACAGGGCCGCGGTCGCAAACCGCTCGTAGTGGCGGTAATCGATCGCCAGAACCAACAGCATCGCAATTCCACCGACGCCGAGGGAGACGAGTTGCCGGCGGACTTCGCCCGTCAACTCGTCGTCGACGTGGGTTGCAGAAGCGAGGTTGATGATTCCCACACCGACGATTGACATCACCAGCAACAAAAGCATCCAGTCGAAATTCTGGAGCAACCGCCGGTCAATTCCGAACAACGCGGGCAGCCTCCTCGGATGGCTCGAGCGGATTGAGCGGCTCGGGTGGATTACGCAGTCCGGGCAGTCTGGGCGGCTGCTCCGGCATCGACGATTTGAAATAACGCGTAAGGATGGCGTTCACGATCGGGCCCGCTGCGCTACCACCGTGCCCGCCGTGTTCAGCGAGTGCGATGACCACGATCTCCGGCGCTTCGACGGGTGCAAAAGCCGCGAACCATCCGTGATCCCGGAATTTGAATGGGATCTCGTCATCCTCCAGGCCCTCGGTTACCTTGAGGTGAACCACCTGGGAGGTTCCGGTCTTGCCGGCCACGCGCACGCCGGGAATCCGGGCCCGCCCACCCGTCCCGCCCTCGCCGTGGACCACGCCTTCCAGCGCGCGGGTGATGGTTGCCAGGTGGTCCGGCGAGACGGGTACCTTTCCGAACGACTCCGGCTCGGGCCCCTGCTCGATCATTCCGTCGGGCCCGGTCTGGCGGAGCAGAATGCGCGGCTTGAAGATCGTGCCGCCGTTCGCAATCGCCGCGTACGCGACCGCCAATTGCATCGGCGTGGTCAGGTTGTAGCCCTGACCGATCGAGGCCGAGACCGTCTCGCCCTTCAACCAGACTTCGGCGAAGCGTCGCTCCTTCCAGGCCTGGGTCGGGACGATGCCCGCAGATTCGTTGCCCAGCGCAATTCCTGAACGACGACCGAGATGGAATCCATTTGCAAAGAACGCAATCCGATCGATTCCGAGCTTGAGGCCCAGCTGGTAGAAGAACACGTCACACGAGCGCACCAGCGCTTCGTGAAGATTCACCGAACCATGTCCACCGCGTTTCCAACAGCGATAGGTTCGCCGCCCGAGCTTGAAGGTGCCGGGGCAAAACACCCGATCGTCGGGAGTGATCACCCCCTCTTCGAGGCCGGCTGCGGCAAGGAAGACCTTGTAGGTGGAACCCGGTGGATACTGTCCGGCCAGCGCACGGTTTTGAATCGGCCGGCCCTCGCTCTCCATCAGTCGCTTCCAGGTTGCTGAATCGATGCCACCCGCAAAGCTGTTCGGGTCGAAGGCCGGGTGCGACACCAGAGCGAGCACGTCGCCGTTGCGCGGATCGAGCGCCACGACCGCGCCGCGTTTCTCCTCGCCACCGATCACGTCCGGCAAGAAGGCGTCCTCTGCGGCTCGTTGAAGATCGCGATCGATCGTGAGCACCAGCGTTCCGCCCGGCGTGGCTTCGACCTCGTCGAGCACCTCGTCGACCCGCCCCGCCACATCGACCACGACATTTCGACCGCCCGCGCGGCCGCGCAAAATGCTCTCGAAGCGACTCTCCACCCCCGCTTGACCGATCACATCACCGCTTTTGTAATCGGCGAACGAACGCTTCTCGAGCTGCTCGATCTGAATCTCTCCGGTGTAACCCAGAACGTGCGCCGCGAGGGAGCCCCCCACGTAATAGCGGCGCGGACTCACATCGGTGAACACGCCCGGTAGCGCGTAAAGGTGGGATTCGACCCGGGTTCGCGAGTCGTAGGGAAGATCTCTGGCGATCCGCACCGCCTGAAAGCGCTTTCGGCCCCTGGGGACGCCGATGCGCTCGGAGAGTTCGCTGGGATCTCGATCGAGAAGTTTACCGAGCGCTGCCAGCGTCATTGCCCGCTCTCGCAGTTCGGCGGGCATCACCTGCACGCCAAATGCGGGTCGCGTGGTGGCGAGTTCGCGCCCGAAGCGGTCGAGGATATCACCACGCGGAGCATCCAGACGAACCGTGCGAACCGAATTGCGGCGGGCGCGATTGCCCAGATCTTCGCCCTCGATCACCTGAAGTTGGAAGAGCCGTACGACGAAAATCGCAAAAATCAGCGCGATGAAGACGGCGATGAAAACCAGCCGATTGACGACCGAGGGGTCGACTCCGGTGGCGAGGCGCCCGACGCCGGCCTCTTCGATCGGCATCAGGTGAGTCGATTTCGCGGCCGAAGCTGCAGCAGCTGGTGCCCCACCTCGACCTCACTGAGCCAGTTCGAAATCCGTTCGACGAACCAAACACCCAACGGTGCGAATGCGCCATTGATCAGTGCGTGCGGAATCAGTTCGCGCAACATCTCGCCATCCACACCTGGGCCGGCAGAAAAGAAGGCGGTGAGCGCGCCCGTCCCCAGAGCAGAGACTGCGGTCAAAACGGCGACGAAGGTCGCCTGCGGTATCACGCCACGAAGATTCAGCTGCCGGCTGCACACGCGCGCTGCACCAAAGGCAAAGATCCTCAACAGCATGTGCTGTCCGAGAAGCGATCCCGAGAGAAGATCCGCGATGAAGCCCAGCGTCGCCGAGAGGGCGACACCGCCCGCAGCGCTGCGCCAACACAGACCCAGCCCAACCACCAGCAGCAATCCGAAATCGGGGCAATAGTGCAGTGGAACGAATGTGCCGACGGCTCCCTGGGCCATCGGTGCGAAAGCGCCGATGGCCAGCAGAGCAAGGACGCGCTTCAAGGTCCCGACCTCTCCAATGCCATCTCGCCGAGGGAGCCCTCCTGCTCGCCCGCGTAGAGCAATTCCATCGTCGGGCCTCGTCGCAGCATCACGAAAACCTGCTCGAGCCGGCCGAAATCGACGGCGGGAGTCAGCTTTGCGGTTTGCATCAGTGCAGACCCCGGATCCGACACCGAGGCGACCTCCGCAATCCGAATTCCCTTGGGATAGACACCGCCGAGTCCCGAACTAATCACGACATCGCCGATGCGGACGTCGCTACCGCGAGCCACGAATTCGAAATCCATCTCGCTGGTCCCCCGGCCCCGTATGATCCCTCGCGAACGGCTGCGCTGGATGATTCCATCGACCGCACTCTGGCGATCCAGTACGAGCATCGCCTTCGCGGCGCGCACCGACGTCGTGGTTACCAGGCCCACGAGCCCGTGTTCAGAGATGACGGGCATCCCCGAGCGCACGCCGTGGTCGCGTCCGCGATCGATGAGCACCGATCGAAACCATGGAGAGGGGTCGACACCGACGAGTTCCGAAGGAAGCATCGGAACCTCGAAGTCCGCGCGGATCTCAGCGATGCGCGCGAGTCTACCGCTTGCGATGAGCGCCTCCCGCAGCTGGAGATTTTCTTCCTCCAGCGCGACCAGTCGGGCGCTGAGGGCTTCGTTGGTGTCGCTCGCGGCGAGGAGCGACACATAGTGGCGCCAGGCATTTTGAGTGAGGTCGAAAGGAAAGGCGATCATCTGCTGGACGGGCGCGGCGATGTCGAGAATCGCGCCGGTCCAAGCCGAGAGTTCGCGATCCGGGCCGCCGGGCGCCGAACGGCGGTCGACGGCCATCGCGACGACTGCAAACGCCACCAGGGCGACCACGAGGACGGTCACGGATTTTCGATTGCGAAATTCGGCCATGTCCCCACTCCACGCGCGGTGGACCGACCGGAATTACGAGCGAATCGCCACTTCCTTGAGGAGCGGAATTTCGTCCAACGTGCGCCCGGTCCCGATCGCTACGGCGGTCAGGGGGTCTTCCGCCAGCATCACCGGCAGCCCTGTGGACTCCCGGAGTAAAACGTCGAGGTTGCGAAGCAGCGACCCGCCCCCGACCAAAACGATTCCCTTGTCGACGATATCCGCGGCCAGTTCGGGCGGCGTGCGCTCCAACGCGATCTTCACGCTTTCGACGACCGCATTGACCGTCTCCGAGAGCGCCTCCCTCACCTCCTCGGACTTGAGTTCGAGCGTCTTGGGAACACCCGCGACGAGGTCTCGCCCCTTGACTTCCATCGATCGGACTTCGTCATCGGGATACGCGGTCCCAATCGTGATCTTGATGAGCTCGGCGGTTCGCTCGCCGATCAGCAGGTTGTGCCTGCGCTTGACGTAGTTGATGATCGCCTCGTCCATCTTGTCGCCACCGACGCGTGTCGAGTTGGCGTAGACGATCCCGGACAGCGAGATGACGGCAACCTCCGTCGTGCCGCCCCCGATGTCGATGATCATGTTTCCGGAAGGCTCCGTGATGGGCAGTCCCGCACCGATCGCCGCCGCCATGGGCTCTGCGATCAGATAAACCTCCCGCGCTCCCGCCGACATCGCAGACTCGCGGACCGCGCGCTTTTCGACTTCGGTGATTCCCGACGGAACAGCGATCACGATGCGCGGTCGGATGAGGCGCTTGCGGTCGTGCGCTTTCATGATGAAGTAACGGAGCATCGCCTCGGTGATCTCGAAGTCTGCGATCACACCGTCTTTCATCGGCCGAATCGCAACGATGTTGCCCGGCGTGCGTCCGAGCATCTCCTTGGCCTCTTTGCCGACGGCCCGAACTTTGTCGACACCGCGCGAATCGCGCACGACTGCCACGACGCTGGGTTCCGAAACCACGATTCCCTTGCCCTTCGCGTACACGACCGTGTTCGCGGTTCCGAGGTCGATGGCGAGGTCGTTGGAGAACCAACCGAGGATGGGGTCGAGGATCACTTCGCGCTCCTGTAGCTAGGTTTTGCGGCGGATCCGATACGCGTCTCTAAGTATCTGAATTCACAGGGCGTTTCCGGCCGCTGCAGCAGCCTCCAGAGTACCAGTGTGAGAATTGAGGGACAAGCGCAAACCTCGTTTTGTTCAGGGCTTGCTGGCCGGCCCGCTCGCCCTTAGTTTCGCTCCGCTTCTAGATGACTCATCGACCAAAGCCGCTCCGAGCTGAGTGCCCGAGCGTGTCCAGAATGGGGGAAAATCACCATGCTCAAGGTTCTCAGAGACGGACGGCGCTGGGTCACCGCGTTCTTCATCCTCGCCGTGGGCGGTGGCATGGTCTTTTACCTCGGGGGCGCGGGGGGATCGGGGCAACGCGGCCCAGGAAG
>SDBV01002113.1_pt1 | contig 29808 bp, 16 predicted proteins | sample 2277081 | NCBI WGS metagenome assembly SDBV01 (sample SAMN10402039, study PRJNA504765) | marine sediment metagenome | isolation source: marine sediment core GS10_PC15, 223 cmbsf | place: Arctic Ocean: Southern Knipovich Ridge | collected 2010
CAATGGCGCCGGCGGGAGGGAAAACGCCCTTGCCGATGCTCAGCGTGCCGCCGGTGAGCGTAAGATTCATCGGCTCAGCGGTGTCGACGAGGTTCGCACCGCTGACTTTGAACGTGGCGCCGGCAATGCTCATGATCGGGTAGTCAGCTATCTCCAGGCGATCGCTGACGACAACGTGGCCCGCGCCGGTATTCACGGTGCCGCCGGTCAGTTGCATGGTGGCCACGTTGAGGACGGCGCCGTTGCTAAGCTGGAATGTCCCGCCGTTCACACGGACGTCCTCGGCTATTACGTTGGCTGACGCGACGAGGATTCCGTCCTCTGCCACGTTGACGGTGGTCAGTTCGGCCCCGCCGGTTTGCACCGATCCGGCCACGTTCAGCGCGGAACCGACGATCGCCCCGGCGACGTTTAGCGTCCCACCGTTGACCACGTCTGTCGTGTCGGCGGTCAGATTACCGAGCGTGGCCAGCGTGCCCCCGCTGACGCTCAAATCATGTACCGTCACGTCGCCCGACGACTCAAAAGTCGCGTCCCACGCAACCTGCACACCCGTCAGATCGGCCCCGGCGGTTTGCACGGTGCCGGCCACGTTCAGTTCCGCACCGACGAGGGGCTGGCCGACTATCAGTTCGGCGCCGCTGCCGACGTTGATATCGGTCACGCCTAGGGTCGTGGTGAGCGTAGCGCCGGTCAGGTCCAGGTCCGAATCGACGATCAGGCCGTTGCTGACGGCGATGATCGCCCCGGCGGCGACGGTGTTCGTGCCGGCCGTGGTAAGGAAACCGACGTCGAGGGTTCCCGCAACATTGAGTGTGGCGCCCGGCGCGATCTCCATGTAATCTGCATTGAGCGCACCCCGGACGTCCAGCTTTCCGGCGGCGACCTGCACGGGCCTGGTGATCCCCAGGGTGCCTCCCTCGCCGATGAGTACCTCGCCGTCGGCGTGGTCGATCAACAGCGACCAGGCGGCGCCCTCTTCAGGGCCACCCTCCGCGGCGATGGCGACCTGATGGCCGTTTATCACTACCTTATGCCACATTCCGGGCGTGGCCGTGTCGGCATCCCAGGTGCCGCCAGCGTTCCAGTCGCCGCTGGCCACGCTATTGAGAACGGACGAGTCGAAGAATGGGCGGGCCACCAGTACGACGTCGTTGCCGCTTGGGCCGCCGTGGTAGGTGAGGTACAGCTCATCCCCATCCTGGTCAGTCCAGACCTGAGTAAAGGGTTCGAGTCCCTCAAAAGTCCCGCGGCTCGTTCCCTCGACTGCGATGATCGGGATTTCGGTCTCAGGCCAGAGGTCGACGTAGTCTTCGATCTGAAGAGTAAGGGTGCCAGCTAGCCGTGCGTCGCCATTGACCTCGAGTTGGTCGAACGAGCTCAACGACGAGACGTCGACAACAAGCTTCCCTAGCGCGTCCTGGATGTAGTCGCCTGCGATCACCAAGCTTCCAATTGAACCGGGAGACATTCCCGGGGAGACGAGACCGGCGCCGTTGGTCACACTGGCCTCGACCGTCCCGTCACCAAAAAGGGTCGCGTTGTTCCCCAATACGAGAGTGCCTGCCGTGATCCGACCGCCTTTTTCGACGGAGACTTCCGCGTCCGTTACTTCGATCGTGGCCGAGTCGTCAAGCAAGATCAGCCCGTTGTCCCTCGCGCGGAGCGTGGAGACGTCATCCGGCAGACCGGTAATCCGCGTCAGCCCCGACAGGTTCACCAGCGCGCGATCTCCGTTGGCGGTAATGTAAATCACTCCGCCGTCGGTGGATGGGAGCGATCTTAGGTCGATCGTTCCGTCGTGGCGGGAGACCGCCGCAGTCAGGCTCCATCCGCTGCCGGTAATCATCGACAGGTTGGAGAGGTCTATGCTGCCGCCGAGCATGGCCCCAAAGCCGAGACTCCAGTTGTCGCCGGTGATTGTCGTTAAGGAAGAGAGGTATACCCCGCCGCCAAAATTGGTAGAGAAGGAGTTGGTGGCTCCGTCCATGTGCCACGTTTCCAGGGCCGGCAAAGCCAGTCCGCCGGTGCTGAGGATCTGCACTTGGGCGTTGCGAAGATCGGTCAAGCTGTCAAATGACGGCCACGCACCCTCCCAGATCGTTATGCTCGCGTCAGCAAAGCTCGTGAGGTGTTCCGTTGTCATCGTGCCGCCGCGGAACCCCAGATTGACGGACCGGAGTGCGCGCAACGTCTCCGGCAAGGTGATATGTCCGTTGTAGTGGGCAGACAAACGTGAGTCCCCTTGGGATCCCCCGCCCGAAAAACTGGTCAGCCCCGAAAGTTCCACCAGACCTCCGCGTGCCAGAACACGCACCGTCCCGCCGTAGTTGGAGCGAAGCCCACTCAGATCGATCGCTCCCCTGTTTTCAGCGGTTACATCGAGCAGCCAGTCCTGGCCGGCGATTTCCGTCACCTTGGACAAATCGATCGCTCCCCCGTCTTCAGCGGTTACATGCAGCAGCCAGTCCCGGCCGGTGATCTCCGTCACCTTGGACAAATCCAGTCGGGCGGCGCTCCCGATGGCCGAAAGCTTGGTCTCCCCATCCTGAGCCATATCCAAGCGGGTAAGCCCGGGCAGCGAGAGCGTTCCGTCGGTCGATGCGCTCAAATCGGAATTGTAGACGTATTGCAGGTTCGGCAATGACCGTGTGACTCCCACACCGATTCCCCCGTTCGACAGGCGGGTGATCTGGTCGATGGGCATCGACCCCGATCCTATGCTCAACCAGACGCCTTCCAAGTCGGTCAGCGTACTGGGCAGGATGATCTCGCCGCCTTCAGCTATAGAGAGGATGCCCGGGTAGGATTTCCCCCGGGAGGTGTAGCCATGCAGGTCGGTGAAGCTCGACAGGTCGACCACAGTTCCGGCACCCCACGCACGAATCCACAGACGACCCTCGCCGTGCGAGGTGAGGGCAGAGAGATCGACTGCTGCCCCGTCATCGGCGTGCACGATAAAGGGGCCGTCGATGTTGGTTACCGAAGAGAGATCGAGCCGGGACCCTATTTCCTCAATCAACACGTCCAGGCCACCCATCATCGTGAGAACGGGAAACGCAAGACTGGAGCCGGGACGGACAAACAGCTCAGAGTTGTCCAACTCCGTTAGGGAATCGAAGGATACTGAGGCTCCCTGCTCGACGTACACCTCCGCATTGGCGATCCGCGTGAAGTGGCTGGTGTCCAGATCCCCCTGGCCGATGGTCAGGTTGGCCCCACCCAGCTCGGTCAACGTGTCCGACAAGAGGATTTGACCGCCGTTGCTGACCGTCAAGCCACTCTGGCTATAGTCGCCCACAAAGGTGAAGCTCTCCAGCCCGGAGAGATCCACGATGCTACCCGCCCCATCGGCTACCACATCCAAGTATACGTAGTCGTTCCCATGGAAGGCGGACAGACCACCGAGGTCGACCACTCCGCCGTCCTGGGCCAGTATCGCGTTGCGCACTGCGGCATCGTCCAGCCGCGATAGGTCCACGATACTCCCGGCCCCCACCGACTCCACCAAGAGCCTGGATCCGTCGAATGTGGTCAAGGCGCCTAAGTTGACTTTCCCGCCGTCGTGGGCCTGCACCTCGAGCTTTGCGGCATTGTCCGTGGTGACCGTTGCCAAACCGGGCAGATCGACCAGGGCCCCCGTGCCGCCGCCGTCCCTGCCTTCCGCAACGATGCTACTGTAATCGCCGTAGGTTATGGTCCACGTGGTGAGATTCGGGGCCAACAGTTTGCTGCCCCCAAATGCATTAAGGGACCCGTTTTCGATGCTGGTCGAGCCGTTGGCGGAAAACGTCCCTCCATCCTGGATCGTCAACGAATAATCGCCTATCGAGAGACTTCCGTTCACGTAGCCGCCGCCGGCGCCGATGGACGGATGGCCCATGACGTTCAGATTCTCCTCACACTGCAGGCCGCGAACCGAACGGTTCCCGCCAATGGTGATCGTACGAACCGTCGCACCGCCCACGTCGATGGTCACGTCGTCGGCAAATCCCGGCAGGTCCGGATGGCTCGACCAGTTGATCGACTGCTGCCAATCCCCGTCGGCGTCGGGCAGCCAATAGACGGGCGCACCTATGACTTGGCCACCGAAGAATGCGCAAGGCAGCGCGACCAGGATAGCGACGGTTACTGACTTCATCATACCAACCTCCCCTTTTCTGACTCGGCATGAGTCCAAACGCTTGTTTCCCCCAAACACGTCAGTTCTTTAGCGCGTGCGAATTACGGCTGCGCCAAAGGCTCCGGCCCGCGGCAACCGTGTTGATCCGCTTCCGCCGGCCGAAGTAGCCCAGCAGCAGTAACCCGCCGGCGGCGGCCAGCGTGAAGGTGGCCGGCTCAGGGACGTAGGTCAGCGTCACGCGGTCCGGCCCGTAGCTCACCGAGAACATGGGCTCACCGCCCGGAAACGTGGGTAGAATCAGCTCCTCGAATTCCCCCGTCACGGACGTGGCCGTGAGGAAGTCGAGTGTATCGCCGTACTCGAAGCGGGCTCTGCGGAACAGGCTCACTTCCAAGCTGCCCGCCAACTCGGCCGTACCGCTAACGGCCACGCTATCGAAAGAACCTGTGATTGCCCGACGTACGTCGACCCAGAGCAGGCCGTCTGCGTTCTGGCGGTAGTCGCCGTCGAAAACCAGCGAGCCAGGGACAAAGATGAGGTCGGATGGAATGCCGGGGGCAACCGTGCCGCTGTTTATGAAGGTGGTGTCGCCGGCACCGTCGAGCGTGCCGATCCCCTCGATGCGGCCGGCGGTGGCGTTGGTGATCGAAGAGGCGGTGACTTCGACGGTCCCGTTGTAAAGGCTGACGGTCCCGTCGTTGGTCCAGTCGGCGGAAGCAATGATCAGCTTCCCGTTGTTCAACGCCTTCAACGTGCCCGAGTTGGCAAACGTGGCCTTCACGCTGATCTCCTGCCCCGGAGTCTGGGCGGAGATGGTGCCCTCATTGTTCAAGGGCGAGCGATAGAGCCCAATCTGCCCACTTCCCATACCGGTCCGAATCGTGACGCCTTCGCCGATGGTCAGGTCGTCTCCGATCAGTCGATTCTCGTTGCCCTGGCCGTCGAAGACGATTTCGCCGTGGCCACTGATGCTCTGTGTATCGGAAAGGACAATCCGCGAGGAACGAGCGCCGACGATGCTCACGGTTCCTCCATCGAATGTCACGTTGTTCTCGATACGCAACTCACAATCGTCAAGTCTCATGTCGCCGGCCAGCGTGACGCCCTCCAAAAAGGCCTGCCGGTTGTTGCCTAGCCTGCCGGCGATTAGCTCCGCGCCGTCGGTTGTTTCGATCCTGCCTCCGACGATCCTACCCGAGCTGAGGCGCCAACTTCCGGTCGAGGCATCGAGCAAAAAGGTGTTTCCGGTATTGTCCATCGTCCCCTCGAGAATCACGTCGCCGCCGGTGTGCATCAGGTTTCCGATGGCGGCCGTGGTGTAGCTGCCGCCTAAGTGCAGGCTCCCGCCGCTGTGCTGGATCAGGCCCTGGTTGCTCCAGCCGGAGCCGCCCAGCTTGACCGTTCCCTTGTCGACGATGATAGTGCCTTGGTTGATGAGGCCGTCGCCGGAAACCTCAATAATGAACGAACCACCGGCGTCGTTTCCGGTCCGGATGGTGATATCTGGCCCGATGACCAGCCCGGAACCGCCCACGATCGTGGTGTAACCGGAACTACTCGGAAAGCTATTGACAATCAACTCTCCAGTACCACCGAGTGTCTGTGTGCCCGCAAAAAGCAGATCCCCCCCGCTAGTGAACTTGATCTTGCGGTTGTTCAGTGTCAGCCCGTTCTCTATCACCAGGCGCTCATTCTCGCCCAAGAGCGTATCCACGTCGAGAATCACCCCGTCGAGGATGCCTCCGGAGTCTCGGTCAAAGTACAGCGGGGGTATGCCGGCGAGAGTTCCGCCCTTGATTGTGCCGCCCGCCAACCTGAACGATCCAAAGGTGCCATTCAGATCCAAGGTCCGGCCGGTGTTATCGACCATCGCCATCAGGATGACCAATCCGCTGTCATTGACGATCGTGCCCAGATCGGCCGTTTTCACGGTGCCGTCAAGAAGCAGTGTAGCGCCAGGTTCGACCTCGATCGTGCCGTTGTTGACCCAGTCCTGACCGCTAATCGTCAGCCTTCTGGCGGGGCCGGACTTGATCAATCCGTTGTTAACCAGCGCTCCACCCTGGCTGAAAAGCTCGAGGTAGCCGCCGGAGACGTTTTCAATGACAATATCCGGGCCGATCGTGAGCGTCCCTACAGAGGTGATCGTATGCTGTACACTTCTGCCACCCTCGCAACGAATCACACCTTGGCCGTCAAGCGTCTGAGTCCCGCGGAACTGGATCAAGCTCCCGCCCTTTCCAGTCTCAGAGCCCAGCAGCGAGATTGTCCGGTTGTTGAGTGTCAACCCGTTGAGGATTTCCAGATGACCCCCGGAGAAACCTGGGCCACCAAGTACGGCGTCCGCATCCAGCAGCACGCCGTCCAGTTCGGCGTATCGCACAGCCAACGGCGTTCCGTCGGCGCTGGCAATCGCCCCCCCAACAATCCTCGCCGAGCCGGCAAGCTCAACGGGGAAGGTCGAGCCATCAACCGTTAGTGTCCCCGCGTTATGGAGCGTCCCCGTGATCCGGATATGCCCGCTAATGTAATCGACAGTGCCAATGTCGGCGTTGGTGAACTCGCTATCGAGATCTATCGTGCCGCCATCGACGCGAAATATGCCGTTGTTCGTCCAATCGCCGTCCAGGATGACCCTGCCGCCGTTGATTGCCTGGACGATGCCCTGGTTTTCGAACGTGGGCCCGTCGATCCGCATCGCGCGCTCGTCGTCGATTTCTCCAGAGATCAAACCCTGGTTGATAATGCCGTTTCCGACGGTTGAGTGACCGAGCCGCCCGTTTGCACCCTCGGTGCGAACGGTGATGTCCGGCCCAATTGTCAGCGTGGTCCCGGGTTCGAGAGAGATCCTGTTGTAGTCCATGGACGGCGTTGGGCCGAAAACAATCTCACCTTCCCCACTCAGCGTTTGATCTCCCACGAACGTCATGACTACCAGATTGCGATCTGCCGTGAAGCGGATCTTCCGCCCCGCTTGCAACACCAACCCGTTCTCGATCCGCAACGTTGCACGGTCCTTGAGGGTCAGATCCGTGTCCAACGTCACGCCGTCAAATGTGCTAGTCTCGGAGTAGCGGCCCCCAACTTCCATGCTCCCCCCGTAGCCGCGGATCGTCCCGCCCGATATCCTCCCACCGAGAATCGCGAAAGTGCCCGCTCGCAGCTCGAACGGGCTCAACACGTTCAGATCTCCAAACCTCTTAAGAGCAAGCGTGGCGTTGGCCGAGTTCAGCACAAGACTATCGAGAGTCACTTCGGTCTGCAGGTCGACCGTGTAGGGGCTGCTGCCCGTGGCGTCGATGACTGCACGGTACGTGTCCGACGGGCTGGGCGAGCCGTTGTCGGGGAAGACCGCGGTGGACCATTTCGCGGGGTCGTCCCAATCGCCGTCTACGGCGTTGAGCCACGAGGAGGTCGTTTGGGCAGACGCCGGTGACGTGGCGCCGATCAGCAGTACCAGCAGGAGCCACTGTGCCCAGCCGCTGGGACGGGCGCGCCACGGCCTGAAAAAGACGGTTGCCGAGTGATTGGGGTTGCTCTCGGTCACGATTCTGTCCTCCTGTTGTGGGGAAGATCCCATCCGGCCCGATGAAGCGAGAGCCCGAGTAGAACGAGACTGCACCGCCGATTTCGCTTGCTGCTTAAGCGCGATTGCATCGGTCGCTCCTCTCGATATGGCGCCGGCCAAGCCCATAGGCGGGCGGGCGCGCAGTTTGTACCGGCCTTGGTTCGCTGCGGATCGGCGGCGCTCCCCCGGTCGGACAGGTGCTCGAAGCGCTGCCTCCAATTGTCGAAGACCCCTCCCGGCCAAGCGGGACCACCAGAGTGTTCAGGGCACTTTGGACCTCGCCCCCAGATTTCCGTTCGCCGCTGGTTCCGGGCTCCTCCGGGGTCCAGGCGCCCCCTATTGTTGCCAGGGCGCGCCGCCATTGCAAGCGGTAGGGGGGGCCTGCGAGGCACCTCCCTCAATCGGAAGCCCCACGCGTGACACCTGCCTGTGGGGGCTGCCGCCTTTGGACTTGTCCATCCTCGGCCGGAGGACCGACGCGACAACACCGTTGACGTGGTCAGTCGTGATCGCAAGTGTCTGGAATCAGGCGACTTAGGGCATGTGCTCGCCCCACGACGCGTGATTTCGCCAACCGGCTGGACCAAAGGTGGGGTGGACCGGCTCCCGCTTTGCCATAAAAAGGAAATATGTCGACGGCCCGGTCTCCGGCCGATGGGTAGCCGGGCGAGGTCCATCCGAGACGATCCTCCTGCCCATGGTCCGGCAATCGACCCGGGAAACGTCAACGTGCAGCAAGCAACCACCAGTGACACGGAAGTGAACGACACGGAAGTCGAGGATTTGCGCCGACGGTTGGCCGCTGCCGAGCACGAGTTGCAGACCTACCGGGTGCGGCTGCAGCGGCAGTTGAATCTGGCTGCCGAGGTACATCGCAGCCTGTTGCCCAAACCGATCCGTGACGAGCGGATCCTGGTCGACGTCCGCTACGTACCGATCGACCAGGTTGGCGGCGACTACTGTCAGGTACGTTTTCCCGACCCGGAGACCTGCTACATCACCATGTGCGACGTGACCGGCCACGGGATCGGGCCGGCGCTGCTGGCCACGCGCGTCAGCAGCGAAGTGCGGCAGGGGATCGTGTACGGGCGGCCGCCGCGCGACATCCTCCGGTCGCTGAACCGGTTCATCTACGAGGACTTCTACGAAGCCAACCTCTACCTCAGCCTGGTGGCGGCGTCGATCGACCTTTCGCGCCGGCGGCTCACCTTCAGCGGCGCCGGGCACCCCAGCCAGTTGCTGGTCCGGGGCAAGGGGGCCACGGTGGAGCCGCTGGTAAGCCAAAACCCGCTGGTCGGCGTGCTGAAGGAGATCCTTGCCGACGAGCCGGAGCATACGCTGGCGCTGGAGCCGGGCGACCGGCTGGTGTTCTATACCGACGGAATCACGGAGACCGCGGACGCAGCAGGCCGCTTGCTGGGGACCGAGGGGCTGGCCTCGATCGTGGCCGGCGGGATGACCGTGGGGCTGTTCGAGATGGCCGACTACATACTGGAGCGGGTCGCCCGGCACAACCACGGCCCGATCACTGACGACCGGACGCTGATTGTGGCGGAGATCAGGTAGGGCGTGAGGAGTTGAGAGTGCTTCGCGCTCCGGGCGTTCACCTGGCTCCGATGAAACTGCCAGACAAGCACCAGGCTGAATGGACTTGCATGATTCCGGGGGATTCCAGGTGTTGAGCGCCTGCGGCGACGCCGGAAAATCACGCCGCGTGGCCGCGGCAGCTAACGGATCTCCTCCCCGAATCACGCAATCTTGTTCGGCCGGCCTTTTCTTGCATTTCCCTTGAATCGGCGGCCGATATCCGCCACACTGTAGGCGGGCCGCGGGGGCAAATTGGACCTGTCCCATTTTTCCCTCAAACCGGCCCTGAGACCTGAAGATTACCAGTGAGGTGTGACATGCGATGGTTTCGTATCACCAGTAGAAGTCGACTGATCTTGGCGTTCGTTTGCACAACCGTACTGGCTGCCGGCGCGTCCCGGGCCCGGGCGGTTCAAACAGCGGCCACCGGGGACTCGGCGGCCGACCGAGTGACGTCCGCCTCGGGCATAGCTGGCGGCCTTTGTGTGCAAGTCGGCGCCGAGAGGACCGCCCTGGTGGCCGAATTGGCCAAGTCAGGGCGTTTCCTGGTCCAGGTGCTGGATGCGGATGAGCGGGCCGTCGACAAGGTCCGACGCCAGATGCGCTCGGAGGGGCTTTATGGCTTGGTGTCGGTCGATCGTCTGCCGAAGCAGGGGCGCTTGCCCTACACGGAAGACCTGGTCAACCTGCTGTTCGTCTCTTCGCAAGATTCGGCGCGGGTTTCGCCCCAGGAGGCGGTCCGCGTTTTGTGCCCCAACGGCGTGCTGGTCCTCCCAAGCGGAAAGGCAACCGCGGCGCAGTTGAAGGCTGCGGGGCTGGTCGACGTGCGAGAGATAGGCCGCGCAGGCGCTTGGCTGGCGGCCAGGAAGCCGCGGCCCGCCGAGATGGACGAGTGGTCTCATCCTCTCCATTCGGCTTCGGGGAACCCGGTTTCGCACGACGCGCTTGTTGCCCCGCCGCGCCGAGTGCGCTGGGTCGCCGGCGCCCTGGCCGAGGTCCGCGGCATGGTCACCGCCGGGGGTCGCAATTTCTATGCGGGTGTGCTGGCGCGAGACGGATTCAACGGCCTGCGGCTTTGGAATCGCGATCTGATTGGTACATCGACCGGCGACGGCTTTGCGATCAGGAACCTGGGCTCGCGCAACGCCCCGCCGGTTGCCGACGGCGATCGGTTGTATGTGGTCGAGAATAAGAAGCTCCTGGCCTTGGACGCCGCGACCGGCAAGACGATTCGCGAGTATCCCGCCGCGGGAGAGCCCGAAACCGTTCTGTTCGACAAGGGAACTCTGATCGCCGTCGGCAGCAACTCGGTGCGCGCGTTGGACGCGGAATCGGCTCAGTTGAAATGGTCCTTCCCCGCGTCGGATCCCCGGCACGTGGTGGCGTGCGACGGCTCGGTCGCGCTGATCCACGGCCGCAAGGAGCGAGGTGAAGCGATCCAGGCCGTTGTGCTCGAGATGTCCACCGGCAAGATACGCTGGCAGCGCGACGATTTCCCTTGGTTGCCGAAAGTCGCTCGAATCGTCTGCTACGGCGGACTGGTGACCTACGAAGTCTCCACGCTCAACGACGACGGCCCGGACAACGCGATCCACATTGTCTCGGCGGCCGACGGGAAGGTCCGGCTCGACTATCCGTTTCTGCCGGGCATGAACCATCGCAGGCAAGCCCGTGCGATGTTCATGGACGATCGGCTCTGGCTGCTGCACGGCGGCAAGGACGAAAACCGGAAGAAGCTTCCCACGCAGGTTTCCGCCATCGATTTGCGCTCTGGCAAGGTGCTCCTCACCCATCCGGCAGGTCTGACGCACTGTTTCCCGCCGGTGATGACGAGCCGCTACATGCTCTCGGGTGAATTCGACCTGACGGACCTCGAGACGGGGCAGGTCGATGCACACCAGATCACCAAAGCGGCTTGCGGCCCGGACGGGGGTTGGGTACCTGCCAACGGTCTGATCTACGTGACCCCCAAACACTGCGTCTGCTGGCCGATGCTCCGGGGATACGCGGCCTTGGCCCCCGAACGCGCGGCCGGCGGCGTAGCCGACATGGATCTTGCCGAGATGCACTTCCCCCTGGAAACCGGGGTCGATCCGCCGGGCAAGGCATCCGGCGGAAGCGGCCAGAACGACTGGCCGTGTTACCGTCACGATCCTTGGCGCAGCGGCAGCACGCCGGCGCAGGCCCCGTCGAAACTTGGGCGGCTTTGGGCGGTCGACCTGGGCGGCCCCGGTTTGTCGGGTCCGATTGTCGACGACTGGCGGGAAAACTCGTTCGTGAAGGGCCCCATCACCCCTGCGGTGATCGCCGGCAACCGGGTGGTTGTCGCCCGACCGGATGCCCACGAGGTGGTGGGCTTGGATGCCGGGAGCGGTTCGGTCGTATGGCGATTCACGGCCAACGGGCGGATCGACACGGCGCCCACGATCCACCGGGGGCTGTGTCTGTTCGGTGCCAAGAGCGGCTGGGTGTACTGCCTGCGCGTCGACGACGGCAAGCTGGTCTGGCGACTTCGGGCGGCACCGCTTCAGGAGCAGATCGTGGCCTACGGACAACTGGAATCTCCCTGGCCCGTTTCCGGCAGCGTGCTGGTGATCGACAACGTCCTTTACTTCGCGGCGGGGCGGCAATCGCTGGCAGACGGGGGCATCCTGGTCTTCGCCGTGCAGCCGGCCACCGGCAAGATTGGCTGGGTCCGGCGGCTGGACAGCGTGCCCCAAAAGGGATTCTACGAGTGCTCCGCACTGGAATTCGACAACTTCGATCTGCTGCACCGCGAAGGTGACGGAGTGGGCATGTCGCGGTGGGTTTTTGATCGGAAGACCGGGGAAATGTCGCTGGACCGCTGGGGCGCCTTTGCCAAGCTGAACACCGGTGGCGGCGCGGCGATGGTGCCGCAGGGATCCTGGTCGTACGCCCCGCGTCATCAAAGGCGAATCGCCTCGCACACCCCCAAGCGACCCCTGACGGTTTTCCGCGACAACGTGTTGTTCGGATGCCTGCAAGGTGCCTCGACCGTATATCGGCGCGACTTCAACCTGGAGGGCGGCGAAGAGTTCGACACGAAATGGATGACCGGCTGGGCGGCGTCCGGCTTGAGCCGCAAGGGCAAGATGCCCTGGCGGAGCCATCGGCTGGCAGAGAAGGCGTCGTGGCGAGTTGACGTCTTCGGGAATCAGGCCGGCGCCCCGTCGATTGAGGCCGTCGTGCTTGCCGCAGACCGGTTGCTGGTTGCCGGGTCCCACGGCGACCTGCGGGTGCTCTCTTCGGCGGACGGCAAGCAGATCGCCAGGCATGCACTCCCGGCTCCACTTTGGGACGGCATGGCAGTTGCCCGCGGCCGGCTCTACTATTCAACCCGCGACGGGCAATTGCTTTGTCTGGGAGAGTGAACCGATTCACTTTGGAGGGCAAGCCAGGGGCAATACCGGCCACATCAGAGGAGAACGTTCCCATGCGTGTTCCCATCGGCAGAGTGTTGATTGCGAGTCTGCTGGTTTCCGTCGCCCCCTGTCTTCGCGGAAACGGGGCCGAGCGGGTCGCCATGCAGTTGGAATGGGGGTTTGGGGCGACGGCGTCCGAGATCTACTGGGACGGCCAGGTGCGGACAGACGACGGCCGCGTGGTCTCCATGCGGGCGGTCTCTTTCGAGCCCGACCGGCACGACCGCATGACGCCTCCCAAGTTCCGAAGTTACACGCAGGGCAGCGGCACCGACGCAATGGAACTGGTCGTCGACGGAGATGACCGAACAACCATTCATTTGGAGAGCCGGCAAGGAAACTTTCAGTGGAAGATAGGCGAGCTGCGACGCCAGCGTCAACTCAGCTTTCAAGCCAAGGATCGAGGGCGGCTGGTGGTGCGGCTGCTGCAAAGCCTGGGTGATGCACCCTCTCTCTTGTCGCAAAAAAACACTCAGGATAGCGATCCGGCGGTGTGCCGGCTGGCCGACGGCCGACAACTGATCGTCTGGCGAGCGTTCCTGGGATTGCCAACCGGCAAAACGGGGCTTGCTGCCGCCGGTGGCGACCAGATCCGCGGGTTGTTGCTGGATCGCCAGGGGAATGCCGGCGAGATCTTCGACGTACTGCCTGAGCCGGGCGACGTCGAAGCGATTGCCGTGGCACCGACCCCAGACGGAGGCTGCCGGGTCGTCTGGGCCCAGCAACGTCAGACGAACTGGGACCTGTATTGCTGCACGGCCACACCCTCTTCCGACGGCGTGGAATGTTCCGCCCCGCAGCGGCTGACCGACGACCCGGGCGTGGACAAGACCCCGGCCGTCGCCACCGCGTCCGACGGGTCGCTGGTGTTGGTCTGGCAGGGCTGGCGCGACGCCCGTTCGAACGTTTACTTCCGGCGGTGGCAAGACGGCAAGTGGCAGGAACCTCTCCGCCTGAGCGATCGGCGAGCCAACGATTGGAACCCGGCCGTTGCCGCGTCCACCGATGGTTCGATCGGCGTCTCCTGGTCCCGCTGGCAGAATGGCTCGTACGACGTCTGCCTCCGTGTCTGCGCCGCAGGCCAATGGGGCCCCGTGCAGCTCGTAGCGGCAACCGACCGTTTCGAGGCGCATCCCAGCCTGGTATTCGATCGCCAGCGGACCCTCTGGATAGCCTACGAGGAGGGCCGACCCGACTGGGGCATGGACTCGCACGCGGCCGGACTCCGATCGCTACGTAACGTCCGGCTGTGCTGTTATCGCGACCGGCGAGTGGGGGCGGTGCGCGGCACCGCGGCTCTGATCCTGCCGAAAGCGTTTCGCGATCGCAGCGAGATGGCACAGCTCGCCACCGATGGAAACGGAGCGCTTTGGCTCTTCTTTCGCAGTCTGGGCGGCCGAGGCGTGTGGACTATCTACGGCGCCTCGCTGGGCGACGACGGGTGGACCGCACCGCAGAAGCTCCATCGTAGTCCCGGCGGGCAGAACGTGCGGATGGCGACCGCGCCGGACGTCGACGGGCGGCTGAGATCCGTCTGGTCATCGGATCATCGGGTCGATCAGGTGGGTCGGGACAATTATGTGTATGCCTCCTTGATGGCGGCTCGCGACCGGCGCACTCGGCCCGTCGAGGTGCAACCGGCGTCTGCTCCCGCTGTGAACGATCCCGCGGTCTCGCGCAAACCGCGGCCGACCTACGGGTCGGGCGACAAGCGGCTTAGCCTCTACTTTGGCGATCTGCACCGTCACACCGAGCTGTCGGTTTGCCGTACCGGCACGGACGGCAGTCTGGAAGATGCCTACCGTTACGCTATCGACGCGGCCGAATTGGACGTTCTCTGCGTAACCGACCACGTGCAGCACGTCAAGATCCTGAATGACTACGACTTCTGGCGGACCGGCAAGACGGCGGATCTGCATCGCGTGGCCGGGCTGCACCAGCCCTTCTACGGCTACGAACGGAGCCAGAGGTTCCCCTACGGCCATCGGAATATCATCGGCCTGCGACGCGACGTGAAACGCGTACCGCGCACGGCCGACAATCGGCCGTGGTCGGCGAACTCGGGCTATGAGGGCGAGCAGCGGGTGCCCCCGCCGGAGTTGTGGACCGGCCTGGTCGGCGAGAATGTGATCACCATCCCGCACAGCAGCACCAGCCCGGTGATGGGCACCGATTTCGCACATCCCCCGGCGGCCATGGAACCGGTGGTCGAGATCTATCAGGGATGTCGCTACAGTGCGGAGCACGCCGGGGCCCCGGATCCCAGGGCAACCCGCGACAACAAACCTTACGGCGGCAAAGCGCAGCCCGCAGGATACATTTGGAACGCCCTTTCCAAAGGGCACCGCTACGGTTTTATCGCCAGCAGCGACCACTCCGCCACGCACAATTCGTACACCTGCGTGTGGGCCAAGGAGTTCTCCAATCGGGCCATTCTCGAGGCGATCGCGAAGCGGCAATGCTACGCGGCCACCGACAGAATCCAGTGCAGAATGCAGATGGGATCGCACTTGATGGGCAGCGAATTTGCCGCGGAAGAGGTCCCGCCGCTGAATGTGGACGTGGTGGGAACGGCCGACATCGATCGCGTCGACGTGATCAGAGACAATCGGGTCGTCTACGTTCGACAACCCGAGCGACCCACGCGCCGAGTCAGCTTCGAGTTCAAGGACAGGCAGGTCGAACCCGGGGTGCATTACTATTACGCGCGCGTGATCCAAAAGGACCGCAACATGGCCTGGATCAGCCCCATTTGGGTCGATCTTCGTGCCCGGCGGTAGCAAAGCGTATCGGGCACCGGGCCAGCGTGAGCAGGAGAGCGACGAGTGGACCCACCGGCCGTACGTCCCGTCGCAGGTTCCGCGAGGATCAAGCCCGGCAGGATCCGGCGTTGCAGAAGAGGCTTGCCAGACTTGAGGAGGAGATCCTTACCGAATGATAAAATGAGTATTTAGAGTCTGACCCCGTTCCTGACCCCGTTCCGAGGTGGGACCAGACCTTTTGTGGCCGGGACCGTATCGGGGAAGGCTCTTTTTACCAGGTACGGGCGAATCACGCGCTGCCTGCCTTTGAGGCGTATTTCCGAGAGGGCTTCGCACCTGAAAGCGTGTTTGACGAGTTCATAAGTGCCGGGCCCGATCACGATCTGCCCCGGTTCGGCTACGTCCGACTCCAGCCGGCTGGCAACGTTGACCGAGTCGCCGACGACCGTGTAATCCTTGCGGGTGGGCGAGCCGATATCGCCCGCCACGGCGGTCCCGGAGTTGATTCCGACGCGCATCTGCAGCGGTTGGCTGTATGAGTGAGTTTTGTTGAGCTCGCCGAGAAACTGTTGCATCAATAGCGCGGTGTGGACGGCCCTCTCGGCGTGGTCGGCTTGTGGCAGGGGGGCCCCGAAGATGGCCATCACGGCGTCGCCCATGTACTTGTCTAACGTCCCGTCGTAAAGGAAGACGGCTTGGGTGAGCTGCTCGAACGCCCCGTTGAGCACCTGAGCGACTTCCCCGGGTTTCATGCCCTCGGCCATCGTGGTAAACCCGCAGAGGTCCGCGAAGAGCACGCTGACCACGCGTTCCTCCGTCGCCATTTTCTCTTCCAGTGCGTTGGTGGTAGCCACGATCTGTTCGACCACGGTGGGTGAACTATAACGGGCCAACCGGGCGCGGATCGCCCGTTCGCGGTCGACGTCGTCTCGCAATTGCCCTTGCTCGAGAGCCACGGAGGTCAGCGCGCCGAAGGCGACCAGCAATTCGAGATCGCAGGCGCCAAAGGGGTTGTCGGACCGATGCGTGTCGACGTAAAGCAGTCCTTGCACCTGCCCGGCATGATACAGCGGAGCACACATGGCGGCCCGGATTCGCATCAACTCAATGCTCTCGGCTTGGGCAAACCGACTGTCGGACGGGGCGTCGGTGACCAGCAACGCTTGCTTGGCTCGGACCACTTCGCGGGCGATGCTGGTGCTAATGGTGATCGACTCGCCGTGGGCGAGCCCCTTGGTCCGCGTAACCTTGGGCGTGATTGTCTCTGCCGCCGCGTCGCAAAGGCAGATGAAGCCTCGCTCGGCAGGAAGGTTCCGCAACGCCAGGTCAACTACCTTCTGGAGCATCTCGTCGAGGTCCGAAACCGTCAGCAGCGCCTGGCCGAACTGCTTGAACAGACCAATCGTCGAGATCCCCGTACAGAAAGGTCGCCTCTCGGGGCCGCTCGACGGTGCAGACGCCCCGGCGCCCTGCGGCCGGGCCTGGTCGGCGAGCACATCGTTGGGCCCGGCCGGATAGACACACGAAAGCGCACCGCGCAGCGAGCGCTGAAACTCCTCGACGTTCACGGTCAAGCTGACGTTGGCTTCTTCGAGGCCATCGTCGAAGAGCACACGCCCCTTCTGGGAAAGGGGTGCGTCTGCCACGTGAAAGGTTATGGTTGCGGAAGCCTGGCCCGGGGGGCCGGCAGTGATTTGGTCTCCATCGGCAAGCCGCTGGCTGGTCACCGGCCGGCGGTTGACGAACGTGCCGTTGCAGCTCCCCAGGTCGCGAATCAGCCACCCCTGATTCTCCCGTTGAATTACGGCGTGCCGGCGCGACACGTCCGCCAGGGGAAGCAGCAGATCGCAGTCCTCAGCGCGTCCGATGACCACTTGCGGTTTGGTGAATTCGAGCGTAGTTGACTCACCACCAAGAACGTACGTGAGTTGAAAACTGTTTACCTCGGCCATGTTCAAATGAAATGTCCCTTCGCGTGGTCCGCCCATCGCCGGCCAGTACCGGCTACTACGCTGCGCGCCATTGCGTTTTGCGGCGTGAGGAAAACGAGGCGGCAATGGAGAGCCGCTTCGGCGGTCGCCGTGTTGACGAATTATGCACTCTTGCTCGCAATTCCGCCCGTGCCCATAAGGCCGGGAGGTTTGAGAAGACATCCGACTCAGGCGTTGCGGGTTCCAGCAGAGGCCGAACCATCCACCCGTACGAAACACACGCCTGAGCCTAGTTGGCTGTGCCGGAAAGTCAATGGCCAGCAGGCCCGGCTGGCTGCCCGTTGAAAAAGCAGGGTGGGCACTGCCCACCAAATCCCAAGTGGAAGAGGTCAAGCAGCTCTTGGTGTATTTCAGCGCGCCGCTGGCTGCCGAGGGATGGCCGCGGCTTTGCCATTGCGAGAGCCCTGGCAGCATCAAACTACGCATCTTGGGTGTATGGCCCCCCACCAAGTGGATCTGCCGCCGGAATCCGTCGTGGCGAGTGTGCTCTTCTGACTTCTCGGATTGGCCGCTGGTCTACGGCTATCGAGATGAAACTGAAGTCCCTACAAACGACTCGTCCGTCACAAGGGCTACAGACGGTGAGCGACAGCGTATGGTTTCTCCAGGACCGAGCATTGACCGGCAGCCGCACCCCGGTGATCCGGCAGGCGGCTCAGCGCAGCGGTCATGATCCAGGGTGAGTGGGAAGAGCCTGGGACCCCACTGCACGAGCAACGGTTTGGGTTCCGTCTGAATTGATTTCCGAAATCGGCCGACTATACTAGTGAAACAGGTGATTTGCGCGGATTGCCGCTGGCATCCCGGGCTCGGATCTCAAGTTGCAGCAGATGATTGTAGGAGGCGACTCCAGTCGCCGATTTCTCCGGAAGACTGGCGATTGCCCCCGAAGCCAAATCGGCAACTGGAGTCGCCTCCTACAATGCGTTTTTCCAGCACATTGCCGCCCCACGCCGGAGCCGTTTCCGCGTGGAGGTTGCACATGCCCTCGTTACGCACTGCGGCAGCCGCTCCGCATCTTCTTGTTTTGATTGACGTTGTCCCAGGCGGGTGTCGGTCAGACTCGCATCGCATCAAGAGCGCGGGTATGCAGCCATGAAGAAGGTTGTTGCGCTGATCGTGCTCGTCGCGCTGATCGTGCCGGCCGGCTGGATCGTGTCTCAATACATGTGGCCCTTTTCACCGGGGAGTCCGCCGCTCGCCGGGCCTCGAGCTCCCATAAGCCCGGTCGCATTGGGTTGGCTTGAGCCGGCCGAGGGAGTAGTCGAGATCAGCGGAACACCGGGCGAAAAGCTTCAGAGCCTATCCGTCTCCGAATCCGAGATCGTTAGCAAAGGCGACGTGCTTGCCCGCATGCAAGGCTACCAGGTCAGGTCGGCCCAGGTGAGGTTGACCGAGAGTCAGATCGAGGAGGCGAAGGCGCGACTTGCCGCCGAGACGAGCCTCGCCCAAACCCGGGTGGTCAGTGCAGAGCTGGGTATCGAGAAGGCCCGAATGCAGGAATTGGACATCAAGGGCCTCAAGAAGAAGATCGAACTACGGAAGATGAATCTTGCGCAGGCCCAAAAGGACTACTCGCGGCTGGAACGACTGCACGGGCAAGCCGACGATCTTGTCTCTGACCAGGAAATCGAAGGACAGGAACTGTTGGTTCGTCAGGCCGAGGCGGCGCTGTCCGCTGCGGAGGCCGACTTGGAAAAGCTGGAACGCACCCGGAAACTCAGCGAGAAAATAGCCCAGGCCGATTTCGAGGCAGCCCAAGCAGGTATGAAGCAGATAGCAGCTTCAAGTACGGTGAAATCCCTTCAGACGCAGCTCGAAATAGCCAGGGCGCAGTTGGCCCTGACCGAGATTGTGGCGCCCGGGACCGGAACCGTTCTGAAGGTCTTCATGGAGCCCGGCGAGTCGATCGGCCAGAAACCGATTCTACAGATGGCCGATCTGGCGCAGATGGTCGCAGTAGCCGAAGTCTACGAGAACTTCGTTCGGCAGATTCGCAAAGGGCAGACGGCAATTATCAAGAGCAAGGCGTTTCCGCCCCCCTACGACGTGGAGGGCCTTGAAGGCAAAGTTGACCGGATCAGCAAGATAGTCACCACCCCGGGCCTGAAAAGCCTTGACCCGTTCGCCAGGGCCGATCGGCACGTGGTTGCGGTCCGCATCATGATCGTCGGCAAAGACCAGAGCCAGGTCGCTGCGGGATTTACGAATCTCCAAGTCGACATTGAGTTCCGGACCACGCGGGGCGCAGGTGGACGAAACCTTGGGCTTTCCCAACCGGCCAAGCCATAGGATGGCGGGGAGAATGTGATCCTCCTGCGACTTGGGAGCTGTCAAAAAACAAGGTCGCACTCTTGGAAAATAGCCCCTCCCGGGCGGGGCTATCAACAAACGCAAAAAACGGGAACTTGTTCTTGCACAAGTCCTTAGGATCCATGCGAACTCAGTTGCCGTGGCACAACCTGGCTCACAACAAGGTGCGGACCACCGTGGCCGTCGCCGGCGTGGCCTTTGCGGCGGTTCTGATCTTCATGCAATTGGGCTTCCGCGGCGCGGTAGAGACGACTGTTACCCAGATCTACGATGCGCTGGATTTTGATCTGCTGATACGTTCGCGAGGATACTTGCACCTCTCTCACACCAAGACGTTCCCACTGATCCGACTGTATCAAGCCGCCTCCGTGCCGGGAGTCCGGACCGTCTCCCCACTCTACCTCGAGCTCAACACTTGGCGCAGCCCAATTCCGCCGTACGGGAAAAGAGGTATCCTCACTGCGGGGATCCAGCCCGAAAACTGCGCGTTCTCGCTGCCGGAAATACGGCGAAAATCACACTTGCTGACCGACCGGGAATTCGTCCTGATCGACCGAAAGAGCAGACGCGATTTTGGCCCGCGCAATGGACGCCGGTTCTCCGATGCAGATATTGAGCAGGAGGCCGAGGTGGCCAACCACCGCGTGCGGATCAAAGGCCATTTCGAGTTGGGAACGGGGCTTGCAGCCGACGGGGCAATCCTGCTTAACGTGGAAGGTTTCTGCCGGCTCCTGCCCGGCCGTACGTCGGACCAGGTGAGCCTGGGACTGGTCAAGATGGACGTCGGAGCCGACCCCGAATTGGTTGCCGCCAGGCTGGAAGAAACTCTCAACACAATCGTGGCTGGTGAGCCGGTTACGGACGTGGACGTGCTCACTCGATCGGAGGTAATCCGGTATGAGCTACAGAGGTGGATCAAAGAAACCGCCATTGGCGTGATCTTTCAAACCGGGGTCGTCGTGGCGCTGCTGGTAGGGGCGGCCATCGTATGCCAGGTCCTCTCCAGTGACGTGGCCAACTACTTGCCGGAGTACGCCACGTTGAAAGCCATGGGATATGACAACCGGTATCTGCGGGGCGTAGTGCTCAAGCAGGCACTGATGCTCGCCTGGTTCGGATTCGTGCCCGGGTTGATCTTCTCCGAAGTGCTCTACCGATGGACTTCCTACTGGTCGAATATCCCAATTATGATGAACGGCGAGCGAATAGCATGGGTCTTGGCTCTGACCGTGGCGATGTGCACGGTCTCCGGCCTGGCAGCCTCGCGGAGACTGAGTTCGGTCGATCCCGCCGAGCTGTTTTAGAGTCTTACTTTGTTTACAGCCGGAGGCCGGTTAGAACATGCAACCGCGAAAGATCCCGCTCGCTCGTAGGAACCTACTGCACAACCGGCGTCGGTTGCTGGTTGCCGTGTTGGGGATCGGCTTCGCCGTGGTGTTGCTTTTCATGCAGATCGGTTTCATGAACGCGCTGTTCGACAGTACGGTCAGGGTCATCGAGCTCCTGAATGCCGACCTGATTCTGGCAAACCGGGCCCAGCAGGCCTTGCCGGGGAAGCAGACGTTCAGCTACACGCGGATCTACCAGGCGCGAGGCTGCCCGGGCGTGGAGGGCGTCTATCCGTTGTATATCGAGACCTTTTACGCACTTTGGAAACCGTCGGGGAAGAAGGGTCACCCCATCCGCACGCTGGCATTTGAACTGGGCGATCCCGTGTTTCTGATTCCCGAGGTTCAACAGCACCACGACCTGTTGCAGGCACCGTACACCGCCTTGATCGACACGGCAACCAAACCCAAGTTCGGCATTCCCCATACCGTGGAAGAAGTGCGCCAGCACCGCGGCGCGGAGCTGGTCGGTCGCTCGATCCGGTTGGTGGGAACGTTCACAATGGGGACTGACTTCGCTAACGACGGCAATCTGATTATGGATGCCAGGAACTTCGCTCGCTATTTCCCCTTTCGTGCTCCGGGCGCAGATCCCCTAAGCATCGTCGACTTGGGCGTGGTGCGTCTGGAGCCGGGCACCGATGCAGACGATGTAAAACGCCGGCTGGACGAGATCTTGCCCGACGACGTCGCCCTGTACACCAAGCAAGAGTTTATCCGCAACGAAAAGAGCTTCTGGGCCAAGAGCACGCCGATTGGCTACATCTTCGGGACGGGTACCGTAATGGGTTTTTTGGTGGGCGTGATCATCTGCTACCAGGTGGTTTACTCCGGCATCAGCGATCACGTTTCCGAGTTCGCCACGCTTAAGGCGATGGGATACCGCAACCGTTATTTTGTGAACTTGGTGTTCGCCACGGCGTTCTACCTCTCGGTTCTCAGTTTCATCCCCGGCTTGTTGATCAGTGTGGTTCTCTACAGAACTCTGGCCGCACATACGGGACTGCTGCTGATCCTGACTCCTTGGCGCGCGGCCCTGGTGTTTTTCCTGACCCTGGCAATGTGTTCCATATCCGGCTGTCTGGCAGTGCGCAGGGTGCTGGCAGCCGACCCTGCGGACCTCTATTGAGCGGCTACCAAGCGGGACTCCACAGGTAGGTGAGATTCGTACGTCGCGAAAGGCCCTTCAGATGTCAGTGGTAATTGAATCCCCGACGGGTGACAGCCTGACGCTGGAGCCAACTATCGAGATTCGCAACCTCCAACACTTTTATGGTCAGGGGGAGCTTCGTAAGCAGGTGCTCTTCGACAACAACCTGATGGTGGCCGCCGGTGAAATTGTGATCATAACCGGTCCGTCCGGCTCCGGTAAGACAACCCTCCTGACCCTCATCGGCACGTTACGGACCGTTCAGCAGGGGAGCCTTCAGGTACTGGGGTACCAACTCAAGGGAGCAAGCCCCAAGGAGTTGAACAAGATCCGGCTCAGGACCGGCTTCATCTTCCAGACGCACAACCTGTTCGAATCACTTACCGCGTTTCAGAACGTCCGCATGGCACTCGAACCGTTCGCAGTACCCCGTGAAGAGGCCCAGAAGCGAATTGGGGAACTCCTCACTACGCTGGGACTGGGGGATCGCCTGCACTACAAGCCCGATTCGCTCTCCGTCGGACAAAAACAGCGCGTGGCCATCGCTCGCGGGCTGGCCCACAAACCCCGACTGATCCTGGCCGATGAGCCCACCGCAGCCTTGGATAAGCAATCGGGCCGCGACGTGGTGACCCTGTTTCAGCAATATGCCAAACGGGAGCAGTGCTCGATCCTGATGGTCACGCATGACAACCGCATTCTTGACATCGCCGACCGGATTGTGAGCATGGTGGATGGGCAAATCAAGTCGAACGTTATGGTGCACGTGTCCGCCGAGATATGCAAGTTCCTCAGCCAAACCCGATTGTTCCCGGACTTGACCCCGCGCACGCTCACCCAAGTTGCCGACCAAATGAATCTGGAGAAACACCCGGCCGGAACTACGATCATTCGCCAGGGCGATCCGGGCGACAAATTCTATCTGATCAAACTAGGCACGGTCGACGTACGCGTGCAGAAGGGAGACACCACCCGGTCGGTTGCCAAGCAGAGCAGAGGCGAGTACTTTGGCGAGAGGGCACTCATTCTGGACCAGCCCCGGGCGGCCACAATTGTGGCCTTGGAAGACGTGGAACTCTATACTCTGGCCAGAGAGGGGTTTCAGGCGGTGAGAAATGCCAGCGCCTCGTTCCAGGAGGAGCTGCGCAAAGCCCTCTTCGACCGGCAGTAGACGGCGGCGGCGGAGTGGGGCACAAGGGATGGAATCGCCGCCTCGGTAGGCTATCGACGACGGGCCTCACTGTTCCCCTTGGCGGGGGCACGCGTCGCCCCGGCGGCATCGCGTTGGTAGTTCGTAGCCGCACTCGAAAGCCAACAGTCCCTGGGTTTCCTCGAGTTTCACTTGAGCGATTCGCCAGGCAATCACCTGGTGGACCAGATCGCGCTGAGCTTCGATCGCCTGCATTCGTGCGGCACTTATGTCAAAGGCCGTGGTCCCACCTGCGGCACCGCGCTTCTGTTGAAGCGACTTCACCCGTTGACGCCGGTTTCCCAGGGTTTCCTTGGCCACGGCGATCCGATCCAAGGCTGCCGTCACGTCCATCGCGGCGTTGCGGATCTCTTCTGCGGCCAGACTTTGTTGGCCCTTCAAAAGCTCCCTCAACTGGTTCCGACGAAGGCGTACCTCCTCTTGCTCGCGGGTACGATCCGACCGCCTTCGAAATCCACGAGCCGACAAGACCGGCAGTCCCAGTGCACCGTCGATCCGGCCGAGTGCGGAGCGCACGACGGCCAGAGTGTCGCCATCGACGGATCGCAGTAGTTGGCGCAGCAACTCGACGTCCGGCCGCAGTTCCATACCGACGGCAACCGCCGACGCAACGTCGATCGCTTCCACGGTTACCTTAAGGTCCGCTGCGGGCCAAATCGCAACGGGATCGTCGATCGTCAGCCCTATCAACTGGCGTAGCCGTCGGTTCAGTCGAGTCAGGGCCGTTTCTGATTCGAGCCAGCGCCCCACGAGGCCAATCCGCTGTCTGCGGAGTTGATTGGCATCTTGGTCAACTGCAATCCGAATCCCCTCGGATTGAAGCCGGTCGAAATTGGCGATCGCTTCGTCGATCTCCCCAAACGCACGCAGCAAAAGGGCCCGGTTGGCCTCGACCTCGGCCAACAGATAAAAGACCTCCAGGGCTCGGGACGCCGCCTTGTTTCGCTCGTCGACCGCACAAAATGCCAACCATTGGCTCTTCAGAACCACGGCCGACGCCGACCCGGAACTGCCGTCAAACGCGGTCAGGCGGTTTTCCGATTGGATCAGATTGGCCAAGTGGGCGGCCGCGGCTGCAAAACACTTCGCCTCGTCGGGGCGCAGCACCCGGCACTGCGAATCTTTGCCTGGCACGACCGCCTGAAATCCCGCCAGGTTGGTGGAGTCTAGCTCCGTTACGTCCGGTTCGAGATCCCCTCGCACTCCAACGGCAAGGTCGCTCTCAGGGTGAAGTTCCGGACTGCGGTCGCAGCTTGGGCAACAGATGGTGCTTCGCGTGGCACATCCAGGGATGATCCATGCCAACAGCAGCAGAACGCCAGTGCAAGCCCGCCAACCCATCGCCCGATCCCATCGACTGCCGGTAGAGTGTCCCAGATTAGATTATCGAGTTAGGAAACGTGTGGTCTGCAACAGTTTTTCCGGCAATTCCCGATGGTTGGATCAAGCCGGCTGACCGCCCTCGGAGTGCCGGGTTGTCGCCTCCAACCCCGTTTACCGAAACTCGCAGATGGCAGGCCGCCAATGCAAGGTAGCGGCGCGCCGTACAGAGGCCCCAAACCCCGCATTTCCCAGTCGTGCTCCCGACGGACTTCTTTCAACGGGCGAACACTCAGCCACGGTTCTCTTGATAAGAAGATGACGGCCAACAACCACATGTACTGTCGGCGGTGGGAGCGATAGGGTACGTCGAGCCTAGCACCGCCTAGCGCGACGCCCCAGCGGGCATCCTCGGGGGTGTCCGCAGTCGGACTTGGCGTAGGGCAGAGTGGGGACCGATGTTTCGAAAACTGCCCCGAAACGTACCCCCAAGGAATAATACCTGGAACACCTGTATAAACAAGCCTGACGCAACTCGTTGCTACGTCAGGCTTTAAGTGTGCTGGGGAATAAGGATTCGAACCTTAACTAACTGATCCAGAGTCAGGTTGAGGGGCTATGACGACTGACTATCCTAGTTGATTACAGTTGACACGTCTAGGCGTTCTGCTAAAATGGCGTTGACGGGGCCACCTTATTGTTGACGGGTTTTGCCGTCGCGGGTGGCCCAGGGGTGGCCCAGGGGCTTCAGGAGCAACCTCGATGAACTTCACTCAGAAGCGGCTGGACGAGCTGCCGATCCCGGCGGCCGGCCGGGTGACCTACCGCGATGATCGCGTGCCCGGCTTGTGCGTCCGGGTGAGCCCCACCGGCCACAAAGCCTGCTACCTGTCCAAGAAGGTGAAGGGGCGACACGTCAAGCTGAAACTCGGCACCTGGGGCCGGGACGTTGCCACCGTCAAAGGGCTCAGGGACGCCGCTGAGGCCGCCCTGGGCGACGTGGAGGGACTGGCCACCCAACGACGGCAAGCCCGCCAGGAGGCCACCCTGGGCGATCTCTGGCTGATCTGGCAGAACTACATGCGGCAGCACAAGAAGCCCAAGAGCCAGGTCGAGGATCGGCGGCTATACGAGCGGTTCCTCAACTGTTGGTCCAGGCGTCCGCTCCCCGAGATCAGCCGCGGCGACGTGGCCAGGCTCCACGGTCGAGTGGGCCGCGACAACGGGAAGTACATGGCCAATCGGTTGCTCGCGCTGCTGTCGGCAATGTTCTCCGAAGCCCGCCGGGCAGAGCTGTTCGCCGGCCAGAACCCGTGTTTGGGGATTCGGCGATTCAAGGAAGAGAGTAGGGATCGGTGGCTCGACGCCCCAGAGCTGAGGCGGTTCTTCGCTGCCCTATGCCAGGAGCCCGAGCCTTTCCCGGATTTCTACACGCTGCTATTGCTCACTGGGTCGCGTAAGACGAACACGTTGGAGATGCGTTGGGAGCAGCTCGACTTGGGCCGGGGACTCTGGCGGATACCGCACACCAAGGGCGGCTTGCCCGTGGTGGTTCCCCTGGTGGAACCGGCCATGGTGATCCTTCGCCGCCGGCAGCAAGAGGCCAATGGTGACGGATGGGTGTTTCCGGGACGGTACGCACGCGGCCACCTCGCAGACCCGTACCCGGCCTGGAGGCGGATCTGCCAGCGGGCGGGATTGCAGGACTGCCGGCTGCACGATTTGCGTCGGACCTTGGGAAGTTGGCAGGCTACCGCGGGGGTGAGTCTCCAGATCATCGGCAAGAGCTTGGGGCACAAGTCGATCGCCAGCACCGAGGTCTACGCCAGGCTGAGCACCGAGCCGGTGAGGGAGGCCGTCGAGCAGGCTGCCTCGGCGATGCTCAACGCCGGCGGGTTGCTGGAGAAGCCGGCCGAACACTTTGATCGTTTGGGTACTTGATTGTTTTGACTGGATTGCTATACTAAGTCGAAAGGACCAACCCGCATGACCAAACCCCTGGTATTGCCGTCCCGCAACAGACACCGAAGCAAGGTGCGGAGGCTGCACCACTTTTGGCCGGCCGCTTGTTTCGAGACGGCAGACGGCATTGTCGAATTCGCGCCGGAGGATCTGCCGGAAGAGGGCCAGGTGGGAGTGGAGGGACTGGCGATGCGCGGGGGCCAATACTACGCACCGGACGAGACGGTGTTCCACGACGTGCGGGACGGCCGGCGATCTCGGCGGAAGCAGCGGCTTGGGTAAAACTCGGATTGCTATAGCCTTCCCCGACTAGCGGAAGGCACGATCGGAAGTGAGCAGCCCGGTCATTCCCTAGGGAGTGGTCGGGTTTTTTCGTGCACCAACCAGGAGATGAAAATGGGCATCGCAGTCGAACCGGAAAAGCTTTTGACGCGAGAGCAGGCCGCGGAGCTGTTGCAGTTGAAACCGCAGACGCTGGCGAAGTGGGCGATGGATGCCCGCCATTTACCACTCGTGCGCGTCGGCTCGCGCGCCGTTCGCTACCGTCTTGCGGACGTGGAAGCCTTCATTGAGCGTGGAATTGTCGCGCCGGCGTCGGAGTGATCGAGCGGGCCAGCCGTCCACGAGAGCAGCCTGTGCGGCTCAGGGGCGAGCTTCGCGGGCCAGGGTGGACTTTGGCTGGCCAGTGGGCAGCGACGGGCTCAGCGGCTCACAGCGGGCCTTCGGTGGTTCAGCGTAGGATCGAGTAATCACCGCCGGCAGTTGCGCAACTGTCGGCGCTTAACCGGACCCTGGACGGTCTGCCGGGTTTCTCACCTGTTTCCCGGCGGGCTGTTCGGGTCCCTGACAAAACAGGTGCTCTGATGCCAGGACAGAATTCTGGGCCGGCCAAGTGGCTGGATGATTGTGCGTCGCAGGTGTATGACCTGGCCTGCACCGATCAGGCCCGTAAGAAGTTCGCGGAGAGGATTCGGCAGTGGGCGGACGACAATGTGCGGCGGTGTGAGTGGGTCGGGTCCGGCTCTCCACCGAAGGCACCGCCAAACGAAGAGGAGCGGGCCAAGCTGTACGGGCCACCACCGTTGTGCTTGGGGCCGGAATTGACGTTGCCTGGCAAGTACGTGATCTCGGCCCTGGTTCACGACTTCTGCATCGACGAAGTGCGCGAGCGGGCCGCTAAGTATGTTCTGTTGTTGGACCCGTGGGCGGAGGCCGAGGAGCGTCCGCAGAATGAGAAGTACGCGGAGGCGCTCGAACGCGCCGACCAGGCCGAGGAGAAACTGCGGGAGGCCGTCGAGGCAGGCAAGTCGAAGAAAGCCGTCGCGGCGGCGAAGCGGGCCTATGACGATGCCGTGAAGGGCCTGCAAACCGCCAGGGACGATTCGGCCCCGGAAGTGACAGAAGACAGATCGTTCGCAACGTACCAAGTGCTACGGCACTACTGCATGAACCTGGTGGAAGAAAAGCACCAGCACTTCATCCGGGAGGCGATCGACGCGGTTGGGAGCGACCTACAGAAGTCTGTTGGCGGAGTGAAGTCCAAAGAGGGCAAGCGCGAGCCGTGTCTCTGGCTTGGCCAAGCGCTGTTACTGGTACGAGATCATCCCGATTGGAGCGCCGCCAAGATTGCCCATACCGTTGGCGTACACCCTTCCCAGCTCACCCCTAAACGCTGCCCGGAGTTTCAGATCGTGGCGGAGTATGCCCGGGGCTCGAAGGCCGACCGGCCCCGGGGGTATGTCGAGGTTGATCCAGAAACCGGATCGCGTGATCTGGAAGCATATTCCGGCCAGGACGACCCTGCCAAAATGGACCGGGACGACCCCTGAAACCGTTGCACGCAAAGTTACGCAACGCGGACCGCAACGCCGACGCCCATTTGACCCTGGTTTTCCCGAGGTTTTTGTGTTTCCCACCGCAACGCCTCCGCAACGCCTCCGGGACTATTGAGGTTTGTTGTTTTCCCAAGAGCCAGAAAGGCCCTTCCATGACCGCGAAGCTATCCGATCCCGAGCGCGATCAAGCCGCACAGATCGTGGCGCTTTTCTCGGTACTGGTCCACGCTCGGCTGACCAGCGAGTTTCGGGAGGCGGCCGAAGTCCAAGCCGACTTGGAGCGGCTCGGGGTCGTGGTGAGATTCCGGCGGCCGGCGGACTGACCCCTTAATGAAAAAGCCCGGTAGCCACGTATAGGGCGGCGGCGACCGGGCGGGAAGGAAAGGTAAATGGAAGGTATCAACGGATCAAACTGCTGTCAAGCGGTCGCCAGCCCCCAGCGCCTCTACTGCCCGGCGACGTTCGACCCGGCGACGTTTCTGAGCCCCGCCCAGCGGATCTACGGCGATGCGATCGTCTATCTCGCCCATTGCATCATCATGGCTAGGGTGCGGGACGCCCGGCTGCGGAACGGGCGCCGTAACGGATTCGTCCCGCTCAACCGCACGTATATGCGGAACGTCGTCGGCTATCGGCCCTGGGGGAAGGTCAAGAGGTTGGCCGTTGAAGGCGGACTGGTCGAGTGCGACGGCCGCTACCGGCCCGGTCAGCGCAGCATGGGGTACCGGTTCTGCACTTCATACGCGGAGGCACCGTGGAAGCTGCGCGAGATCTCCGACGGGAACCTGATCCGGCGGCTGGGCGACTGGCGACAAGAGCGGGACCTGGTTCAGCGGGACCGGATACGGGCCGGCCGGGCGGGAGTGCCCCCAGAGGTCTGTCAGGGGCTCTACAATCACCTCCAGCAGGTCCGCATCGACGATCGGATTCCGCAGCCGCTCGTCCCCGAGGTGGCCGTATCAGTGGACCTGATCCGTCACCGCCAGTGGTTCTTCCACCCCGACGACTTCGGCCGAATCCACCACAACATCACCAACCTCAAGGCCACCTTACGGCCGCATCTTTCGGCCAACGGTCAGCGGTTGGTGAACCTCGATATTGCCAACTCCCAACCCCTATTCATCTGCATGATTTTCCTCACGGGGGGGGTTTTTAG
>SDBV01002114.1_pt1 | contig 29798 bp, 25 predicted proteins | sample 2277081 | NCBI WGS metagenome assembly SDBV01 (sample SAMN10402039, study PRJNA504765) | marine sediment metagenome | isolation source: marine sediment core GS10_PC15, 223 cmbsf | place: Arctic Ocean: Southern Knipovich Ridge | collected 2010
GCGGAGTAAGGGCCCGAAAGAGTCGCGCGAAGCGTCGGTCGAAGACTCGCCCGAAAGAGTTCGCTATAAAATTGACAATCCCCGCTTTTTCTGTAAGCTAGAGGTATGCAAAGCACGATAGAGAAAAAACGACTGGCTATCCTGAGTGTGCTCCACGAGTACAACAGCGATGCCATTGGAAGCAACATCATCACGGATCGACTAACAGAGATGGGCTACGATATCAGCGAGCGGACGGTTCGTTTCCATCTTTTATCCATGGACAAGGCGGGATACACGGAATACCTGCCAAAGAAGGGGCGGAGAATCACCCAAAAGGGGATCGCCGAAATGTCCAGGGCAAGGATCTACGAAAAGGTCGGATTTCTCTCCACCAAGATAGACCGCATGACTTACAGGATGAATTTCGATCTATCCAAGCGGGACGGGACGGTTGTGATCAACACGAGTCTGATTGAAAAAAAGTACCTCGAGAAGGCCTATCCGCTAATGTGCAAAGTTATAGAAAAAGGCTTTGGCATGGGAAGGCTCCTCACGTTTTTCCTCCCGGGGGAAGAACTGGATCAATTCATCGTGCCGGAAGGCTATGTCGGAATAGGCACCGTATGCTCCATAACCATCAACGGCATCCTTTTAGCCCAGGGCATACCAACGAGATCCCGTTTTGGAGGTCTTCTGGAGATTGAACACGACAGGCCCAAGCGCTTCGTAGCCCTCATTAACTACGACGGTACCAGCCTGGATCCTCTGGAGATCTTCATGAAGAGCGGTATGACCGACTACACAGGGGCCGTGCAAATCGGGAAGGGCCTCATAGGAGCGAGTTTCAGGGAGATGCCGGTGGAGAGCCGAGACACGGTTGTAGAAATCGCTGAAAAACTCTCGACCATAGGCCTCCGTGGCTTCATGGAGATTGGCTACCCCGGGACTCCCATGTGTGAGATTCCTGTAACCGAGGGCAGCTATGGTTCCGTGATTGTAGGAGGGCTGAATACCGTGGGCATCATCGAAGAATCAGGCATCGAGGTCGACTCAAAGGCCCTTTCAGGCCTGGTAGATTTTAAAAGATTGTTCTCTATTGAGGAAATCGAAGATCGCGTCCGTTCGATCCTCAAATCCTGAATGAAACTCATGTTTCTATACCCCGATCTCTCCGGTAACTCTGTCTAAAAAACCCACTTGACCCAGTCTCGGTTTTTATGGTAATACATTGCCATAATAATACCCTACATAAAGCGGAGGATAAAATGATTCAATGGCCAAAATCAAATGATGCTCTAGGTACGGTTAACCGGGGCAATCCTGCTGAGTCGGGATTGTGCACCCTGTGCCGGGCGGACTGCAAAGGAAGGTGCGAGACCTGGATTTCGAGCCTGAGGGGTAGAAAGACACTCTACCCGCGAGATTTCAGCTATGTCACAGCCGGAAGCGCCAATACGTGTGCCATAGGTGTATCGTACAATTCCTTAAGAATCCAGGGTTACCTCTACGGTGCCAACCACCTGCACGATGGAATGAGCAGCGACCCAGACGACTGCGTCTTTCCGAACGTCTCTCTGGAAACAAAGTTTGGCGCCGAGGTCAAGACAAAGACGCGCATCCCGATCATGACCGGAGCGCTGGGCTCGACGTTTATCGCCGAAAAATACTGGGACTCCTTTGCCATAGGCGCCGCCTTGGTCGGATGCCCTATAGTGATTGGCGAAAACGTCGTTGGCGTCGACCGCAAAGCTGTCATAGAGAAGGGAAAGATCGAGAAGGCGCCGGAACTGGACAGAAGAATCGATACCTTCTTGAAGTACTATGACGGCTACGGTGCCATCATCGTCCAGATGAACGTTGAGGACACCCGCAATGGCGTGGCCGAATACCTGATCGAAAAGTACGGCGACAAGGTCATCATCGAATTGAAATGGGGCCAGGGCGCCAAGGTAATCGGCGGTGAGATTCAGGTGACCAATCTGGACTACGCCATCTTCCTCAAAAAGAGGGGATACATTGTTGATCCGGATCCGGAGAAACCCGAGGTTCAGGAGGCGTTCAAACACGGAGCCATCCGCTCCATAGCGCGGCACAGCCGGCTGGGCTACACGGACAAGGCCAGCGTGGAGGAAGTCCACAGTGATTTCGTGAAGTCTGTAGAGTATCTTCGCAAGATTGGATACAGGAAGATTTCCTTGAAAACAGGCTCTTACGGCATGGAAGCCCTTGCCATGTCCATCAAGTTTGCCTCCGATACCAATCTGGATCTCCTGACCATCGACGGCTCCGGAGGCGGAACGGGTATGAGTCCGTGGAATATGATGGAAAGCTGGGGCGTTCCCTCGGTTCTGCTTCATGCCAAGGCTTACGAATACGCAGCTCTCATGGCCTCCCGGGGACAAAAAGTGGTAGACATGGCTTTTGCCGGAGGTATCGCAAAAGAGGACCAGATCTTCAAGGCCCTTGCTCTGGGAGCTCCTTACACAAAGCTCATCTGTATGGGTCGGTCCCTCATGATTCCCGGCTATCTGGGCTCAAACATTCAGGGAGTTCTGCATCCGCAGGACAAGGAGAGACTGAACGGCAACTGGGACGAGCTTCCCAAATCTGTCACAACCTACGGATCCTCTCCGGATGAGATCTTTGCCGGATACTACGACGTGGAGAAGAAGGTGGGCAAGGAGGAGCTGAAAAACATTCCTCTTGGAGCGATCGCTCTCTGGACCCTTGCCGACAAGCTGGGTGCCGGCCTGCAGCAGCTTATGGCCGGTGCACGAAAATTCAAAATGGATGGCATAACCAGAAACGACATATTTTCCGCCAACAGAGAAACGGAGAGAGAAACAGACGTTCCCTTTGTCACAGACATACTGGATGAGAGTGCAAAGAAAATACTCTGCTCGTGATAAAGGATTTGCCGCCAGATATCGAAGATGAGGGGGCGGGGAGGGGGCTGAGAGATTGGCATACCCATGAACGATACGGCTGAAGCAAAGCGATTGGCTATTCTGCGAATACTGCAGGAAGAGAGAAAACCTCTGAGCAGCAAAACAATCACAGACATGATGCTGGAGAGAGGATTTGAGCTCAGCGAAAGAACGGTACGTTTTCATTTACTGCAAACCGATGAGGAAGGCATAACGGAGTTTGTTCATGGAAAGGGCAGGAGGATCACGGCAAGCGGTCTCGTCGAGCTGTCCAAGACACACGTCTATGAGAAGGTTGGCTTCTTCAATGCAAAGATCGATCAGATGATGTGCCAGATGAGCTTTCGTCTGTCGAATCTCAAAGGCACTGTCGTAATAAATATTAGCTACCTGAAGAAAGAGTTCCTTCAAAGGGCCATACCTCTCATGAAGAGCGTCTACAGCGCCGGATACGCCATGGGCCGCCTCTTGACCCTTTTTAAGAGCGGCGAGCAGATCGGAGAGATCGTCATACCCGAAGGCTACGTTGGCATCGGCACGGTCTGCTCGGTAACCCTCAACGGTGTGTTGCTGAATTACGGCATTCCGGTGGCATCGAGGTTCGGCGGTCTTCTGGAGATAATAAACGCTCATCCTGTAAGGTTCGTGGAGTTGATCCGTTATGACGGCACCACCATAGACCCCATTGAGATGTTCATAAAGAGCTGCATGACCAACTACACAGGCGCGATAAGGGAGGGCAACGGCCAGATCGGAGCCAGTTTTCGGGAGATACCGATGGGTACGGAACAGAAAGTGTTACCCATAGTAAAAAAGCTGGAAAGGATAGGTCTGGGCGGATTCCTGCAGATAGGCTGGTCGGGTCAATCCGTCTTCGGTATCCCCATCAACGAGGGTAGAGTTGGCATGGTCTTTATCGCCGGCCTAAATCCTCTGGCCATTCTAGTGGAGCAGGGCATAGAGGTCTATTCCAAGGCCCTCTCGGGACTCATCGATTTTCAAAGGCTGTTCGATTACGAGCGGATAGAGGAACGGGCGAAAGCCTTCATTTCATAGCCCCGGCCCAGACTTTGCGCATTCCTGCCAAACGGCTTAAATTAATAACTCATATTTCCCCATTTTTTTGTTGACAGATAATAAATAATAGTGATAATCTACCTCTATTATCTTTGTGGCAATGCATTGCCAGGCAAGTGGTTGCCACACCTCCAGTTGAGGTAGAATCCAATAATCTTTCTATTTTCAACGTTTGGAAGGAGAGTTTAGGAGAGGAGAGTTTACTGTTATGGCGTTGACCGGTGTAAAAATGATAGATGAAATCCTGGACGCGCGGAAAGGCCATCCGGGCGAACTGATTGAAGCGCTCCAAGACATCCAGGAGAGCTGCGGCTATCTTTCGGAAGATCACCTCAAGGCAACATCAGAGAGACTGAATGTTCCCCTGATAGAGGTCTACCGTGTGGCTAACTTCTATAAGGCCTTCAGGCTCCAGCCAAGCGGCAAATACCTCATCACCGTCTGCACGGGGACTGCCTGTCACGTCCGAGGTGCTGCAAGAATCGTGGAAGAGGCTTTAACGAAGCTGAAGATTAGTCTTGGAGAGACAACCGTTGACAATCTCTTTACAGTTGAGACGGTCAACTGTCTGGGGGCCTGCGCCCTGGGTCCGGTGGTTATTGTAAACGGCAAGTATCACGACCACATGACGCCGTTAAAGATCGATAAATTGCTGGATAAATTGGCCAAACTGGACGCCAATTAACGCCCAGTAGGGTACGAATCAGCGCCCAAAAGGTACCAATTTGCCTAACAGGAGGTCCTTTATGAACAAACGGCTTTCAAACTTCAAAGACCTTGACAAGCTGCAGCAGAATATCAACGCCAATCATTCAGCAAAGGACTATACCATCATTGGCTGTTCGGGTACGGGATGCCAGGCTTCGGAGTCCTTGTCTGTCTGGGATTCTCTCAAAAAGGACTTGAAAGAACAAGGGCTTTCCGAAAAGGTCGCACTTCGCCAGACAGGTTGCCACGGTTTCTGTGAGCAGGGACCCCTGCTCATTATCGAGCCGGGAAATATCCTCTACTGCAAGGTGAAGCCGGAGCATACATCGAGCATAGTTTCCGAAACCGTAGGAGAAGGCCGGATCATAGAGGAATTTCTCTATACGGATCCTGTGACCGGTAAGAGAATAACCAAAGAGAGGGATGTCACCTTCTACAAAACCCAAACCAGGGAAATTCTGGGTCAAAACAAGAAGATTGACCCCCGCAAGATCGAAGATTACGTCGGCATAGGCGGCTATTCAGCTCTGGCTAAGGTCCTTTGCTCGATGAAACCCGAAGAGGTTGTCGAAGAGGTCAAGCTATCGGGCTTGAGGGGCCGTGGCGGAGGAGGATTTCCTACAGGGAAAAAGTGGGAATCCTGCCGTAATGCCGAAGGTGAGCCCAAATATGTGATCTGCAACGCCGATGAAGGTGATCCGGGGGCCTACATGGACCGCAGCGTGCTCGAGGGCAATCCCCACTCCGTTATCGAGGGAATGCTCATCGGAGCTTACGCTATAGGCGCACGGCATGGATTTGTGTACGTAAGAAACGAATACCCTCTGGCTTTGGCAAACTCTAAGATAGCTCTCAAACAGGCAGAGGAGCTGGGACTGTTGGGAGACGAGATAATGGGTACCGATTTCTCCTTTGATATCAAGATCGCCCGGGGCGGCGGCGCCTTTGTCTGCGGGGAATCAACGGCCCTCATGGCTTCCCTCGAGGGAAAGGTGGGAGAACCCCGCGCAAAGATCATCCATACAGTCGAAAGGGGATACAAGGACAAGCCCTCCAATCTCAACAACGTGGAAACATGGGCCAATGTGCCCCACATCATAAACAGGGGAAGCAGCTGGTTCGCGGGAGTTGGAACGGAGCACAGCAAAGGCACCAAGATCTTTGCCCTAACAGGCAAGATAAAAAACACGGGTTTGGTAGAAGTAGCCATGGGAACCACCCTGAGGAAGATCGTCTACGATATAGGCGGGGGCGCCCTGGACGGAAGCGGGGTAAAGGCCGTGCAGACAGGCGGACCCTCGGGGGGATGCATCCCTGAATCCATGTTCGACCTGCCGGTGAACTTCGACGAACTGGATAAGGCCGGCTCAATGATGGGCTCCGGCGGGTTGGTGGTTTTGGACGAAGAAAGCTGCATGGTCGATGTGGCAAAATACTTCCTCAACTTTATTCTGGATGAATCCTGCGGCAAGTGCTCGGTTTGTCGCATCGGTACATCCCGCATGCTGGAGATCCTGAACGATATTACAGAAGGAAGGGGAACACTGAAGCAGTTAGAACTGTTGGAAGAGACGGCTCAAACGGTAAGTATCGCTTCTCTCTGCGCATTGGGAAAGACCGCTCCCAATCCCGTTCTATCGACCCTCAGGTACTTCACAGATGAGTACCTGGCCCATATCAACGAGAATCGATGCCCTGCAAAAGTCTGTCGCAGCCTCATTCAACTCACCATAATTCCGGATAAATGCACGGGGTGCACACTATGCGCAACGGCATGCCCCGCTCAGGCTATAAGGGGAGAAAATAAACAGCCCCATCTGATCGATCAGGAGATATGCACAAAATGCCGGATCTGTGTAGACACCTGCCGATTCGATGCCATCTTAGTCGCCTAAGGAGAGAAACATGTCGCAAAAATACGTGGATATAACGATCAATGGCGCCAAGCTGAGAGCGGTGCAAGGTTCGACAGTTTTTCAGACCGCCCTGGATTATGGGATATGCATCCCCCATCTCTGTTACATGCCAAGCATCGAATCTTTAGGAACCTGCAGGCTGTGCATTGTGGAGCTCATCAAGAATGGCCGATCCACAGTAACCACCTCATGCACGCTGGATGTCGAAGAGGGATTGGTAGTGGAGGCCCACTCGGAAAAGATACTGAAGGCGAGAAAAAATATAGCCGAGATGCTCGTGGCAGAGGCCCCCAACTCCCGAGCTGTTCAGGATGTCGCCGCACGCTGCGGCGTGACGGAGGTGCGTTATCCCTTCCGTAATGAGGACTGTATCCTGTGTGGCAGGTGCGTGAATGTTTGCGACCAGGTTTGGCAATCCAAATCGCTGGGCTTCGTCGGCCGAGGAAACCAGCGCCACGTTGCCCTGCCCTTCAACACAAGACCGGATTTCTGCAAACGGTGCTGGACCTGTGTGGATATCTGCCCTATGTCGATACCTCCATGCCCCGGTCCGATGGAGAGGGGCGAAGAGTACCTGTGCAATCAATGCATCTCACAGCTCTCCATGGCGGAAGACACACCCGATACCTGTATCAGCTGCCGGCTGGGCGTGGGATTCGACTGTCAAAGGGTCTATTCCGAAGGCTACAAGAACGTCCGTACGTAAAGCCTACCAGTAAAAATAACAACTTTGTCTTAAGGAGAGATTATGAATTTAAGAAGACCAAACTCCAATGAAGCCGTGCAAACTTCAAACAGGTCCAGAGATGTTGCGCCATCCTCTGGCATCTGCACACGATGCATCGATGGATGCCGCGGTAACTGTGATGTTTTCAAGGCCACCTTCAGAGGTCGCGAGGTTCTCTACCCCGGGCCATTTGGTGAAATCACTGCCGGGGGCGACAAGGATTATCCGGTCGACTACTCCCACCTGAACATCCACGGCTATGCGTTGGGTGCAAAGGGTTTGCCCGACGGCGTGGAGGGCAACCCGGACACGGCCCGTTTTCCTGATGTCGATACCGGGACCGAATATGGGTGGGACATAAAAGTAAAGATGGATATCCCCGTCTTCACCGGCGCCCTGGGGTCCACGGAGATCGCGAGGAAGAACTGGGAGCACTTCGCAGTAGGAGCAGCTATATCCGGAGTGACCATTGTCTGCGGCGAGAATGTCTGTGGAATAGACCCCAAACTGGTCTTGGATAAAAACAAAAAGGTCACAGAGGCTCCTGACATGGACCGCAGAATAGAGATCTATCGCAGATACCACATGGGAAAAGGCGAGATACTCATTCAGATGAACGTGGAAGATACGCGATTGGGGGTTGCCGAGTACATCATCGCCAAACACAACATAGAAACGATAGAGCTGAAGTGGGGCCAGGGAGCAAAGTGTATCGGGGGAGAGATCAAGGTAAACTCTATAGAAAGAGCACTGGAGCTTCAGAAACGGGGATACATTGTCACCCCCGATCCTTCGGATCCCATCAATCAAGCCGCCTATAAGGACGGAGCCATCAAGGAGTTCGAGCGACACAGCCGGCTCGGTTTCATAGACGAGGAAGGATTCCACAAGGAGGTTGAGAGGCTCAGGGGTCTCGGTTTTAAACGGATCACTCTAAAGACCGGTGCCTACGGTTTGAGAGAGCTGGCTATGGCCATTAAGTGGGGCTCAGATGCGAAGATCGATCTCCTGACCATAGACGGCGCCTCAGGCGGAACCGGTATGAGCCCGTGGAGAATGATGCAGGAATGGGGAATGCCAAACCTGTATCTGCATTCTGCGGCCTCTGAGTTCGCCAAGATACTCAGCGACAAGGGGCAAAGGGTGCCGGACCTGGCCTTTGCAGGTGGATTCAGCTCGGAGGACGGTCTTTTCAAAGCCCTGGCTCTCGGAGCTCCCTTTGTGAGGGCCGTGTGTCTGGGAAGGGCCATTATGATCCCCGGTATGGTCGGTAAGAACATCGCCACGTGGCTGGAGAACAACAACCTGCCGCGGACGGTAAGCGTATACGGAAGCACACCGGAAGAGATTTTTGTCAACTATGAAGACGTCATCAACATCGTCGGCAAGAAGGAAATAGATAACATCCCCCTCGGAGCCATCGGAATTTACAGCTATGGCAACAAACTGAGGGTCGGCCTCCAGCAGCTTATGGCAGGAGCGCGATGTTTCAATATCGCCTCCATAACCAGAGATGAGCTTTTGTCCCTGACCGAGGAATGTGTCAAAGTGACAAAGATACCCTACGTTATGGACTCCTATCGGGAAGAGGCGCTCAAGGTACTGAATTCGTAATTACGATAGGGGTTTTGAGTCTATTGGGAATGTGATATGAGACTTTTTGGCCATTGAATCATATTATTGCCTAATCAAAGCCCCTATCAACTTTATCAACCGCTAAGATTTATTAACCGCTAAGACCTCTACCAATCCAATTCAGGGCGTAGTTCCGACTCAGGGCGCTGCGATAGGAATCGCTGCATTAAGAAATGCTTGCGATAAAAATCGCCAGTCAAAACTTGTATACATGTCTCTTGACTTAAAGGTTAAAGATCGTACTATCATTTAGAGAATTGACATGGTTAAGAAACATTATACTTCTGGAGAGATTTACCACGAGCTAAGAAGACGAATTCTCACAGATCGCTATTACCCCGGTCACAAGCTATCGGAAAACACGCTGGCTGAAGAGTTTGACTGTTCGCGTACCCCGATCCGTGAGAGCTTCAAGAAGCTCGAGGGCGACGGGCTTCTCGTTGTGATACCCAAGTCGGGCACATACGTCAGAAACGAGACCGAACAGGATGTCATCGAGATGCTTCAGGTGAGGGCATACCTCGAAAGCCTGGCGTTCAGACTTGCGATTCGGGGTATATCAACCAGGGCAGTGAACAGGATCGAACGACTTAAGAGGGAAATGGACCTCACTATTAGCACGCACCCCATCGACATGATGAAGTATGCTGCCCTCCACTATGACTTCCATCAGGCCATTGTCAAAGCTTCGAATAATGAATTGCTTCTGCATACGTTCGAGCGATTAAATCTGAGATACTCCCACGTGTTCTATCGTGGTATAGATGACCGCGCCGCCCACGAGACTCAGGACGAGCATGCCGTTATTCTCAGGTTTCTTAAAGGTCGAAATCCCGAGGGAATCGACTTCATGGTTACCCACCTCTTCAATCGATTGAAGCGAACCCACGGCTGGTCTGAGCAGTAATCCATCTCTGATAAGCAACTTGACCTGAAAAATAATGTGCAATAATATAGTATAGAAAATAAACTTGTATGCAAGAATCGTCATTGAGCAAGGAGATAAATGTGAGAGACAAACGTAAATTGGAAAAACTCAGGGGTGTGCACATAGCCTTCAACGCTCCCTTTGATGCGGAGGGCGAGGTGAGCCCCGATGCGGTCAAAAAACTGATAGATTGCTACAGGAACACAGGTGTCGACGGCATTTACGTATGTGGGAGTACCGGAGAGGGCTTCGTTCTCAGCATAGACGAGAGAAAACGCACCCTCGAGGCAGCGATGCAGGCAGCACACGGCGATCTGACCGTCATTGCGCACATCGGCGCCGCAGCCACGCGAGACAGCATCGAGTTAGCAAAACATGCAGCCTCAATAAAGGTAGACGCTATCTCGTCGGTGCCCTGCGTCTATTACAAACTCAAGGAAGCCGAAATCAAGGCAAACTGGTCGAACATCATCGACAGTACAGACCTACCGTTCATCATCTACAATATTCCCCATACCACAGGTTACGATCTGTCTATGGAGCTGTTCTCTGACATGGCTTCAATTGAAAAGGTATACGGATTGAAAAACTCTACCTTTAACGCCTATCAAATCCTGCAGTTCAGAAAGGTCGCCGGAGATGATTTCGTCATCTACAACGGTCCCGATGAGCAGTACCTGGCCGGGCGGCTGATGGGAGCTGATGGTGGTATAGGAGGCTCCTATGGCGTGATGCCCGAGCTCTATGCTGCGATGGAACGAGCCATTCAGAAGAACGATATCAAAACGGCACAGCAGCTGCAGCGAGCGGTGGACCACATCATCTCTCAGATGTACTCTCTCTCCTCCTTCTGTGGAGCGGCCAAAGAGATCATCAAGATCCGATTTACCGATATCGGCGCCCCTCGCCTGCCCCAGGCTCCCCTGACGGACCAAGACAGGAAAAAAGCGCGGGGAATTGCCGATGAGATCGAACAGCTCGTTTGCAGCTTCAATGGCAAGGGTAGATGAAGCTCGGAGCATTTGAGCGGCCGGCCGGGTTAAGGCGCCCCCGGGGCCTTGGCCTCGATCCACTCGTAGTAGTCGATCATTTTCAATTCGCTGGCCGCCTCTCTATCGAGAAAGATAATAGCGTCTCTGTGAAGTTGAAGGGCGCTGGCTGTGATCATGCTGGTCACCGGTCCCTCTATAGCCGCTGCAACAGCCCCGGCTTTGTGCTTTCCGCTGGCCACAAGCACGATCCTGTGCGCCTCCAGAATCGTTCCTACTCCCATGGTAATCGCGTACACGGGAACTTCGTCGGGGTTGTCGAAGAAACGGGCGTTGTCCTCGATGGTCCGTTTGGCGAGAGTTTTTATGCGCGTCCTTGACCCCAGCGAGCTGCCTGGCTCATTGAAGCCGATATGCCCGTCCGTTCCGATCCCCAGTATCTGAATGTCGATTCCCCCACACTCCACGATCCTCTGCTCATACCATCTGCAGAAGGCCTCGTAGTTGTCTGTAGATCCCGATGGAATATAGATGTTCTGCGGCGCGATATTTACCTTGTTGAAGAAGTTTTCGCGCATGAAGTAGTGGTAGCTCTGGGACTGTTTATCAGAGAGACCTACATACTCATCCAGATTGAAGGTGGTGACCTGCGAAAAATCCAGACCTTCCTTCCTGTGCCTTCGAATCAGCTCCTGGTAGAGACCCAGGGGGGTCGAGCCGGTGGCACAGCCCAGAACCATATCGGGCTTCGAGTTGAGGGTCTTCACCACCACTCGAGCGGCAGCCTTGCTGATCTCTTCGTACGATTCCATTATGACTATTCTCAAGGAGACATCCTTTCACACTACCGTCGACTCTATTATAGTATTATTGTGCTTTTGCAAGAATTATAGAGGCCGCGCCAGGGACACGTCAACAATCTAATCGATCTTTTGATCTACTCAAGCTCAACACAAACGCGGTAGCTGCCCGGAGTGGCTGCGTGCTCAAAGGCCCTTTGAATATTCGTCAGGGCATAGCGTTTCTCGATCAGAGGTGAAACATCGATCGCCCCTTTACTCAGGAGCTGTGCTGACTCCTGCCAGTCAGCCAAGGTACTCCCATAGGTACCGATTATCTGCCACAGCTTGTAGTGTACGTCGTTGGGATGGAGGTTCCAGGCAGGCGGCGGATAACCTGCTGCATAGATAAGAAACCTACAGCCCATGGGAGCAACCCCTATGGCTTGGTTGTATGCTGCTGTCAGCCCGACAGCAATGATGACGGCATCAGGTCCTTCCCCTCCGGTGTATTCGATCACGCGATCGTCGAAGTCCACATCCGCCGGATTGACGGTCTTCTCAAACCCCAGTCTTTTCACGGTGGACAACTTTTTCTTTGACAGCTCTGAGATCACAACATCTGCGCCGAAATAACGCGCAACTTGGGCATTGAGGACTCCCATAGTTCCCGCGCCGATGACCAGAACCGACTGCCCCGCTTGGACACGCAGGCATTTCAACCCGTAGAGGACCGATGCCAGGGGCTCGACAAATCCCCCGTGCTCAAAGGCTAGATCGTCACCTATCCTGAAGACATACTTGGAGAAAGCCGTCTGGTACTCTCCGCATCCGTATGAGCCATAATACCCACAGTCATCCTTCTGATTGTTGAATTTTTTACCGAGGGCGTACTCGCAACAGAACGTGGGCTTACCTCTCCTGCAGTTCCGGCACTCCAGACACGGTCCATACGAAATTTGGACCACGTGATCCCCGACCTTCACGTTGCTCACATCCTTCCCTCTCTCGACCACAATCCCCGCATTCTCGTGTCCAAAGGCCTTCGGATTGAGTTGGTGCTTTCTCAGCCCCATCCACTGCTGATAGTCCGTTGTGCAGATATTGCAGGTCTTGTTCTGGATCAGGACCTGGTTTGAATTCAAGGCAAACCGCGGCCGTTCATGGATTTCTGCCTGCCGCTCCGAAACAATGACTGCGAATTTCATGCTCTCGCCGTTCATGACAGACCTCTCACCGTTTGTAAGCGATGGACATGTTGTACGATCCCTTTATACCAGATCGTGCCTGGCCAGTGTCTCTTCCACCCCCGCTGCCTCGTGAACGATCTCCTGCAGCCCTTTTATGACCCTTCGCATTTCCTCTACCGGCCTCTGCCATACGTTTCGTCCAAAAATCGTGCCGCGAGCACCCGCATCTATCCCCTCCCGAGCTACCCGGAAGATGCTCTGTATGTCATTCTTCTTTGTTCCCCCCAGCATGACGACCGGCACATGGGAGTTCTTGCAGAGGGCAGCGAAGGCTTCCCGATCGCCGAGATAGGGAGGCTTTAAAAGATCTGCACCCAACTCCACAGCAATGCGGCAGCCGTCGGCAATGATTGCAGGATCGGTTTTATTCCCTTCGGCTATATATTGGCCCTCCGTAACAGGCTCGATCATCAGCGGCATGTCATACCTGTCGCACTCTGTGACGAGCTCGCTAATGTTACGAACAACCGTAAGTTGCAGCGAAGGCTCAAGGCCCAGTGCAAAGTAGACCTTTAAGGCATCCACGTCGTACTTCACCGCCTGTTCGACTCTGACTTGGAAACAGTGCCCCAGAATCACGTCTCCCTCAATAGGCGATTTCCAGCTTGGCCACCTCAGATTGAAGTCTGCTCCCATGATGATACCCGGTGTCTTCTGTGCGTTACGCGTCTTCCGCGCGTTCCTCAGATACGGCTGCGCCAGTTTTATGATCCCGAAGTTCATGAGGACCGCTTCGACGCCGAGCTGGACAAATTGCTCCAAGGCCTCCAACGGATCCTCCAACCCCTCCATGACACCGTTGATGCCATGATCCATAGGTATCATTACCGCCCTTCCCGTCTCCTCGTCGAAGATGTTTCTTAAACGCTGCTCTTTCGTCTTCATCGATTCAACCCCCCCGAGGTCAACGGTGATAGTAAATGATCCCCATCCGATTTTCAATAGACACTGGTTAAGGGGATTCCTATAATACCTTGAGGAATACACACATGCAGCTGCTACTAGGAGCCGAAATCGGAACACAGGGTATCAAAGGCGTCGTGGTGGATGAAAACCTGGAAGTCGTGGCTCGTCAAAGTTTTGAGCACAACCTCGTCGAACTCCAGCCGGGTTGGGCCGAGCACGATACGGACCAGGTGTGGTGGCGCGGCTTCAAATCGGTTGTGAAAGAGCTCCTGCGAACGGTATCGGCAAAAGATATCCGGTGTATCTCATGCAGCGGCATCTACCCCTGTCTGCTCCCGGCAATAGGAGCAAGCCCCCTGCGGCGCGCCATCCTTTACAACGATACACGAGCCGTTTCGGAAATAGGCGAAGTTCAAGCGCTCACCGAGCGACTTAAGACACAGACGAGGAACTCCTTTTCGACTCAGTCGGTCGTACCCAAAATGCTCTGGCTCAAGAAGAACGAGAATGAGCTCTACAGGAAAGCCGATAGGTTCTTCACCTCGAACAACTATATCATCTATAAGCTGACGAATCGCTACGTACTGGACTATGCACAGACAATGCATTATGAGCCCCTGTACTGTTTCGCCGAGAAAGGCTGGTCTGAAGAATGCGCCAGGCTTATCGGTTTGAATCTAAAAAACCTTCCTGCTCTGCTGAAGCCAATTGAAGTGGCGGGCCACGTAACCGAAGAGGCGGCGCTGGAATGCGGGCTTCAAGAGGGGACCCCGGTGGCGGTCTCTTCGTCAGACACTGTAGCTGAGATACTCAGCATGGGCGGCGAGAAAGAGGGACGGGTAAGCCTCCTGTACGGATCATCGGGAGTCATAAGCTTAACAACTGACAACGAGTTCCCTCCGGGATCCCTCTCCGTAATACCGCACCCTGTTCTGAAGGATCGGTTTTGGTGGACCTCGGGACCGACAGCAGCCGCGATCCTTACAAAGTGGTTCAGAGACAATTTCGCCGGAAGTGAAATCGAGCTTGCCTCTTCGAGGGGCATCAGCTCTTACGAGCTGCTCAGTGCAGGCGCCGAGTCGATATCGGAGGGTTCGGAAGGGCTCATCGTACTACCCTACTTCAACGGCGAGCGGCATCCGATCATAGATCCTCAGGCTCGAGGCGTTTTTCTGGGCCTCACCACGTACCACACGAGGCTCCACATGTACAGGGCGCTCTTAGAGGGTGTTGCCTACAGCTTCAGATAGAGCTTAGAAGAGATCACAGGGCACGGAAAAGAGGTGAAAGATATCGTCTCCGGTGGCGGCGGCGCAAAGAGTCGTTTATGGGTTCAGATCGTGAGTGATGTAACGGGTTATGACCAACTGGTTCCGCTGCGGGCTACAGGTGCCGACATCGGCTCCGCCTATATGGCCGGTCTGGCCGTGGGATTGATCGACAGCATCTGGGACTTACAGAAGAAGGTGCTCGATGGCGCTCAGGAGACAACCTGCCAACCCGGGGCCAACTCCACGTATCAGAAGTTCTACGAGCTCTACAAGGGACTCTATCCCAAAATGAAAGCGGATATGCACCGGCTTGCCGAGTTGGGAAATGCAAACCGCTAGGCCCGGCTCAATCATATTATTCCTTCTCGATGGTTTCCAACAACGGGCCCCAGGTGCCATTTCCCGGCGTAAGCCGTGTGATAACCCTCGGCCCGGAGTAGATTGCTAAGGACCGGCTTCTCCCTCAGCGAGGAGTCGTTGATCATCATGTCCCGCAGGACACCCGTTTTGTGCATATCGCCCCGAGCCCCCAGATCGTCGTGCAGCAGGACTCCCCGTGCCTGGTGGGCGTAGAGACTGGTGAAGATGTTCGCCCGGGAGGGGCCGCACAGAGGCGCAGCGCAAAGGGCCCGGTCGAAGGAGATCCCCTCCCGGACCATGCGGTCCAGATTGGGCGTACCGCTGTTGATTTGACCGGTGAACCCGATAGTGTCGGCCCGGTGCTGATCCGCAATGATGAGCAGGATGTTTCTCTTCTTCACGGTGACTCTCCTGTCGTGTTCGGTGTGGTGTATTGAGAAGCGCGCCCTTATATGGGTATATTGGGTCGAGACGCTTTCAGTCGCTTTCCCCCTGGCCATCGTTGACAGACCGATAGCAGCACATTAATATCTTGTATACAAGATAAGGCTTTATCTTACAGGGATGGTTATGGACACAGATAGAATGAATCGATTGATGAAGGCCTACAGGTCAGGCCTTCTCGATGACACGCTTCCCTTCTGGATCCGTCACTCGGTTGACAGCGAGAATGGCGGATTCATCTTTAGCCTCGACCGAGACGGAACCGTTGTCGACACCGACAAACCCATGTGGATAGAAGGTCGCTTCACCTGGCTGCTGGCTACCGTGTACGACACCGTAGAAAAGCGGGAGGAGTGGCTGAAGCTCGCCAAACACGGTATCGACTTCATGCTCGAGCACGGATTCGACAAAGACGGCCGGATGTTTTATAGCGTCACAAGGGAGGGAAAACCGCTGAGAAAGAGGCGGTATCTCTTCAGTGAGTGTTTCGCTACCGTTGCCCTGGCCGCCTACGGACAGGCATCCGGTGATGAGGCTATGGTTCGGCGAGCTGAAGATCTCCTGCAGCTCATTCTACGGTACTCCTCGGAACCCGGCCTTCTGGAGCCGAAGGTCGACGCTCAAACACGACCGGCCCGGGGATTGGGATTACCTATGATTCTGATCAATACCGCCCAGGTGTTGCGACAGGCGACGGAGAAGACCCGACAGGCGACGGAGAGGGCCCCACAGGCAACGAAGGGGAGCCCACCGGCGACGGAGAGGCCGGATTACTCGAAGCTTATCGACGAGAAAATCGATGAGATAGACCGCTATCTCGTCAACCGAGAACACCGGTGTGTGCTCGAGGCAGCCGGCCCAAATGGAGAGCTCATCGATCATTTCGACGGGAGGCTTCTCACACCGGGCCATGGCATCGAGGCAGCCTGGTTCATACTCCATGAATCGCGCCTGCGTGGCGGAGACCATCGGTTGACCGAGTTGGGATGCACCATGCTCGATTGGATGTGGGAGATCGGCTGGGACAGAGAATATGGGGGAATCATCTATTTCAGAGACGCCAGAGGCCTTCCCGTTACCGAGTACTGGCACGACATGAAGTTCTGGTGGCCTCAGAACGAAGCGATTATCGCCACGCTTTTAGCCTATCATCTTACCGGGGAGAAGAAATACTTCGAGTGGCATCTCATGGCCCATGACTGGGCTCACGAGCGGTTCCCTGACGCCGAGTACGGGGAATGGTTCGGATACCTTCACAGGGATGGACGTCTGTCCAGCCCTCTCAAGGGCAACATGTTCAAAGGACCCTTCCATATTCCGAGGATGCAGCTTTACTGCTGGAAGCTGCTGGAAGAGATGATTCAGGAGTGAGTGATGGCTACGCATAACAACGGCAACGCTGAGAGCCTGCCCCCTCCCCGGGGGGCAGGGCGGGGGGCGGGGGATTATGATTCATAAGAGTATCCTGCTCGAAGACGGTGATCTCGTCTTTCCCGACCGGATCGTGAAGCAGGGCGTTCTTCTGATCCAGGGGGACAAAATCGCCTCTGCAGGTCCCAGAGAGAGTCTCGGAGACAGACTGCCGGCCGATACCAAACGTGTCGATGCAAGGGGGTGCTGGGTCTGTCCCGCCCTGGTCGAGATGCACATCCATGGCTCCGGAGGATACAGCTTTCACGATCCGAAGACAGATTACCTGGAGCGGATCGCCCAATTCCTCTCGACCATGGGAGTTGGAGTCTTTCTTCCGACGATGGCGCCGGATGAATCCTACATTCGTGCCGCGGTCGGAGAGATGCAAAGATTAGAATCAGCTGGAAGAATGCCCGGTCTGTACGTCGAAGGTCCCTTCATCTCCCCCGAAAAAAAGGGAGGAATCCTCGACAAATACATCAGGGAAATATCCATCGACTATCTCGACCATCTCTGTCACATCGCCCAAAATCATCTGAAAATCATGACTTTTGCGCCTGAGTTGAGCGGGGCGGCGGAGCTGATCCGGGCTCTGAGATCGAGGGGAATTATTCCGGCATTCGGGCACTCGTCTGCCGAGATTCATGATCTGCAGGCCCTGCAGGAATCGATAAAGCCGGCGGGCGATATGACCGGGAACCTCCTGATCACACATCTGTACAACGCCATGATAGGTGTTTCGCATAAAAATCCGGGTCTGGCCCATTGGGCGCTCCTGAGCGGAGAAGTGTACACCGAGTTGAACGGGGACGGAACCCACGTTCATCCCGCAGCTATCGATTTGGCGCTTCGCTTGAGGCCGTCGGAGAAGGTGATTCTGATTTCTGATGCAGTCGTGGCAGCCGGTTTAGAGGAAGACAGGACGTACTATCACGGGGAGAAAGCCGCGGTTTTAAGAGGAAACGGTGTTTACTACGAGGATGACGGAACCCTCATCGGCTCCAGGATGCTGATAAAGGATGTGATCGCGAGAATCACAGGGGAGCACGCCGTTGCGGTGCATACCGCCGTAGCCATGGCGAGCATGAATCCTCTCCGGCTGCTGGGCATCGAAAACAAGGGACTCCTGGCAGCCGGCATGGATGCCGATGTGTCCGTATTCGATAAGGATTTTAAAACCTGTCTGCTGCAACTCTTCCAAGGCAAAGTCATGCACAGTCGTTACGATGAACTGCCGCTACGCCAATAAGCAGACTGCATCGTTGCAAAGCTCTACGCGAACGTTCTATTATCCCTGGTAGATTGGAAAGATCCAGAAGAAGGAGAGAGGGGTGAAACGGGGCAGTTACGCCGTGATCACAGGGGCTACCAGCGGTATCGGCGCCGCCTATGCAAAAAGGCTGGCAGCCGACGGATACAATCTCTTGATAACCGGCAGGAGGGAACAGATCATCCGGCCCTATGCCGAGGATCTCGAGAGCTCCTACGGCGTCAAGGTGCAGCTCGTGCTAGCCGATTTTACAGATCCCCCACAGCTGCAATCCGTAATAGACCGATTGCAGGAGCTGGATCCCATCGACTTCCTCGTCAACAACGCAGGATTCGGGGTGAGAGGGGGTTTCTTCAACGATTCCTTCGAGAACCAGCAGAGCATGCTCCAGGTTCATATCCAGGCGCTGACAAGACTCACCCATTGCGTAGCTCCCAAGATGATCCGCCGAAAGAGAGGAACCATAATCAACGTCGCCTCCATCGCCGGCTTTTTTCCTGCTCCGGAAAGTGAAATCTACTGTGCGACAAAATCCTATATCAACACCTTCTCCGAATCCATAAGCATCGTCCTGCAAAACCACAACATCAAGGTGCAGGCCATCTGCCCGGGCCTGACGCACACGGACTTCCACAAGGATTGGGACATGGATCCCTCGATGCTCAAAGGCAAGGGGCTGGTCCGGTGGATGCGGCCCGAACAGGTGGTGGACATCTCTCTACGGGCTCTCAAGAAAAAACGAGTGGTTATCGTACCGGGATTTTTCAACAGGATTCTCTGTCGAGTGGTCGAATCAATCCCTCGAAGGCTCTACTACAGGCTCGCTGCCGCCACCATGGCAAACCGGTCTGCGGACCCCTGGTGATAGGAATCACCTTTGACCGGAGTCACCTTTGAGATCCCTTGATGAACATGGAGCAGAACCGTACACTGAGCATGCAAGGAGGGCGTAGCAGTGAAAAAAGCGAATCTGTTCTGTTTTGCGATAATGACACCATTTCTTATTATCAGCTGTGCCAGCATACCCTATACGACGACATTCACCGAAATCGACGTGCTCATCGAATCGGGCGCCTGGGAGATTGCGGAGGTCCTGCCTCAGGAAGAATCCAAAACCCTTGCCGTATACTACTTCACAGAAGGGGACAAAAAGAGCTCCATTAGCGATTATCTCATAAACGGATTGACGACCCAAATCGCAAATGCAATCAAATATGAAGAGATCAATACCAAGGTGGTAAGCAGACAGCATCTCGATCGCATCATGGAGGAGTTATCCTTTCAGATGTCGGATCTGGCAGACCAGACGGTACAGTTGAAAATCGGGAAACAGCTGGGGGCCGACCTTATCGTAACGGGAACGGTAGAGCAAATAGCTGGCGAGCATAAAGTCAATGCACAGGTCATAGAGGTAGAAACAGGCCTCGTATACGGCGGATTCCTATTCACTCTGACTCGGTGATTCCCGCACTGCTTGTGAGCAGCAGACCATGAAGAGCAAAGAATGGGCAGAGGCCATTCTCATAGTTGCGCTCCTGTTCGTCGTGTACGCCATCGCCCTCTACTACATATGGCGTGATTACCAGGAAGACATCGAAGCCGCATACAGTACCGGCATTCAGAACATCCGTCTCGAGTACGCATCGGCCATCAAGGGTTATGCGAATCTGGCGCGGTTTCTGGTTGCGGAAGCCGTCTTAAAGGAATCCCTATTAAAGCTGGTTGCAGGAGGCTGGAAGGCCTCTACGGACGAAGAACGAACAATGTACAGGGACGCTCTCTATCGAGAGCTGGCGCCCCTCTACGATAGTTTCAAAGAATATGAATTGGGAAAGCTGCAGTTTCATTTCCCGGACACCTCGAGCTTTCTGAAATTCGAAAGACCGGCAGAGCATGGGGAGCTATTGGGTGTGATACGAGATACGGTCCGTACCGCGAACCTGGAGAGGAGATATGTCTGGGGATTCGAGCACGGAGGAATCGAAAGCGCATTTCACTTTGTTTTTCCCCTCAACTACGAGGGTGAGCATCTCGGTACGGTTGAGGTCAGCGTGGATCTATACGTGCTCCTGATGAACCTGACAGAGTTGTTCGTGAAACCCTACGAGCTCATAATCAAAAAAACGGGATTTGGAGCACACGCTTTGTCCGAAGACCAAATTCAGTACGTCGAGTGGCGAATCAACGATCAATTCGTGTTGCAACGAAGAAGCACAGATCGCCGTGTGTTGGAGGAGATTGTACAGGACGAACCAAAAAGCAAAACGGTATCGACTATCAGCAAAAAGCTCAACGAGGAAACGGATTTTGCGGTCTCTCTTATACACAACGCAAAAGCCTTCCTCGTGCCGTTTATGGCCATAAAAAACATACGAAAGGAGACCGTCGGTTATCTGGTGTCGACGCAGGAGCAGAAGTCTTTTTGGGATGTAAGAAAAGACGCGATCGTCGGCTTGATACTGACCACTTCTATCCTGATTGTGCTGGTCCTGCTCGCTCTCAATGTCATCTCAACCAAGAGCAAGCTCAGGCTTATGGCCATTTATGACAACCTCACCGGAATCTACAACCGCCACATGTTCCTCGAAGTGTTCGAGAAAGAGCTGGCCAATCAGTCGAGATATGACCGCGATTTGTCTCTTATCATGTTTGACATCGATCATTTCAAACGAATAAACGATACCCACGGGCACGGTGCAGGAGATCGGGTGCTGAAGCATTTGGCCGTCCTGGTAGGGGACAATCTCAGAAAGAGTGATACCTTTGCCCGGTGGGGTGGAGAGGAGTTTCTGATCTTGCTGACCGAGACGGACAGAGACAGCGCCAGACGCGTAGCTGAATCACTCAGAAGCCGGATCGAATCTCACCGCTTCAACGGTATTCAAGGAATGACGTGTAGCTTCGGCATAACCGAGGTAAGAGAAGGGGAATCGAACACCAACGACATTATTGACCGAGCGGACAAGCTTCTCTATCGCGCCAAAGGGAAAGGGCGAAACCGTGTTGTTGCATGACAAAACCGCCGCCCTGATCAAGACACCGGCTGCAGTTTTTCCAACCCCACCTCTTTACCTAATGCATTGAGTCTTTCTACCTGCACCGCCTGATAGGCGATGCCCTCCTTGAGCGATCTCCCACGGTGTCTCAGCTCCTTCTCCCCGGGCAGCAGCATAGAAGATCCGCCATGGCCTTTGATGTCTTCAACCGTTCTCGCGATCTCCTTTAAGGCCGCATCTCGAGGCAAACGTGTGTCGATCCGCCACGCCTCAAAGCTCTGTCTGATCCATCGGCCCTGATCATGAACGGTTGGTTCGATATAGGCAGAGAATCCTCCGCCGATAACGTTGTCGAGCTCGATGAGCACAGCCAATCCCGAGCCCTTGTAGCCCGCATCCGATCGTTCGCCCCCGGATTGGGCCTTAAGTCCGCCCAATGGAATCATCGCCCCCCTCGACAAAAAGTCGTCGGGGCTGGAGAATTCGCTCGAATCCGACGTCTCACCTCCCTCTTGGTTGTAGACAGGAAAGGGAAGAGGACTTCCCTCAACAACGGCCTTGACGACTCCGCTCAAACTGTGCACGGTCGTTGCCATATCGATGGTCACATAAGTTTTGTTGTTGGGAACGGATGAGTCCCCAAAGGCAAGGGATGAATCCCAAAAGGGAACGGATGAGTCCCCAAAGGGTATGGACCAGGAAATCAGATTCGTGCCAAGTCTCTTTTTTACTCCGCCGTAAGGAATCATCACAGAGGGGGTGGTGCAGGTTACTCGACCGGCCAGGTCGCTGTCCTCGCAGATTTTCTCCGAATAAATCGCGCCTGCGCCGAAGTGATTGGCGTTGAAGACGTACACCTTGCCGAACCCGTGCTCCCTGGCGAGCTCTTTCACGCTGTCCACGGCCACCATGGCAGAGCATGGGCCCAGATCTCCGTGGGCGTCGAAGTGACGAATCGAGTAGGCGCTGTTCCTCGTCACGTCCTCCATAACAGCATCCGTAGCGACGCCGCCCTCATCTATTGCGCTCAACACCAGCAGATCAAGATTGTTGATCCCGTGAGACCAGATACCACGGAGGTCCGCTTCGATGAGGACACCACTCACGATTCCGGCTTTCACCTCCGGGACTCCGTGTCTCTCTATGATTTTGCTCACGTAGGCTCTTACAGCCTCTGCATCGTATCGCCCTTTTGTCATTTCGCCGCTTTTCACCAGAAATTATATATACTCCTTGCTCGGCAATGCGTCAACAAGAAGAGAGAAAGGTGGGAGGAGCAATCATTGATGGCTTCACGGAAATCGCTACTGTCGAAAGAGACTCAACGAGCTATACGGATGAGGAGACGCCACAAGCGGATTCCGTTTACACCTGCCGTGTCAGAGCCTTCAACGCAGCCGGTTAGTCGGACTACTCCAACGAAGTCAGCATTAGTCTTTAAGCTATCCTGAACTCGTGTCGTTCCAGGTCTCGAATACAGCCGCGATATTCTCTGTTGAAACGCCCTTACCCCATTCGCACTGCGCTATAATCCCGCCTGCATTGTTGTGGAAGGCGTTGCCTACCCTTTTGACTGCATCCCGAACTTCTCTTCTCGATCCAAACGGCAGCACATGCTGTCGATCGATCTCTCCCCAGAAGGTAATTTTGCCGCCATATTTCTCACCCAGTCTCTCTATGTTCATCGTAAAAAGCTGCGAATTGATTGCATCCACTCCTAATTCGATAAAATCGCCGAAAATGGGTTCGATGAAACCATCGGTGTGAAAAAACACAAACTTGTCGTTAGAGTGAATCAATTCGCAATAATCTCTGTAGAGTGGTTTGAACATTTCCCTCCACATTTCGGGAGAGATCAACAGAGAGTTGTTGGAGCCCCAATCATCCATTAGAAAGACTGCATCAACATTTGATTTACACCACAAAGTTATTTCCCGGATATAAAAATCATGCACCATCTCAACGAGCTTTCTCAGCTCTCTGCTGTTGTAGCCCAGATCCATATAGAGACTTTCACTGCCTCGCAGGAACTGCAACCTTTCGAATGGTCGGGCAGTGACCTTCGAGAGCATGAACTTTTGACTTCTCTCACATCTGTAGTTCACATAATCCATGTCCTTGGTTTTCAATTTATTCCAGGGAGGTTGAAATTTGCTCAAATCATCCCAGCGAGGAAGCGCGGGTTCTTTGACTTCTCCCACCACTCCCGGCTCCCCTACGTACCACACGCTTCCCCAATCATCTCTGTAGGAGCCAACCTTAGCGGTGTTCTGTAGTGTCTGCTTGTCGGATCCGGGGCTAATCTGAGGGGCTTCTATGTCAGGGGGAAACCGATCCAACAACCCGTCCAAATCTGCTCTTCGAAAGAGTGCTATCGCAGGCAAAGCCCAGATATCTCGGGGGATGCGATCGGGACTCGAAAAGGTCAAACACGCTTTTACTCTTTCTCTGCTATTCATTTGAAAAGAGGCTGGAGTCATGAAACATAACCCCAGCCTTTGCACCTCTCGTTATGCGCTACCTATCGAAAGTCTCCGATAGCTGCTATCGAAAGTCTCCGATAGCTTTGAGGAATCGGTCGTGTGCCGCCTGGTGCAGTTGGACGTAGCGGTCGATCTTGGCCTGCTTCATCTTCTGAACGTAACCGTCCCACTCGGCGTTGACATCATCGGCGCCGGTGATCCAGCGCGCCTGGCTGGACTTCCAGAGTTTGTTTATGTCGCCTTTCAGGGTGCTCACTTCTTTCTGCTCATCCGCCGTGAACTCCGCTCGTACCCACTGCTCCTTGGCTTTGTACTTCACGTAATAGGTGTAGTAGTTGTCATAGAGGAACTTGGTGGATTTGTCCATCTTGATGCGTTTACCGAAATCGTCCTCCTCGAAGATGCCGGGGAAAGCGCCGGGCATACCGATCTTCTGGCGATCTTCGATCGTCATATTCTGCGGAACATACATATCGCCCCGCTTGACGACCCCCTGACCGAGGATCCCATACGTTGCCTGAACGCTGGCCTCCAGTGAGTACATTCGATCAATCCATGCCATCGTGTGTTCGGGATAGGGATTCTTATCGGTCATGATCCAAACGTTCTTGATGGCCAGACGTCCCGGATGGACCCACATCTCGGGTTTGTATCCCGGCGGTGTCAGTGGCGGAATCGATACAAAATCACTCCGGTTTTTCGTCTTTGCATCGACGCCGGTGTAACCCCGCTGGGCGATGACAAAGCCGTACTTGTTGCCCGTAGGATCGTCCACCTTGGCATCGAAGTCGGGGCGCTTCATTACGAAGCTCTCCGGATCGATCAGCTTTTCAGCGTAGAGATCGGCCATGAAGTTGATGAAATCCTTGAAGGCGGGCTGCATCGGTGCGAAGTAACATTTTCCATCCTTGATGGCTATCCCGTTCTTGGTGGGCATACCCCACATCCCGTACATGGACTGCAGGTGCTGGGCGAATCCGTCGGTGGCGACGAAGCCGAAGGGAAGCTCGTCGTTTTTCCCATTTCCATTGGGATCTTTGTCGCGAAATGCAAGCAGCACCTTCTTGAGATCTGCGGTTGTCTTGGGGACGCTCAAGCCCAATTTGTCCAGCCACTTCTTGTTGATCATGAAGTTCTGCTCCAGGTAGTTGGACTCGAGCATGAGAAACCGCGCCAATGACGGCAGTTTGCCTTCAGGATTCAGTGCGTACGCCAAAGAATTGGGATGTTTCTTGTAGATGCGATCGAGGTTCGGGGTGTAGCCCTGGTTCAGATAGGGTTTGAGGTCTCTCACGATCCCCTCTTTGAGCCATTGGGCGATGACACTCTTCCACAGCCCATCTGCCATAGACATATCGGGGTAGTCATCCGACGCGAAGAGGATGTTACGTTTCTCCGCATTCTCAATGGTTATCCAATCCAGATGGATATTGGTGTCCTTTTCCCATTGGAGCACCAGGGGGTTGTTCGTCGGGTCCATGGGTGTTTGGCGAGCCCAATGACCTGCCTCCAGTGTGATCTTTTCTTTGAGGGGGAACTGTCCAGGGGGTCCCAGCTCTCCCTTGGCCACTGCTTCTTTTTTGGTGCCACTGGCAAACCCGATCACCGGAATCAACAGAAGCACAAGAAGCAAAAGTGTTACTTTCATATTAGCACTCCTTCTCTCAGTTTTTTGTCTCCCACAGGGAGATAATCCCACAACGTGGGATGTCTATACCAATACCTACCCCTTTATCGAGCCTACCATGATGCCCTTTACAAAATGCCTCTGGATGAAGGGGTAGAGGATCATCAGAGGAGCTATAGCAACTACGATGATGCCGTAGCGGAGCAGATCGGCGATAAACTGCCTTCGAAGAATGTCCTCCGGATCCATGAACTCCATTCCCTCGCTGGCGGTGAGAAGCTCGTTGAGAATCAACAGCCTCCGCAATACTAGCTGAAGCGGATACTTTCTCGCCGTGTTGATGAAGAGCAACGCATGGAAAAAGGCGTTCCAGTTCTGAACTACATTAAATAAGATGACTATAGCGATAATCGCCCTGGATAGAGGCAACACAATACTGATGAAAAATCGTGTGTTGTTGCAGCCATCCAGCTGAGCCGACTCGAGCAGCTCTTTGGGGATGGTTGCTGCGAAAAATGTCCGCGCCACAATGAGGAGGAAGACATTCACCGCGTTGGGCAGAACCAGCGACCAGCCGCTATTGATCAATCCCAGCCGTCTAACCTGCACGTAAAAAGGAATGATACCGCCTGTGAAGTACATCGTGAAGACGAAGTAAAACATGATGAGACCGCGGCCCATTATATCCCTTCGCGATAGGGCGTAAGCCGCCGGGATCGTTATTAACAGGCTGACCAGGGTCTGACCCACCGCATACACGAGGGAATTACGGTATCCCTGCATGATCCGAGGATCCTGAAAGATATACTTGTAGGCTTCGATATTCAATCCCCTTGGATAGAGACCGACGTGACCGCCTGCTACGAGAGTAGGATCACTGATCGAGGCGATCACAACAAAATACATCGGATAGGCCGTGGCCAGAAGGACGAGAGAGAGGATCGACAGATTTACGAGATCAAAGATCCTGTCCTGGCGTGTTCGAAACGCTACCATAGTGAAGCCTGCCCCATCTGCCTTGCCGCCCGGTTGATAAAAACCAAGAGAGTGAAATTAATCACCACCTCCAAAAGCCCTACCGCCGTCGCAAAATCGTACTGAGATTCCAGGATCCCTGTGCGGTACACGTATGTGGAGATGACATCCATGACATCGATGGTCATGTCGTTCTGCATGAGAAGCACCTTCTCAAACCCAATTGTGAGAAGGCGCCCCAAACGCATGATGAAGAGGATCACCACGGTTGGCATGATCCACGGCATCTCGATGTGCCATATGATCTGAAGCTTGTTCGCCCCGTCGCAGAAGGCTGCTTCCCTGAGAGAGATGTCCACGGAGCTCAAAGCCGCCAGATAGATGATGGCCTCGTATCCGGCTCGCTGCCATACATTCGAAAACACATATAGTGTTGGTCCCCACGCCGGATCGCCCATAAAAAAGATGGGTTCGGCACCGAAAAACTTGATAAGGGAGTTGACGACGCCGATGCGGGGGCTGAGGAAGACGTACATCATGCTTACCACAACGACCGTCGATATGAAGTAGGGAGCGTAGGTTACCATCTGCACGGTCTTTTGGTAGAACTTGCTTCTCACCTGATTGAGCATGATCGCCAGGATCAGCGGTACAGGCCACGCGGCCAGGCTGTAAACCGCGATCACAAGTGTGTTACGTACGACAGGCCAGAAGTACGGGGAGCTAAAAAAGCGAATGAAGTGTGCGAAGTGATTCCATTCGGGCGCCGATCGACCCGAGCGCAGGGAAAAACCGTCGGTGAAGGCGATGCGGAGCCCGTAGATGGGCATGTACTTGAAGAGGAAGATATGGATCATAGCGGGAATGACAAAGACGTAGAGCTCCCACGTACTGGTCAACCTCTTCGAAAGTTTTTTAAATCCGGAATTACCAAGCTCTGTCACGTCGCCTCTCTCTATGACGTTCGCGTTAAATAACTCGCAGCATAAGTGTACCACGCAATGTGAGGATATTTCAAGAAACTTTATAATTACCGGGCGCTTCTTCCTTGTCAGCGGACTTAAAGGAAGCGTAGAATGACGGGTGACATGAAATCGTTTCTTGGTAAGTTACTGGACTTTCTGAATGGAATAATCGATCCCATTCGACAGGCGCAGATAGACGAGCTTTACGAGAACGCGCTGAGCTGGAAACCGCTCAAACGTTTGCCCCTGGTCATCAGCTTTCCCATTTCCGAAGATATGGCCTTCAGGCCGTTTCCGCACCGGGAGATCTTTGAAGATCCGGCAAAGATGCTCTACAACGAGCTGGTTCACACCTGGGGTCTCAGCATCGCCTCCCGCGAGCGCCTCCGGGACGACCTCCCTCTCACCATCCGCGCTAACTTCGGTACCGGAATCGTGGCTTCGATCTTCGGCGGTCGGATTGAGCAGGTAGACGATAATCCACCGTGGGTGCGGCACTTTGAGACTTTGGCGGAGTTTAAACGGGCCATGGAGAAGGATCTCGCTGACTTCAGCCGGGGCTGGTGTCCCCGTGTAGTAGAGCGGTATGATTATTATAGGGAGACCCTGCGTGAATATCCTGTACTTCAAAAAACTATAAGATTGCCCCTGCCCGACCTCCAGGGACCGTTTGATACGGTGGAGCTGCTTCGGGGGAGCGAGATTTTTCTCGATCTCTACAAAACACCCGAAATGGTCGCCGATGTTTTGCAGAAGGCGGCAATAGCCCAGATCGAGTTTGCCAGACACCTCGCGAACCACCTCAACGATGGACCCCAAGGTAATTCCCACCAGCATGGTGTTATGATCACCGGAAACATCCTTATCCGCAACGACACAGCGATCATGGTCTCCCCTGAGATGTACCGGTCCCAAATTGCGCCCTACGATGCATTGATCCTCAAGGAACTGCAGGGAGGGGGGATGCACGCCTGTGGGAACCTTCAGAACCAGTGTCCTGAGTTCCTCGGGCTTCCATTCATGAAATGCCTCGACTTCGGTCAATCTTACCTAAACGATATCGATGGCGTTTACGAACAGGCAAAGGAGAAAAGGATTCCTCTCCTCCGTGTTCAGGTGCCGGAAAAAGAACTCACAACCGGGCGTGTCATGGAGAGGTTCCCCACAGGTGTGACTCTTCTGCACGAGGCGAAATCCCTTGACGACGCAAGCAGGATCATGGAGCAGTACAGAAATGCATGTGCCGGCCTTTGATACACGCCCTTGCCCCGCCTAGCAGGAACTGTAACCCTTCGAATGGCCGGGCAGCGACCTTGCATGGCTGATGCCCTCAGACAGGGTCCGGTATCGCACTTGTCGACGGTCGAACAGGCGGTCTGGCCCGAAAGCCCGTCAACCTGTTCCATTGACAAAAGTGGCTAAGTTAGCTACTTTAAGAGTATGAAGGCTGTTGGAATCAAGGTCCTCAAAGACAATCTCAGTAAGTACTTGAAAATGGTAAGAGAAGGCGAAACGATCTGGGTAACGGACCGAGACGAGGTCGTTGCAGAGATTCACAAACCAACCCGCCCCTTCCCGCAAAGGATCAGTCGTTGGGAGGCATTTCTCAACGAGGAGGAACGCCGAGGCGGATTGATCCGTGCGCTTACGGATAATCCTCCATCCCTCGGTCGTTTGAAGGAACTTCCAAGGCCGAAAGAAAAAATCAACCTTCAAAACCTGTTGGATAACATCAAGGGCGACTGATGGCTCTCTATTACGATTCAAGCCTCTTACTGTCTGCGATTTTAGAAGAGGACCGGGACATCAATTTTGCTGCTGCGTGGGACGACGTCACGATCCGCCTCTCATCGAATCTGCTTCAAATCGAGTGTATTATCGGGATTCGAAAGGCAGGAGATATCTTGAATATGAGCCCCGATGACGAATGGACCAGCCACCGAATCGATCTTCTCGACCGGTATTTTGACGGCATTCATTTCAAGAACATGGACAGCTCTATCGAGAAAATCATTCGCGACAATCCGGCTATCGCCCACTGCAGAACTCTCGATGCCATCCACTTGGCGACGGCTCTCTATTTCAAACCCAACCTCGACGAGCCTCTGCACATGGGCTCTCTGGATCAGCGCCTCCGCAAGGCTGCGGGAGATCTCGGCTTCGAGCTATT
>SDBV01002115.1_pt1 | contig 29794 bp, 21 predicted proteins | sample 2277081 | NCBI WGS metagenome assembly SDBV01 (sample SAMN10402039, study PRJNA504765) | marine sediment metagenome | isolation source: marine sediment core GS10_PC15, 223 cmbsf | place: Arctic Ocean: Southern Knipovich Ridge | collected 2010
ACGAAATTCTCTAAAAGAACCTATAGATGCCCCGTAGTTAGAAGTTTCAGAACAGCTCTGAACGATGAAACTTTGGCAAAGTTGAACTTAACTTAAAACAATCGTTAATTAGAACACAGCCAATGCAATTAATTATTTAATGGTGATACTAAGTTTCTTTTTCAATTTTGATCTTCAAGCAAGCATAGAAAAGCACGATAGAGCAAAGGATACAATATACGTATTTTATGAGCATCTTGATTCTAATAAGATAATAGAGTCAAGAATCCTCAAAAAAAAATGTACTCCGATGAATATCCCTTTGATTCAGATAGACGTTTTGAAATAATAAATCAAAATATTCATATTTGGTTTTTCTACTCAATTAATTTCCCTTCATTTTCGGATATGGTATTTGAATATAAAACAATTTATCAGGAATTTATTGATAACAATGACTTTAAGGATCAGGAGTGGTTTAGTGCTACATCCAAAAGAGAAATATTCGATTTGTTCCTGGCAAAAGATGTAATCGTTTACCTGGTAGAAAAAGACAGGATAGAAAATGGCAAAGCCATCATGATCAGGGTCTATCCTGATAAACAAGTTGTAGAATAAAGACTTGTATCTTTTGAAATGATCTGGGCGTACTATCAGCAACATGTGTATTGCTTAAGTGGTCTAATCTCCAATTAATCGGACAAAATTAATTCGGCTAAATCTTATTTTGGTGGATTCTGCCAAGGCACTTTTCCTGCTGATTGCACTTGTTTCATCATGAGGCCATTCAGCAGTTTGTATTGTTCCAGCTCGCTTTCTATCAGGTTTGTGGTTTCATAAGGGTCTTCTTTCAAATCATATAATTCCTGTGGCTCAAAAGGGCTGTTTTGCAATAACTTCCAATCATTTAATTGAACTGCCTGAATGGTTAATCCTCCATACCCATTTCCCCCTTCCCGTCTTGTGAAATAAAGCAATCGATCCTTATCGCTCATACTTTCTCCCAATAAAACAGGCAGAAAACTAATCCCATCGATTTCATGGTCTGTATCTATGCCGGCGACTTGTAGTAGCGTAGGATATAAATCCATTGTTGCGGCTTTATAATTCGAGACCGAACCCGGGGAAATATTATTTTTCCATACGATAGTCGTAGGTACTCTCAACCCGCCTTCATAGACACTTCCTTTGCCGTCCCTCAATGGACCGTTATTGGCTTCATATTTTAGATGGCCTCCATTATCGCTTGTGAAAACAATAATGGTATTTTCATATAGGTTATTTTGTTTCAATGCATTCATTACCTGGCCAATTCCGTGATCCAGATGCTCAATAAACGCCACCAAATTTGCTCTTTTCTCACTCAATTCTGGCGCTCTAAGCTTTACTTTTTCCAGCCAATCTTCCGGTGGTTGTATTGGTGAATGTGGTGCATTGTAAGCAAGATATAGGAAAAAAGGAAAGGTAGATTCTTTTTGATTGTTGATATAATCAATCGCCCATTGTGTAAAAACATCTGTGGCATGCCCTTCAGGATCAATTTCTTTTTCATTCTCACGCATATAATTGATTCCATGTCTTCGATGCGTCCAATAATCATCCATCATATCGCCTAAATATCCATGGAAAAAATCAAACCCTCGCATGTTGGGAATGTTCGGCTTTTCAAGACCAAGATGCCACTTTCCTATAATCGCTGTTTTATAACCTCCTTCTTTAAATTTATCTGCAATCGTAATGGCAGAAGGATATAGAAACCCCCAACTGTTGTTTACGTGGGTTCTTACCACTCCCGGCACGCCGGCTTTATCAGGATAAAGTCCGGTGATCAACGAAGCCCTGGTTGGAGAACAAACAGGGCAATTCGCATAGAAATTATTGAATTTCAACCCATCATCAAACAGCTTGTCCATTGATGGAGTCACCAAATCTGAAGCTCCACATGCTGCCACATCATAATACCCCTGGTCATCTGTGAGGATTACAAGCACATTAGGCTTTTCTGTAGTATAAGATAATTGAGCCAAAACATGTGAAAAGGCAAATGCCAAAAACAGCAGAGCAAAAAGGAGATTTTTCATAAAAAGTGGAGTGTAATTATACGTGTCATTTTTATTATCAATTAAGCGCTTCTTCAAAAATAATACTAACCGGGCTATCGTATTTGAGGCCAATAAGCTTAGAAGCATTTCCTTTGTTGATGCCAATCTCAAGCAAACCCAGGTCATTGAAAATCACAAAACAATCTCCATCATCTACATCGCCATAGGAATGGTTGATAACTTCAGCTCTTTCGCGAGCAAATTGGATTATAAACCGGCGATCTTTTCGCAACATATTAAATACCTCTTCCTCGATATTGGTAATGAGATTTCCAAAATGATCTATCCTTATCACATTGCCTGAAATCTGCTTTTTCGTTGCCCTAAATTTTCTGTCAACCTTTCGCAAATAATCTTTTGTATAAGCCCCTACATCATTCATTCCTGAACCACTTGCGAGCATAGCCGCCGCTTTGGCAAGAATGTTTTTTGCAGGAAAACTTGTATGACCCCCATCGCTATTGAACAACTCAGCAATCATACCTGCTTCATCTTCATTTATTAAGCTTAAAATGCCAATATCAGGTACTACAAAATAATGATCCTCAATTTTAGATGTGAGGAATCTATTGTTTCTTTCTCCATGAGAATTCACGGCAATCAAATGTACAGTGCCTTTTGGGAAATCTCTGAATACGGATTTTATCACATATGCAGCATGGGCAATGTTGAAAGACTCTATTTCATGACTGATATCAATAATTTTCAAACCGGGATTTATACTAAGTATTTTTGCCTTTACGGCTGACACATAATGATCACTCATTCCGAAATCAGACATAAAAGTTATAATAGCCATAGAGAGAAGAAAATTATTGCTTAATATTGTTGACGTAAAAATAAATATTTTTTAACCATAAACGATAAGGTAAACAACTAATTAATAATACGTTTGGTAGAAAAAATAATAACGCTAGAAAATATCTCGCTGGTTGATTTTCTAGGTGTAGATAACAGCAATATAAAGGAGGTCGCAACTGCTTTCCCCAAAACAAAAATCATTTCCAGAGGTAATGAAATAAGAATACAAGGTTCTGGCACAGAAATTCTTCGTGTCAATGAACTTTTCAATTCTTTGCTAAACCATTATCACAAATTTGGCAAAGTCACTTTCAACAATGTGAAAACTTATGTTGAGCAAGGAAATGTTGCCGTAGAATTACACATGGAAGAGGTGTTGATTTATGGAACGCGTGGGGCGCCAATAAAACCAAAAACTCCGAACCAGAAAACATTCATTGAAACCGTAAAGAAGAATGACGTAGTATTTGCTGTTGGACCTGCCGGAACCGGTAAAACATATATTGCAGTGGCACTTGCTGTTCGGGCATTGAAAAACAAGGAAATCAAAAGAATAATTATTACTAGGCCGGCAGTTGAGGCTGGTGAGAACCTTGGATTTTTACCCGGTGATTTGCAAGAAAAAATAGACCCATATCTACGTCCCGTTTACGATGCCCTTAACGATATGATACCTGGCGAGAAGCTGAAATATTATCGGGAAAACGGGGTGATCGAAATCGCTCCTCTTGCCTATATGCGCGGACGAACGCTCAGCAATGCATTTATTTTACTCGATGAAGCTCAGAATACTACGCCGATGCAACTGAAAATGTTTTTAACCAGACTTGGTCAGAATTCAAAACTAATTGTTAACGGTGACAGAACTCAAATAGATCTCAAGCCAAATCAAAAATCAGGATTGGAAGACGCCATTGGTATCATGAAAAATATAAAAGGGATTGGTTTTGTAGAACTTGATCAAAGGGATGTGGCAAGGCACCCAATTGTTAAAGAAATTATCAAAGCATATGACAAGTCTGCAGGGAAAAAGTGGTAAGAACAGCGTAGACGTTCAAAAAACAAATTCGAAAGATCAACTTCAACTTGCACTCGATATCAGGTATAAAGTATTTGTAATTGGTCAGAATGTTCCTGAAGAAGAAGAGATTGATGCCTTTGAAGAAGAATCTTTTCACTATTTAGCAACAATCGAGGGAATTCCTTGCGGTGCCGCCAGATGGCGGTTTACCGGAAATGGAGTAAAACTTGAACGGTTTGCTGTATTGGAAAAATATCGTGAAAAGGGTGTTGGAAGCGCTCTCGTAGAAAAGGTATTGGATGATATCCGTAAAAATCCAAAGGCCAAAGACAAACAACTTTACCTTCATGCTCAATTAGGCGCTATAAAATTATATAGTAATTTTGGCTTCAAAAAAGTTGGCGAACTGTTTCAGGAATGTGAAATCGATCACTATAAAATGGTGAAATATTAATTTCTTAATTCAGTATTTTGAGTAAATTTTGAATTATTGAATCTCAACTTATTGAAATTGACCATTCGGCAGGCGGGAGTTATTGGTGTTCAGTATTCGGTAAAATTGTACTGGGTACTGTGTGCTGGAAACTAGGTAAAGGTAAAAGAGGACCTAGTACCCTGAGTTCGATTTTAAAATAGAGCGTCATGCCGGAAAATTAAGCCCCAAATTTATAAAGGGCCTAATTTATCCGGTATCTAAAAGACTTGGTTAACTTAGATTGCGGATAATGTCCAATTGAATTTCTTTTTATAGTCGAACTCAGGTTAGTAAAGCGGTAGATGTCATAAGAGACAAGAAAGCATTGTTTTTCCATAAAATAGAGTGATCCGTGTTGGTAAAGGTTCCCACCATATTAATCAGTACCTAGCACCTAGCACCTAGAATCCAGTACGCAGCACCCAGTATTCCTTTTGATAAAATATCCTTGATTGTTCTTTCATTATTATCAGAACCATGGAGGCCCGGGTTATTGCCATTTGAGTGAAGCCAGTTTATTTGCCAGGCAATCAATCAAAAAATTCACATGATGCTTCAAAGATTTAATAAACTCTTTCTTTTCCTTTGACGATAAAGATCCGGCAATAAGTTTTTCTTTAATTTCATTCAACAATTTCAATAATTCCTTCATCCCAAAAGTAACAATCAGGCTTTTCATGCGATGGCGAAGTTGACGGTATTGCGACAAGTCTTCATCTTTAATGGAAATAGTTAATACTTCCAAATTGACCTTGAATTCGTCAATAGTCATTTTTAAAAATTCCTGATATTTGATCAAATTACTAAGAAATAACTGATCGGTTCGCTCAAATATAATTGGTGCTTCTTTTTCTTCCTCTTCACTTAAGTCTTCAAGATTTTCCGGCTCATTAAATTCATCAATTATGCTCGAATGCTCTATTATTTTAGCCCTCAAATCATCTACATTTATAGGTTTTATAATAAAATCCTGCATTCCTGAGTCCATAATTTTATCCCTAATAGATCCTGATGTGCTAGCAGTAAGGGCAAGAATAGGTACGTTTTTAAAATAAGGATCGTCCATAGCCCTAATTCTGCGTGCAGTTTCTAAGCCATCGATACCAGGCATCTGTATATCCATCAAGATGAGATCGTAAATTTTTTCTTCAATCAGTTTAAGGGCTTCAAACCCATCGGATGCCATCTCAACTTTTATGCCCCAATCACCTAGAATTTCATCAATCACAAATTGGTTTGTGGTAACATCTTCAACATATAAAATATGTAAATTCATTTTCCACTTAATTTCCAGGCTATTTGAACTTGAAAAACTATTTACAGGCAAACTCTCATCCGAATTCTTAAATGGCAAGGTTACCGTAAATACTGACCCAACATTTTCTTCACTCCTTACCTCAATGGTTCCTTTTTGAATTTTTACCAAATTTTCTACAATCGACAATCCCAGTCCTGTACCTCCGTAAACTCGGGTAGTGCTTTTATTGGCTTGATGAAACGGATCGAAAATATGCTTAATTTTATCCTTGGCTATGCCTATACCTGTATCTTTTATTTCAAATTTCAAAATATAACCCGACTTCGTGTACTTCTGAAGCCTCATGTCAATTTCAATATTTCCTTTATTTGTAAATTTTATTGCATTAGATAATAGGTTATTCAATATCTGACTCAACTTGATGTAATCCCCGTTAATAACTTCCGGTATCATGTCACTTAAGTTGTGTGAGATATTGAGCTTTTTTTCCTGAACCCTTGGCTTTAAGCTCAGGATCACATTTTCAATAAGCATTTTTATATTGAAATTCACCTCTTCTATTACTATTTTTCCTGATTCGATTTTTGAAAAATCAAGAATATCATTGATGATTGACAACAAATTTTTAGAAGAAAATTGTAATGTTTGCAGCAATATTGATTGGTCCTTTCTGGGATTTCTACGTAGCAATAATTCAGACATTCCCAAAATGGCATTCATCGGGGTTCTTATCTCATGACTCATAATTGAGAAAAATTCATTTCTCTTCTTCAATACATTTTGAGATTCCTTCTCATCAAATTTTATTTTATTGATGTTTGTTGAAATACTCAACATATTCACCTCACCAACGGCCGTTTTCAAGGGCTTTTTAATGGTTTGAAAGAAATTAACAACTCCTTTGCTATCAGATATTTCTTCTACAATAAGTAATTCTTCACCCTCTTTAATCACTTTTTTCTCCATTTCCAGATACTTTTGTACCTTCTCACTTGTAACTGGAAAAATGTTTTTAGACATAGCGAGAAATTCCTTTCGCGGAGTTCCAACCAGCTCCGCTACTGCCTTATTACAATAAATCATGCGTCCTTCTCCATCGCGAACGTAAATAAGGTTTGGATTCGTATCGAAAAGATGTTCAATAAACAGCTTTTGCATTTCCAGCTCCGACTCCAGCTTCTTGCGCTGAGTGATATCAACTGAGGTGGCTATTTCAATTACTAAATCCTGCTTCCGATATTCTCTTTTAATTTTGGTTTCGAACCAGCGATATCTGCCGTCTTTGTGCCTCTGCCTATAGGTGTAGTAAGCAGATGACGCCTTATTTTCCTGATCATACTTAAATTGCCCAAGATATTCATCCAAATCATCCTTATGAATCAATCCATTCCATGTTTCCAAAGAATCAATTTCATCAACATCATAGCCTAAAAAATCTTTGACAGAAGGACTTACATAAATCAATTCTTCCCCTTCAAACATTATATTAATGTCGTAAGCGTTCTCTGCAAGTAATTTATAAAGTTTATGTGCCTCCTCCTCTTCTTTGGTATGTGGAGAAATTTTGAAAAGTATATGTAGCGTATTCCCAACCTTAAGTTTTTTTATTTCAATTTTTAGCGGTTGACCAGCAATAGTATTTTTAAAGGATGCCAAATAAGATAAACTATTTTGCTCCTCTTTAGACAAAAGTCCGATTATTCTTTTTATCTCCTTTATATCATCTTTTGATAAAAGATTAAAGATATTATCGCCAAGCAATCTTTCTGATGAAGAATTGAGTAAAACTTCGCTCGATTTATTGCAAAAGAGTATTTCTCCCAAATAATCTGTTGTCAAAATAGATTCTTGAGAAGAATTAATTATTGCGTAAAAAATATCCTGGTCCATATTTTATATAAAAAAATTCATGGCCCTAAAAATCAACGCGCAAAAGATATAACATCTTACAATTCTTTTACCAAAAAAATTACTAATTTTTCTGTTTATCTGGGAATCGCAATATTTTATTCTAAAGTTTTAATATTTAGCGTCGAAAATAGTCTGAATTGCCATAACACAAAATTTAAAAATCGGAGGAAGTCCACCGTTATTGTTATATTCCTATATATTATATAAAGTAACCAAGATTGATGAACTGGATTGCATATCCCTTCTTAAGAATTACTACTCCACTTATCGTAGGAATATTGGTGAATAATTCCTTAAAAAGCTCAACAATATCAATTTCCTGTTTGCTTTTATTCACCATACTTATTTTTTCTTTTTATATCCTCTTATCACTGCGCTTTAAAAATTTAAGAAACAGAAAATTGCAAGGTTCAGTAGGTATTCTATCATTCGTATTATTAGGTTACCTGAGCGCTCAATTTTTTTATCAAATTCATAAGCCTACTCTTTCTCTGGATTCCCTTTCTGTTGCCACATTTTATACGGCGACTATAAATTCAAAGCCGGCATCAACGGCTAAAACCACTAAATATAAAGTTGAAATAAAACAGCTCAGAAATAAGAATGGGTGGTCCGATTTTAACAATGACGCCATTCTGTACTTTAAAAATGATACCGTTTATGATTTTGATTATGGTGACAAGTTATTGATAAAGGGTCATCCGATGTATCTGGAAGATCAAAAAAATCCATATGCGTTTAATTATGCATTGTATTTGCAAAGACAGGGGATTTATTTTCAGGATTATATATCAAAAGAAGATTTCATCGTGATAAATAAAAATCATGCTGCTTCACCCAGATATTTGAGTTTATATATTGGTGATTATTTTGAGAAAATTCTCGTGAAGTATATTTCATCTGAGAGGGAGCTCAATATGATAAAAGCTATGATACTGGGAAGAAGAGACGAGATTACTCCTGAGATGGAATATGTCTATGCATCTTCCGGGACTGCTCATGTGCTGGCAGTTTCAGGATTGCATGTTGGCATCATATATTTGATTTTTTCATCCATTTTCAAATTTTTAAAAGGCAGGAAACTAAATTTGATTTACTATGGGATTAACCTAAGTGCCATTTGGTCCTTTGCATTTATCACAGGAATGTCTCCATCGGTTCAACGAGCTGCCACAATGCTTTCCTTCATTATAATCGCTGAGATGACCAAAAGAAAAAGTAGCATTTACAATACAATTTTAGTATCTGCATTTTTTATTCTCCTCTATTCTCCAAATCTGATATTTTCCGTCTCATTCCAATTGTCATATGCAGCAGTTTTTGGGATTGTGTTTGTATACAAAAAAATATACAGGCTCGTTTATATTAAATACAAAGTGGTTAATTTTTTCTGGAAGATCACCGTGATTTCCCTGGCTGCTCAAATAGCTACCTTCCCTATTACTATATATTATTTTAAGCAGTTTCCGGTATTGTTCCCTTTAACAAATTTGCTTGCCATACCAACTGCTTCCGTGCTAATAATAGGTGGGCTTCTATTATTTATAACTTCTCCAATGGGATTTGTGCCCACAATAATCGGATATTTATTGGAAGGATGGACCTTTATCTACAACGAATTGTTGGTATTTGTCAGCAGGCTTTCCTTTGCTTCTTTAGAAAATTTATATCTAAAACCAACTTATGTATTTCTCATTATTTGCTGCGTGATTTTGTTGCTTCAATTTATATTTACTAGAAAATTATATTTTTTCAAATACTTCTCGTTTATACTTTTTGTTCTTTCCGGATCCGTAATTAATGATCATTTTCAGAAATCTCGTCAGCGAGAAGTCATTTTTTACCATGTAAACAACAAGCGTTACTTTGATATTTATTTGGGGAAAAACTGCTTCACAAATATAAAATCGACCAGTATTGAAATAGAAAAGGAGGTGAGTTTTAATATCACTCCTTCCCGAAATCACCATTTAATAGAAAATGTTCATGAGCTTAAAGGGCTTGGCATTGTAAAGGGATTTGGAGGTAACACCCTGATTCATTCCAACAATGAATCAATTCTAATATTAAATGAACTGCACAGTCTCATAAAAAACTACACCGACATCCCGATCGACTACCTGATCATTGGCAAAGAAATGATACGAAATTTGACAGAAATAAGAAAAGCGCTCAAAATCAAAAATCTTATACTCGATTCTACTGTCAATCCGTGGTACAGCGAAATGGCACGTGAAAAAATGGAAGGAAGCGACGTCAGGATACATTCCATCAAAACAGAGGGCGCCTACAGAATCAATTTTTAAGCCAAAAATAAATATATTTGAGTCCACTCCAAAAACAAAGTTTTGGTGGATTTGTGAAATTTTTTGAGTTATATATATTTGATAATCTGATTATTGCTAATCTATATTCGTGCATTCGTGGCTGATTTATTCTTTTCGGGCTACACTCATATTTTAATTTTTTAAAACTATTGAGGCCAAATCGAGTTCTTTAGTTTGCGTCTTTAGCATAACAACGAAGAATTAAATACGTTTCTCAATTAGAAATTAAAAATATAAAGTTGTATCGTAATCCCATGGCCTGCTCATAGATTTCTGAACAGACCACGGGATTTATTTTTCAAACGAAAATTATTGAATCAAAGCATCGAAAATTTAATACGGCAAAAAGGAATACTCCTTCCCCTATTCCAACATTTGATCTGAAAAGCTTTCAGCATTTTCAAATGTAACATCATTGATATTGTCAACATTCATTTTAACCAATCCCAATCAAGCCGTCCGAAATCGCATAAAAATTGATACTTCACCACAATCCAGGATAATTTCTTATGTAATCGTGTTATTCGCTGTATAGCAGCCTATGCTGATAAAGCACATTCAGGCGTAAAATTGAGATTAGTTATGCTTTGTAGTCATCACAACACTTTTTACATTCCGATATACGATGAAAAGAAGTTATTACATGAAGATGATGGCCTTCTTGGAATTCAAAGGACATTTTACTAATATTAAGATACTATAAAAATTAAGTATTATGATTCAATTAGTGATTGCATCTGAATCGAAAGAACAGCTTGAAGAAATTGCAGAATATCTTCTTGCTAACCACCTTGTTATTTCTGTAGATTTTCATTACGACATTAAAAGGATTGAGTTTGAAAAGGGAAAGCTGAAAAAGCATACTATTCATTATATTACCGGAAAAACGAAATCCTTGTTGTTCAGCGAAATTGATTTGAGACTCAGGAAAATATACAAAAATAATATCCCTGAAATTTTCTCGCATCCCATAATCAACATGGATTGGGAACTTGCCAACAAGCTTAAGACTGATACTGAAAAGATTTAATTAGTTGCTCACGCTGACCTCTGGCGCAAGCGTCTCGCTTGTGCTAGTTTTGGCCATATATTAAAACCTAAAGTTATAATTTAGTTTTAATCTGGTAGAACTTTCCTGAACAGTGAAACGATCCTTTTCCGGCGCTTCGTACATCGTTGAATTCCAGACAAAAATAATCTCATTTCCTGGTTTAATAATCCATCTAAACCGCGACTGCCAACCCATCCTTTCTGAAATATTATCATACTGAATAAAATTGGTGAGTGAAATATCAGGACTAAAAAAGATGTTGGCGCTTGCGCGGTAAATGTTTGTTTCAAAATCTCCATCCGGCAAGAAAACCTTGTTTAATTCATATTCTAAGCCCACAAAAATTGGTGTGTTAATTTTGTACCCGAAGGCAAAAACAAAGTCCTGCCTGTGCCCATCAAAAAATGATCCCCAGGTAAATGCCGGTTGAAACCAGATTCTCCGACGTTGCGCGCTTTGAAATTCGATTGTATGTCGCCAAAAATCATAGGTACCTGCATCGATAGTTATCGTTTTATCGCCATTTTCGAATATTTCAAAATTTTCTTCCAGAAATTCATATCGAGAAACTGTGGAAATCTCAAATTCATCTCCTGAGATAAGCTCAATTTCAAAAGGCGTCAGGTTAATCTCTCTGGTGAACAACTCATTATCAAAGTCTGTAATAAAGTCCCCTCCGGCTCTGAAATTTATTTGTAGAATTCCATATTTATTTGGCCGGGGGCCAATGGCAGCTTCTACGTAGTTCTCCCTGATGCCCAATCTTGGTGCAAAACCGATTCCTGCTCTATAATTCTCGCCTATTTCCTGATGCCCCACTCGAAATTTCAAAAAGTCATTCGGATAATTTACCTCAGCTCCCCATGATACGTCTTTGCTTTCCAATCCGTCAGTAAAAGATTTCATGCCAAAACCTGAAAAGGCCAATATTTTATCTCCTTTAAACTTGGCTGTGGCCAATCGAAAATCCAATCCTACCAATTGATTGTCTGCTTCGGAAAGTGCATTACCGCTGGTTCCAATAAATCCGACATAAGACTGATTGCCAACATTTCGTGTGACTCTGGCTACCGTAAAATTCCTGCCAGCATCCGGTTTATCCGTAATATTTTGAAAGCCAATATTCCAGGGCCCGGCCTGCCCTGTAACTTTTGCACCGAAAATAATCGGTATTGGATTCCCAAGGGTATCCAGCCCTATACGTCGCGAAAAGAATGGTATATTTCTTTTGGCATATTTATTTTCACGATCGGCATTCATGGCAAAATTGAAGTATTGAGCTCCATCGAGAAAAAATCCTCTTTTCTCCGGAAAATGCAGACTAAATCTGGTGAGATTTATTTGCCTGCTATCAACCTCGGTTTGTGCAAAATCCGTATTGAAAGTTAATGCTGCTTTGATACCTGGTGTAACTCGATAGAAAATATCACCACCAAGATTAAAAAGGGGATTTTTGTTTCTGATGTAATTATTATTTTCAGATTGCGGATTGTCAATTCCGGTTATCACATAAGGCCTGATATCAAGGCCGATGCCTTTTGTGATCCCTTCCAAGCCTGTTAACAGGCCGGCATCTGATATTTGAAAGCGGTATGAATTTAAGTTGGCAACCGGCCAGTAAGAAGTTTCGGCCTTCCGTTTTATGTTCCGTATAATTTTCATGCCCCAATTCGGTTGGTCAGGTCTGAAGTTCAGTGTTTTGAAAGGAATGGCCAATTCAGCATCCCATCCTGTAGAATGTATCTTTGCTTTGCCCTCCCAAAGTCCATCCCATTGTTTATTGAAACCAGCTCCATTCTCACTGACAAGTGCATCTCCAATGGAGCCCTTTGGCCCAATCTGAAACCAATATCCATTGCGTTTGTCCAGGAAGGTATCAAAAATGAACTGTACACGATCATCATTGCCCAGGCTCACATCCCTGGCAAGTTCATTTGCGGTAATTTTTTTTGGGTCGTCTGTACAGCGCATTCCAATATAAAGGTAATTTTCATCGTAAAGGATGTATACTGTTGTGGGCTCAGATCCTGGTTCTCCAGTGTTTGGCTGCCGTTGAATAAAGTCTGTTATAACAAGTGCATTTTCCCATACCTTATCATCGATAAGTCCATCTATTTTCGGTGGGGTATCCGTGTAAACAACTTTTAGTTCAGAGGATGCAAAAATCTGTGAGGAAAGGCCCGGAAATATTGTACAAAAGAGTATACTTATCCATGAAAATTTATTCATCTATTTAAATTTTATAGAAACTTTGCCATGTGCAAATTATTGTCACGCTCTTCGTAGACTCAATAATTATCTCATGCAGGACATGTTTCATTACGTTATATTTTAAGATTTATCATTATGGGGAATTGACCAACACCTTGTATAATCCAGAATACACAAGACAGATTTGCCTCCTCAACGAAACTTGCAAATATCCTTATTTGCAAGCAATACAATAATCCCTGATCCATTGATCCGGGCCTAAACTATTTCTTATTTTTCTCCTTATATTTCTGGAAATCAGAAGGAATCTCCTTAGGCGGATAATGATTGTTGGCTTCATTTACATCAGCAGTTTCTTTAAATGGATCCAGCACTACATTTTCCAGCTCTTTATCCAAAACAAAAACCTTAGTCACCTCTTCTTCATTTTGACGCCAGATTTCAGCAGGTATCCGTTTAATTTCTGAAGACCCATCTCTGTAATTAAATTGCAGAATCACAGGCATCACCAATCCTCCGGAATTTTTCAACTTAAGCTCATAAAAATTTTGTTCTGAATTTATCAGTTTATCGGTTTCAGAAATTGTTGTATTCAACGGTATGGGATTTCTTAGCTTCTCTTCAGGGCTTATATTGTCGTCAACTGTAAATCCTTTGGTTTCGAAAACTTTTGATTCATCCCTACTCACTTTTTTATTTTTCTTTTTATTCTTCCTGCTGCTTGCTGTATATTCTTCTTCTATTTGATCATCAAATTTATACCAGGTTATATCTGCCACTTCTATATCTACGTTATCCGTAGTATAAAACCAACCTTTCCAAAACCAATCCAGATCTACTGCACTGGCATCTTCCATAGTTCTGAAAAAGTCTGCAGGAGTTGGGTGCTTAAAGGCCCATCGTGTACTGTATTCCTTGAAGGCATAATCAAATAAATCAGGCCCCATAATGGTCTCACGCAATATATTCAAGGCAGTCGCCGGCTTAGCGTATGCATTATTTCCAAATTGCTTTATCTGCTCTGAATTAGTCATAATCGGCACCATATAATCTTTACTTCCTTTCATATAAGGCACAATTTTTTTCGCCGGTCCTCTTCTCGATGGGTAATCTGGATCCCATTCCTTTTCGGTCAGGTATTGAACAAAGGTATTTAAACCTTCATCCATCCAGGTCCATTGTCGCTCATCCGAATTGATGATCATTGGGAAAAAATTGTGTCCCACTTCGTGGATTATAACTGATATCATTCCTCTTTTTGTGCGGTCCGAATACTCTCCTTCTTTATTTGGCCTTCCATAATTGAAACAAATCATTGGATATTCCATTCCATTGGAAGCTTCTACTGAAATTGCCACCGGATAAGGGTAATCAATAGTATATTTAGAGTAGGTTTTTAATGTTTGCGCCACAACCCTGGTTGAATATTCTTCATACAATGGGTTTGCCTCTTTAGGATAGTAGGACATTGCCATGACGGTCTTTCCTGCAATATCAACGCCCATGGCATCCCAAATTAACTTTCTTGAACTTCCAAAGGCAAAATCTCTGACATTTTCGGCACGAAATTCCCATACTTTTTTGTCTTTCGCCATCGTTTTTTCTTTTTCCTCAACCTCCACCTGAGAAACAATAATGATTGGTTCACTGGAAGTTTTTGCTTTTTCAAAAAGCTCGATCTGCTTTGGTGTTAGTACCTCTTCTGGATTTTGAAGTTCGCCGGTCGATGCAATTATATGATCAGAAGGAACCGTAATTCTTACCTTATAATCACCAAAAGGAAGAGTGAATTCTCCTCTGCCCAAAAACTGTTTATTTTGCCAACCATTTACATCATCGTAAACAGCCATTCTTGGAAAAAACTGGGCAATAGTATACAGATAATTTCCATCTTCCGGAAAATATTCCATACCTGACCTTCCTCCAACTGCTGTGCGATCATTAATGTTGTAATTCCATTTTACTGAAAACACAAATTGCTGTCCTTTATGAATCGTTTCAGGCAAGTCAACCCGCATCATGGTTTTATTGATGGTGTAAGGAAGATCATTGCCCTTCGTATCTTTTACTTCCAATATGTTAAACCCTAGTTCGTAGTTATGCCCAACAAGGCTTTTTATCCTGCGTTCGGTAATGTCCTGACTAATGTAAGAATTAGAAGTGCTGTAGGAATCTGAATCCACATTTCTCATATTTTGCTCCAGCTGCAGCCAGAAATACGATAATGGATCGGGAGAATTATTTGTATAGGTAATCACCTCGTGACCACTAATTGTTTGATTATTATCATCGAGTTCTACCTCGATCACATAGTCTGCCTTCTGTTGCCAGTATTCATGACCCGGCGCTCCGGAAGCCGTTCTATAGGTATTGGGAGTAGGAAGAATGGTTCCCATTTGTTCAAATTTCCTCCCATTAAAACTCTCTTGTCCGTAACTCACCATGGTGATAAGAAAAAGACTTATAAATATGATTCTATTTTTCATATATTATCTGCTTAAGGTTACCAAAACTTTGATTCAAACATCAGCGTCAATGCTACCCCTGCTATCCCCGATGAAATAACCATCACCCAATCTCTTCTGTTTATTCCAATAATGTTCAAGAAAAAAAAGGCAATGAGTAAAAATGATAAGGATACGATGATTTGGCCAGAACCAACACCAAAATTAAATGCTGAAAATTGCCCCAATATATCGATTGATCCATTTGTAAGTCCTTTGAAATATGAGCCATAACTAAAGCCGTGAATAGTCCCGAAAACCAAGGCTAAAAAATAGTTTTTCCTCATATTCCCCTTATAACGAAAATTGTCCTTCTTTTTAAAAATATTGGTAAAGGAGGTAAAGAATATTGTTAGTGGAAGAAGAAATTCAATCAGTTCTATATTATAATTTATAACCTTGAAGCTGGCAAGAGAAATGCTAAGGGTATATCCCAATATAAAAAATAAAAGCAAAATAATCACACGTCTCCAATCCTTTATAGTAAAAACCACAAGGAGCGAGATTAGAAACAGTATATATTCTACATTATAAATATCCAGAATATACCTGATGCCTAGCTTATAATACAGAGCAAACTGTGACATCAAAGTGTGAATTTAATTAAGATTAAAAAATTGCATTTTATAAAGAATCGCAATATTAATGTATAATTTTGAATTTAAATAATATTTTTATTGAAATGCATTTTCTGTTTGCCAGGTATTTTTATTTTATTTTAATTTCTAATTTCCATCCATTTCATGTGAGTGTTTGTGAGGTATATCACAATCCCAAAACTAATTCGCTCGAAATATCCATGAAAATTTTTATTGACGATCTCGAATTAGCCGTACAACATCAAGGAAATAAACAATTCATATTAGTAGATTCAAAGGATAGAAATACGAATAACACCCATCTAAAAGACTATATCACAAAGCAATTTAAAATTAAAATTGACTCAAAAAAAATTGCCATTGAACTTGTTGGTTACGAATTTGAAGACGACGTCATATTGTGCTATTTCGAAGCCAATAAAATAAAAGAAATACAAGAAATTGAAATTTATAATGGCATCATTACAGAGGTTTATGACGATCAGATTAACCTTACTCATTTTCAATACAAGGACGAAATGAAAAGCTTAAGGGCGTCTAAGGATAATACTTCAGGAATTATTAATACTTCAGGATGGTAAGATAGATGGGGCAAATGGAAATTCATGTGCGATTTCCCAATTTTTTCCATTATGCTTTACTAAAAATAAACTCATCACATTAAAGGATGCCCTATAAGATTCGACCTTATATCTTTCCCATGCTTTGTGAAACATTTGTGGCGACAAATCCCGAAAAGCCAGGGTCATGTGAGGATGAAAAGGCAAACTTTTATTCATATTAATTCCCAACTCTTTTGAGCATTTATTTGTGATCATCTGGTGAAGCCTATCAAGAGAATCATTTTTTGAGATATTCAAATAAATTACCCTTGGTTTAAATGCTCCATAATTCAGAATAGAAACTTCAAATACAGAACGTATATGAGCAAATTCTTGCAAAGCGTTCGTTAATATTTGCTTCTTTTGATGCGCAAAAATAAAAGGGGGAATTAAGGTGATATGGGGTGGCGATTTCAAGGCATGATATGTATGATATGATGTTGAGAATTCTTCCTTTAGTGCATTTAGCTGCTTTCGCAAAGGTTCTTCTGGAATAATGGCGATAAAGTATAAGGTTTGATTTTTCATCAAGAAGTTAAATCTGTTTGTGATACTTACATTGACAATTCAGTTTCATCTTTAATTGTTCTAATTTGCTTCAAATTTTATACTTTTATGATAATCGCTTAATATCTATAATTTTTTAAACTTATGCCTTTTCGCAAATCCATATGTTTTAAACTAATTGCATTAAGTATTTTTTTACTTTCTAATTTTTGTCTGATCGCAAACGGTGTAAATGAGAATCTGATTGTCAAAGATAGCATTGTGAAAATACATGGGTATATCTACGACACAATCAGCGAAAACCGAGATAGGATTGGCGTAGGCGCTAAAATAATTTTTGAAAGCCTACCTTATGGAAATGAAATAGGAATAATAAACTCTAATGATTCAAGCGGATATTATGCGTATAACATTAATTTGGAACAAAACTTTAGCATTAAAATTAGTTCTGAGGATTACCAGGAATTCCTTGGGAATATTGACTCCAATCAAATCCTTAAAGATGGTGTACTAATCAAAAATTATTATTTAGTTCCACAAGTTAAAGAAAATCAGGTTATAAGACTGGATAAACTTATATTTGAGCAAGGTAAATCATATATCACCAATGAGTCATATGGTGAATTAAATGACCTGGCGAAATTGTTGAGTATAAATACTGCGATGCAAATCCAACTGGAAGGCCATACAGATTACAGAGGGAATAAAAAATTAAATATGGAGCTATCTCAGAAAAGAGTAAACGCCGTAAAGAAATATTTAATAGGAAAGGGTGTAACATCGCGAAAAATTAAGACAAAGGCGTATGGAGGCACAAAACCTTTGATCAGAGATAGCTCTATTGAAGCCTCTGAAATAAACCGAAGAGTAGAAGTAAGGATCTTAAAACTCAACTAAAATAGGCATCAGGCAATCAAATACCAGATAATTCACTTAGAACATGTTTAAAAAAATAATATTTATATTAGTAATTTTCAGTTCTTTTAATTCGCATGCTCAACGAGTTTATTGGGCAAGCGAAGTGCTGGATTTTTCATCTGAACTTTCGAAGCAAGAATATTCTGTCAAACAGGTACTGGGAAAGCCTAATGTCATGCCGCAAGGTGGAGACAACCCGGGTGCGTGGATGCCGGCAAGACCTAATAAGCTAGAATTCCTAACTGTTACATTTGACAAATTAATTCGGGTTGAACAAATTGTAATTGTTGAATCGTACAACCCAAGTAGTCTTTATGAGATTTATTTGTACGATAAGCATGGAGTTGAATATCTGGTACATACTTTTGATCCGAAACCTATTGATCTCAAATCAAGACTTCTACGAATAAATATTGACAAAACTAAATACCAGGTAAAGGGCATGAAAATTATTGTTGATGGCAGAAAAGTGCCTGGTTATACAGGAATTGATGCTATTGGCATATCCAGCTCCAAGAAACCCATCAAGGTCACCATCGAACAGCCTCAGAATCTTATTGAAGATGTTGTGGTTGAAAAACTAAGTGACAATATTAATAGCACATACGAGGAAACCATGCCAATGATCGCCCCCGATGGGCAAACTTTTTATTTCAGCCGTGCCAACCATCCAGATAATATTGGTGGTATTAAGGATGAAAATGACATCTGGTATTCTGAATTAAATCGTGAAACCGGCAAATGGGGAAAATCTAAAAATCTTGGCCCTCTGCTTAATAATAAAGGACCAAATTATATAAGTTCTATTACTCCCGATGGCAACGCCATGACTGTATTATTGGGAAATCAATATACAAAAGGCAATAAAATGAAGCCTGGCGTTTCAGTTTCTACCAAAAGTAGTGAGGGTTGGAGCAAGCCGGAGCCTCTGGATATAAACAATGCATTAATTGAAACTACGGACGGCAATTATTTTCTCGCCAACAATAGGAATGTTTTGGTTATGGCAATAGATCGTTTTGATGCATTTGGAGAGAAAGACCTTTTTGTCAGCTTCCTGCAGAAAGATAATAAGTGGACAGAACCTCTAAATCTTGGTAACGATATAAATACAGTAAACATGGAATCCTCTCCATACCTTGCTGCTGACAATGAAACCATATATTTTTCTTCAAAAGGATTTAGTGGCTATGGAGGAAGTGACGTATATATAAGCCGTCGCTTAGATGATACCTGGACGAATTGGACAGAGCCGGAAAATCTCGGTCCGGAAATCAACTCAATAGGAGATGATATATTTTTTAACATTCCTCCGTCAGGTCAATTTGCATATTATTCCAAATCACAAGGAGATAGCAATAGTGATATTTATAAAATTGCCATGCCAATATTCTATCAGCCGGCGCCGATAGTGAGTATTTCCGGAATAGTAGTAGACGCCTATACAAATGAACCACTCAGTGCAAAAATCTCATTTAAGCTGCTACCCGAAAACTCTGATGTAGGTTTTACGCTTTCTGATTCATTGACTGGAGAATATGAAATACTAGTTCCTGCCGGATCTGCTTATGGCTACGAATCTGAGGCAACAGGGTATGCTAGTAGTATAGAGCATATTGATCTGGTAGATGAAACAGACTTCAGAGAAATAGAACGGACCATTTCATTGTCGAAAATAGGTGATGTTCAAAAAATTGAAGGCGAAAAAGACAAGTCCTCAGATAAAAATGTTGAAGAATTTATATCCGGCTCAAAGAAAAAATTGATAATAGAAAATCTGGCTTTATTTGATTTTGGATCTGATTATTTACATGAATCAGCCTATCCCTTATTAGATAAAATTGTCTCCTATTTAAAAAGCGCTCCTTCAGTTAAATTGACGATATCCGGGTTTACTGACAATGTTGGTTCAGATCAGGTTAATCTTGAATTATCTGAACGAAGAGCTCAATCTGTTTTAAATTATTTTATTGAAAGTGGCATGCCAAAAACCCGTTTTGAAATCAAAGGCTACGGTTCACAAAAGCCAATCGCTTCAAATGATGCCCAGGAGGGAAGAGATAAAAACCGAAGGGTTGAGATTTCAAGAAAAGAATAACTCTATTATTGGCGATCCACAATGAGAGAGAAGCATTTCAAATATAAAATCTAAAAACCTTCATCATCATCCTCTTCTTCATCGCTTGTTTCAGATTCTATAGGATTAAGGAGGTCCTCTTCTGTTAGGGGCTCTTCCACTTGCTCCGATAAAGGATCATCCACTTGCTCCGATAAAGGATCATCTACTTGCTCCGATATAGGATCATTTAATTGATCAGAAAAAGGATCATCTACTTGATCGGATGGAGGATCATTTACTTGATCGGATGGAGGATCATTTACTTGATCAGAAAAAGGATCATCCACCTGGGTTTCTTGAAATAAACTTTCCTCAGTATTGTCTTCTATTTCCATAGGGAGCACATCGCCATCTTCGGTGTTATCCACAGGAATTTCGAGAAAATCGAAGTTTTCTGAGACTTCCTCTACAGGCACCCTGATTTCGTAAGGTTCACTGATACCCAGATAATCCGACCGAAATCGATCTACAAATTTCAAAACGTCCGGGAGATCAGCCTCTATAAATGCATACTCGCCAAATCCCACTTTGTCGATTTTGCTTTTTGAAGCAATGATATCAAGAAAATCATTGTTCGATGAATATATCATTAATCTATTGTCTTCAAACCCGAAAAAATACCAACAATCTGAAGATGCCTGAATAAATATATTCATGACCGTTCCCTTTTCATCAGATCGTTGTATTTCAATAAATCCGTCAATTGAGGCATTAATATCTGCTTTCAGAATGTTTGATAAACCGACTTTATTTTTGCTATACCAGGCATGATGACTAGACGACCATTCCATATCTACATTAGAAAATACCAGGCTTCCGGCCATTTTCGAGGTAAAAGAAGCGATTGGCAAATAATCTTCCTGACTTCTCCTATCATATTCTACTGTAGCTTTCTCTCCAATTATTTCAGCTATTTTGTATAAAAATGCATCCGGATTGTTTTCTGCCTCCGGAGCGCCAAAATTTTCTATCACTTCAAATATATCAGCAGCCATCACCATAAGCGCCTGATTCGGAAGTTTATAATCAAACTTTAGGAGCGAATTGATTTGAAATGACCCATAATTGATGTTGCCACTTCCAATGCCAGAAGCTGTAAGACGTGCTTCATCGCTTGATTCCACAAAATTGACCGGACCTTCAAATTCTATGGCCCCGGTTGCATCGTTATATCCAAAAATCTTTCCGCTGAATTTATTTCCATTTGTTTTAGCGGTATCCTCAATCATGAACATCTCTTTCCCCGAATTGAAATAAACTATACCATCTGGTTTGAAAAAGTCTTCATCAATAACCATCCTCTTTTCTTCAGCAAAAGTGCCATACAATTCATCGTTCAGACTTCCGAAATGGATCCCGGCATTTAGTAATCTTCCCTTTTCCGTTGCAGCCTGATTAAAAGGAAACATTACATCCTGAATATCCTCATCCATACTCGAATAGTTTACCCAAGTATCATTGGTCTGGCGGGAAGGGAGATCAAATTGAATATAACCTTCCAACTCCAATGCCCTTTGTCTTGCATACATGGTCACATCACCCTTATAATACATCCCATCAGAAATCACAAATTTATCTTCCTCTCCGACAAATCCACTGGAAACGGTTTGCAATTCATCATTTCTAACTTCAGGATCTTCCCAAAGCTCAAATTTTCCAAACTTTATGTTAAAGGTATCTTTTGCGGCATTCACAAATTCGTAGGTGGCATCTCCGGTAAATTTGGTTCTGGAATGAATTTGAATGGTTCCATTAATCAATCTATGATATTCAAAGAGGGTATCAATGACAATGGTCGTATTATATAGCACGCCTAACTTAGCATTTTCCAAAATGAGCACCTCATTGTTTTCCGGGGTAATCATTGCATCTCCAACAATAATGTATGGGATTCCTGATACCTTTAGCTCACTTGTCTGAAGGTCGTATACTGCCGCATCGGCATTAAAAGCCAAAGAATCTAATTCTTTTCGTGTAGCATAAAAATATGAATTTTCAAGAGCTACCTCAGGCGGTTTGCTCATATAAACTTTTTGCTCACGGAGATTCCATTGGGCTTTCTGGATGGAAGTCTTGATTTGTGCATAAGGGAATTCTATTGCGGCGGCGCCTTCGACTTCTGGACTGATATCTGCAATATCAAGATCGAAATCGAATTCCAATTTAATATCATTTCCCCGAAGCAGTGGTTTTTCCGGGTTGTCAGACGCCAATTCGAAGAAAGAATGTTTGGCCAGCAAATCGGATTGAGTGAAGGTAAAATCATCAGACTGAGACTCAAACCCCCTTGTTGCCATGGTTCCTCCTCCTTTAACACCACCTTTAGTAAAATCTATATATCCATCTAATGCAGCAGAATTATCATACAATCTGAAGCTATCCAGTTGATTTTCCACAACCATATGATCCTCTCTTGGAGTCCATTTCATATGATAACTATCGGTATGAATGTCGGGATATGATGCGCCATTAAGGTCTCCCTCCTCTATCTTAAAACTAGTCCCATCCGTAACCATGGAATCCAGATGGAAAACAAAATTTTCAGATACGGATGAACTGCTTAAATATTTAATCTCTCCATTTCCGACAAGGCCTTTCTTATCCAGCTTAAGATTTTGATACATAACTCCTTTCCCGCCATATAATGAATATCCAGTATGAGGAATAGAGTGCTCAAAGCCCAAAGAATTGTCCGGCATAATTCTAAGCTTTTCATCAAATTTTGGTATAATTCCTCCCGTAACAAAGGAGCCATCAAAGCCAATTGCAGCAGGATCACTACTGCTCAAGCTATCGATGCCAAATGGAGGGATATTGAAATAGACCGATTTATCATATGCTCCTTCGAGTACATCATCGCCATCAAAGTAAACAATTGCACCCCTGTTTGCATCAAATATCGGGTAATTAGGGTACATTTTGTTTCCCGATTTATTATTAGGTCTATTGATATAAAGTGTGCCTCTGGTACTTTCACTTCCTGAAAATTCAATTCTTTCGTCATTAGTCAGATCCAGAGATACTAACTTATTGTCTACCTGTTTTTTTTCATATTGCCCTTCTCCATCTACATAAAATTTTATTGAATCAATATTAGGCAAGTCGACTAAAAAGCTATCATATCTGAAGGTGAAATTTCTTCCTGCAAACTCGAAATTTCCGGCAAATAATCTCCCGTCAAATTTAAAATCACGATTTCTCAATAAGGTAATTTCATTATCATTTGGAAATATATAAACATCAAGCGCTTCACTAATAAAAAATTTATCAATGCCTCTAACCGTCATTTCATCAGATTCAAGATGAAGGGTAGCATTTGGCTTATTTGACGATAAGGATGAAATCAAGAGGTCGTCATAATCCTTTCTTTTATTTTTGGACCTTAAATAATGAATCGCTTTCTCCTTGAGATATATCCTTCCTCCTGCATCTTCATACTCAATAAAATCGAGATACATCAATTGTAGCATGGCGCCACGAAGGGCTTTCTCATTCAATTTAAGATCTTTCATAAGATCAGACAGATGAAACTCACGGTTTTTTTGTTTAGCGCCATAACTGTAAACTACCAAAAGCGGATTGAAATTGTATATTCCGGACAGCTCCTTAATTTCCTCGAATTCGTAGTATGATGTTGATTTGAAAAATGCCGGAAGCATACTTTTGGCATTCATTATCGTGATATTCATACTATCACTTTTCATATCCCAATCGATCTTGTCTGCCTCTATGCTCATGTTATAATACGAAGCATTGAACGGCCTTAAATTATATCCGTTATGATCTTTTATTGCTACAAATCTTTTTTCATTCACGTAATACCTTGCCTTTACGGATGGGTGGGTAATAGAATCTCTTCCATGATAAACTGTGACTTTCGAATTGTATGAGGTAATGACAGAATCCTGGAAATTAAACAGCTTGGAATAGATCTTAAATTTCTTGCCTTCTTCATCTGAAAATTCCAGTTTAGAATCTCTTCCATAGGCAGATGCACCTATAAGCCTGGAGCCTTCAAGGGCAACGCCTCCTATATAAACAAGGTTGTCATCACCGAGATTTTCAATACGATTGTCATTCTCGTAAGATATGAATTTCGGATATTTTGATTTTTCAACTTCACGATGCCTTACACTTTTAAACTCAAAATAGCCATTTGCTACATTACTAATTTTTCCGTCATATGAGAGTTTTGCATTGCCAGCATCCAAATAGGGGCTGCGCGTATTAAAACTATATTTATTGAGATTTACATAAATTTCATCTCCCTTACCTGCCGCAGACCAATCAAATTTTCCTTCTTCACCAACAAACAAATACTTGTCCAATAAAAATGATCCTTGAGTACCCTCCAATGTGGTTGAGTCATAGGTGGTAACCATAACCAAATCTACCTGATTAAAGATGATAACTGCTCCTGTCCTTTCAGGCATTTCTATATCCATCATTGCTTCGTCCAGGTTCAAAACAACATTTTCATCTTCTACGACAACGGCCCAATTAAGATCTTCTTCCTCTGAATTATCGGTATCACCCCATCCACTGTCAGCATCATCGCCCCATCCATCATCAGCGTCATCGCCCCAACCATCACCGGCAGTGTCATCCCCGGCATCATCCGCTTCTTTACTTTCTTCGGCTTTTTCCAGGAGACCTTCTTCATAAGATTGAACTGGCGCCATTCCAAAAAACTCAAATTCGTAATCAGCATTCAAGGCATATAAGCTATTATAAGGTGTGAAATGCAAGGCTTCATGCTCAAAGAATATTCTTAAATTTATCAGCTCGCGGGAGAAATTTCGTGGCGTGCTTAGATCAAGCGACTGAGAAAGCATATTCAGGAAATCATCCATTTTCTCACCAGAAAGCCCTCTAAGATTTACTCCGGAAGTCAATGCTCCGAACAGGTCTCGCTGATATGGAACTGCCGGTCGATTTAGATTTTGCACCCTTACAGCAATTTCCATGATCTGTGCTTGCTGCTCAACGGAAAATGAATTGGGCCAAAGCGCATTAAAATCCTGTCCAATGCGAGCTGCCTCCGCGTTATTGGTGCGTTCCAGGAAAGTAGCAACCTGGGCGCCAAATGATTCTACAGAATCATTTAGCGCAATATGCTGACCAAAGGCCACATTTGTTACTAGTATAAATGTGATAAGATTAAAAATCCTTTTCATCTGTACATGAAAAACACGTTGTTTTCAGAAAAGTTGACAATTTAACAATTATTGCAATACAACTTGATTTCAGATTATGATAAATATCAACAAGATAAGTTTTCAGAGATAATAACGCTAAATTGAAAGACGTAATTATAATTTTGATTTACTTAAGCGTATCAGCGCCCAATTATTTCGAGTTTTTGCATGCAGGAAACTTAACTTATTTTTAGCCGCTTTTTCCTTCAAATCATCGATATCTTTAGAATAAAAGCCACTCAACACTAATAATCCATTATCTTTTATCAACGAACTGTAATAAGGTATTTCAGCCATCAATACATTTTTATTGATGTTTGCATAAATGATGTCGTATTGTTCAGGTAATGTAAGTTTATCTATGGTTCCTTGTAAAATTTTAAAATTCTTTACTTGATTCATTTCCAGATTTTCCCTGCTATTGTCTATACACCAGTCGTCAATATCTGTGGCTGTAAGTGCACTAGCTCCTAATTTATAGGCCATTATTGTCAGTACCCCAGTTCCGGTACCAACATCCAATACACATTTACCTTTGTGATTTATAGTCAATTGTTCGGCAATCATCAGGTGAGTAGTTTCATGATGGCCGGTACCAAATGCCATCTTAGGATTAATGATGATATCGTATTTATAACTTGCCTGAGGTTCATGAAATGTCGCTCTGATGTGGACCATATCATCTATATATACCGGATCGAAGTTTTTCTCCCACTGCTCATTCCAGTTGATATCCTCCAGCTTTTCAACTTTAATATCAGCAGTTATTCCATACTTCTCCACAATGGAATTAAGATTCGTTTCATCAAAAAATTCCTCTTTCACAAACGCCTGTAGCTCTTCATCAATTTCCTGAAAAGAATCGTAATTCAAGTGACTCAACTCAGCAATCAAAATTTCATGCAGGCTCGCACTACATGGGAGGGTGATTTTTAAATAATGACTCATGATTATTTGTTGCAACCGGCAAAGGATTCTACATCAATAAAATACACAGAGAAATCTGCCAGCCCTTTTTGGGGTTCAAAATAAATAGTAAAATCTGCAAAAGCTTTGGTGTCTGTAAAATGCCACAAACCCTCCAAATCAGCATAGACCCGGCTTTCGACCTCGAAAACTTTAATATCGCAAAATGCCTCCGAATCTTCTTCAAACACTCTGAAGTCAGCAAGTTTCGGATTCTTTTCGATGTAAACAGATCCGAAAAGTTTGCAGAAATCCAACTGGGCAGAAAATACAGAAGGAGAATTGCCAATGATTACTAAAACCAAAATCATAACAATTCTCCTTGAAAACTTAATTATCATATATTGTTAGTATGACTTACCAATATCAACGAAATCTCTTGATTTCAATGAAGCGCCACCGATCAGGCCACCGTCGATATCTTTTTGCGCAAATAGCTCATTTGCATTTTTAGGATTACAACTGCCACCGTAAAGGATAGAAATTCCTTCTGCAAGCTCTGTGCCATATTTTCCGGCGAGGTGTACTCTTAGCTTTTCGTGCATTTCCTGAGCTTGCTCTTTCGATGCAGTTACGCCGGTGCCGATTGCCCAAATAGGCTCATATGCAATTACCAATTTCTTGAAATCATCCGCTGACAAATGGAATAAACTTTCCGTAAGCTGATTGGTCACGAAATCAAAATGTTCTCCTTTTTCCCTGATTTTCAAAGTCTCTCCACAACAGAAAATTGGAGTAAGACCTGCTTCCAATACGGTATCTACTTTCTTCGCCAAAAATTCATTTGATTCACTAAAATATTCTCTTCTTTCACTATGTCCCAAGATCACATACTCAACACCAACTGAATTCAACATACCAACAGATATTTCACCAGTGTAGGCGCCTTTCAGCTTATCGTTACAATTTTGAGCTCCCAAAGAAACTTTTTCAGCATTACCAATAATTTTAGAAACACTGCTCAGATGAATTGCCGGTGTACATAAGATCATTTTTACATCATCAGTCAATTCATCAGCGACCATATTCACGATTTCAGAAGCAAGGGTTACACCTTCTTCCAGCGTATTGTTCATCTTCCAGTTTCCTGCAACAATTTTATTTCTCATTTTTCCTGTTTTATGTAATTAAAATTCAGCCCCAAATTTACTCAATTTGAACATAGCTCCATAAAGGGAAATGTTTTTATTAACTTAATCATGATAAAAATCATATCCAAATCACATAAGGAACACTGTCGAAATAAGTTGTTCACCTTAGCCTTTATAATTTCAGAACTCAGTAAATCGACCATTTTCAGTCGAAGAATCCCCATTTGAAATGTTGAACATGGTTTTCTCTTGAAGGAATGATGGAATATAGGAATGTTGGCTATCAGAACTTTACACTATTCCATTCTTCCAGTTTTCCTTTTCTAATAAAAAATGTTGAATAGTAGAGGTGCGATTATAATTATCAGTATTGTGAAAATTACTGAGCTCAGAATTTTTACTCCTGAATGCGTTATCCCGAAAACTTTCGGGATAACGCATTCAGGAGTAAAAAGAATAAGCCCGCCTGCCGGCGAGGCAGGGCTGACTGGGTAAGTTATTTCGTCATTGTTCCTAAAAGGAGCAAGAATTCTACTTCTCCTTATGAACAGTATCCAATGAAAATGGAGGCAAACAAATTGACCAATATACGGCAGGGTAATCATAAGGATTGGAATATTGAACTCGTGCACCTTTCTTTACCAAAATGCTTTGCCCCGCTTCCACCACGATTTTTTCTCCATCGACATTGATGAGTTTTTTCCCACTTACCATCAAGGTAAATTCATCAAATTCGGGATTCTGGAAAGATTCCTTCCATCGGGGTGGTACTTCCATCCTGGCGATACTGCATTTGTCATATTTGTTGCTCGCATTGCCAAAATGTTCCTCGATCAATTTCATGTCGATGGTAGGAACAATAAACGGATCGTCTTCTTTTATATAATTTTTCATCGCTTATATACTTCAACCCTTAATTATAAATAAATAAATTGGATAAGAACAATTTCCTCAGCTCAGTTTTTTTTCTTTCTCTCCAAATCTACAAAGCCTTTTATTCTCACGCAAAGCCACAAAGAGTTTCATTTGTTGGTATTAACTGTCCTGTGTAAAAAAGCAACTCTTATAATATCATTTCTAATGATGATAATTTTAGATTAACCCTCAACTTGATATGCTAATCTATAAATTTGCTTAGGGTCAGCTCAAAAATAAATTGCTGTTTTGAAAAATAAGTATGCTGCAGACCTGTCTGCCGAACAGGCAGAGTTGGAATATTTTATTATTCAAAACCACAGCAATAGCGAGCTATTGCGAGGATTTTGGAGGAAAATTTTTCAAAGACGTGGTATAATTATACATCATAAACGTAATTTATTTTTGGGCAGACTCTTACTGCAACTGAGCCACTTCGATTATCTCAGGCAGGAAACAAAACTATTCTCAGCAGCTTAATCAAAAACCATCAGCATGGAAAACAAAAACGGTCAGCATGAAAAACAAAAATGGTCAGCATGGAAAACAAAAACGATCAGCATGAAAAACAAAAACCATCAGCATGCAAAACATAAACCATCAGCATGAAAAATATTTATCATCAAGATGAAAACATATTTGCATGCTGATTGTTCTATTCTTATCTTTTAGGTCATAAATTTAATGAGGCGTGTTCGTGTAGTTGTGCTTAGGAATTTGTATGAAATAAAAATGAAGCGTTGACTGTCTCCCGAACTCGATTCGGGAGACAGTCAAAATTCATAAGTTGAGTCCACTCCGAAAAGTCATAGTTTGATGATTTTCAACTTTTCTACCCCTACCCCCTAAAGGGGAAGTCGTTGAAAATCAACAAACTATGCAAAGTCCCCTTTAGGGGATTTAGGGGTATTTTACTTTTCGGAGTGGACTCTAAGTTATTTTCTGCACCTTCCTTATTTCCGCCAATCAACTTTCTTTTGGTGACAACAGCGATCAGCACCATGCTTCAATGTTTAACTTATTTAATTATTAATTATGGATTACAAAATAATTGACAGAGCCATGCCAGGCCGCCCCACTGAGCCCCACAAGTACTATGCTACCATTGTGCGGCCTAAAAATATAACATTGGAAGCACTTGCCAGGCGCATAGCAGAGATTTCGCCCGTAAATGAACTCGACACCGAATCGGTACTAAATGCCTTTGTGCGTACTTTACCCGATTTCCTTAAAGAAGGT
>SDBV01002116.1_pt1 | contig 29793 bp, 33 predicted proteins | sample 2277081 | NCBI WGS metagenome assembly SDBV01 (sample SAMN10402039, study PRJNA504765) | marine sediment metagenome | isolation source: marine sediment core GS10_PC15, 223 cmbsf | place: Arctic Ocean: Southern Knipovich Ridge | collected 2010
ATCTACTGGTTTTCCCGCGAGGTAGTCTGCGAGGTGACGCATAGTGGCGTCATAGTAGACACTAGCTCTGACACCAATGGCTCGATAATTATGTCGGCCGTATTTGCGTCCGCCTTCCATCATGCCAAGTGCCATCTCAAGAACGACTCGCCAGGGCAGGACGTGGTACGACACATCGGCTGTGATGTTGACATTGAGCTTGAAGCCTAGGGAACCGGCCGGGAGCTGCGTGAATGGATCGACGCAGACCGGCACCTTCCTGATGATCTCGGCCGCCTTGGCGTTCAAGCCAGTGACATGTATCCCCTCTACATCACCCCTGTGTTCGCGGTCATCATCAAGTGAGCCGTCCAACTCGGCAGCACGGATGACCATAGTGTGTGCCATAGCTCGTGCGAGATGAGGCACCGGCCAATCATCATCGTAGCCTTCCCAGAAGGACATGAGGTGACTTGTGGCCGCACAGAAGTGCTCGGTCAAGGCGGGATCAACAAGTAAAGTCTCCAGCTTTTCTTCGCCGTAGGCGTCAGCGATCAATGTCACGACCTGCGAGCTGAGACAGCTCATTGGAACCTTCTTGATTCCGATTGCATCTTTTGGGTTTGTTTCTTTTTTCTCTGGTCTTTTTTTCTTCCCATTCGCCATTGAGTTCTCCTGTAAGTGCAGACGTTCTCTATTATAAACACTGATCGTGTTTCAATACTATTGGCATTCTCTCTCCTCTGCTTGCCTATGTATTACGAAGTAACAACTTGTTTTATGGCCCGTCCAATGGCGATAAAAATTCCTCCAGCTACGGCGATTGTTGCGACACCGATCAATACCATGACTGCTCTTGTTCCGGCCGCTCCCGTGATGTGCCGGGCTGATCTCAGAAAGTGCATATCCTCTTGAATACTGATTGGGTCCGATAAATCGAAACCAACTGTAGTAAGAGTTGACTTCACTGTTTTCTCAATCACTTGCTCCATTTCGTGTTCAGTCATATTCATACTACTTTCAATGATCTATAATTCAATTCTCTATCATTGTAGCACTTCTTAATCCAATTGTCAAGCGAAAACTATAACACCGTAACCGTCTTCGGTGCCGGACGGGGCCGCTATCGTCAGCAACACTTCGTCCGATGAGGCCGCGTCCAAGTGCCTGACCTCAATATCGTCGGCAGCGGTTACGCCTACCAAGTTCCCGGCAGTGTTTCCGGCAGTGATAATAGCTGCCCAACCACCGCCGTTGATTTGAGCCTCAACATCACCAGCGATTGAAGCCACCAGCGTGAAGGCGTATGTGCCGGTCTGAGGTGCAACCCACACATTACTTGCGGTAGAAGGTGCCAAGACGCCGAGCCAGAAATCGTCGTCATAGCTCGATGATTGGACGGCAGCTTCATGGATCACATCATAGCGAGCAGCATAGTCCACAGCACTGAATGTATGCCTGGTATCAACCGACATTTTCAACGTAGCAGGCAGCCCATCCAGGTAGCGGAGAATCTTCACGAACTCCATCGTGTACGAGGCAGCACCGGAAGCATTCCAGGGTGCCGTGTAGACCACTGAGACGCCGTCGTAAAGCTTCAATCGGTATCTGGTATCGTTAGCAGCCGGGAAGGTTGGGTCGATTGTCTCTGCGTCAACCGCGTTCTGTGACTCCTCATTATATATCCGGTAGTCTCGGCGGTTGTAGTCCACGACAACATCGCCGACGATGTCAACCGTTGCCGGATATTGACTCGACTCCCACTCAACCATCGTCGGCGGATAGGGTCTACGCTCTCGATTATCCATAGTGAGCTGGATAGTCGTCAGGCCGGCATCGACTCCTGACACCTTATTACCTACCGCATCATACGGCAAGAGTCTCAGGTCAATATTGTAGGTCGTGTCGAAAGCAACGAGGGATAATTGACCACCATTGTATAGGAACCACACTTTGTCTGTGTCGGCGTGAGTCGCCTGTGCTGTATCGCAGATGCCGCGAAGACATCCGGTCAAACGCAGCCCACCAGTGATCTCAGAGACGCCTGTACAGAGTATCATCTCGTCGCCGATCATAAATAGGTTGACCAGATACTCACCTGCATCGAAGGCTGTAGCCGTAACGATCTCAGAGAGGCTCATGTCGGTCAGCACGTCTATGGTTGTATCGTCTTGGTCAAGGGCTCCATCAAGGGCTCCGGTCCAGGTAAAGCCATCTACGGTGCCGGCACTGTAGAAGTTACCTGCCGGTGTACCACTGGAATTTCGCTGCGTGATCTCGAAGCCGGTTTCGTTGCGGCCTTGTGACTCACCCATACACCATATCCTACCTTCGGATGGGGTCTCGTCTCGCAGAGCTATTGCATACGGAGTCTCAAAGGCGAGCTGTTCTGCTGCCGGAAACGGAATCAAATTTCTCTCGGGAGCGACCCACTTTGTTGCGTCCTGATCCGCGAACGACGCCGCTCGCCAAGAGAAGACGTCTTGAACCGCGTCAACCAGAATCTCCGGGTTCTCGTGACTGCCTGCGTCGATCCTTGTGATCCTAAACGGCAGATCAGCAACAGAGAAATCCTCGAACTCCCAGGTGAATAAGAAGACCTCGCCAACGAATGAATCCCAGAAGTCTCGGTTGACTTTCATGCGGAGCTTGGCAAATGGATAGCTAGTGGCTCGAATCTCACGCCATGCAAGCTTATTTGCCAGGGTGTCATCACGTACCGCAGGAAAGCTTCTGATCGCAGGCACCTTTCGTCCCTGAATCTTCATGTTGGCCGAGTCCTGTGCCTGGACATAGCCATCAGCGTATTCATTTGTTCGTCGCTTATAGTGGAGCCGGATTATGTTGATCGTCCCCTCCCAACTAGCACGGGAGTAATCAACGATCTCGTTCACGTTCGTGACGTCTGCTTCCTTGAGGCCGACCAGAGAATAGCCATCACGGATCAAAACACATTTCCACTTACCTGTTGCCGGGTCGATTCGGAAATGACAATCAGCCTGCTTCTCAATTTCCTTCAAGATATCTGTAGCGTTTCTCTGATTCGCCAGGATGAGTGACATCCCATTGCCTTCGGTCTTCAACGTTGACGCCTGGGCCTGAAAGTCAGTGGCATCAATGTCACTGGCCGGATAGCCGTAGCCCCAACTCTCATCCGTGAGTATCTCGTATGCCATGTGCATTGGATTGCAGTCAGCACCATTCACGACTTCGTCGCCGCCGCCAAGCCCAGTAGGGATGCGTTCGATCTCGAAACTCCATGCTTTGATTGATGTTGACTCGCCAACGTAGCCGCCTTCCCAGACGCCGTAGCATAGGCCACGATACGCCGGACATGGACTCTGATGCTGCTGGAGATAAGTGCTTTTGGCCTGTGTCTTGGAGCCCGTGAAGAAAGAGAAGGTGCCTGACGCAAGTGCATGATTGATTGTGATTGAGCCGTCAGTGCTCTGTGTGCCGGTCCACACCGGCTCATCACCGATAAGGATCGTCTTGAGGGTCGCGGTGCCGTGACATATTCCCATCTGGAACCCGACATAGTATTTGTGACCCACTGTTATTCGCTTGGTGTTGAACATGCCGGATTTGACTCGCTCACGGATAGCAACAGTTTTCAAGTCACCATACCAAATTACGTTTGGTCCCTTGACCAGATCGGTGCCCCAGTTCAACGGAATGATTCTACCCTCAGTCGCTGTCGGGAAGTTGAAATCATTCAGATTTGCCGGCCTGGCGTCCTCTATTTCCGGCTTCGGCATCAGCAACTGACTAAGGGTAAACATTACGGCCCAAAGAATTAGTGTGAGCCCGAAGTCGGCAGTCTGTATGTTCCCCATTTCGCCAAGAATTAGTGTGGTCCAAAACATAATTAGAGTCCCGTTATGAAGATATTTTTCGTCGGCACAAACGGACAGCCGCCGAAGTTGATTTCATTGGTGAACTTCGACAAACAGGTGGCGATGGTGTGATCGCAACCCGCGTATACAGTGACATTCTCAGATAGCACGCTCTCGTGGAACGGCAGCACCAGAACCAGATCATCACTGCTCTGCTCAAGTACGAGTCGATAGTCCAGCACGCCATAGCTGACATACCCACCTGTTGACCAGCCATCACCTTTAGCCGCAAGTAGCCCATTCACAGTCACTACGTTGTCCACGATAGCGGTGACAGCCCCTAAATGACTGTATGAGCCCGCCGATGCCTTGCAGTCAGGATCGAAGAGCACGTTGTTACACGCGGCCTGAAATGTTCGTTCCGGTATCTCTCTATCGAATGCTTCATTGATCGGGATCAGCGACAACGCTGAGTGCGACATAGCCTGAGTGAACGCAACTGCCCTGACCACGCCCTTATAGATCACGCGGACATCCGAGGGATCGGCTCGGTGATAGCTTTGAATCGTCAGGGACGCAGTTTGGCCTGGAGCAATCTCAGAAAACTTCAACGAGAACGAATGCGATCCAGGTAATTTAATCTCCAGGTATTCTTGCCCGGTAGTGATGGCACCTCTGGAAATTTGGACACGGTCAAATTCATCACCGGAAACAGTGATGAGCGGTTCGACCGAATCGTGCATACGATAAATCGTGCTGCCCATCGCCAAGGTGTACAGCTCAACAGTGCTGCCAGCCTCTACCGAAGTTTCCTGAGCTTCATAAGTCATCAATCAACTTCCTTAATTGGCACTATACATTCTGATTGTCCAAGTGCATTATAATGTATAATGATGATGTCGTCAACATCTAATCTGACTTTTTCCAAATATTCTATCCGCTCGATCTCTTCCGGCTCGTAGGTGGCCGGCCAACCAGCGTCCAGCGTGAGCTGCTCCTGGGTCTCACTGACCTCGGCACTGTTCTGAATCTCTCTGACCAATATCGACCCATCCTTGAAGATGACACGGATGAATTGCTTCGGCCATCTCTGATAGGCGTTGATCGTGTAGCCAATATTGTCCATGTTCAGGACGAAGGTGCCGATCTGCATCGTGTCCGTGACGACAATGTCTTTCCAGAACGTCGGGATATAGAATGACACCTGCTTACCCTTGAGGAAGTGCAAGAGCTGACGCAGTTCCCACAACTCTTGACGGCTGTTCGTCTTCCAGCCTTTCTTACTGTATCGCTTATTACGGTCCCAGGCCGACACCTGAGTTTTGATCCCAGTGATGTTGTCGATGACGAAGACTTTGGTCCTGAGTGCTTCCGCCAGTTGTCCGCCCGTCAGCTTGTTCGGGCCGTCCATGAATGGTTTGCCATCGTAGTCGTTCCATGCCGAGTCGTCGGCGATGTCATTGATTTCAGGATCAACGTGAATTCGCAGATTGAAATTCTGTTGATTGTATACGTTCTTGATAGACGCGGACGAAGCCTCGATGTATGCAGTGAGTAGCGGCATCACCTGCGTCTTCGTCGCATAGGCATAGCTGAGACCAGACTCAAACGTCAACGTTGTTGACGTCATTGACTCGATCTTCAAGGCGTCGTAATAATATTCGTCCTGCAACACAACTGCGTAACCGCCAACATAGAAGTTCGCGTAGTCGGTTGTGTTCACGGTGACGGTCAAGTCATCGACGGCGTGAGCCCCATCCAAGTACGCCGGCTCATGCCATGCCGGATACGCGACAACTTTGGCCTGACGATCAAATAGGATCATCTCTAATTTCTTCTGGCCCGCCTTGTACGTGGCCTCAAACATGCCACGAGGATACTGCCTGTTTGCAATCCGCTGCTCAGAGCCATCCACGGCCTCGATGATCTTTGTATCGAAGATCAAGTGCTCGCGGAGAGGAGCCTCTGGACGGATCGGGAGCAGGACGATCCTGGAGCCAATGAAATATAGCGTGTATTCTTCGCCGGTGGATAGTGTCAGCGTGTATGTTCCATTGATTATCAGGTCGCCAGAACGTCGTATCAGCACAGAAAAGACGAGGCCCTCTTGTGAACCAATATTGAACGGAGTCATTGGGACTCCAGAAACTTCTACGCCGGTGCCGAGGTTATCAACAACCGATGTCACGGTTATGGGATTAGTTCTATCCGCATTATATAATTCACATGTCACTGTCTGGTCTGAGATAACATTACCCAGGTCTTGCACCAATCTAGGCAACAAATGAGCTACCCCATACCAAGGCAATTCGTGACTGTTGATCTGCCCGGCTCCGGTGTATTCATTCGCGTCGGCAGGGATGGGCGTGACTTGCTCAGAGGAGTCAGTGCCCAGAAGTGGGGGCATTGTAGTTGGCTTGACCACATCCCAAGGATCAGCCGATCCCTGATCCACCTCTTGTCCTGGGATGATAAACGTCAGGGGCAGCGGAATGATATTAGCCAAGTCGTAGGCGTTAGTAAAGCTCGGCGTGACATCCAAAGAACCGCTGCCTGAGATTGAAGTCTCTGCCGCCTGGGCAATCTGCACGGCCTCTATGTCAATGGAGCCTTCACCTGAGATAGGAATCTCGGTGGCGGCGAACGACGGCGGGTCCGTCTGCGAGGCCCCAACGTTTCCAACGTATAGGCCATCAGCAGCATCACCTTGAGCAGCACCAACATTTTGTCTGTACTCAGCCATATTACGGTAGTCCTACCATCGTGCCTAATTTAATCCCGGTGTCAAAGCATGGACTGCCTGCATCCAACGTGAAGTCCTGATTAGCAGGATCAACCAGTTTTGGATCAGTGGCGAGAGCATCAAATGGGCCAGCAATGACCCCGCCAACAAAGTCTGCCGTATTGTTATAGAAATAATTGTTGTCCGAGAGATTGTCTTTGGTCGTGTTGATCGCTGTTGTGCAGCTATGGAAAATACTGTTGGTGACTGAGCTATAGAACGAACTGCATAACACACCCGTGAGGCAGTTATAGAATGTGCAGTTCATCACCTTATTGGCGTAGTACATGCTCATGGCAACGCCTGTGAGCGTATCGAAAATACAATTATCAAAGACGCTTCCCTTGGCCCCGGAAGAGAAACGTGCGACGCCACCTATGGAATCGTGAATGTAGCAGAAGGACATCTTAAATCCTTCATCATAGTATTGAAGTGCTGTGCCCGATGAACTGACAAATTCACATGCGAATGCCTGCCCCCAATCATATCCCCACTGCATAGCGTAGGTATTATAACCTGTTCTCGTGACTTTGGTGTTGCGGTGAACATGAAAGATACCGGAACCAGAAAAAGTGATTGCAGATGAGCCGGTGTAGTCACTATTAAACATCATGTTATAAACTCGGCCATAGGCTCCAGTCCACTGTGCAGCCCCCGCCGTGTTGCCAAAATTCAGGTAGGGCCTGTTAGTGAGTTGCGGATAGTCACCCCGCGTGGTTTGATAGCCTTCCCATCTATGGTAGGTGGCTGCAACTTGGAAGGCGGCCGTAATGACACCACTATACGTGGCGAGCTTCCAGTAGCAAGTATTGTATGTTCCCTTATTCGTGGTGCCGAAGAATAGGGTGGCATCGGTCTGATTGAGGAGCCAAGCACCGCCGACATTACCTGTGCCTCCGGTCTGAGTGGCCCCTGCACTTCGATCTATGGTGACATTGTTGGTGTCGGTGTAGGCCGTGATCTGATACCAGCCGGTCGTGAACCCACTGCCGCTGATGTACATGCAATTGCCTTCCATCGCGGCAGTAAACCCACCTGTGACCGAGGACACACCAGTCCCTGCCCCGTCAGTAGCGATGTCACTGAGCGATAGTTGTGCCGCGTCCTGCTGGCTGTAGTCAACTGATGTGCCTGGATTGCTATCATAGAAGCCGCCGCCATTGGTGGTGGCTCCAGTTGATCTCAGCTCCCAATCGGTATCTGCTGCAATGGTCATATCAGCTCCTGTCAGTCCAAATACATTTTACATTTTGTGGCCGCAATTGTGATCTGCGTGCCGAGGATGACACTGATGTCACTCAGTCCAAGCTCAGCCAAGGTGACACTTCCCAAGAAGTTGCCGGCCGTCAAGGCGTCGAAGAATCCGAAAACAGCACAGGTGCCCTGGGTGCCGGTCGCTGTATCGAAGTCGATGTCGGCATCGTTCTCGACATACTGCGAATCCTGACCGACAGACGTCAGCGTGTAGGCACCGAACAATTCACGAGCATAGCCACTGCCAGTCAGCTCTGTCATGCTCGCTTCCACTGCCGCTGAGCCGTAGCCGACGTAGACTGTCTTGGTTGTAAACAGATAGTTGAGCAAAAAGTTTTCATTGTAATTTGAAAAACTCATTATATCACCTTCTTGTAAATTATGCCTGCGTTTTCACTTTCCTGATTGAACCCGCCAACGTTAGATTTACGGACGGTCGGAAACGCTATCCAAGTGTCACTGCCTACGATCAGCTCTTGAGCAGCATCAATCCCGTGCATGTGAATGTGGCCGATGTTGTGCATCCTGCCGAGATAGTACCAACCATCATCGCCTCCATCTCCATCCATATAGAATACTTCGTGTGGGATGATTGGGATAAAGCCGTTTGACAGGTCGGGAAGAAAGCACCCAAACTGCGTAAGTGCTGGACCCCTACGGCACCCGCCGCCGATGCGAATACGGGGATTGCCGCTTCGGTCATCAGTCATATACTCATCATTCGTAGCGTAGTCTAGGGAATGGCCCCACTTACTCGCTGCGTCCTGATTTGGTAGGCCCTCACAATGGAGAGTTCCACCCGCGTCAGTGTTATAGACCCCATAATAGGTTAGGCCAGGATACATGGCACCATCCATCAGAACAGTATGACCAAGGTGATCTGGATTATCGTAGGCCGCGTATGCCGTGCTCCCCGCCCAGTTCCAAAGATGTCCAGCACACCAAGCTCCGCCTGTCCATGTACCCACCTTGTCAATCATACCAAAGCCAAAGTGTCGGTAAAGCCCAGGAGAGAATTCGAGTACGACGTGGATGTTGTATGGATTTGTGTAGGCGAAGAAATGATACGACGTGAACGGACCTGTTCCGATCCTTGAGACTTGGCGTCCTCGCTCAATATCTGAGGTATCTGGATCATCATTGCCGTTACCTGAGTCATCGTCCTGATCCCACGGCTCTTCGTCATGGGCACCTTGATAGTTGAGTGCCTGATACATTGCAATCGTATTCGTACCATTCCAGGCAAAAGAGACATAGCAATTGTCTGCGGACCTGGACAACGAGAGATGTTTATTTCCACCGTTATAGTAGTCCTCAGTGTAGCCATTGGCTTGAGCAAACGTAGAGAGCTTGCTCATCAGGTCTGTCTGGTCACTGGCTGATCCTGTTTCATACTGGGCCATATCAATTCTCCTTCATTACGAAGAAATAATTACGATTGGATTTATTGCAATTCTGGAAGGCTCTGTAGACATCGTTTCCAATATAGATACGATCCTCGGAGTTGACACTACCATCTGGATTGAAGGCGAAGACGCCGGTCAGGCTACCATAAAGTCGCTTATTATTGCTGCCGACGCCGGCCACCAACGTGCAAGGAATCAGCATGAAATCACTATTGACCCGCTTCAACTCGTCCTGTGACGCCGGAATAATCGTCTTGACATTGAATACTTCCCCCCAGTTAGGGGCGGCGGTATACCAGCCATTTGGCTCCGCCGGGATATTGTAAGTTGTCCCCGCACATGGAGTTATTTGGATTACATCAGAATTAGCGAGCAAGGCAGGAACGCCACCAGTTATGTACCAATTAGTAACCTGTTGAAGGGAGCCATCCGGCATCCTCAAGAATCCAGGCCCACCGTAAGTGTCATTGAGCGGAGTTTGTACGCCAGGATTATTCATCCCGGCGAAATCAACTCCGCCGTAGGTGTATGGTGATCGCCTTGCGATGCAGCCGAGAATCAATTGGGGATAGGCCCACTCATTAGCGGTGAGGAATGGATCGACCTTACCCAGATACATGTTGGGGTAGACCGAAGCAACTTTGAAAACAGCAGCAATTCGGCCGTCCTGAATACTTATCCAATAGTTGACGGTTGCGGGCGTGCCACCACCAGAAAGCGGGATATAGCAGTCATCGTTGGCATCAAGTAAAGTTATCGCTCCTGGTTGTTCGTCCCACGGTATCGCTACCGAACTAAACCCGGTGAAGCCTGTACATTGCAGGAGATATGCTGTTTCCGGGTCCGTCTCTTTCAGCGACTTCCAGCCGATGTATTGGTCCGAGGTCGTATTGTGGATCATCAGGTATTTATGTTCAAGCACAGTGCTGGCCCACGTCATAGTTAGCGTGAGACCTGAGCCGGTGCCCCCAGATGTCGATGCCGGATTACTTGGAGTCGTGATATACTCTCCGGTGTCAAGGCTGTAAACTTCGACGGCGGAAGGAACACCACCAGACTCCGCCGTGATCTTGACCGTGGTGGCGACCGTGAACGATCCACCAACCACTGTCACTATGTCATTGACTGTGTAGCCCGTGCCCGCCGCACTGATCGCGGCAGCCGTAGCTTCCTCGGCCTCGTAATCAATCAATGTTTCCCAGGCTGTGTCCAAGTATGTCACCTCGAACTTGGCACCCGTGCCGGAGCCACTCGATGTATTCTGGAGCACAGGATTGCTTGCCTGTGATGTATAGACCCCAGAGTCGGCAATATGGATGACGGTTATAATGCCGGTGCCTGCCGCAAATGTAAGGTCGATTGTACAGCCCGACCCGCCACCGTCTGTGGTCGTCGCCACCGGGTTACTTGGCTGAGCCGAACAGATGCCTGGGTTCAGGATGAGGATGGATGTCACTGCATTGCCTGACTCAGTCAGTACCTCAAGCACAGGAGCCACGCTATAGGTGCCAGCGGCCAGCACGAGTGAATCACCGACGTTGTAACTCGACCCACCTGCATTGACAGCGGCAACAGTGACATAGTCACCAGAGCTGATGCCACGGACTTCCATTTCTGGCTCATGGTATTTGGTTCCACCGGCGAGAACAATTGTGTCACCGACAGCGTAGTCGATACCGCCATCATAGACGTCGGCGACAGAGATATGGTCATCCTTCGCCAGATTCTTTATGACGTCCATCATGTCTTGGTAGTCGGTTGCTTGTCCTTTGAAAAATGCCATTATTAACCCCCACTACTTTTGTAGGTTCTGATTTCATTTCGGATGACTCTCTTACCTTCGGCACTGCCCATCGCGGAGATTGCTGCCTCCTCGGTCGCCACGTTGATGACGACAACGTCGCCTTCCGGTGCAGGCTGCGGGGCCGCAACCTGCGGTACGATAGTTCCAGGCTGAGCGGGCTGGAATATCTCAGGTCTGCGTTCGCCGACAATGTAGCTCATGCCCGGAGAGACAGGACCGCCGAGGGCTTTCCCTGGGAGGGCGGCACTAGCAGGAGCCGTACCCGTACCCCCAACACCAAAGGCACCAGCTATGGCACCCGGCAGGCCGCCGCCACCGGCCATGCTGCCAAGCATGGCCATGAGTGCTTGTCGGGCCAGGAGCCGAGTTAGGTCTGCGAGCATCGAATCTACGAGACTCTTGAAGTCAAGTTTGCCAGTAGTGACGAACGACACCAGAGCGTCTTCCATGCTCTTAAAGGCGTTGACGATTGTCTTCTCAGCCAGGTCTGCGAAGTTGCTCAGCTCAAGACCGAGCTTGAGGAAGCCACGCTGAAAACCCGACATGACGTCGGTGTTGACTGCCATCGACTTCAATCTAAGCTCTGTCATCCTACGGTTCACTTGATCCAACGTGGCTATCATGCCCTCAGTGCCGGGCTGCTGTGTGTTGATGGCTTCCCATAACTCCGCAAGTTGATTCATCTGATTGTTCACTTTACCGATGTCACCGATCATACTCTTTAACAACGCACTTTGAACCGGAGTCGGGGAGAACATAGCCGGTCCCTTTTCCGAAGGACCACCAGCGTCACCAGTATCTGCAATCTTCTTTGCCCTGTTAATTATATCTGTGGCAAAGCTTGATTCGCCGAAGCCCTCTATGAATACTTCACCCATAGTTTTTCCGGCATCATGTATTACGGTTTTGGCTCCAGCAAGGGAATCCTCACTTGCAGCCAGTTTAAGGTTCTTTTCCAGGAGATCAGAGAATCCACTCATTCCTGTCTTGGCCGCATTACTGAATGACAACGCGGCTTGATCGCCGTATTCTGCTGCCTTCTTAAAATTGCCGGAGAACAACTGATCCATCGAAGCAGCGAGGTTATTCATACCCGTATCAATGCTTAGTGACATGATGCGAAAAATATCGCCTATGGTTGCAAACACCGATGTGATGTAGTCAATGACTATCTCAAGCCCTGTGAGGAGGCCATTCCATGCTCGTGCTCCGTTCTTTGGAATGTCGTCAAATACCCATCGAATCACTTTGCTGGCTCCTGTGAATAGTCCAATGAATCCATCAATGAACCAAACAACGTCATCGAGCATTCTCTGCCATATTGATTTTGCGTCCCCCTCCAGCAGAGCAGTCTCCTTAGCTACCTCTGATGCACCATCCCGCATAACCATATATGCCAACTTAGCCTTTTCTCCAAGAGCAGTAAATACATCCCCCAACGTAGCTGTTGAGTCCTTGGCTATTTTGATTTTGTCCGAGAAGACTACTAACGCAGCTCCTGCCAGTACGAGAGCTGTCACCAGAGGATTCACTGTCAAAATCCCCAAACTAAACAGCTTCATCTGGGCAACAACGGCAATCAAATTCTTGAGAAAGATTCCGCCTAGGATTACAGCGGCGATCATCACAAATCTGCCGAGGGTGTCCATACTGTCCCCGACCCAGAGGAGTGCTTGGGCTAAGGTGCTCGTGCCCTGCATTGATTGGTCCAGCTTACCGATGAACGCGGTGATGGAGTTGGTAAGGACGAGTAGGGCCTGATCCACTGTCGGGATACGTTTACCAAATCTTTCGGCCAAATTCTTTTCTGCCGCATTGAATGCGTCAATAATGACTCTGGTAGTGACACGTCCCTCGAACGCCCACTTCCTTAATTCACCTCGACCGATGCCCATGTATCGGGTAAGTGTCTCTGTCACGACCGGCAATTGCTCCATGACGGCACGAAGCTCATCACCACGCAGGGCACCCGCTGCCAAACCCTGAGAGAACTGAATCATACCCCACTGAGCTTCGCGAGCGGTGACACCTGACAGGATGATGGCATGGTTCAACTGCGTAGCGAACCTGACGACATCCTCCATCACCAAACCCATCGCCTTTGTGTTCAAGGCAATACGGGCGTACATGTCAATATTCCCCTCCAAAGACGTTCGGGTCTCACGACTCATCTGCAACACAGCACCCATCGCTGCGTTAAGTTCCCAGGTGCCTGTCGTGACAACCCTGAGCCGGTTAAGCATGTTGGCGTAGCTGTCCGCGAGCATGATAGTGTCACGCAATACTTTCGCAGAGACTAACCCGGCGAGGACCGTTTTCAATTGACCCATTTTATCCGTGGTCTTGTCACCGACTTTACCGATGTCCGAGATGTTACGCTTTACGCTGCGGGCACCGTCTTCACGGATTTCAATTAGCAGTAGTTCTTTTTTAGTAGCCACGGAATAACCTACCTTTTCAGTAACCTACCCTTTTTCAGTATAGCTCGTGCTGCGGCGACAGCAAACGTTGTCATGCCGGCACGGGCCTGGGCGGATGTCCCATCATCGAGATCATGTATGTAGTGAACCGAGTTAGCAATGAAAATACTACCGGCTCCACTCTTCCAGCCCTTAATTGCATTCGACGCATCTACCAAAGCCTTGGCAGATGCGATCTGCCGATTCGTATCAACCTTGGGCGTGTTAGGCCCCTTGATCTGATTCGATTTCGGCCTCTTGGTTGACAGCTTCCAATTGATTCGGGCACGACCAGTTTTTACCGGAGTGCGTAGCACGACCTCTCTCGTAGCCGCCATAGCCGCTTTACGAACTATCTTAGAGGCGTTGGCAGAAAGAGTGTTGCCAACTGTATTCATTCTGCTTCCAAAATTTCGTGCCATAATATGCTCATTATACCCGATATTATCGGCGAAATCAAGACTTTTCTTTATTTTTTCGAGCCACGTACTTCAAAAATGCCTGATCCATCATTCTGATGTGATAATGCAAATCGTCAGCTTCTTCCTCGGTCAAATCCATTCTGTCCGCGAATTCATCTATACACCAGGATGGTATAGGTCCGGCCGACCATCCAGTGCTTCGACAGGTGTTTAACTCTGTGAACGCAGTGAAGTACAGCTCCAGACCCATGAATAGGTCTGGAGCATTCTGTATGCGTTCAGGTAGTGCCTTCTTGCGGAGATAGCACTCTCGGATCATCCTCTGTTCTACCTGCCCCATCTCCATATAGTAGAGCAGGCAGTCGATCAGTTTTTTGAGTCTTCCTCATTGATCTCAGCACGGAAGTACGAGATCGTATCTGCCGCCTTCTGGATGTCCTCGAACAGATTCGGCTGAGCCCTAAGTACGGCTTCGACGTTGTCCTTGTTAAAGTCCAGCTCTGTTTCGGAGTCGGCGTCATCCTGGGTGATGAGGTCTTTGGTGAAGCCTTTCCAATCGGTAATGATCGCCAGGGCGTATGCCTTGATGAAGATGTCCTTCAAGACTTCGCCGTCCACGGATTCGGTCTGAATCGCTCTGCGATGGGGCTTGGCGAGTCGCTGCATGACCTTGGCGAAATGCTTGTTGCTGCCACCAGCACGGGCAATTCTCACCTCGACGCCGGGAGCATAGTCGATCCAGATACCGTCACGTTCCACAGCCGTGTCAGTCTCGAACATTTTACGTAGGGCATTCTTGTTACTCATAGTCAGGTCTCCGGTACAAAGTTTGGGTCCGGGACGTCCCGGACCCATCATTGGTTTCTTGTTTATGCTGCGGCGTCGGGCAGATAATCCCAGAAGCACATCAGCAATGTGTGATCGTAGCCAGTGATGACTCCGGTGCCAATAGCTGCTTCCTGAGTCAGCGGAATGCGGATCGCCTCATTCTGGGCAACATCTAGTCTTCCGTCGCCCAGGGAAAGCAAGGGAATATCGACCGTGATGCCAGCGTTCTCTTTGACGAGGTGCATATCCAGCGTGACATCGGAGTTATCTCTGATGGCCGCAATGGAGGGGACATCTACGAAGTAGGCCGTCATGGAGCCAGTGACGACAAAGTTTCCATGACTGGCGTCGAACCCACCAAGAACGCCTATTGCCTTATCAGGCGAAACGTTGTTATTGACGACGATGCTCAGCTCCTCGGCGAATGCGAACAGCGGCGTCGGATTCTCATCTACGTCACTGACGATTGCGAGGTTAATCAGTGGGACATTGGACGACGTATTGAACGCCGACTCTTCGGTCTGGCTGATTCTCGTGCCGGCCTTCTTGCCGATGGCACCAGTTCTTGTCTCGTGATCCATTGCGACGAACGCCATATCCAGCATCGCCTTGTCGGCGGTGGGGATATTCAAGGTCATTTCATTCGGGACGGCACCAACCAGATATTCACTTTGAATCTCTGCGGGCGAGGCATCGTCGGGAGCACCGAGCTGTCGCTCGACATTGTAGGTCCGTCTCACGATATCGGTGCCGGTCTCGTTCTTCAAGACACGACCGAAGAAAACTCGGATAGTCTTGGCTGCACCTGCGTCTGCGGCCAAGTCTTCCTGACACTTGTCGATGACGATTGCATTTGTGTCGATTGACCTGACGCGGGCAAAACCCATCCCACTTACGGCGTATTGCTCCGCAGCAATGTCACCACCGATGTAGATGAATTCGCCGGGGACCAAGCCCAGCTCGTCAAGGTCTTTCGCGGATGTGGTGAGCTGCGGCAGACTGCCAGTCATATCGACCACGAGATCGCCAGAAGCGAACTGGAAACCAACCGCTACGAGTGTGGCAGTTGCGGCCGGCGTCTCAGCAACCAGCGTCTCGGCTACGGTCAACACAGTCGCGGTGACAGTAGTGACTTCCTTGAGCCCGTTGTTGGCTACGTCGGTGAAGCCGGTGGCGAAGATAAGGTCGCCGACTTCATAGACGTCAAGTCCTGCCGCAGCCGTGTATGTTTCTGGGCCGGTTGTGACGCCGGTGATCTCGCCGGCACCACCGACTTCTGCTTTCGGGCGAAGGTCTGCGAAGAAGAAACCCTGCAACAGGTCTTGTAGTCCTGCCTGCACGAGATCGTGATTGACCGAGCCTGCCGCATCCAGGTCAGTCGTTTGACCCTTACGATTCTGACGGTCGGTGCGGAACGGCATTCTTGAAACCTTTGAGATTGAGCCACCGAAGTCCGAGAAACTATTCACATCGAGAGGACGCCAAATAGGCGTGCCGGGGAGTGCTTTTATGGTCAGCTCCTCCGCGTATGCTGTCTCCACTACATTTGAATTGATTTTATTTACTGCCGCCATTGAAAGCTCCTTACTGTATCAAGTCGTACTCGAATTCAGCGATTACATCCGATCTAAACCAATTACCATCCTCGCCCATTTCCGCTTCCGAAACATCTCTATACCAGATGTCACCATCTGTCGGATTGCGAAAGCTATCTGCGAACGCCGCAGAAAGGACGTCACTATCTACTAATCCACCTTCACGCGGAGTATAAATCTCCACGAACACAAAACCGGCCTGGGTGTGCTTTCCCTTGCCGTCTCCTCTACCGAGTGATGCTCTCGATCCATTTTGGTGCTTCACGTTAATGCGAACCCACTTCTGTGATCCGCTTATCGGCACCGTCTTAGGCGAGTCGTCATAGATTGCGTACAGGGACTGAGCGTCAACGACCGCTTTCAGCGGCGTCATAATTCTGTCTCGAAAATCTGTTCTACTTGCGATCATACTCTTTGATCCTATTTGAACTCAAGAATAAAGTACTTGTATATTCTTGTCAACCAAGCTTTGAACTCGTCCGTGCCCATAGTATGTTTGGCATTATTACATACTCCGCAGCACGGCACCACATTGCCTTCGACGTAGCCTATACTGTTATCTACTCGGTCGATTCCGTTATACAGAAAATCTCCGTTACCGTGTTGGGCCTTCATAACCTGAGCCGGTACTATCCCACAGTAGTGACACTTCTGTGTGACGAGGTCACGCACTTGTCGATCAGTGAGTTCAAAGTCGTGGTCTCTTTTTTCGGCACTTCGCCTGAAATTGTGGAATAGGGCATTAAACGCAGCCTCTCCCGGCGGTAGTATCTTCGTACAGCCACAGCTCTTTGAGTTTCCGGTTCTCAGACTATTCTCTGCAATAACCTTCTCTTCACCACAATCACAGCGGCACAGCCATATACGCTTGTTTCGCTCATTCTGACCCGCGTACTCAGCGACAGTCAGCTTCCCATACCGATTCCCAACCTCATCAGTTATGGGACTTAATTTTTCATCTACTGCTATCATACCCACTCAGTTTACAGTATTATCGGTCCAAAGTCAAGACTATTGTCGCACCTGGAGGATAAATAATATGATGTCGGCTTTATGGCTGATCTTCTGGACGTCGATTACGTTCCAGCTCGAACCATCGAGCGAATCTACGATCTTGGTGCCCGCCTCGATGTCGATAACTCCATCGGGGATCACACATACTCGCTGATCGCCACGCTTGACATGATCCCCATCTATTTCTTCTGCTTTATAGAAAAAGAACACACCAATAGCGGGTGTGGCTGTTCCGGCCGCGTTCCCACGCCACGGCTTTGCTGCATTACTAACGGCTCCAGGGACGGCGATTGTAAACGCTCGCCCCTCGTCAGCGATAAGTGTTTCTATCCAGGCCCACTCGGTAGGAAGTGCCATAACTTAGCCCCTCCCAAGTGTTCGCCGCGTTGACGCGAGCAACCTTGTTTTCTTCATCTTCCCATCGGCCACAGGATAACCCACCCATGCGTTTGAGTTGGAACCACCCTGGAAGTACTCGGTCTCCGTCTCCAGCACAGCAACTTTCTTCTTGGTCATCTTGACTTTCAGACCCGTGTTGTCGATGTTGGGTGATGCATACAACGAGCCGGCCAACGCGGACATCGCGTACTCGGCACATGCCTCTTCCAGCTCAGGCGGGTATGGATCAAGCGTGAGACCTGAATTGGGGTCATAGACCCCAGATCGCGGGCACTCGGTTGATTGATCTGCATCATCACGAGCCCCCGCGAACGTCCATCTGGAGTCCATGTAATCCGTTGCCCTGACTATCGCCTGTTCGATCTCCGTATCGGAGGCAGAATAAACATTGCCCCTTTCGTCGTGGTAATCTTTGAAATCCTGCACCGCTATGTATGCGTTGGCATCATCTGTCGGTGCGTCTGGGTCTTGTATTATGAAAGCCATTTCTCGATGACCTCAATGATCTCGTTCTTGCTGATTGTTGGGTCTTCTATGAGCACCTGCACATCCTTGACTCTGGGATGCGGTATCGCTGCTTGTAGATCGACCCACTCTGCTTTCTCGATCCCATTCACGGCTGCGATAATGTCCCGCTGCCTAGCGTTGGGCTCTTCCGGTTCGTCTTCCAGCTCCTCGTCGCTGATGACATCCGAGTCATCGACTCTTACGGCCTCGTCATCTTCGACTTCGACTTCGACTTCGGTCTCAGGCTTGACCTCTTTGACCTCGACCTGATAGCTCCGGGTGAAGTATTTAGTGATGCCCTCTACCTCGGTTTCTGAGCCGGTGAAGAGACAAACACCGTCGATAAATTGAATCTCATTTAGTATTTTTGTTTCGCCCACGAAAGGGCCTGTCAGGGTCATCTGGATAGTAATCGGTGCGGACATAGCATCTTCTCCAAAGAAAAAAAGAAAGAAGAGCCCAGGGACGTCCTGGGCTCATGGTTTCGATTTAGCTGCCGAGCTGATATAGCACGACGGGAGTCACGACATCGTTCAGCACGACATTCAGTGCATCAGCTTCCGCACCTTCGTGCGTGATGGTGCCGTAGAACGCCGGGAAGTTGATGGTCGGATCGTCCCAGGTGGTCGGAGGCAAGAACTCGACCGAAACTGTCTGATCGCCCAGGGCGTCGGTGGTCTCTGCAACCTTGAGGTTGGGGGTCGCATACGCGGCACCGGCAATCGAGTCGGTGGCGTTCAACGCGGTAGCGGCGAGAGCACCAATGCTGTCGAAGTCGGCGACGGTGACGCCGGGGACGGTGACGGTCTCAGTGACGGAGTCATCCGTATCGGTGATCGTGATCTTGAGACGCCAGCCGACGAGGTCCGCAGGGTCAGCCAGCAATACGGGAGTGGCCGAAGCCCAGGCCGCGTCACTCGGAAGGTGTAGATACGCCTTCGCGGTCAAAATTGCCTCAGCACTGGACTCGGCACCTATAATGAGCGTGTCATGTCCGGCTTCCAAGAACGTCTTTGCATCTTCTGGAACCTTTATTCGATAAAAGCCTGCCATTTGTTTTGTTCCTTTCTATGTCGTAATCGACATTGGTTTCTTGTTTATTTGTATGAGCCAATGACTCGCGGCGTCGGGCAGTCTGCCAGAATATCCACGGCAAGAATAGCACCTGAAATGCCTTCGTCCGTAATGTTGGCGAAGAACAAAGCAGTCAGCACTTCGGCGTTGGGGCCAATGGCGGTGGCTGTGACAACCTTGTCACCCTTACCATCAGCAATATCACTGATCTCAAGTGTGCCCACCTTGCCGTGCGTGGCTTCGGGAGTCCAGGACGAAGTGTTATCCACTTCGCAAAGAACTTCCAGTGCGGTCCCTACATCAGCCCAGGTGTCGTCAGCGAGGCCAGTGTATGCGTAGACTTCGGGACTGCCGGCAGGATCAACAGTGATCGTGAAGACGACGCCCTCAAGGTCTTGGACCAGGAGCGTGCTGGTTGCCTGATCCCAAACAACGTCCAGGTCTTTTGAGGATACTGCTTTAACCGCCACCAGTGCTTCGGCGGCAGACCCAGCTTCAACCACATGGCTGCCGATACCATCATGCTTGATGGTGCTGGCCGAGGCAGGTAAGACTACTGTGTAAATACCCATGCTGAATTCCTTTGATTCAAGAAAGAAGAGGGAGTCCGAAAACTCCCTCTTGCAGTCGATTGCGGTTTAGTTGGTGATGCCAACGGCGGCGGACAGGCCAAGCTCACTGAACAGGGCCAAGCCACAATACCACTTGACACGCCAGATGTGCTCATCCTTCAACTCGGCCTCACCTACGTCTACAACCTGGAGGCCGTAGGCGTTGGCGGCGGTCAGACCCATCAGGCCGGTCTTCATGTCGCCGTCATCAAAGACGCCGGCGAAGATTGTGGTGAGGGCGGTGCCTGAACCCTTGGTCTGGTTGATCGGAATCCAATCATTCCTGAGAATCGGAACGCCGGAGTAAGCCGGAACATTCTTGCCACTGGGAAGCTCGTAAACTTCCTGCATGGTGACACCACCGAGGGCACGAAGCAAGGTCTTGTAGGACCGGATCGTGCGGGCGTGCATCACGAGGTAGTCAACTTCGCCGTCCTTGGAGACCACGAGGTCAAGCATCTCGTCCAGTATCTCGAAGCTCAGAGCCGAGCCGTTGGCTCCTATGGTAGCCTTCTGAGAGGCCGCACATAGGTTGATGAGCCCGTTGAACTGGTTGGCGGCACCCGTGCCGTTGATGAGCTGGTTCTGGTAACTGCGGCCAGCACTCTTGGCTTTCGACGCAATCTGGACGCCGGTCTGATCGTTGTCGCTGGAGCGAGTAGCCTGAATCAGGCCATCAACCTCAGCGTCACCGATGATCTTGGTCAGATTGCTTGTGACCTGGGTGAACGTTGCGGCCGCCTTCGCGGTGATGGTTCCACCAACATTCAGACTCTGTACGGTGCCGAGAACATTCTCTCGGTTGTACGCCAGAGCGTTACCGTTGATTCCCTCGAAGGGCAGCAACTGAAACATGTGATTGACGGTGATGACGGACTCGATCAGTCCGGTGATGAGAGTGTCCTGTGCCAGTTTGGCAGATTCAGCTAGTGTTACACTTGCCATAATAAATTCTCCTTGTTTCGGTTCACGTTATCTTCGCAGCACATCGAAGACCATCGCGGTCCCGGCCAAGGCTCGCCCTTATGCCAAGTGCCATACTCTATAAACATATCATAACATTATCGGACTCAGGAGTCAAGCGAAAAATAAAATAATTTGCTTGACTCCTGAGTCCAGGTATTCTACTTCTTTTGGCTCTTGAGACCAGCACCGATCTTCTGGGCCGGTGTCATGTTCTTTGTCGCGTCGCCACGCCGCACACCTGTCGGCGTTTGATTGCCCGTGGCTCCGCCGCCTGTGGCCGCTTGATCTGATGGGAAGAGCTGACGCAAAGCTTTGTCCTCGGCCATCTCAGCCAACAGCTCGTCGGTGTTCATCAACTCACCCGCACGGTCAGGGCTCGTGGAGTAGCGGGCTTCGCCATCGCTGCCAACAACCACGACGCGGGGTGTACCATCTACCTCAGCGACCTTCATCTGCTTACGGGCAAATGGTGTCACCAGTGTGGTGTTGAGTCCCTGCCAACCAGCAGCGGCGTGCATGATCGAAGTTTCGAGCATGTAGTTCTCAAGCTGGGCATTTGTGGTGCTGATCTCTTTGTCCTTCGTGGTCGTGAGTGCTGCCACTGCTTCGCCATGTTCCTTCTTGATTCCGGCGATCCTGGTTGCGATGTCACTCTCTTTTCCAGATGCGGCTGCGGTCAACTCTTCAACCTTTGTACCGACTGCGGCGGCGATCTCATCGACCGTGGTGCCGTATGCCGACAACGCCGTCAAGTCTGTCTTGCTGGCTTTCTTGGCTTCGTCAGCTTCCAGCCGGACAGCTTTCAGAGCGGTGTTTTGCCCAGTGATGACGGCGATGGCTGCGGTTGTCTGGGCATCGCTTCTGAGATTGAACCCACCATCATCCTTATCGGCCTTCTCATAGAAGGCTTGGCAGTTATCAGGCACCTTGTTCAGATCATCGACGTTTCTGTTCTTGGTAAAATCAAACTTCATTTCGTGTTCCTTTCAATCTACTCTTCTAGGTCAGGGCTTGGTTCTGGCTTCGGTTCGGCCCTACGGTCAGGCTTCTTGAAGTCTACATTCTCTTCTGAAAGCAAGCCGCGACGTTGCAGCTCTTTCAGGTACTCTTCTGTCGTCAGTCCTCCTTCTATCCACGTCTGATACAGTGTTTGCAATTGGCTCGCCTCTGGTGAAGTGAACTCTGTCGGGATACCAGCCTTGCCTGAATGTTTCTTACCCATCCAGGTTGACATTATTTCCAGTGCATAATTTAGGGCGTCATTGAAGCGAAACGCTACGTCTTGAAGCGGTGACGTCGCCTCTGAGCTGTCAAGTGCTCTTGCCGATGCTGCCTCACGATCAGGACGATCTTTGGTGAATTCGGCACCATACGACTGCATTCGTTTTTCCAGGTCTTCGAGGTCTTTACGACCAGCCTCGATAGCTGCACCTTTGTGCTCGACATAGTAGAACCTGGCTGCGGGATCAGGTGTGTATAGCCACTCTTTAGGCCCAATGACCAGTTTCCCCTCTTCGTCGTCGCCGCCCGAACACGCGAGCATCGGAAATCTGGCTACAGTCAGGATCGAAATCTGATCCGACATCGACTGCCAGTGACGTATGTTCAGATCAGCAAGATCATCGAGCGGGGATCGACCGACCATAAAGCCTCGGCGATCCGCATAGAATGTCACCAACGGAATAAAGTCGATGTCCATCCACCATGAATCCACCACGATCCAATCTTTCTTTTCGTTCTGTTGATGAATATCGACGCGAACCTTTTGGACGAACTCAGGGTCTTCCTCGGTTCCCATATTGAAATAGTCAATCTCAAGGACACGAATCTGTGGCGTGACTATTTGCTCCCAACCATCCAATGAGATATGTTCCTCTTGGATTCGGACATGCGTCAAGACTTCTCTGCCGTCGATTCTGGCAGCTAATGCAAAGATGACTTGTTCCGGCTCAATCTGGACAAGGTAGGGTCGAATATTCATGGCATCATCATCAGCCAGTGTCCTTGGAACCGGCATGGCTACACGCGGAAACTCAACGAGTGTATGGCTGAATGCTTTCGCTACACCACTACGAAACCACCGGCGTGCATACACATCCATGTTGTTGCCGTTAAGATCAACGTCTTCCATCAGCGGCACAAGATGTTTGGAAAAATCTTCGGTGTATTGAAGCTGATTCGCAAAAGGACGACCCACCCACACGCGGAGAGTTAGGTCAACCATATTGAATAGCACATTGCCCAAAACACGTTCTTCCCAATTCTTCACGGACTCATGGTCGTGACGCGGAGTCATGTCTTCGCCGGCCTCACGCATACCCTCAGTTCCGTTGAGCACTGTATCCATCTTCCACCAACGCGGTGACATCATGTCATACGCTATACTCGGAGTCGCTACCGTCGCCTTTTCCATATTACCACTTCCTTTGTGTGATTGTTCGTCTTGTCCATCTCAACCTGTACCGAGTCATGTCACCTGCATGATCCTCGACGTCGGTATTGACATCATCTAAGTTTTTATCGTCGCGTGTCAGGCCCGGAACTGTCCGACGCCAATCAACGCAACGCTCACATACATAAATGCCTTTGTCTTCCCTGATCCCATCACGCGGCACGGCTCCGGTCAACAGATTTCTAATCTGCTGCCAACCTTGGATACGAGAACCTGGAGACTTATCTACGGCGTCCCAGTAGATGCCTTCTTTCTTCATGTCACCAGCTACAGTCGCGTGCCCATCATACTTCGAGAAGATGGAGCTATCGGCCGGGCCTCTCTTAATTCTGCCCCTAAGCCCCATATCCTTCTCCAACACCTTAATCTGCCGGGCAATCTCACGGGCCGTCATGTTCAGGCCCTTATTTTCATCACCAGTACAGCCATAGTATTCGTTGAACAAGAAGAGATCGCCTTTGACGACGCCGTATTCCTTACCATACAGCGTGATCGGATTGCCATTACTCTCAGCCCACCAGCCCACCGAGAACGGCTTCGATAGGCCGTGATCGTAGGCACGATTCATAAACCAGCCTGATTTCCTAAGTAGGATATATGGTATATCTGGGATAATGTGCTTATCTTCATCCCAAACGTCATCGAACATGCCACCAGAGGTAATGTCCCAGGAGCCATCAATCCATGCAGCAAGCTCGGCTGCGTTCCTAGCAGCCATCCGAATCTTACCGATATAGCCTGGATCAGCCAACAATAGAATCTTGTTCTCTGCAAGGCTACTTCGGATAGCGACTCGTGGCTGCTCTCGCTCGTCTTCGGGAATATCTGTTCGAGTATCTTTGATTATATTGCCGATCAACATGCCTTCGGCCATCGGTAGCTGGAAGCGTTTCTTGCACCAATTATGTCCGGGGCCGTATGGATTAGTTGTGGCTCGAATACGACAAAGCTTTGCCACCTGCGGGTGACTCGACCTACTCAATGAGAACATCGGTGTATAGCAGTCTGGATTAGGCCACGTCGTTAATTCTTCAAAGGCGATCCAAGGATAACTTGCACCGTGATACGACCAGTATTCTTGGGGCCGCAAGATGTGCCGAAATCTCAATGTCTCACCTGTCTGCCATGTCCATGTCTTCAACTGTTTGTTATACTCCGCGTTAGGCCATATCTTCTTAAACCACTTGAGACTTTTCCCTATGATGTCATCGAGTTCTGGGAAGGTTCTGCGGAACAAAATGCCTTTCCATTCTTCTCCGAACCCCTTCCCGATGAATTGAGCGAAGTCCATAAGCAACGCATCCGTTTTACCCCCGCCGCGATTTCCAGCCAACAGCGTCTCAAAAATCGGGCATCGCAGAAAAGACTCTTGAGAGCCCGACTGCGGAAACCAAACCGCAGGCACACCATCAATGTACGCGGTCAGAGCACCTGACTCATTTAGTTTCCATTCAACGTTTTCGGCCTTGCTCATTTAGTTTCCACAACGAAAAGATGGCGAAACTCTTCACAGGTGTTACCATCACTGGTGTTACAATTTTGCTGCGTGCAGAACCTGCTCTCAGGCTTCCGCCATCCGCAGCTTCGACAACGGAGATCGACGCCGGAGGCGAGAAACTTCTTCACACCTATAACGCAGGCCGCTGAACTTACGGAGTCGCCAAATTTCTCATTCACTGCTTCGGCCAAGGCTCCAGCCGCTACGACAGCGACATCCTTATCGAAGCCACACTCAATCATCATCTTTGACTGTGGACGTGACTGACTTCTTACATACACCGTCAAGCCCGCTTTTGTCAGTTCGCACTCCAACATATTTTTTCTCCCATTCGTCAGGGTCAAGGGAAGCTTGCACGACGAGAACGCCGGCGACGACATTCGCGTCAACAGATAGGTGCTCGCGGTACTTCGGGCTGTTGGCCTTTGCCAACGCGATCAGCAAGGAGTCGGAATAGTGACGTTCTGTTCCGCATACCGTGCCTTTGAAATAGATGTTCCTGGTGACACCATTGATTGCTCGATCATGGACGGCAGCGTCGATCAATTCGCAGTATCCCTGCATCGCAGCCATCTCAAGATTCTTTAATTCCTTCTCTTTGCTCATGTAGTAGATCATTCGGCCAGGATCGACACCCGCCATGATCGCAGAGTATCGCTTACGGCCGGATACTTCGAGGAAAGCGAAGTACAGCTCAAGCTGAGCCGGGGTAATGTCCGACAACGCCGGCAATCCCTTTTCGGTGTCAATATGTACTGGCAAATGACTCATATCAGCACATTATAGGACATATTGACACCGATGTCAAGGGAAAACCGCTATAATCCGCAAATTTCAACTTTTCCGTGCTTTGTCAGGGTCTTAATTCGTCCCTGGGCGTTCTTTTCGTAGCACCAAATAGTGCCTGCTACGATGTCGGCGGTATGAGCAGTCGGGAAATGGACACCGTCGCATAAAATCTTCAACTCCAGGTTCTCATGGATGCCAGGATCATAGCCTGGGTCGCTAATCTGCGTGGAAATCCGGGTGATGTTGCCCTGGTCGTCGCGTGGCGGTCCTTCGTGGTCGATGATGCCCTCATCTAGGGGCGACGTCACCTGCGGGCTCGGCTTCGCGGCGGTGACGCGAGTCTGCATCTCGTTCAGATATATCTGGGCCGTGTCTAGGTGATCGGCCTTCATACACAGATGAACAAATGTCCCCAGGTCTTTAATACTAAGGTCTTCCATCATTTGAATAGCTCCAATTGAATATATTTTGGGGGCTTCCCCATGACTGCTTCTCGATCCGTCACGAACTTGTGTATTGCCAGCAACTTCTCTTCCTCGACCCGGACTACGCCCAGGAGCGTCAGCTTGTGGTCGTCGGGGATCACAAGCTGGTTTGCGAAACGCATTTCGTTCGCCATGAAATCCTCATCACTCCAGCCGAGGTACTTCCACGGGTAGATGTCACGGTCAACCCGCATACCGGCAGGTTTGCAGTGCTTTTTGATGAAGTCAGGGGTTAGGAAATCGAATCGGTTCATCTACGCCTTCGGCTCATTGCCCAGATCGGCAATGACTCTTGCAATCAGCTCCGAGTGGTCGAGCTTGTCCATGAGAAGCACTTCGATGTACTGACTTGCTTCTTGCAGCTCGGCCGCAGTGATCTCGTGAAGCTCAACTTCCTCCACATCGACCTCGTTAGCCTTAACCCCGCTGATGTACCGCACTTCGACAATGAGCTTCTCGTCCTGTTGATACCACGAGATGCGGAGGCCGTTGACGGACATGAGCTTCACGACGACCTGTGCCCAGGTCTGATTCACGGCCTGGACCCGCTTGGTCAACTGGAGAATCACGTTCGGCCAATCCTTGCAGTGACGTTTGCGGAGCACATTCTGTAGGGCCAGCTCATCAATTGCTTCGGGCGGACGTGGTGATGCGTTTACTTTATCTTTCTCGTCGTTCATTATACCAAATCTCCTAATGCGTTTACTAAATTTGCCAGGACGTCACCGTGACACGCTTTTGGGTGACACCAGCATCCCAGCCTCTTGTCTTTCAGTTCGCCAAGAGCCATCACCAAATCCAACTGTGTTATTATCCAGCTCCTGTATTTGTCAATGACTTCGGCCCTGGTGCCGTCGCGGCCGATATAAAATGGGTTGGCCCATTTACTTCCAGCATGTTCCCGGCATGGTCTACCGACGTAGACATCGAATTCCTCGCGTTTACAGTGGACTACGGTTGTCACTGTGTCACTTTCTCCAGGAATTGCTTTTGCATCAGTGTCACTAGCTTGGAACAACATCGCTTGGCGATTCGTTGCTGCTGCTTTCGGCCATAGTTGGTATGCAGCTTCTGGGCTCGCTCTACTGTGCAGAGATAATCGGAGAGCCTCGCGTAGCCATAGCCTCTGGCGAGATCGGCCAGGAGCCTGACGTCATCAAATATAATGACTCCGTATTTCGGATTTAGCTCGGCAACCATTGCTTCGGCCGCTTCTCTGAGTTTGATGGGCACGCAGAACAGATACTTATTGGGGTGACATCTGGCATACTGTAGCCCGTGTTTATAATTGTGGTGCTTCAACTTCTTATATCGTTCGCCGTTGCAGAGATCGTTCTTGCGGAGCTTCACCTCGATCTCGATGATCTCGCTGCCGGTGTCAACGATCACGTCGGCTCCCATGAACTCATCGACGGCGATCCATTGTCGCTCGAACCGATAGTATTCCAGCAACGCCAGCTTTAGCTCGAATGATGTCACTCTGTCAATCATTTACTCTCCAAACTTATCCCTGTGCCTGTGCAGGAATTCTTCCATGCTCTCCGGGTGGAAATGAAATAGCTCAATAGCCACCTGTTTATGCAGATAGATCGCCAGAGCACAGACGTTCGAGTCTGGATGATGATAAGCGACGACGGCGGAAGAGTCTGCGAGGTGATGAGCATAGTGGACCGGGCAGTATTCCAACTCATCCATCGCGGCATCTATCAGCTCGCATGACATCTCAATGGTCTGCATGTAAGATTCTTTGCTTGGGTCCGCGTTCACTTGGCACTGACCCCGCAGCCATCGAACATATTTCTTGACGGCCTTGGATTGGTCTGGTGCTCGAAACCCAGACAGTAAGATCGACTGCATTTTGCAACCTACGTTGGACACCCACTCTTGTAATACGAACATTTCACTTTCCTTTCAGGACTCTGAGTCTTGCTTCAAGGCGTCTGACCTTGGCTTTCAGCTCTGCCAGCATGATTTCCCTTATCTTGGCACGAGCCTTGTCGCCCGTGATGCTTACTGTGAGGTCACGCAGGTGTGTCGGGTGATTGCCAACGCTGACATTGATCCACGCCCGCTGCGTTTCCTTGCACAGATATTCGTCTGTTTGGTATCTCTCCAGCTCTTCCCGCCAATTGAGCAACGCCTTCGAGACATCCATCAATTCTTTCAGATCATCTCTAGTCATTCAGATACCTCATTGTCGGGTCCACTGCTCGTTCGCTTAGGTACTGATGCAGGGCTCGGCTCGCGGCATAGTCGGCGAGGTGAGTTGTCCTGGTGATCTCGCAGTGCTCCAGCTCGTAAGCCTCTTCCGGCCTTAGCTTCCAGGTCCAGCGGCCCATGTGCAGCCTGACTGCTGTGATGATCGGATTGAGGAGGACCGCAAGTTTGCGGCCCCACTGCTGACTGTCGGGATACTCTACGATTTGGTCGGCACAATATCGGCCGTGACATCGGTTCGCCATTCGATGATCCCCGAATGTGTCGGTCTCGACTGCATTCTTGCCACGCTTCATCATGTCGTGCAGCAGCACGGCGGCGATGACCTGTGATCGTCTTAGATCGTCATGGATGTCCAGCATGTCCAGGAAGCCATCGGCGAAATTGACCGCGAGCTTGACGTGATGCACGAGCCCACCTGACGTCCGACAGATCGGCGGGTGATGTCCTCGGACACTCGCGGGAATCCTCCAGAAATAGCTCGGACACATCTGGCCGAAGACATCCAGGACAAACATCCTGATGCCGGCGTCCTGGATCAGCTCCAGCTCTTTCTCGAATACGTTTTGGACTGTTGGTGCTTCACTTATTTTCATAGTGTCGCTCATCGTTTTCCTCTCCTATTATCTATCTCCTGCATTATAGCAAGTCTCGATGATGGCGTCAAGCTTTTTTCCTACCAGCACCATATTTTGTAGCTCGGCGGTAGTTAAGCCTGGTTTCAGCTCACCTTGGGTCTCCGGCCTGGTGCCGAAGAATGCCTGGGAGAAGTCATCAAAGACTTCTGGGGTCACGAAGCCCAGCTCCAGTTTAAGGTCAACCCGACCGGGCCTGAGCAGGGCCGGATCAAGTTTCTCGATGTGGTTCGTCGTCATGATAACGATTCGGCCATGACTAATCACTATCCCATCCAGTGCGTTCAGTATGGCACTGATCCCGCAACCAAATGCCTCTGCGATGCTCTTGACACCGTTCTTCTTCTCTCGACTGAATGTCTCTTGATTGGAGTCTATGTCCTCGACCACGATGATTTCCTTATCGTCGCCCAGGTCTGACACCGTGTCGAGTTGGTGTGCGGGTATCACGGCGATCCCTGTATTCATTTGTGCCGCAATTGCCCGGATCAATGATGTCTTGCCGGTTCCAGGTGGGCCGTGAAGCAGTATGCCGAGCTGGTATGGGATTCCGTGCCGGATATACCAGGACTCGCTGCTCTGGAATTTCTTCAAGACGCCAAGCAATTCCTGCCTCTGGTGTCCCGGTATGAAGATTGAGTCAAGGCTCCGCTTCGGCTGCTTGATGGTGGACCAGAAATCCTTATTGAACTTCCTGATCGTTGTCATGGTCTCTGAATCGTCACTGCAATCCTTTATCTCGATTAGTAGCCGGTCAAACATGCGATGACTCCGACCCATC
>SDBV01002117.1_pt1 | contig 29793 bp, 22 predicted proteins | sample 2277081 | NCBI WGS metagenome assembly SDBV01 (sample SAMN10402039, study PRJNA504765) | marine sediment metagenome | isolation source: marine sediment core GS10_PC15, 223 cmbsf | place: Arctic Ocean: Southern Knipovich Ridge | collected 2010
CGCCTCCTCAAATTTTGCCGCCGGGAGGGTGGCCTTCCAAACCCTGCCCCTGGCTATTTCAGTCATTTCCAAGGGTGTACCGTTAAACAGGACCTCTCCCCTGTTGATCACCGCCATGGTATTGCATGAGCTGGAAATGTCCTCAATAATATGCGTGGAGAAAATCACCACACGATTGCGGCTCAGCTCCACCAGCATGTTCCTGAAGCGTATCCGTTCCCGGGGATCAAGTCCGGCTGTAGGTTCATCCACCACCAGGATACGGGGAAGATGCAGCAGTACCTGTGCGATCCCGATCCGTTGTTTCATTCCTCCCGAATAGGAACCTATCTTTTTGTTGCGATGTTCCCACATGTGGACCGATTCCAGCACCTCCACGATCCTCTTTTTGCGCTTTTCAGGATCTGTGATTCCTTTTAACATAGCCAGATAGTCAAGGTAAGCATAAGAGGACATATTTTCATACATACCAAATTCCTGGGGAAGGTATCCAATGAGGCCCTGTAATTCTTCCCTTTTTTCCTGGGTATCGATTCCATTGATCCATATCTTGCCATAACTCTGCTCCAGAATACCACAAATAATACGGATCATGGTGGATTTACCAGCCCCATTGGGACCCAGCAAACCGAACATACCCGTTCCAATCCGGAGGGATACGCCCTTAAGCGCTTTGAACTGTTCCTGTCGCTGCCCTATTCCAGGCAGCACTGTTACAAACCAGACAAACCAGCGGTAGAGAGGGCGTATTTCTTTGATATCAAACGGGTCCCTTTTTATCAGAATGGAAACGCGGCCTATGGCTATAACCAGGAACCACATTCCACCGGCAAGCAGCGTCATCGCCAGGTTTTCCCACCTTGACTGAAAGAAGAATAAAACAAGCAATGGACCTGAATAACGGAGGATTTCCAGCAGAATGATCAATACCCTTCTGCTTCGAACCCTCATAAAATCGCTGACAATTTGAATCACATAATAGTATACTGCGACTGATGATACCAGTTGCCAGAATCCGCCTACCAGGTAGAACCATGAAAAATAGACCAGGAAACCCAGCAGCGGTAATTGCCAGATCAGTGCTTCCAACCTTGGTTTTATTGCTTTCTCCAGGGTTTGAGCAATTTTTATCATGCGATTTCCAGCCTTGAAATCCCTGATGGTTTTACTCTCTCTGCCATATATTTTAACCAGGTTGGAAATCTCTATCTGAATGGAATCATCTTCAGGAATTATGCTCTCTTTGGCCTTGCGCAGACTACTTGAGACAAACCAGTAAGTGACCGGAACTCCCACCAGCACCAACAATCCGCCTGCCATCTGCCAGACAAACGATTGAATGAAGAGGATTACCAGGATCATTCCTGCCAGTTCCAACAGAAGCAAAGCTATTTTCACAATAAGGTTAAGACTCCTGATCCAGGCCAGGGCTTGTTCAATGCCATTGTAGAGCATGGGAATATAGACCAGGGTAAGCAGGGTACTCAGGCTCAATCCACCAATAACCGTGATGGCAAATGGTGGACCGATGGCTTTGACATATTCGGCATTTCCAAGGGCCAGAGGAAGCATGGCGGCACATGTGGTAACAGCAGTTATAATTATTGGGCGCACCCTTGAAAGGCCTCCCATTAAGATGGCTCTTGATCTTCGATACCCTTTCTGACGCAACACATTGATAAAATCGATGAGGATGATCCCATTGTTCACCACAACGCCCAGCAGGATGAGAAATCCCATGATGGTATTGGCATTGAAAAGGGATTCACCGGTGATGGTGAGCAGAAAGAAGGACCCGATGGCTGCCAGGGGGATGGAAAAGAGCAAAACAAAAGGTGTAACAAAAGATTCAAATATAGCCGCCAGGATCATATATACCAGGATCAGTGCAATAAGAAACATGTATTTGAATTCATCCAGACCCGAATCTTCCTGGACCAGCTCCACAGCTACACCAGAGGGAATATTGGCATTTGCAATCACATCTTCGATCTCACTCCGTGCAAATTCCAGGAGAACACTTGAGTCGTACACATCCTCATTGTACTGGTAGCGTAACTCAACCTGTTTTTCCTGATTGATCCTGGAAATATCGCGCAATCCACTGGCGTAAAACAGGTCTGCCATACTTTGAAGTTCGAAAAGGTTCTCATCTTCATCATCAGGGATATACAGAGATTCCAGATCCTCCATTGATTTTTCCTCAGCATCTTCTCCTTCCAATGCATCGTTGTATTTGATTATAATCTCATACTCTTCATTGTCCTTCCGGAAGTTGACCCCTGTGGCAATCTCGTTCTGAAAAGTATTCAGCTCGCCCATTACCTGGCTCCGGGTAACTCCGTACTGACTCATTAACAGCGTATTGAAATCAATGTGAACCTCCGGTTGGTTCTCCCTGACCGAGAGCCTGACCGAGCTGATATTGTCAAGTTCATCCAGGTAAGATTGTAGATCTTCAGCCACCTCCACCAACAACCGAAAGTCCTGTCCTTTCATAACGATATACTCCTCATCCTCACCGATTCCCAGTAACTGCTGGAAACCTGCAGCACCTGCCTGGCTGCCACCTCCCCTGCCATTTCCACGGTTACCACTCATCCCGGTGGAGGCAGTGAGACTAATATCGGAGGCAGGCATATCTTTTACCATTTCATAGGCTTCCGACTGGATCTCAGCAAAAGAGCGGTTGTTGATCTTCCGGTAATCTTCCTGTAACAATATGGTTACTGTAGCCTCTTCTTCTTCGATCCTGGAGATCACCTCCTTTTTTTCCCCAATGCCTGATAGTGCTTCTTCCATTCCTGCCACCAGCTGATCTGTCGTTTCCAGGGTAGTCCCGGTCGGCATGGTTACATACAGGATCACCTGATCGGTTTCCAATTCCGAAAGCTGGTTTACAGAAACCGATAAGGTCGCGATGATGGTGACAAAAAAGAGGATAAGGACCCCGATGATGGTGGGTGCAGGATTTCTCAACGCTGTTTTCAACAGGGACAAATAAAACCTGATAAGCCGGTTATTGAGAGATACTTCCTGGTAGACTTCCTTTTTAGTCCTGTCACCCCGGGAGAGAATTGCATGTACTGCCATGGGGATCAGGAGCAGCGATACAAAAAGCGATACGACCAGTGTTGAGATGATGGAAACCCCAATATGCCTTCCCAGAAGCTGGATCAAGAAATTGGAAGAGAAAATAAATGGAATGAATACCGCCACGGTCGTACCCGTTGCAGCTACAATGGAACGCCATACCTCACCGGTACCCTGAATGACAGCTTCAGCAGGTTTGTACCCAAGGGTTCTGAGACGGTAAATGTTTTCAAGGACCACCACCGATGTATCCAATAACATACCCACCGCAAGTGCAATTCCAATGAGAGTCAGGCTATTGATGGAGATATCATAAGCAAAGAAGAAATTAAATGCAGTAAAAATGGAAATAGGCATGGCCAGCGCCACAATGAGGACCAGTTTCACGTTGCGCAGGAACACCCAGAGTACGAAAATGGCCAGCAGTGCACCGGTAAGTGCCAGACGAATGATCTGGTTGATGTTATCTTCCATAATCTCTGCCGAGTTCTCCTGGATCATAACCTCAATATCAAAGGGTTTCCCCTCCCGGTTCAGCTGCTCCAGCTGTTCCTGTACTTTATGTGAAAGCTCGATGATATTGGCCTGAGCATCATTGACCAGTTGCAGGGAAACTGCATCCTTTCCGTCAACCCGGCTGATGGTCTCTTCCTCCTTTTCCCCATAGTAGATTTCTGCAATGTCCTTGAGTTTAACCGGATCTCTTCCCCTACCCACCACCAGGTCCTCGATTTGGGAGATGTCCTCATATTCTGCATTGAGGTAAATAAAGTACCGCCTGCCCTCTTCCTCGACCACTCCTCCGTATTGACGAAGGTTCATGTTGGATGAGAGAATGGTTCTAACCCTGGTGGGTGCAATGTTGTAGGCATCGCAGGCTGCCCTGTCAAGGATAATATCCACAGACTTCTGACGGCCTCCGAACACATTAACAGTGGCCACCCCTTCGATATTTTCCAATTCAGGTGCAATGTGCTGATCCACATAGTTTCGCACCCGGTCGATCCCTCCAGACCCCCGTGCTTGAAGACTCATCAGGGTGTTGTTTGCTGACTCCAGGTCAATTTTAACCACCTGAAGTGAAAAATCATCGGGAAGAGATCCCCTGAGAGCTGTGATCTGCTCGTCCAGTTTCAAATAGGCATATTTCAGATCGGTCCTCTCCTCGTAAGAGATCAGGACCGAACCCTGCCGTCTGCCAGCCGTGGATTCGATTTTTTCAATGTTCTCCAGACCAGCCACCAGGCTCTCAACCGGTATAATCGCCTCCTGTTCCATATATTCAGGGGTAACCTCGATACGGGAGCTGACCTGTATATAGAGCATGGGTAGCTCAGCATTCGGAAATATCTCCATTTTTAACTGTTTCCAGGAGATATACCCCAGCATGGTTGCTGCGATGAACAGCATCGAGATGAAGACCTTCCGTTGTATGAGGAAATGTTTATTCACCCTGTCAACTATTTATTTTTTCTGCTTTCTTTCCCATTTGTCCGAAGAGCATATATATACATGGAATGACTATAAGGGTCAGCATGGTTGAAGTGATAAGACCCCCGATTACCGCCCATGCCATGGGTGAACGAAGTGAAGCACTTTCGCCAAATCCGAGTGTCAGTGGAAGGAGAGCCAGGATGGTGGTCAATGTGGTCATAATGATGGGCCTGATCCTGCGCTGACCGGCAGCCACGATGGCCTCCTTCAATTTCATGCCTTCTTTCCTGAACTGGTTGATTGCATCCACCAGGATAATTGAGTCGTTTACCGCAATACCCACCAGCAGGATAATTCCAATGATGGCCATGATATTTAATGATTTGCCCTGGAAGTAGAAGACCGCAACGGCACCAACCACTGCCAGCGGCACAGGCAAGAGGATGGTGAAGGGATGTACAAGACTTTCAAACTGGGAGGCCATCACCATGTAAACCAGGATAAGTGACAGCAACAATGCGAATCCCAGACTACCCATGGATTCCTTACGCATGGCCTCCTCACCGGTGATTTTATAACTGTATTCCGGCGGGAATTCCACATCCTTCAGCCGGTCATCAATTTCAACAGCAATTCGATCCAGTGAATGTTCCTGGTCAAGATCTGCCATAATTTTCACAATGCGGTTCTGGTTGTTATGCAGGATCTCCCTGGGGGAACTGCCAATGGAGATCTCAGCCACTTCCCTGAGCAGGATCTTTGTATTGTTCACTTCCACAGTAAGCATTTCCAGCTCTTTCAGTGTGATATCCTCCAGTTTTACAGTAATATCGGTCAGGTCACCCTTCACGGTCATCTGTCCGGCATCTGCACCCTGCAGCTTTTCACTCACACGGTTGATCAATGTGTTTACATCCACATTCATCAGTCCGGCCCGGTACCTGTCAATGGCAATCTCAACTTCAGGTGCTCCACCTTCCACAGACGAGCTTATGTTCCTGATTCCATCAATCAGTTCGAGTTTTTCCATTATTTGAACGCTGATTGTTTCCAATTCATCCATCTCATCACCAATCAACTCTATCACCAGGGGCGGTTCGTTGGTTCCCAGGATCGTTTGAAGTGCACTCTCTTCCTGGCGGAACAGGGCCGTGAAACTGGGATTATCCTTAAAATGACTGGTCATAGCAGAAATGATGGAACTTGCCGGGATCCGGCTTTTGGGACTGAGTTTTACCTTGATGGTGGCCATATTTTGATCATCAAACAGGTTTTCACCACCTGCCGACAATCCCGAGGTGGGACCTATTTCGCTGTAGATAAGTTCCAGTCCGTCTCCGGAGATCTCACGAAGGATACTTTCTATGCTGACTACTGCACCGGCTGTCCGCTCAAGCTGTGTCCCTTCAGGCATCCGGAGGTCCACATAGAATTCACTCACATCTGCTTTTGGCATAAATTCGCTGCCGATCTGTTTGAGCATAAACCATCCGGCAACCATCACCAGTCCGGCACCAAGCAGCACCCATGTCTTATACCTCAGCAACTCTTCAAGGAAACGGCCATATCCTGTCAATTGGATGGATTGTTTTACCTTGCCGGAAAAGGGTGACTTCTTCCGGTATATCCTGGAATAGAGCATGGGAATGATCAGGATGGCCACCACCAACGAACATAGCAATGAAAAAGCCACAGTGATGGCCTGTTCCTTAAACAATTCTCCTGTTGCCCCGCGCAGGTAAACGATGGGTATAAAAACCACGATGGTGGTCAGGGTAGATGCCACAATGGCCCCTCCCACCTGTGATGTTCCCGTAATGGCAGCTTCTTTTACAGATGAGCCCTGTTCGTGGTTGCGGAAAATATTTTCCAGTACCACGATTGCATTGTCCACCAGCATCCCTGCTCCCAAAGCAAGTCCCCCCAGGGTCATAATGTTCAATGTAAGGCCGGTAAAATACATGAGTACAAAGGTGGCAATGATTGAGATGGGGATAGCCACACTGACAATGGCAGTGGGTCCAATCCGTCTGAGAAACAGGAAGAGAACAAATACTGCCAGGATAATTCCTCCAATCAGGCTTTTACTCACTTCACCAATGGCAGAAGAGATATAATACCCCTGATCCTCAACGATGGTAAAGGTAAAACCGGGGAGCGCCCTGGTCATGTCATCCAGGGCCACACGCAACTCTTCAACAGCCTTGACAGTATTGTAACGCATCTCCTTATAGATACTCAGGCCCACACACGGCTCTCCATTTAACATCACTGAGTTCTGTTGCTCTTTAGGGCTGAATGTGATGGTTGCCACATCACGTAACAAGACCGGGACCCTTTCACCCTCAGCCTCTTCTGTGGACTGACCCATCTTAACAATGATTTGTTCCAGGTCCTGGATCTGTTCAAGCTCACTGAGGCCCCGTACGATGTAACGCTTTCCCATTTCTACAATGGAACCTCCTGATACACTCTGATTGTAACTGTTAATCCTGCTGGTAATCGTGGAGATGTCCAGGTTAAAGGCGTTGAGAAGGGTTTCATTGGTTTCCACCAGTACTTCAATCTCTTCTGCACCATCCACTTCCACATCAGCGATCCCTTCCAACCTTATCAATTCATTTTTTACATAGTTCTCAGCTGTTTTCCGAAGTTCATTGAGGTCAACGGTTTCGGTATGTTGAAAAGCCACCAGCATGACCGGGGTTGAATTGGGATCGTATTGCGTAATATTGATCTCCTCCAATTCATCATCCTGGTTAAAGGAGGATAGTGCTTTGGAAAGGTCCAGGAAGGCCTCATTCATATCCTTTTCCCAGGTATACTCCACTTCAATCAGTGCTACACCCACACGGGATGTGGAAGAAACATTTATTACCCCGCTCTGCCGGATGGCCAATGCTTCAACCGGGTCCACGAATTTCTCCTCCATCTCTTCAGGAGGCCGCTCGCCTGCCGCAAGCTCGATGTATAACCGGGGGCTGTGCAGGTTGGGGAAAAGATCGATACCCAGCTTATCGAATGATATATATCCCAGCAGCAGTGTGGCAATGATAATCATGCTCACCGACACAGGGTAGTTGACTGAAAATCTGGTTATGGATTTTAACATGCTGATTTACTTATTGAACTACCTGAGGATCCTGACCCTGGATTGATTTCGGAGGGTCTCAAATCCCGAGATTACAATACTTTCTCCCTGCAGGAGTCCCATCTTTACCTCAATGCTGTTTTCATTCTGAAGTCCCGTTGTGATGATCCGCTCACTGGCCACACCTTTGTCAACCACATAAACTATCTGGTTCCTGTTTCGGCTTACGATGATGTCCCTTGGAATGACAAGGACATTATCTGCACTATTCACCACCAGATCGGCTTTTACAAACATGCCTGGAAGCAGAATGCGATTATTGTTGTCTACTTCCACAAAACATTTGAAGGTTCGTGTTTCCGGATCTATGGATGGAGAGATCTGAGTAATGATACCTGTCAGGGTGTCGGCTGTACTGGTATAACTGGTTACGTAAACCCTGAATCCACGTTCAATGCTTCTGAAATATTTTTCCGGAAGATTGGCTTCCATATATAGTTTCGCGTAATCCATCACCTGGACCATCAAAGTGTTGCTGGCCACCCTGGTTCCGGTGGTGAAATAAGGAAGATCAGCAATCACCCCAGAAAAGGGCGTATTCAATGACATCTTTGACAGGTTGATCTGACTGCTCTCTATATCATACTCGATATTCATAAGGGTAATCTCAGCATTTTTTAATTCCCGCAAAGTGGCTCCGCCTTTCTCATAGAGTGACTGCTGCTTTTCATACTCCAGCTTAGAGATTTCAAGGTCCACCTCCTTTGACTTGATGCGCAAATCGTTATAATACTCCTCATCCTCGAGCTTGATGATCGAAGCACCGGCTTTCACCTGGTCTCCAAGGGCATAGGGTTTTCCGGTGTAAGGGTTGATCTGCAACGTGTAGAGACCGGTTATTTCTGAGCTGAGGCTCACCTCCTTCAGGGGATAGACCGATCCGGTTGTACTTATAAATTCTTCAATGCTGGAGGTGTTCACCTCGATCACTCCAACCGGAACTTCAATGGTGGTGTTTACCTCCATATCGGGCTGTTTGCAGGAGGCAAGTATAATGGAGAGTGCCACTCCGGTTATTAATATGGTATGAATACGTTTCATGGTGTATTGGTTATCTGTTTTGTTCGGATGCTTCAATCGTTAACTCCTCGGGGATAATAGGTGACTGAGTCTCAAAGTCATACAGGGTCTGTATTTTTAAATTGAGAAGCTCAATTTTATAATCAATGATGGCATTGGTTAATGCCATTTTGGTATCCGCCAGCTGACTCTGGTAAATTCCCAGGTCAAGGCTGGTCAGATCGCCATTCCTGTATCTTTCAAGATTTATATCGTAAGTCAGCTGGGCGTTTTCAACGGTTTTTCGCTGTATTTCGATCTGGTTTTCCAGATTTTTCAAACTTCGCACTATGGCACGAATGTTCACTTCTATATCGATTTTTTCAACCTTATAATCCAGTTGTGAGCTCTGGAGGCTGGCTTCGGCGGCTTTGATTTCTGATTTACGCTCTCCCCAGTCAAATAAGGGTATGCTCAGGGTTAATCCAACAGCCGGAGTATTGGTGGGTGTTTCAAAGAGATTCCTGAAGAGCTCATCGTTGCCCTGTACACCAAAGGAGGCGGTAATGGATCCGGCAAATTCATTGGTTGCCTTTGCCTGTACCAGGTTGAAATTTGAATTTTGAATGTCAATCTCACGCTCCCTGAGTTCCATCCGGTTCTTAAGCGCATGGGTGATGGCCATCTCCTGATTCACTGCTACTGTATCAGGCTGGATCTCAGCTGCGATCATCAGGGTTGTTTCAAGGGGTAAACCGACAAGCACCTTAAACTGGTCCATGCTGTTTTGAAGGGAAAGCTCAGAATTGAAGACATCTGAACTACTGGTGGCCAGGTTGACTTCGGCCTGGTAAAGTTCTTCCAGTGCCAGTAAACCCCCTTCCACCTTGTTGCTGATAATTTCAATACTCTCCTGGTTGTTCTTCAGGCTCTCTTCAGCAATAACCAGCTGCATCTGGTTGGAATAGACCGTGTAAAACCCTCTTGCCACCTCCCGCTCCAGTGAGAGTCTCATCAACAGGTACCTGAGCAACGACGCCTCATAATCCAGTTGCACCTTCTCCAATTCCATCCTTGTCCGGTTGTAAGTAAATATGGGCTGGGTAAATTGCAGGTAAAGACGGTTGTTGAAGGTTTTGTTGACCGGATCGAAGGCCAGTGCCGATTCTGTAAAACTGTAGTCATAGGAAAACCGGTTCACCAGGGTGAGTTCACCATCGGTGGGCAGGATCCGCTGGTTAATGGAAAATGTCCCACCCGAGGAGGCCGATTCATTCAGGTACCATTCACTGGTCTGCTGGTCAAACCGGTTGGTTTTTTCGTATTGAAATGGATTCAGGGTGATGGAAAACTGTGATTTCAGCCTTGCCCTCTGGGCATTCAGCCTCTCCTGGCTATGCACCAGGGCCAGTTCGGTCTGCTGCATCTCCGGGCTGTTCTCCATGGCAATTTCCATGGAGCGGTCCATGGTGAGCAGTTCTTGTGCAAAGAGTCCCATCGACAAAACCGCCAGGAGCAGGGTGAGCATACCCTTAACTGTTGTTTTTTTTGTTCTGTATTTTTTCATGGCATCCAAGTTTTCCTTTCAGATTATATCTATCCAACCACTATCCGGGCCTGCGCACCCATTTCACTGCATCGGCGATCACCCGTTTGCCTCCTGTAAAATTGGATAATTCGATGACGGCTGTATCTGCCGGAAAATGGAACGACCCCAGGCGGTTCCAACCATCTTCCGGATTGTCCAGCATGTACACCACCTTTTCTGTACCCTCATTGGATGATATGGTATAGTGGTAGTCGGTTCCTTTATCAGCGAATTCCGGACCCATCCTTCTGTTTCCCATTCCTTGTCCTGAACCGCCGCTCCCTCCACCGCTACTTTGCCGTCTTCCCGATGGCCTCTGGTACATGGCTGAAACTGGTATGTAAACATACACATCGTAAAAACCAGTTTCGGGCAACAGGGTTGTCCAGGTTGCAGTATTGGCCCCATCTCCGCTGCGGGTAACAAGCGCCGATCGCACCGTTTCACCATAGTAGGCAGAATGTGCCACAGGGGTCCATTTTGCAGGTGTCCAGTATTGATTTAGGCTTCCATAGGAAATTTCCTCCTCCTGTGTTTTCCGGGAATCGATGTACTGCTTCAACTTACTTTCCCTGGAGACCGACACAGATGAAAATCCTTCATCTTCATTGTCTACTACATATTCGTCCTCGAAAGTGAAACTGACGGGATGATCGCTGAGGCGTTCGTATTCTTCCAGGCTGGCTTTATCCACGGTGGTAGCTGATCTCAGGAAGTTGTTGTAGCTGGAAGGGATGTTTCCGGATATGAGGGTATTTATAGTCATCATCATGGGCCTGTCATAGAGAACCACCTGGACCTGCTTGGTGGTTCCTGCATCCACCTCGTACAAGCGCTGTTCGGTGCTCATGCCACTACCACTGCCAAATCCACCCTGTCCCATGATTCGGAATGTGGCATCTACCATGCCCTTTGCGTTACCAGCATTGGTGATCCTGAAGCGAACGATGTAAACATCCCCTATCTCATCCCTGGTTTGAATGTATTCAGGAACAGAGATCAGGAAAGTGGCCATCTCTCCTCCCGAATTAATGATATCCAGGTAGGGCTCAATATCCACATCGAACTCATCCCGAAAATCGGATGCAAACTGATTGAACGATATTTCGGTGAAGGCATGATCCTCCAGGTAATAGTATAAGAAATAATCGAAGGCTCCCATACCCACCCGGTTCTTCAATGCCGAAATGATAAAGCTACCTGTCTGGTTTATAACAGAGGAGGTAAGTTCTGTATTCCACCGGGCAAAGATCTCTATCATGCTATGCTCCTTCAGTGCCAGGTTGGCCCTTTCATTGTTGGTGATCCCACCTGTAAAGCCCTGTCTGGGGGAGACTTCAAATCCATCTTTCAGGTAAAGTTCCATCATTGAATTAAAGACCGGGTACTGCTTTGAACTGATGCCAGTCACATAGCTGTAATAGAGTGGGAAAACACAATAGGGATTCTTTGTATAGTTGGAACCTCCCTGGAAAGTAATCAGCTCCTCACCACGATCTCCGCCACTCCCGAATCCCCTGGATCTGGTTGTTGTACCCGATCGGAAGAAGGTATTCTTCAGAAAACGTTTGAACTGGTCAGTCTCAATCTCCCGGGGAGTCCGCTGATTTTCACGGTTCCGGTCGCGACGCTCCTCAGCCCTTTTAAAGCGTGCAAAATCCAAAGTATTTATCCCAGCTCCTTTTTCAGGCAGCAGGATCATTTCGGGAAGTATATTATCCACAGTTTGAATATACGGGCGCTCATAGGCATGGTACTGGATGGGAACTTCCACCAGGTTGATCCGTTTAAAGGGATAATAGAGGTCCAGCTCATCCATCTCGTAGTCATCCTTGGCCTCCTTGATCAATACTCCCAGCGTGTCGGTAATATTTGTGAAATATTTTGAAAAGAAATCGTGCCCGGGTTTTAAGTAGAGGTTGTATTGTACCCCCCCAATTTCCATGCTTTGCATCTCCAGTGGTCCGATCACCAATGGGAGGGAATTCAGATCATTTTCAGGGATAAATTGTACCTGTTCCCCGATTTGAGTCATTTTTCCCGGCGCAACGGCAGTTAAACCTTCACCTGGATTGACGGTCAGGCTAAACCGGACAAAATCCAGCTCCTGCAGCTGGAATGTTTTCAGATTGAAGCCCACCCCAGCCATGGGATACCAGAGCAATTCCGGTGTAAGAAGTATGTAGTTCTCGTGGATGATCCCTGGCTTCTTATCCAGGGGAGCTACCTGGATGCGCTTTAATGCATCTATCTGTTCCCTGGGAATATCCAGGTAGGCCACCGCTTCATTGGCTTTTCCCCGGTAATAGAAAGAAAACCGTCTCCCTCTTTCAGGAGCTAATTTCCTGGCGGGAACGATCCTGATAATTTGTTTTGACCTGATATAATCAACCTGACCGTCCCTGTCGGTAATGCTGTCAATGACAAATCCCGGGTTTAAGGAGAATATAAGGGTGTCCAGAGGATGTGGGTGCGGGTTCCTTACGCGGACCTCAGAAATAACCTTCAGTTTGCTACCCTTTTGTATGACATGCAGATCATTGGAAACCACATCCACTACATCGTTCAGGGCATACAGATTATTCAGTTCCAGATATTGCTCCCGTTGGGTGGCCCTTTCATTGAAGATAGAGAAATATTGATATCCCATTGCGACTCCTCCCGCCACAAACACAACAAAGGCCACCAGGTTGAGGTTATTCCATCGTCCGGTCTGTGGCAACCTGCTGAGGAACCGTATGGTGCCAAATATGAGACCTATTCCAAGGGACAGGTAAGCAAGCCTGTGCAATATAATCCTGTCAATGTCCGCAAACTGGATGAAATCTGAATAAACCATGGGCAGGTTAAAGGCCATGTAATCGAACATTCCATACAACTTGTCCTGGAAATATGCGAGGGTAAGCCCGATATAGCCCAGCAGAACCAGGAAGGTGAGGGCCTGGCTGCGAAACAGGATCATCATGAAAAATGAAAGCCCGAGAATAAATACCAGTGTGGGTACAGTAATCAGCAAGGGGTAGTATAGATAAGCCCCCCATACAATGGGAACATCCTGTCTTACCAGATTAAAGACAAGGGATATGGTTAGAGCAAGCACCACCAGTCCCACAAAAAGGACCAATATTCCCAGGGTTTTCCCCACCACATATTCCCCATTTGTAATCGGACGTGCGTAAATCACGTCTGTGGTGTCCAGCTGTTTATCCCTTTTCAGAAAATCGGAAGCAAGGAAAACAGCGATCACCGCCTGGGCTACATTGATAAAGAGGACATTGATGTAGGGCAGATTTGCTGCAATGGCCCTGGTGGTCCACCTGGCACCACCATGGTCTCCGAAAAAACCAGTATTGATCCCAAAAAGGAATAAGAGGGACAGAATGGAAAAGATCTTGAAAAACCAGCTCCTGAAAAGCGTTTTGCTTTCATAAACGGCTATGTTCCATATGTTTTTCAGGTCCATTATAAATTCCAGTGACTAAGTTTATTGTCCATGTAATGAACATAGGCATGTTCCAGGTTGGGATCGACTCGGTATGCGTTCATGTTCGAAGGCTTCTCTCCCACAAACTGGATCTCCCACCCTGTCCCCGATGGTATGGTGGAAATAATGGGGAATTCTTCCTTCATATGTTCATATTCTTCCTGGTTTACTTCCGCTCTCCAGACAAATCCTTTTGCCTGGTCCACCAACTGATCAGGTGTTCCTTCATACACCAGGGCACCTTCATTGAGCAATGCCATCTGATTACAGGTACTTGAAATGTCTCCCACAATGTGGGTGGAAAGAATGATAATAGTATCGGTCCGGCCCAGGTCAGATAGCAGGTTCCTGAACCTGATGCGTTCCTCGGGATCCAGGCCGGTTGTCGGTTCGTCCACTACAATGATGGATGGGTGGGCGATCAATGCCTGGGCGATGCCAAGTCTTCGCTTCATACCTCCCGATAATTTGTTGGCCATGCGATTCCTGAACTCATACAGGCCTACACTCTCAAGCATCTCATCCACCCTTACCCTCCGCTCCTTTCTGGAGTTCATACCAGCCAGTCTTGCTGCATAGTCGAGAAATTCCCAGGACCGAAGTTTGGCGAAAAAGCGAAAATCCTGGGGAAGATAACCCACCATCTCTCTGATCTCCCTCCTGTACTTATTGATATCCTTTCCATTGATCAATACTTCTCCCGAAGTAGGTTTCATCAGTGTGACCAGTATACGCATGAGGGTTGATTTTCCTGCACCATTGGGTCCCAGGAGACCGAACATACCTTCATTTATGGTGAGATCGATCCCGTCAAGTGCTTTATAACCCCCGGGATAGGTCTTGTTAAGATTTTTAATTTGAATCTCCAATGGCTGAATAAAAAAGTCGGGTTGCGCTTTGTTGGGTTTTGACTGATCGAATCCCTTAAGGTTTAAAATCTATTGATGATTCCTTCATACATTTATAAATTTAAACCTTTTATGGCAACCGCAGTCAAAGCTATTGTAATAACAAAAAATCAGATTTGAAATGAAAACTCTTGTGAACCTAAAATTAACTGCACTGGCTTCTCTCATGGTCTTATTTACCATTCAATTGTCAGGACAGGGTGGACAGGGCCAGGGACCAGGGGGCGGACGAGGCTTCCAGATGACTGAAGAGGACATCATAGAGAGGGTTGATAATCTTTCTGAAACCCTCGATTTTTCAAAAGACCAACATAAGAAAATCCTTAAATATGAGCTGTTATTCTATAACAAAATGCAGGTGGAACGCCAAAAATTCACCGGCGACAGGGAATCCATGCGGGCCAGCATGATGAAAGCACGAGACGAGCGTGATAAGAAATATGAAGAGGTGCTCACCAATGATCAGATGGCAAAGTTTAAGGAGATACAGGAGCAGCGAAGGAGTGAGATGCGTAGCCGGTACCAGGAGAGCAATCCCGGAGGCGAAGGTGAAAAACCTGCCAGGGGAAGGGGCCGGAATTAGTGGTTCAGAAACATTGGACAAGGGCTGATCTCCACCATGAATAATATTTCCCCTCCAACTCTTCATCAGACGGGAACGGATAATATTTGTAACTATCCTGATCCCCAATAAAGAAACCATCTTTTATGGTTCGGTAGGACAATTCGCCTTTGAACTGGCGAATGACTGTTTTTGTGAGCCGTTGACTGGAAGACATCAACGTTGAGAGACAGTCTCTCAGGTGATCCGGGTTGGGGTAAGGCAGGTCATCGATGGGCGAGTCGGGATGTTGTGAAAGTCTGTTAAGTTTCAACTCAACAAAGAAAATCCTGGGAGCAGAAACCGGCTTGCTGGTGTCGGTCAGGAAATTAATAAATTCGAACGGCAATAACTTGCTGGCTACCCTGGTGGCAATGGGATTGAACTGCTGGTAAAGGTGGACCGCATCCTGTTCAAGTGGTTTAAAAGTACGGGAAATCAGTTCCAGGACCTTCCCGTCATCCGTGACAAGATACAGGCTCTTCAACGCCTCCAGCGGCGTATGCTCAAACACCCTGTATATTGATAGATAGAGTGATCGTTTCGGTTCCCCGTTCTCGTAAGGAACCAACCTCTTTTCCAAATACCCTGTAGGCAGATCTTTCATCTTCTCTGGATCCAATTCGAAGAATAAGGCCTGACCACGGGTTCTTTTTTTTGTGCCTACAGCAAGATAATTTCCGAATTCAACCGGAGGAAGATGAGAAGCTACAAGCGATTCGGGTGTGGCGGAAAGATAAATAAACTGTTTCATAACGGCTGGAATTAGGGTTGTTCCTAAAATTACGCTATAACGGACCAAAAGTCAAGCTCAGAGATATGTTACACATCCATTAACTTCCAGACTCTTTCTCAAGGATTTCATCAATGGGAATGATCAACAACAAGGTAATCGTGTGTTTCATGATCCGAAATCTGGCGTTACGAACAAAACAACAGTAAAAAGGTTATTGTAGCAATAGAATATATTTACGTTTTACTAAAACCAAATCAAATGTCAGTCAGATCAGCTCATGCAAAATGGAATGGTACACTCAAAGACGGAAGTGGTACCATGAACTTCAGTAATTACAGTGGCCCTTATACCTTTGCTTCCCGTTTCGAGGAAGGAGATGGCACCAATCCCGAAGAATTGGTGGGTGCAGCACATGCAGGTTGTTACTCCATGTTCCTGTCAGCCCTGCTCGGTGGGGAAAACTTAGTTCCTGAAAGTGTGGAAACAACTGCAAAGGTACACCTGGGAAAGGATGAAATCGGACCGTTAGTGACTACCATCGAATTGAACTGCAAGGTTAAATGCGACGGGTTGTCGCAGGAGAAGTTCGATGAGCTTGCCGCTTCGGCCAAGGCGAAATGTCCCATATCCCGGTTGGTTGCGGCGGCTGACATTAAGCTTACTGCTTCACTGTTGTAATCAGGATCTCAGCATTATTCTTCGTAAAGAACCGCATGCATTTCATGTAGTTTTTCTACGGGCATTTTTATCACCGCTGGTTGAGTTGTTGTTTGCCCCGCGGTTGTTCTCCCACACTTGAAGGATCGTCCACTGCAACAACCAGCTCCTGGGCCCCCATCTGATTCAGGTACGGGGTGATATCAAAGGAAAAGCGGTCATAGGCCCCTTTGTGAGAGCCCACCAGGGCCCCATTCACCCAGACAGCGGCAGACCAGTCTACGGCCTCAAAATTGAGCATGATCTGCTTGGCACTCCACCCGTCAGGTAATACAAATTTCCGCCTGTACCACAATCTCTCATCAGGCTTAAACTCTTTCCCCACACCGGAAAGCGACGATTCAACACAGAATGGGACGAGGATCTCTCCCTGGTATTTTCCTGGAATTGGCAGATGCCTGGGGAGTATGGAATATTCCCACATTCCATTCAGGTTCTGCCAGTTATTCCGTTGCAGTTGCGGACGGGGGTACTCCTGCCACACATTTTCACTATCCAGGGTCTCTCCCCATTGTGTCATGATCTTATCCCCGGCAGGTTTCCATTCCTGTGTTCTGGCAATCGGCACATACAGCGCAAACATCATTGCTATAAACTGAATTTTCATGGTGGTGTTTTTTAGTGTCTTACTTCAAAATGCTCTTCATGTACGACCCTTCCGTCCACATCACAATGCTGGAACAGGAGCACTATCTTATCGTCCATACGGGTAACCTTCCCGGCCAGAAAGCCTCCTTTAACCCTGAGGAAACGGTGTTCGGTCCTCATATCCGATTGGCTCCATCCGCCGGCATGTACATCAGAACCCGGACCGCAGCTGAATTCCCACAGGTTTGTTCCTTCCATGTGTGTTACATATTGCCAGTGACGGTCTCCAACGCATAAGTACACATTCTCAAACTGGTTGAAGAATTCCCTGATCTGGTCTCCTTCATATGAGAAATTCCGGTTGGAATAATTGTCTTTTTTATTCTCCCGGTCAGGTCCCAGTACAGGGGTGGCCGAAACAATAAGTTTAAAGGTAGCATCAGATTCCTCAATGGTCCGGAACAACCAATCCTTCTGCGCCTTACCCCAGATGGTCTTTCCCGGTCCATCTGGCATGCTATTCGGACTTCGGAAATTCCTTCCCTCCGTGATCCATATCTGCAGGTCCTTTCCCCACCTGATGGTTTTATAAGGCTCAGGATTTGACGGAAACTGCTCCCTGTCAAATATTTCGAGGCCCCTTTCAAAAGTGACTGTCCCGTATTGCATACCCGGAAACACATCGTTGCGGAGGACATCATGATCATCCTTTATGAAGTAGGTGGTGACCTCGGTAAAGAATTGCCTTTGAAATGGAAGTGCAAACAGGCGGTCCCATTTAAACCGCATCAACTCTTCGGTCATGGCCCATGGATTGCGCTTGTCGTAATATTCAATATCCCCTGTATGGATATAAAAATCAGGTACTGTGGCCAGCATGGAGGGATAGATCTTATGTCCCATACGAGAATCATCCCGCCGGTTGAAGTCATGACCGGTGACAATGCAGAAGCGGATTTCCTGTACGGTTTTCGCATCGGGTGGCGTAATAAATGTACCGGTGATGGTATCTGAAATCTTATGATCTTCATCCTTTCGTGCAAAGATCTCCACATGATACCTGGTATTGGCTGAAAGTCCTTCCAGTTTCCATTGCCGGGTATAGTTCTGGTTCCGGTCAACGTGTTCCCAGGGTGTATCCACACGTTTTCCCGGATCAACCATGGGATAATAATTCAGTTTAACCTGTCCGTCTGCACCCGGACACGCTCCCTCCATGTCGGCAAGGGTCAGGCTGTCCGGTACCTGTGCCTGAAGTATTGAATCCCGGTTCCCAAGTTTATCCAGGCGGTATTGCTCTTCCTCTGTCAGCGGGATAAAGGGCTGCCCATAAAGGTTCATCTCGGGGCTCATCGTAAGCCTGGTCCATATCACAATGGAGTGTTGATCTGCCCAGCCATTGTGAAATCCGTTTCCAAAGTACGGTCCGGTCCTGTTTTTTTGATTAGAACATGATGTAACAAGTATAATAGGGAGGAAACAGATGATACACACCTTAATAAATAAGCTAAATACCTTATTATTTCTCATAATCGGGAGGTCAAGTAGATTATAAATAACATTATAATTAAAATATATATAAATACATAATTATAATTATTAAATATTATATTTTAACAGAATACCGATAATTTACTATATATCAGAATTGATGTAACTGCCAGGATCTACCCGAGATACAAGAATCACTCGTGAATCCATTTGCTCTCCAATGGAGCCCGGTATTGAATCATTTTTTCGAGCAATTCTTCAATCTCGTCGCTGACAATGACCATATCCCTGTTTATCTCCTTCAGGAATCCTTCGTTTACCATGGTCTCAATGACCCGGATCAAATCAGAAAAGAACCTGTTGATATTCAGTATGCCAACAGGTTTCTTATGAAGACCCAGCTGACCCCACGTGAGCATTTCAAACAACTCGTCCAGTGTTCCGAACCCGCCTGGCAAGGCAATGGCACCATCGCTCAGCTGGTCAATCAGGGCTGAATCAGAAAGGGCTCCCATTAAACCAACTTTTGCACCACCATACACGATCCGGATATTCCTCCGTGCCAGGATCTTACCCATCGATGTAGCTTTCTCCATATAGACCCCGTTGCTCCCCGAACTTGACCCGCAGAACACTGCAATACTCTTCATACGTTCAAGATAGGGATTAATACCTGATTACAAAAGTCACAATGAAAAAAGCTGCTCCGGTTCTCAATGACCGGAACAGCTTACTTGAAGAGAATGAATACGTCAAACTACGGGTGAAGGATGATTTTTAAGAACAGCAGTATATTGCTCGTAATCCTCAGCCGAAAGTTCATGGTCCTTCAACTCTCCCCGGAAGTATTTATCATAACCGGCCAGGTCCATCAACCCGTGACCGCTGAAATTGAAGAGTATCACTTTCTCTTTTCCCTCCTCTTTGGCCTTATTTGCTTCCCGAACCACTGAAGCAATTGCATGGGTTGTTTCCGGTGCAGGAATAATGCCCTCAGAGCGGGCAAACAATACTCCTGCTGCATAGCATTCAAGCTGCTGCAGGGCCAGTGGTGTTGCCAAACCCTCCTTCACTGCGTGGCTTACCAGCGGTGACATACCGTGATAACGAAGACCTCCTGCGTGGATGGGAGGCGGGACAAAGCCATGACCCAGAGAGTACATAGCCAGCAAAGGGGTCATTTTTGCAATATCACCATGGTCATATGCAAAAGGAGCTTTTGTTAATGTGGGACAACTGGCCGGCTCCACAGGAATGATGTCTATTTCCGCACCGTTGATCTTGTCCAGCATGAACGGAAAACTGAGACCAGCAAAATTACTTCCGCCTCCGGCACATCCGATCACAACATCAGGCAGTTTCTCATTGATTTTTTCCAGCTGCTTTTTTGCTTCAAGACCGATGATGGTTTGATGAAGCATCACATGATTCAGAACACTGCCCAGCGAATAGCGCGTCTGGCCGCTTTCATCGGTAACAGCTGCTTCAACCGCTTCGCTGATGGCGATGCCCAGGCTCCCCGGTGTATCAGGATGTTCAGCCAGCACATTCCTGCCTGCCTGCGTCTCATCACTGGGACTGGCTATACATGTTCCTCCCCAGGCCTCCGTCATCAGTTTACGAAATGGTTTCTGATCAAAGCTCACACGCACCATGAACACCTTACACTCAAGGCCAACCAGGGAACATGCAAAGGACAAGGCACTCCCCCACTGTCCGGCACCGGTTTCAGTGGTCAGCTTTTTAATCCCGAACTCTTTGTTATAATAGGCCTGAGCCACGGCAGTGTTTGGTTTATGACTACCGGCCGGAGAGAGGGCTTCATTTTTGTAATAGATCCTGGCAGGGGTGCCAAGAGCCTTCTCCAGGCCGTAGGCCCTTACAAGGGGTGCAGGACGCCATATATGGAGCATTTCCTGCACTTTTTCGGGGATGTCTATCCAACGCTCGGCACTCATCTCCTGCTCAATCAGGTTCATGGGAAATACCGGTGCCAGCATTTCCGGACCTATGGGTTTACCATCCGGCCCCAATGGAGGATTCAGAGTCCCCGGAAGGTCTGCAGCCAGGTTGTACCACTGCTTCGGCATTTCATGCTCATCAAGTGTTACTTTTTTCATTTTACTCATGTTTTCTTAGTTTTTAGGAGTTAATAATGTCAAAAAAAACGGGGCAGTTAAATCTAACATGCCCCGTGTATACTTTTATGATATGATATCATTTTAAGCTAACCATTGCCCACGAAGCATCCTGATGGTTGTGCCACCATCGCCAACGCCAGCAATTTGTAAGTGTATAATGATCCATTGATTATGTTTATGGTTTCGAAAATAGACATTATTTTTTAATGTCCAATGTTCAGGCAGGTTTTTTTTATATTTTTAATTAATCCGTTTCACAATTCACGCATGCATCGCAGAAAACAGGTTAATAATAGTCTTGTACTTGGCATCTTCTCAGCATGGGGCATAGCGTAAAAGAGGTGCTTACTACAGCGATGCACTCAGTACGCGAAAATTACCTCAAAAAAGTTGCCAATGATGCGCCTTTCTGCTTTCAATATCCAGCTGTACAACTCGGGGGAGTCATACGATAACATCTTGAAAATCTTCTACATCATAGAGAATTACCCTGATGTGGCCCTGTTTGTTCAGACCAATCCGTCGTTTTGCTGCCCCTCCCTTGTTACCGAGGCCATGACCAGACAAATACGCAAACAAACCGGTGTCCCGATTGTTACCATTACATATGATGGCACAAGTGAAGCGATGAACGATGTCATTGTTCCCTATATCCAGAAACAAAGGGTTGTATTGTAAATGGCATTTCCCCTGTTTAGCAATTGTATTTTTTTATATTAATAAACAGGATTCTTCCAGGGTTCTGGTTGTTCATATTTGCTTGCTGAGGCCCACCTGATCCCCCTTTTCATGATTTCCAGGGCTTCAGGAACCTCAAAGTCTTTCATTACATGACCCAGCGAGGAATAAAAGACCCTGCCCATGCCATGCATTTTTTTCCAGACCACCGGCATGGTGCAACCGTCAATCCACGGAGCGTGATCTGCGCTGAACTTCGTGGTGGCCAGCACCTTCATGTTTGGATCTACATGCAGGTAGTATTGCTCACTGTGCATGTTGAAATCATTCAGACCTTTTGTTACAGGATCGTTCTGGTCGACAACACGGACACTGTAATCAATGACCCCACCCGGGTGCGCAACCCATTGGCCTCCGGTCATAAACTGGTATCCTACATTTTGCCTGAAGGAATCACACAGTCCGCCATGCCACCCCGCAATACCAGCGCCTTTTTTTACTGCATCAATGAGCCCATTCTCCTGTTCGCTGGAAATCTCGGCCATGGTAAATGTCTGAACCACAAGGTCAATCTCATTCATATACTCTTTGTCGGCATAAGGGTCCAGGGAATTGAATGCCTCCACAAGTGCACCCTCACTTTCCATCCATGGTTTGAACAGGTCGACAGACTGCTCTGGCTCATGCCCTTGCCAACCACCATAGGTGTACAATATCTTTTTCCCTTTCAGAGATGGAAGTTTCCGGATGAACCCTGCTTCTGTCTTTTGATAATCCCTGGCTTGCAGTCCCAGAGAAGCACCCATGGCAGCAGCCACAGAGCTTGCCAGGAATTTACGGCGGTTGTATGTCATCTGCATATAGTTTTTTCTAAAAGTAACTGGAAAATGAAAAAATACAAAAAAAACCCCTCGCAATGCGAAGGGTTAAAGATTAAGACGAAATGATCTGCTCAACTATATAAGTTTGACATTCACTGCATTTAATCCTTTACGTCCTTCAGTAAGCTCAAAAGTTACATCGTCATCTTCCTTGATCTTGTCGATCAGGCCAGAAACATGGACAAAATACTCTTCGTCGGATTCGACGTCCTTAATAAATCCGTATCCTTTGGATTCATTAAAAAATTTTACTTTACCTTCTTTCATTGTAATAAATTGATAATTAATTAACGGTGCAAAACTAATACATTCTAAACCAAAAACACAAAGAGTTTCATAACAAATCGTTTTTTATCTTGGAATCATATAGAAGAAGACAGCAAAAAAATGGGAAATAGTTCCTGCAAGCACCAGCAAATGCCACACCAGGTGATGGAAAGGGAACCTGATCAGTTTGAAAAAGATTATCCCCACTGTATAACATAGTCCACCTATCATAATCCACATCCAGCCCATAACCGGTAACCTGTTAATAATAGGTACGATAACAATCAGCATTAGCCAGCCCATGACCGCATAAGATATTACATAAAAAGCATTTACGCCGGTATTGAAATCACCGGGACGTGTCAGGATCATCACGGTTCCTATAATGGCCAAACCCCATTCAATTCCGAAAATGATCCAGCCAAGTGGCCCGTTAAGGGTAATAAGTGCAATGGGTGTATAAGTACCTGCAATTAATAAATAGATGGCTATCCTGTCGAAATTAAAGAAGCGGTCCTTGGTTCTCCCCATGGGTAAAATGTGAGTCATGGTAGATGAAAAATAAAGAATGATCATCGATGCACCAAAAATGGTTGTACTCGCTATGTGCCAGCCATTCCCATGAACGGCAGAATGGTAAACCATCAAAATAAGTCCCGCCACTGCCAGCAGTGCACCGATGAAATGTGACACTGCATTCGCCAACTCCTCACTCTTGGAAAATTTAACATTTAATTCCATATAATTTGTTTTCTTCAAAATTAACAATCAGTCAGATATGCTGTTGTTTTGATAATCCCCAAATGGATGATTTCATCCCAAAATAAGTATATTTGCCACAGTACTTATCAGAAGAAGCCAGTCTTTAACCCATGAGGAGAATCCTGTGTCATATTGTCCTTGCAACTATATTCTTTTGTAATTCATTTGCACAGGATTCCAGCACAGATAGTTTATTGGCTTTAAGCACCATCTTCACCGGTGACGATCTGGGCAGGATTTATTACGAACTTTCACTTGAATTACAGGATAACCATCCTGACAGCGCCCTCTACTTTGCAAACCAGTCTGAACTCATACTCTTAAGGAATGATCCGGACAACCTTCTGCCCCTGCTCTATAAGAGCAAAGGTAAGATCTATGAGGTAAAGATGGCATCCGAACGAAGCCTCTTGTACTACCACAAAGCCTACGATGAATTCATCAAACTGGAAAACCTTCATGAAATTGGAAGTTGTGCCGTGAGCATGGGCAATCTTTATTATGAAATGGCTGATTTCAGTGAAGCTTACTCCTTTTATTTGCAAAGCTTGAATGCGTTTGAAAGGGATGGTGATCGCCTGGGCATTGCCAGGATGAAAAATAGCCTGGGGACTGTGGCTCATGAGATGGGTAGATTGAACGAAGCAGAGAAGCATTACTTTGACGCTTATGAAATTTATCTTGAGAACCAGCAGGTTCCGGATGTTTGCAGGGCATTGAACAATATCGGATTGATTCTATATGATAAAAGTCAGTATGATTCTGCCCTTGTCTATTTCCATGAAGTACTCCAAAGATTGAATCCTGATTCGCTGGGGTCTGTTCAGGAGCAAGAGATTCTTTCCGGAGTGTACAACAACATGGCATTGGCACATACAGACCTTGGAGCATATGAGAAGGCCCTGGAGTTCCTGAGACAAGGACTTTCCCTGGCCCGCAAAATTAACGACCAGTATTACATTGGTTCTTTCTATACAAACCTCGGATCGGTTTTCGGGGAGTTGAAAAATCAGGATTCAGCGCTATTTTACCTGCACCGGTCCTTGAGAATTGCCAAAAAAAGGGGGTTCAGGCACCTGGAGCTGGAAGCCTATGATGAACTTGCCCGTTTACACGCAGGAATAGGTAGCTATATGTCGGCATACAACTGGCAACTTAGATACGATACGGTTTATAAAACCCTGTTTAACGAAATTCAATCTGAACAGGTTGCCCGTTTAAGGGCAAGGTATGAACAGGAGATCACAGATAAGGAAATTGAACAACTTCACTCTGAGTCACAGGTCCAGAGGATGCTCAACAAAGTATTTATGATTTTCATTGTGGTTATTGTTGCCCTGGTCATCATCATTACCATCAATCTTCGTTCGAAGAAAATAACCAATCAGATGCTGGCAGAACGGAATCTTCAGATATCAAGTGCCGTTAAGAAATTGAGTGATTCGGAAAAGGAACTTCAAAACCTGAATAAATCCAAAGACAGGATCTTTTCCGTTGTTGCCCATGACCTTCGGAATCCTGTGGCTGCAGTAACTGGCTTTTCGGAATTGCTATATGATAATTTTGAGCAGTTTCCTGTCGAGACGCAAAAAGAGTACCTGTTGCAAATTCTTCAGGGCACCCAGCGGATACAAAACTTGCTTGAGAACCTTTTGATCTGGGCAAGGTCCCAGATGAAAGCTGTCAAATATGAACCCGCTGCTCTGAAGCTGAAAGGAGTGGTGGATGAATGTGTGAAGGAGATGAAAGCCAATCTTGATCATAAAAAAATTGAATGCAGTGTAAAGATTGACCGAAAGTGTGTGGTTTTTGCGGATAAAGCAATGATCCATACGGTTTTCAGGAACCTGATTATGAATGCCATTAAATTCAGCTTTCCGGGTGGCAAGATCCGGATCACTTCCCAGAATGGTACAGATATTTGTCATGTTTCTGTCGCAGATGACGGGATCGGAATTCAGCCAGAAATTCAGAATAAGCTTTTCGATGCCAATGAAGTGGTCTCCACCCCGGGTACCACCGGTGAATCCGGTTCAGGATTGGGTTTAGTCATTTGCAAAGAATTCCTGGATAAAAACAATGGAACAATTCGGATCGAAAGCGAACCCGGGAATGGGTGTACTTTTGTGGTTGGCTTACCAATTTCAGGCCTGTAAAAACCCTACTTCAACATATCCTTAAATACTTTTTCAAATTTTTCCACCTTGGGCTGGATCACCACCCTGCAGTAACCCTGATCCGGATTGTTTTCAAAATACTCCTGGTGATACTCTTCTGCTTCATAGAACTCTTTGAATGGTTCGACCTTCGTTACCAGGGGATCATTCCAGATTCCGGCGCCATCCAGTTCCCTTATGATATTTTCTGCCTGATTCTGCTGTTGCTCATCATGGTATAGTACTGTGGAACGATACTGGGTACCCACATCCGCTCCCTGTTTGTTCAGGGTAGTGGGATCGTGGGTCTTGAAAAAGATTTCAAGCAACTCCACAAAACTTACCACTCCAGGATCAAAACTGATCTGGATCACTTCAGCGTGGCCTGTCATTCCTGTTGTAACCTGCTTATAGGCAGGATTGATTACATGACCGCCTGAATAGCCTGATACAACTGAATGAACCCCTGTGACCCGATCAAAGATGGCTTCAACGCACCAGAAGCAACCACCTCCAAAAGTCGCAATCTCAATTTTTTCTTTCATAACTGATTGTCCGAAGGACGTTATCGTAAAAACCAGATTTGTAAATATAATTAATGTGAGTCTTCTCATTACATATTTTTACATACTACTACCCTGTTATAACCATGAGCATTGAATTTTGTTTGGAGAGTGGAATTCATCCGTTTTTTCGTTGTAACTTTATTCCATGCACCCGGCATCCTATTTCAGAAGCATGGAGGAAGGATCGGTTCAATGTCTCCTTTGTCCCCATCTATGCACCATTGGTGAAGGCCAATACGGAAAGTGCAATACCCGTTTGAACAGAGAGGGAGAACTGATCACCAAAAGCTATGGGATCCTTTCGTCCATCTCTACGGATCCGCTGGAGAAGAAACCCATGTACCATTTTTTTCCAGGACAAATGATTCTTTCCATCGGTAGTTTCGGATGCAACCTTTCATGTGACTTCTGCCAGAATTGTGAGATCTCCCAGATTGATCACCACGTTTTTTCTCGTCATCCTTCGAGGGATCCAGAAGATATTGTACACAAGGCTCTTTTACACCGGAACAACATAGGGCTGGCCTACACATACAATGAACCAACTGTCTATTATGAGTACATGATCAGGTGCGCCGCTTTAATAAAAGAGCGTCAACTATGTAATATCATGATTACCAATGGATTCATCAATGCAGAGCCCCTGGCGGAACTGCTCCCTTATATGGATGCCTTTAACGTTGATCTTAAATCATTTCGTGATGAGTTTTACATGAGCAGGTCTGCAGCAAAATTAAAACCTGTTCTGGATACAATTGGTACGATCGCAAAATCGGATCGGCACCTGGAACTGACCTTCCTGATCATTCCCGGATTCAATGACTCGGAAATTGAATGGAATGATATGATCAACTGGATCAATGAAAATTGCGGACCGGATATTGTATTGCATGTGAGCCGGTATTTCCCACATTATAAACTTAATAACCCTCCTACACCGCTCAAGACAATACAACGTTTTCTGGATCTTGCAAAAGATCGGATCCGTTATGTTTACCCGGGAAACACTCCGCAACTTGACAGCCACACTTTTTGTCCAGGGTGCCAGTCACTACTCATCGAGCGTAATCTTTATCATTCCACTACAACAGGTATGGGACCTGACGGGCATTGTAAACAGTGCAATTACAGGATTTATGGAGTTTTTAATGGACAACTATCATGAAAATCAGGAATGCCAGGGTGGAAGGCCGTTTCTACCCAGCCACAAAGATTCAGGTTTTTAATCAGATCCGGGAGATCGAAAATGCAGGCAGATATCCGTTGGCCGGGCTATCACCGGAACGAATTTTTGGAGGAGTGCTGCCCCATGCCGGACATATTTACTCCGGTCACCAGACCATTCCCTTTTTCCAGATGATCAGGAACCATGACCTGTATCCGGAAACCTTTATCATTGTGCATCCAAATCATTCGGGCAGCGGACCTCCCCTGGCCGTTGATGATGCGGATGTCTGGAAAAATTCTATGGGGGAGGTACCCCTTGACAGGGAACTGGCCCGGGCCCTGTCACTGCCATTCGACCCGCTGGCCCATGCCCATGAACATTCGGCTGAAGTGATCATCCCGTTTTTACAGTATTACCTGCCCGATCATCCTTTTTCCATTGTTCCAATCAGTATGATTGACCAGAGTCATACTAGCGCATCACTTGTTGCAGAAAGCATAACCAGGGCAGTCGAAGTTACCGGCAGAAGCGTCATGGTGCTTGCGTCATGTGATTTTTCTCATTTTCTCCCTCCTTTAGAAGGCAAGAAAAAAGACCAGCTTGTGGTGGATGAGATTCTCGCCAGGAATCCGAAGGGTATTGAGCGTACGGTTAAAGAACACCATATTTCCATATGCGGGTATGGTCCTGTCATGGTGCTCATGGAGTATGCGCACGCTTCACATCCTGAGTATAAAATTCAGATACTGGCCAGGGGACATTCGGGAGAGGTTATTGATTCCCGCGAAGTAGTCAATTACATATCAATGATCATGTACCAATGACCCTGTCTGAAGCTGATAAAAAAGTTTTACTTTCTCTTGCCAGGAACACCATCCATGGAAAAGTTTCCTCTGGAAAGGTCCCTCACTTCTCCCATGCTTCAGCCTCAGACACACTCCGGCAGCGGGTTGGGGCATTTGTATCCGTATATGTAAATGGCAAGCTCAGGGGATGCATCGGCACCTTTTCCGAAGAGGAATTTCTATACCGGAATGTGAAGAATATGGCCCTTTCAGCATCTACATCTGATTCAAGGTTCAGACCCATTGGACCCGATGAACTGGATAACCTTATGATCGAAATCAGTGTTCTTTCTCCCAGGAAACAGATTTTCGATAAAGGTGAGATCATCCTGGGCAAACATGGGATTTATATGAAAAATGGGATGAACAGGGGTACCCTGCTTCCACAGGTGGCTATCAATCAGAATTGGTCAGTGGATGAATTTCTCGGCCATTGCGCCAGTGACAAAGCCGGCATCGGTTGGGACGGATGGAAAACTGCTGATCTTTTCATATATGAGACCATGGTATTTAATTCCGAATAGATCAACATTGATTGTTAAGAAATCTTTAAAATACGAAAATCTTCGTATTTTATTTGTTAATACGAAATCGTTCGTATATTTTTGCTACGAAATACTTCGTATAATGACTGCCAAACTTACTGAATCGGAGCTTGAAATCATGCAGATCCTTTGGGAAAGTGGTTCCGCCACCGTAAGACAGGTCAATGACCGGCTCAATGAACAGCGCAGTGTGGGTTACACCACCACATTAAAAATCATGCAAATCATGACCCATAAGGAGCTGCTAACCAGAGATACAGAAAACAGATCGCATGTGTATGCCCCTACCCTGCAATCGGCAGAAGTGCAATCCACCATTCTTGATCATGTTCTGAGGACCGTATTTAAAGGAGACAGGTCCAACCTGGTCATGCAAGCCCTGGGAAATCAGTTTGCTTCGGAAAAGGAACTAAAAGAAATAAAAGCACTCATCAAGAAACTGGAGGAAAAAGAGGATGGAGTTCTTTGAAAGTGGCGGTAACTGGATAATGGCACTGGGAAAAACCCTTGTGCACAGTTTATGGATGGGACTTCTGTTCCTCTCTGTTTTAAAATTTGGCCTCCAGTTAATTGCCAGCCGTTATTCCCACCTCAGATACATGATTGCCACTGGTACCCTTATGGTTTTTCTGGGATCAGTAGCTACACTGTTCCTTATCCTGTACACACCTTTCGAAGAAGGTAATACTGGCATATCAAATTTACTGAAGATACTGTCAACTATTCCCGGAGTACATGAACTTACCGGAGCTGTTGGACGCTCGCCGGTGAAGGTCATTTGCTATGGCTTAAGTTATATCTATTTCGCAGGGATGCTGGTTGTAATGATCCGTGCCATATTCTCTGTGAGGAATATCCATGGATTAAAGAAGAGCGGGATTCCTGTCAAGGAGGAGATGGAAGAAGCCATGGCAGAGATGAAAAACATCGATTGGGAAGAGATCCGGAAGGAACTTGAGCAGAGCCGGGCAGAACTTGAGAAGATTGATCTGGA
>SDBV01002118.1_pt1 | contig 29790 bp, 21 predicted proteins | sample 2277081 | NCBI WGS metagenome assembly SDBV01 (sample SAMN10402039, study PRJNA504765) | marine sediment metagenome | isolation source: marine sediment core GS10_PC15, 223 cmbsf | place: Arctic Ocean: Southern Knipovich Ridge | collected 2010
AAGCGCAACTGGCAGATAGCGCTTGCGGCCACTTTCCTCTTTGATGTCCCCGCCCATTGGCTCGGTCCCTCATCGCACTCTGTCAAGAATATGCCAACCGCATAGAACTTAGTGTCACTGCATCGTGCCACTGTCTCAGTTTAGCACTTTTTAGGGGCCTTTACAAGACGTGCTTTTGCCTTGAGAGCGCAAAAAAAACGATGGCGCCCGCAGAGAAGTTCGGGCGCCATCTACTTAACCGCTTCAAATTCGGACAGGGAACAAGCAACACGATGGAGAGGCCGATCGTCGCGTTGCGCCCTAGCTTGAAGCAGGCTTAGCCAACTTTTGTTAATTCAATTGTCTTAAGTGGCCGCGTGTGAATACCACATTCTCCGCCGCACTTGCTAGTGCCAATCCATCTGCCGGCGCGTTCATCCTCTCCAAGCGATATGTGCGTGCAAGGAGCACAGCCTAATGAACGATAACCTTTTCCGTACAACGGATTAACCGGCACTTTGTTCAATGCAATATATTGCCATATTTCACGTTCGTACCACAACAAGACCGGATTTAATTTTAACAGGCCCTCGTCGCGTTCTTCAACTTCCTGGAAATTGGTGCGGGTGCGGCCTTCGGTGCAACGCAAACCAGTCACCCAGCACGTCACGTCCATCTCTTCGATTGCCTGGCGCGTCGGCTCGACCTTTAAAAGGTCACAGCATTTGTCCGGCGCGGTTGCGTAAAGTTTCTCTTCAATTGGTTCGTCGTTCTTGAAGACTTTTAACTCTGGATAATTATTAACTGTTTCTTGCATAAAGTCAATAGTCTCTTGTGGCTTAAAACGTGTTGTCACAATAAAGCCAGGAATATCGGGATTTACCCGTTTCACAAGGTCCCAGACAACGACCGAATCTTTGCCGAGGCTGTTGGCCATTACAAGGCCGTCACCGAACTCCTCATAAGCCTCTTTGATAAGGCCAAGCGCGCGATCCACTTTCTTGTTAAAGGTCAAACCCTCGACTAAACTTTTAACATCAACTATCTTTCTTGATAACGACATGCGTTTCCCTTTCCAACTTAGGCTCTCAAGCCACACTCACTTATATTTGAAAATCCGGCACAAAAGATTGTCCGGCTGCTTCCTTTTTTAACAGATATGCAAAGGTCTTGGAGGCATAAACTTTATTTACTGCTGCGCAGGCATCGTCCCATATCGGGGTCAAAACCATGTCGAGAGGAACTGCGCCCTCTATTCTATGCCCGGAATCTGATTTGGTGCTAATTGGGCCTTGCAGCGCCTCAACGACATCCAAAACCGTCAAACGCTCAGGAGCCAAAACCAAAACATAACCCCCTTCGTTTCCTCGGCGAGATTCCACTATCCCCGCTTTCTTCAACTGACTCAATATCGCTTCCAAAAAACGCTGTGGTATTGATTGTGCCCTGGCCAACTCCGAAACCGCGGTAGGGCGCGTTCCTTTGCGCTTGGCGAGTTCAAAAACAGCTCGTAAACCGTAGCGAGTCTTCTGAGTCAGAAAAATAATCAATTCCTCCTTTTCCGACCGAATCAGTCGGAATAGTAGCATATTAAGAATCAGATGTCAAGAACATTGACAACAAGCAATATGATCGCGATACTTAATAGAGTGAATGCTTTGCTCAGGGATGGCGTGCAGCGCTGGACTTAGCTTGAGCAAATACTTGGTTTCTCAAGGATTCTTGAAAGGAGGCTTTCCTATGGCGAAGGCAACAAAGTATCAGTTCAGACTCGGGTTCGCCGCTCTATTGGCAATTACACTATTAGCGTCAAATCCCTCTGCTGCGAACGAACCAGTCCTTTCCCGTATTGCGCAGAGCGTGTCTCTGGGTGGTGAGATTCGAGACATTCTCCATGAAGCCCTGGAGGACATAGGCGACGTTTTCGTTGACCGCGCTCTGGATAGGATACTGATCGCTCCGCCTCCGGCACGCCATGAAACGCCGGTTTTAGACACTAAACCATCAGGTACGGCGGTTTGGATTCCGGGTTATTGGCGTTGGGATTCTTCTGTAAAGAAATTCGTCTGGAAACCGGGCGTTTGGCGCATTCCGCCGCTCAACCGCATCTGGAAGCCGGGCAAGTGGATAAAAACTGACAACGGATGGGCTTGGGTATTTGGTCTGTGGATTCCCGCCCTAGGCGAGGCCCCCCCTGTTATCGATTCCAAGCCGCCCCCGCCACGCGACGAAGATCCTTCAAAACCGCCTCGCGAAGGACTACAATGGATACCCGGATGCTGGGAATTCAAACACGGAAAACACAAATGGAAATCAGGCGAATGGAAAGCCAAACCCAAGAAAGGAATGGTTTGGGTAAATGGCAAATGGGCCAAACGAGGCAGCGGGTATATGTACGTACACGGCTACTGGGACCACCCCAAGTCCAACCGAGGTTTCCTCGTTCCACCCGGCCACGCAAAAAAGGAAGCTGCGGGCAAATCCCCTGGAAAGTCCAAAAAACAAGTGGAGGACGCAAAACCCGAAAAGAAAGGCAGAGAGAAAGGCAAGAGCACGGGAAAGGGAAAAGCCAAGGGCAAGAAATAGTGTACTTTCAAGCTGTGACTTGAGCTTCCCGCAGTTGCATGCACTTTAACCAACTGCTTTGGTTGTGTTAACTTGGCGCGAAACATCCCAAGCGCTGAGGACAGGTCGAATGGAATCAAACATCAAGGCCGTTGTGCGATATGACGGTTCGCATTTTGCCGGGTGGCAGGTGCAGCCAGGACAAAAGACTGTCCAGGGTGACATCGAGGCTGTCTTGGCGCGTATTGCCGGACAACCTGTACGCATACACGGAGCAGGCCGGACCGATGCAGGCGTACATGCGATGGGCCAAGTGTTTTCGGCCATGTTGCCCAAGTCCGTGGATATAACACGACTGCAAAAATCCATTTCACAGTTACTTTCGCCTGAAATAAGGATCGAATCGCTGGAAAAAGCCGACCTTGGTTTCCATGCACGAAAGTCGGCCATAGGCAAACATTACGTCTACTCAGCAAGCTTTACAAAACATCCGGACCCGCTGTGTGCGCCATACTCTTGGTGCGTTCCATGGGACATCGGACCAGAAGATGTGATTCGGCTGGCACAGCGGCTCGTGGGGACTATGGACTTCGCAGGTTTCCAGGCATCAGGCTCGACCGTCAAGAGCACAACCAGAACAATCCACTCCATATCGCTGTCCAAGGGAGCGCTCATTGGTCCATTAGATGACGATTGCTCCTGGCGTTTCGAGTTTCACGGCAACGGCTTTCTATACAAAATGATTAGAAACGTTATGGGAGCACTTGTCGATATTGCCAGGGGTAAAGGTTCTGAAGGAAAAATCGACGAGTTACTTGCATCCAAGGGCCCTTTCATTGGTTTTTCGGCGCCAGCCAAAGGATTGGCGTTGGTTCAAGTAGACTACTGAAATCCTCGAAAAGATCAAAGGGGGACAAAAAAGAAGAGCGCTATGGCCAAAGCCATAGCGCACTCTTAGAGGGTAAGACCTGGGGTTGATTGGATGGTCGCGCGGTGATTTGGGATTTATCACCCCACCTAATCAATGTGCAAATTCACTCGGTCTTTTACCGCCTTCGACATCCGTGTCACTTCATGCCTCGACCTCCTTGTCTCGGCCTTGTGCTACATGTATCGGCAACCTATGATAAAACTTTAGCCACGCTATTGCTCGTTGCCGACGAATTCGCCCAATTACCAATTGAGAGAGAGTGGGCGGTCCTTATCCAGCCTCGATAAGCCCAAAAGACTCCAGCATAGAGGACAACGAGCATGGGGCGATAGAGCGCAGATCGTCTGCTTGCCGTGCCTCAAGGAAGCGATCTGTCCAAAATTCGGGGGTTTTTTGCAAGTATCCAAAACGCATTGCTGAGCCCATAGCACTCCTTTGAGGAAGGATTGGTATTTGAATTGAGCATAATTATAATTGATACTTGACAGTATTGACTACAATATGTATAGTTACCAAGCAAAAGACGGTGAATATTGATTGCTAAGTTGTTGTTGATAAACTGCAACTTAGTCGGCCTTTATCTTGAGGCGGTGGTTAATGACTGGCAAGAACAGTCAACAAACAGGGGAGACAATGCTTACAACATTGTTCGCTTCGCGTGCAAGGGTGGCAATTATCAGGCTTTTTATGCTCGATCCTTTGCGCCCGTACTATCAGCGGCAGGTTGAGATGGCTACGGGTCTGCCCATACGAGCTGTGCAGCGCGAACTCGAGCGTCTCACCAAATCGTCTCTGTTGTACCGATGGTCGGAGGGCAACAGGAACTATTACCAGGCGGACACGCAGTTTCCTCTCTACCCGGAACTTCGCAAGATGGTCCTTAAGACCGCCGATGCGTTGGACAACCTGCGTGGACAACTTGCAGTAGATCCCACCGTTCATGTGGTCCTTGTTTGCCCGAATGAGGAATGCGCGCTCGTTGTCACAGCCGACGGCTCATATCCCGTCTTTGAAACACAAACCACTTATAAAGTCGAATCAATGAGCGCGGAGGAATTTTCGCGCGCGCTTAACGAAGACCCTGGGTCGCTGGAACCATTTCTGTCTGAAGGGATGGACCTTTTGGGTAGAAGGGAACACGTGATCTGGCGCCGGATAGAGGCGGCCGGATACGATATTGCAAAGGGAAGGGGTGTGGCATAGATGCAATCCTCATGCGAGATAACGAGACTTTGCGAAACGTGGTGGAAAAATGTGTCCGATTCACAAAGAAAGGAGCAGCCCCGTTTTGCCACTCAGTTTCTGGAACTCCTTGGCTGGGACACAATCACCCAGATGGACATACGGTCCTTTACCTCTGATCCTGCTTCGTTGACATACACGCTGTCGGGACCGGCAAGCGGAACCATTGTGGCCCATTTCGTTATGCCAGGCGCTTTGTCTTCGCCGAGCGACATGCTTGAGTCAAGGCTTGATTTTTGCGAATCGACGCGTATACTCGTTAACGTTACCCAAGTAATGGATATACGTTATGCGTTTATCACGGACCTGAACCGTTCTTTCCTTTACGACGCGGACGCTGAAGAACTTCTGCTGTTTGCTGAATCTCCTGAAATGTTCAATGAGGAAATTGCCGGCGAATTGTCCAAGGCGGCCATTCAAGAAGGTTCCCTGGACGACCTTCGAAGACATCCTAAGAGTTACCAAGCCAGGCGGCTTCGTGAATGGTGCGTCAAATGGCGTGAGTTAATGGGCGAGAAACACGGAATTCCAGAGGATGCATGCTCGCTGGCAATTGACCGTCTGCTTTTGATTCGGTATCTATTCGATCATGACATCTTGAGGAGGCCGGGCTGGCATTTCCAGAAACGGTTTTCGGACTTGCTCAGACTGGCTTTCAGCGCCAATCCTGATGGTTGCGGCAAGAAACTTACGAGTCTGTTCCATGACATCTGGTTTGATTGGAAGGCGGAGCTGTTCGCAGCCAATCCTGCCTTGGACGATGTGTTGTTGCAGGACGATGTGGCCGGGCCGTTGTTGCGCGAATTTGCTCTGCTGTCGCGCAAGAAATTCAGTATCGACACAATACTGGAGAGTTTCAACTATGGCGAGGCGGCGGAGAAGGCTCGGGTGAGGCTCATTCCTGAAATAGACGAGCAGCGGGCGCTTGCGCTTGCAAAACAGACATGCCACACCATTGACGATTTCACGTTGGAAGTTGATATTACACACGAAGGTTATCGTGCTTTGTTTTTCTTTTTCGACAAACTTATCAATCTGTATGAACGTGTCGAAACTGAGTTCGAATCATCCGTCTATACCGCTACGCCAATTGAGGCGGAGATGGACCTGTTTAGTTGGTCTGAGATGGATTCCAAAAGGCCCAAAGCCATTGCCAACAAAATACACTTTGCCGCTGAAAGCGGTCTGAGCGTCCTTTACGATACCAAGAGACAGCGCAACACTTCCCTGCTGCTTCTCTACCTTCACATCATAAGAAGCCATGAGAACGCAAGACGCAGGTTCACGCATTTCCCGAGGGTGGAAGCCGTTTTCAAGAAACTCCCGCCTGCCTTGCCCAGTGGACGCAGGAAAGAAACGAGTCGAAAGAGCTTGGCATAAAAGGACCGGCAAGTTATTCATGGAAACTCACAGCAATAATGCTGTACTTCTGATTAACCTTGGGAGTCCCGCCTCCACAAGCGTCAAGGATGTGCGCAAATTCTTGCGGCAGTTTTTGATGGATCCGCGCATAATTGATATTGCCGCGCCGTCGAGATGGTTTCTTGTAAACTGCATAATAGCGCCATTCCGCGCGAAGCGCTCAGCCAGGGCCTACAAACGAATATGGTCGGCCAACGGTTCGCCCCTGATAAAGTTCACATCGCTTCTCAAAAAAAAAGTACAGGCCGGCATCAGTTCTCACACTGTCGCCATGGCGATGAGATACGGGGAACCTTCCATGAGAACTGTCCTGAACGCGCTTCTTAACAAGAACCCCGAAAGCCTTGTGATAGTGCCTCTTTTTCCGCAATACGCAGAGGCCACGGTTGGTTCCGTTATTGCCGAAGCCGAAGACATCATCGCTGCGCACAGCGCCAAACCTGAGATTTCCGTAGTACGGCCGTTTTATGATGACGACGGCTTCATAGGAAGTCTCGCAGGCGTTGTTACGCCTATAATTGCAGCGTGTCCTGCGGACCATATTCTATTCAGTTACCACGGCCTGCCCGAGCGGCAAATCAGGAAAGCCAACATAAAGGGCAGCCACTGCCTGGTCAAAAAAGAATGTTGTGCGCGAATGGTCATCGAAAACCAGAATTGCTACCGAGCGCAATGTTTTGCTACAACGCGCGCGCTGATGAGGAAACTCAATCTGGACGAGAAAATTTGCACAACGTCGTTTCAATCGCGAATGGGCCGCACGAAATGGATTGGCCCACACACCGAAGAGGAAATAGTGCGACTGGCCCAACAGGGCACCGAACGGCTCCTGGTTGTCTGCCCAAGTTTCGTTGCCGATTGCCTCGAAACACTCGAAGAGATTGGCATTCGGGCAAAAGAACTCTTCCTGGAATCAGGCGGCACATCCTTCGAGCTAGCCCCATGCCTGAACGACAGCGACGCCTGGGCCAGCGCACTCAGTACGCTGATTCTGCGAGCTTAAGCGGTCCGAGCGCACGGCTAAAACCAGCGAGATATAGAATATATTTGATCACGGATCCCTTAGCCCATCTTCCGCAGTTACGACACATAATGTTGGTTTTGTCTAGGAAATTTGAACTTTTTCGTCTGTTTTCTCCACTACATTTCAGATCAACTTTGGTTTGTTGGGCACAGGCAGCTCCATTTTCTGCAGCTGGATGGCCAGGTGCTGCTCGGGTCGGCTGACGGTGCGTAGGCGTATATCTTTGCCGGTCCCGGTGGGAAGCACCACGTCGAGGGATCGGATTTCGGCCATTTCTTCGAGTAGTTTGCGTGGCGCAGTCCCCAGCCCGCAGCCGTCCATCCATTGTTGGAGGGTGCGCCACAGCACCAGGGCAAGGAAGCAAACGAGAATGTGGGCCTGGGTGCGTTCTGGTTTTTGGTGCTAAAGTGGCCGCAGGCCCAGGTCGTGTTTGCTGATGCGGAAGATGGGCTAAGAACCAACAGTTCGTATTCGAAGTGTTCATGGTGACCGCTCAGTCACCGGTCAAGCAAATCCCCCTTGTTTCGTAAACGACAAGCTTCAAAAACATGAGAAGAACCAGCAGTTCGTCCAGGGGCTCCATTAGGAGACCGAAGGAAGCAGCCCGTCCCTCCCCGGGAGGGTCGCGCTCCCGCGTGAGCGCTTGTCTCGTGAGTGCAAGATCACGGTTACGAATATCTTATGTATTGTTTCGCCTGCGTTTATGGAAATCGGGGCGGAACAAAGCCCCCTAGAGGTTAAAGGGGACATGGAATCCCTGCCAGGTTATTCTGCTTCGCTCGGAAATAGGAGCACGGCAGGCCAAGGAAACAGCAGACGACAGGGACACGAAGTAAAAAACACTCTTTGACGAATTTGCCAAGATCCTATATCATGGGTGCTGGCATAGGCGACTCAACAGGGACGGATGGAGCATTTTATGTTGATTACTCGTAGTATTCTCGTATTGCTGGCAGTTGTGTGGGCGTTTTCTGTGTCCGCCGAAAAGCAGGGGGCCGTCGTGCAAGAGCCCGATGTGCCGCTAATGTATTACGCGGACAGCTCTCACGGCGCGTCGTTTGCTAAAGATCCCGACGTAGTCCGGTTTCTTGGCCGCTATTACATGTACTTTACGATTAAGATTCCTGGCAAGGGTTATGCCGTGGGTATTGCCACGAGCGATGATCTAGTGAATTGGTCCAAGGCCGGCGAAATGCTTCCCGGGGCCCCTTATGAAGCCAAGGGGCTGGCCGCGCCGGCGGCGATGGTGCGGGGGGACAGGGTACATCTTTTTTATCAGACCTATGGTAACAAGGAAAAGGATGCCATCTGCCACGCTTATTCGACGGACGGGATTAATTTTGTCCGAAATGAGAGTAATCCGATTTTTTCTCCGACGGGGGAATGGAACTGTGGACGTGCAATCGACGCGGAGGTTGTTGAATTTCGTGGAAGGTTCTTTCTGTATTGTGCAACCCGGGACCCCGGAATGAAAATCCAGATGCTGGTTGTAGCGACGGCTCCGGCTGACACTGATTTTGGGCGCGACTCGTGGACCCAACGGTGTAGTGCGCCAATCCTTAAGCCGGAGTTGCCATGGGAACAGACTTGCATAGAGGCCGCGGCGGTGTGCGAAAAGGATGGACGTTTGTATATGTTCTACGCAGGCGCATATAACAACAAACCACAGCAGATCGGTTGCGCCGTTAGCGAAGACGGTCTCGCCTGGAAGCGTCTTTCGGGTGAACCGCTGCTTCCAAACGGGCGGTCGGGCGAATGGAATTCGAGCGAGTCCGGGCACCCTGGTGTATTTGTTGATGGAGACGGCCAAATGCACCTGTTCTTTCAAGGGAATGACGATAATGGAAAGACTTGGTGGCTGTCGAGAATGAAGATTGGGTGGGAAGAGGGCGGGCCCTATCTTGTTCGGCCGCGTGACGGAAGGGAGTTTCATCTCAAACGTAGATAATGCAATAGGACGCGGCTATAAAGCCTCCGGATCAAGCACGGCATGCTTGACGGATTCACGTTTATAGGTATACGTGATATGTACCTTGCCGTCCGAACTCTGAATGACCGCCGGGTAGCAGAAGCCGCCGTTGGCTTTCTCTCGTTCGAGGGTGAGTACGGGTTTCCATTGCTGGCCGTCGCTTGAGATTGCCACGTTCAGCATGTCGCGACCGGAGGGAAAACTCAAACCACGGATCGTGTGGTTGTACACCAACAATTGGCGGCCGTCTTTCAGCGAGACTGCGTCTGTGCCCGCGCTTGGATTCGGCAAGTGCGTGGCCGTCATTTTGCCCCACGTTTTGCCGCCGTCGTCCGACCAACTCTGCGTAATAACGTTCTGTTTGCTGCGACACAACACCTGCATCTTGCCGTCCAGGTAAGCAAGAATGCTAGGTTGTATGGCTCCGAATTCCTTGCCATCGTTGATTGGGCCGATTACTTCCCAAGTCTTGCCCAGGTCGCGTGTCAATTCGAAATGCACGCGCCAGCCCTTGTGTTCGCTGCTGCTTGGACACATGATCGTGCCGTCATCGAGTTGGATGGGCTTGTTCTTGACCGGGCCGAGCAGATGGCCGACTTTATCGTCTTCACCGAGCTTCCATGGCTCGGACCATGTTTTGCCGTTGTCTTGGGACGTCATCAGCATCCCCCACCAACGGCTGGGACTCGGCCCGACTTTGTAGAAGAGCATCAACGGGCCGTCTTTGGGCAGAAACAGGACGGGATTCCAACAAGGGTAGCGCAGTTTAGGCGATTGTACGCCGTTGGCGGCCTCCACGGATTCCGACCATTTTTTGCCATCGTGGCGCGCTACACGGATGCCCACGTCGGGGTTCTTTTCATGTGTGCCCGCAAACCATGCGGCCACCAATCCCTCGGGAGTTTCGACGATTGTCGATGCGTGGCACTGTGGCGTGGGTTTGTTGTCGAGTGAGTAGATCAAGGTGCCTGAGAGGTAAGCGCCCTCCCCCGCTTTTGCCAAGGGCGGAACTTGTGCGTTTTCCGCCATGGACAAGGAACATGCGACAATAAGGGCAATCGCCGTAAGAGTTGCGCTGATATTCATCTTTTCTCCTTCTTGCCCTTTGGCATGCTGTTGGTTCTTGTTTCTAGTTGTGTTGTTTCGTTGCCGAGATGCTCACACTTCTACAGGAACCACAAATGGTTCTCGATAAGAGCCGCGGGCCAGTTGTTGGGCTTTGGCAACAACATCAGAACTACTCTGGGCGTCACAATGCGTGATGGAATCAGTTTCAGGATCGACGGACAGCCAAGGCCCGGCTTTCAGAGGATTTTTCAGCAAGTCAACCTTATTGGCGGCCAAGTGTTTTTCAATGCTTTCAAAGACCGCACTGGACACCTGGCAATCTTCGATCTTTTCAAGAATGCTTTTCGAAGTCGAGGCGGCCCCCAACTGATAGGACATGTTGCCCAAATGGCAGGCGGCTGATGAGATGTGTCCTTGCTGGATAGGAGCATTCAACATACCCGGCTTTCGGTTTCGGACGGCATAGAGGAAGTTGTCGCTGTGGGCTTTCCCGCCGTCGCCTTTGAACTGTTTGATTTTTTTTCCATGATTGTCGTAAACCCAGCCGCCGCCTCTGAAACCGGCAAAGTATCCGTTTTCGCAGTGAAGAATCACACCCTCGCGCACTCCCATGACGTTGTCCATGGCCTTGCTTCCTTTGCGCTCAGGCAAATTGCGGTTTTCGATGATTATGGGAGCGGGCTTATAATCAAGGATGGTCAACTGGGTGTTTGGGGTTTCACCCGCATCATTCAGGCCGAAACGGCCCCCTACGCACACTGCGCGGGCCGGCAGTTCGTTATAACCCGCGAACCAGCGGCACACGTCAAAAGCGTGGATGCCGCTATTGCCCAGGTCGCCTGTCCCTGTGTTCCAAAGCCAGTGCCAGTCGTAATGGAGCTTGTTGCGGCGCAAGGGCTTTACCTGTGATGGGCCGCAATAGAGGTCATAGTCCAGCCAATCCGGTGTATAAGGGTCTTTCAGTCCGATGCTGCCGCGCAATTCGTACCACGGCACATGGCCCCATAGCACTTTGCCCAGATTACCCTCGTGGATATATTCCGCCGCTTCCCGAAGTCCTACGCATGATCGGTACTGCGTTCCCGCCTGGACAACGCGGCCATACCGCGCCGCGGCCTTTACAATTTGCCCCCCCTCCCAGATATTGTGGGAGACCGGTTTCTCTACGTAAACATCTTTTCCTGCCTGGCAAGCCCATACGGCTAACAGGGCGTGCCAGTGATCGGGCGTGGCAATCACCACTGCGTCGATGTCTTCGCGCTCCAAAACGCGGCGCGGATCGGTTGCGGTGAATAGCTCACCCTTGTAATTGGGCAACTTCTCTTTGATTCGCTCGGCCAACCGTTCCGGATCAACATCGCACGCAGCCACGAGCCGAACACCTTTCTTTCCGTAGAAGTTCGAGAGGTGGCTTCCGCCTTTGCCTCCCAAGCCGATAACGGCCATCCGAATGTCGTCATTTGCGCCGAGCACCTTTGCGTTCGGAGCTGCCAGCGCTATGCCGGCCACAGCGGCTGATTTTAGAAAAGTGCGTCTTGTTCGCGATTTCATTTCTGCTCCCTTTCAAAATTAGCTTCACTCGTTTTCTGTTGGCCAATACAAGGATTCGGTTCGCGCGGTTTTCAGGTACGCTTCGATTTCCGCGACGATTCCAGGATCTTCGCCCGCGATGTTATTCGACTCGCCGATATCCGTTGATAGGTCATACAGCTCCAAAAGTGCGTCCGGGCCTTCCTTAATGGCCTTCCAATTCCCTTTGCGCACAGCCTGCTGCAAGCGTCCGTTGCTGATTTTTTCCCAATACATGTAACGTTTACCGAGATCCTGTTTGCGTCCCAATAGCGTCGGCAGAACACTGACGCCATCGATGTTTTTAGGGGCTATTGCGCCCCCAATTTCCGCAAACGTCGGCATAATGTCCGCGAAGTACCAGGGCGCATCGCTCACTTGTCCAACAGGCGTTTTGCCCGGCCAGCGCACGATCATTGGGGTGCGCGTACCGCCCTCGTAGTTCGATCCCTTTTTGCCGCGCAATGGGCCGTTGCTGTCGAATATGCCTTCCCCCCAGCCGCGGGCAGAACCATTGTCCGAACAGAAGAAAACGATGGTGTTATCCTCTATGTCCAATTCCTTCAACAGGGCCAGAATACGGCCCACGTCCTTGTCCATTCGAGTTATCATGGCTGCATGAACCTTGGCATCTTCCTCCCAAGGCTCGTTCTCATAAGGGGCAGTACTCGGAATTTCGTATTTCTTGTGTGGTATGCAATATGGGACGTAAAGGAAGAATGGCCGGCTCCGATTCTGCCGGACAAAATCCAAGGCGAACTCGGTAAGAACGTCGTGCGAATATTGTCCGCGTTTACCGTCCTTGTTGCCTTCCAGTACCATCTTCCCTTTGTTGTGCCACAGGTATTCCGTGAAATAGTCCGGGGCATGGTCCTGATTCAGATATCCGAGCCACTCATCGAATCCGTGATCATTCGGCAAGCCGGTCGATCCGGGCTCACCCAGGCCCCACTTACCCGTAATCCCCGTGACGTAGCCCGCCTTCTTCAGGATCTCCGCCACGGTGATGTCGCTTCTCTTCAATGGAATGCGGCCCTTCTGTCCATCATGCGGAGGAGTGTTGCTGCCTTTGTTTCCACGCACTGTGGTATGGCCTGTGTGCTGCCCTGTCATCAACACGCTCCGGCTTGGAGCGCACACCGACGCCCCCGTGTGACAATGGGTGAACCGTATGGATTCCGTGGCAAACGAATCTATGTATGGGGTCTTGATGATTTCTTGTCCGTAACATCCCAAGTCGGCGTAGCCCAGGTCGTCAGCCATAATGAAGATGATATTGGGTTTAGTGCCGGTCGGTTTGGCTGCGCTCGCATGTTTGCCGTGCAGCAAGGTCCCTGATGCCGCCGCCCACCCGAGGATCCCGAAGAACTTTCTTCTTGAAATACTTCTATTCATTTTTACTCCCTCTTTTCAGATTATTCTTTCAAGGAGTCCTATTTTTCGTTCTGCATCCCACTCACGCCGTCTTCGGAGTACAAGGCGAATATTGATGCGTTGTCTAGGTTGCCCGCGCCCGTTTCAGACACACTTCCATTTCCCCGACGATTCCTGGATCTTCGTCCGCGAAATGCAAGGGCGCATGGCCCACTTGTCCAGCCAGTGTCTTACCCGGCCAGCGCACAATCATCGGTGTGTGCGTAGCGCCATTGCAGATTGTTCCCTATCCCCGCGCGAGCGACGGAACGTTGCTGTCGAATACACCCCCACAGCCCCAGGCAGAACCATTGCCCGATGAGAAGAAAACGATGGTGTTGCCCTCGATATCCAATTCCTTTAAGAGGGCTAGTGTCGTGTCATGCTTGAAATGCCGCATGCCTGCTTGTTGCGGCATCGGCTGACTGCGTCACAAAACCTTGACGTAGCACCGCTATGCCTGTGGTTTTGTTCCTTGCCAGCCTTGTCCTCACTGGCGCATCCATACGACATCTCAAACATGACACGACACTAGGATGCGTACCTCATAAGCATAACTTCCGGCATGAACGAATAAAAGTTGTTCCTGAAACGGAATCTTGCAATCGGTCGGTACATTTTGGTCGCATACGTCCAGAACAGCGAATTTGAGTGGCTTTCCATTTTTCTGTCAACCAGAATCGACATCATCTCTACCTTTCTGAGAAGGCTCGCCTTTTCCTTGTCATTTTTCTCGACCGCAGCAGTGGTAAAGTCGAAACAGGCCCATTCTTCGAGAGTATCGGGAATAATAAAGCCTTCTTTCAGAGCAATCTTGGCAAGTTCAGTGCCGGGATAGGGTTTGTAATGATGAAAATGGCTTATCATTGCGCGTTTGTTTTCCTTAAGCAGTTTCCAGGCCAGCGCAGTGCTCTTGAACAGGTCTTCCTTGGTCTCTGTAGGAAAGTCGCAGATGAAATTGAAGAATGCATTAAGCTCCGGATACACCGACAGCCGCCTGTTAACCGAAACGACGTCATCGAGCGAAATCTGTTTGTTGATCAACTTTTGTATCCGTGCTGAACCCGATTCAACGCCAAACTGAAGGTACCTGCAACCTGCCCGATAACAAAGGTCAAGCGTATCATCATCCATACGTGTCATGGTGTCGATGCGGATGCCCAGAAAACCCATCTTAATGTTCACACCGTTGTCGAGAAGCCCGGTCATGACGTCTCGCACACGCTGATTATCGATAAAAAACGCATCGTCAAGAAAATGAAATGTCTTGATATCATAGGTTTCCGAGAGGTGGCGTAACCTTTTCACTACCCGTTCCGCCCCCAGCGGACGCCACGTACGCTTGTTGTACTGGTGGTTGTAACAGAATGCGCAGTTGAACGGACAACCCTTCGACGATTCGATCTCCAAAACACGTTTTTCGTGGAACAAGCTATGGACGTAATCTTCGACATTAAGCACATGATACGGTGGGTCCGGCATCTCGTCCGGGTCGACGAAGGGGCGATCTTCATTCTCTATAACCTCCCCGTTGCTTTTGAAACACACGCCCGCAAGTCCGTCGAGCGACTCCCCGGCCTCGAGCCGCTTTGCCAATTCGTAAAATGTCTGCTCGCCCTCGCCTTTAACCAGAACGTCTATATCCTTGTGGGCCACAGTCTGCTGGGGGAACAAGGTGCCGTGTACGCCCCCCCACACTACTGGGATCCTACCGTGACTTTTCACCACTCTCGCGGCCTCGAGCGCACCGAGAATCTGCGAACCGGTCATCGAGGTTATTCCGACGCAAACCGGGTCTTCGGCCAGGGCCGCCACGAGCGCCTTTTCCCAATCCCCGCGCAACCGCTGGTCAATAACTGTGATACGATATCCTTCGGCATCGAGTTGCGAGACTGCGCTGAGCAACGACAGAGGAACCCACGGATCCATCACATTGTTCAACGAACCTTCATGGGGTTGCACCATAACAACATTTTTCACAGATTGTCCTCCTTTTGCCATTCGCACGGCGAGAGAGCGATCCGGGGTTTGAAAACTTTCCCATAAACACCCTCGCTGGGCTGTACAAGCACGTTTTTCTTCATATCAACGCCCCAATGCGCGCCTCTACCTCGTATCTATGAACACAATTCCCCATAAACATAATTTCCGGCATGAAAGAAATAGAAGCTGTTCTTAAGCCGGAATCCTACAGTCGTCTAGTATATTGTAGCCGCAAACGTCCAGAATAGCGAATTTGATTGGCTTTCCATTCTCCTGACAACCAGAATCACGTTCGATACTTGCTTTGCGGCTTTTCGAGTCATCAGGCCTCAACATCTTAGATCTCTTCATCCACGCCAACTGCATTATGTGGGTATAAGGACTTCGCAAACGCCCTTTATGTCAATTGCTCCGTCACACTGGCGGTCTCGATACGGCGGGCTCAAAGTCTCACTTATTGCACTATCCAATTCGCGTCATTACAGACGATGTTTGTACTTTTTGTCGCATCCACCTATTTCGTTCGTTTCTTCTTCGGCGGTTCCGGAATCGCCCCGTCCTTGTTCAATTCGGCTATCCTTGTGGGCGTCATTTCGGTTAGCCGCTCACCCGTCGCGCCAAAACATCGAAGCGTACCATCCATCATCGATACGTATAGGTTGCCGTAAGCGCCCGCCATACCGTCGAATTGCGGGGCACTGTCAAGCGTGATGCCAGCCAGAATTTCTCCCGTCTTGGCATTGACTGTCAGCAATTTCGATCCGCTTTGACCGAGCAAGGCTTGTTCCTGTTCAAGCATTTGTTGCTGCGTTTCTTCCTCGGTGATGGTCTTAAACAAGGCCTCCTGGCGGCCTATTTCATCTGGGCCCAGTATGTAGATGTTCTCATCGGCCAGGACCATCGCCCGAACGAGAATCGGGAGCACGACCCCCCATTGTTCCTGGTGATCATAGTTTTTCGCGTGCAAGTAGTACTCGTATTTCGGGGTCCATCTGAAATATTTTTGAAAACGGCCCCATACGTAAATGAGGTCTTTATTAAACGACATGATCCGCCCGGACGGGACACCGGCCGCGCCGGTGCGGGTGTGTCCCTGCCAACCGGAGGCGTTCGTCTTACCGTATATCCAATAGGTGCGGTGCCACCAGGTATCGTCCAGGAAACCCGTTGCGCTGAACAGATGGGCGTCTTCGCCTTTTTGGTCCTCCATGGCAGGTCTGTTCGCTTCGGCGACCTCGTCTCTGCTAAGTCCAAATAGCTTCCGGGTGTGGCCTATGTTCATTCGGTTTCCTTCGAGATCGAACTGCTGATACCGCATGAAGATCTTCTTGCCGTTACTCGACAGCAAGTCGGTCAGGGCCACCGGCATGTTCAGGATTTCATGGCGCATCTGAAGTTCTTCCTCGGAACCGGGAACCTTGTCACCCATGATGTGTTCTTGAATCTTTTCTCCGCTGGCCGCATCCAGAATCAGAAAACGGATGCCCCCGTCCACGAACATCGAGCGGCCTGCCACCGTATACACCTTGTCGTCCATGACGAGCACGTTGCCATGGACGGGATGGGTGGATTCCAGGTTTTCAAAAAACATGTGCCGCGCGGAGGTTGGGGCCGCCTGATATTTCCAGAGCAAAGTGCCCTTGGCCAGGTCAAGGCAATAGACAAAGCCATCGGCGGAGCCAAAATACACCCTTTTCTTGTAAAGTGTCGGCGGTGAATCTACTTTGCCGCCGGGGAGAAACCGCCAGGCAGGCTCGCCGCTCTTTGCATCAACCGCGACAACGGCATGCTGGTTCTTCAGGGCAACCACAACCCGCTGATCCGCAATCACCGGAGGCGTCAGGTCGTCTGAGAGCGCGAGGGACCATTGAAGCTTGGCGGGAGAATCGATGGCGGAGGTTGTGCCGCTGCGTTGAATGTCATTGCGATAGGTTGGCCATTCCGTTGTCTTAGCTGCGGGAGTTTTCGGCAGCGGTTCGGCCTTTACGGTCTGGAGTCTCCGTTCGTCGGGGGTGATTCTGAACGTGGCGTGTGACAAATCTTTTGGCGCCAAGGTGCTGAATCCGAACATTTTTGCGCCCAAGTAGCACCCACAGGGATGCGGTGGGGCGTAAATCAAGCCGTTGGCAGGCATGATGCCATAGAGACATGCGCCGCGCACCCAATGATGGAGGGTCCATTCCCCCGTGTCCGGATCTATGAATTCGATCCCAGTACGGCTGGTAATGATGTAGTTTTCCGTGGCCCTGGCCATGTGGCAGCGGTGGTGGAACCAGTAGGCCTCGGTAGATCCGAATTGCGCGTCCACGTTTCCCGAACCGATGTTAACGCCAGTGAACTGGCCTGTGGCATCGCCCTCGGTTCCACTCCAGCCGTGCGCCATGACGTCTCCCGCCCACGCTTTTCCTTTTATTACGAACAAATCCTCAGGCGACCGGTAGCCGGACGCGGGATTGGGCGCGGTCCATTCCGTTTTACCAGTCTCCATCGATAGTCCGAACAGTTTTCCGCGGCTGCCAAATGAGGTTGTGTACCCCTCACCGCCGGAAAACATTACCCTGCCCCCCTGAACGACTAGTTTGGGCGCAAAAAAAGTGGTCATATTCTCGAAAACGGGCATCTCATCCGAGTGCCATATTTTCGAGCCGTCGGATTTCCACAGCGCCACTACATACTTCCCGTCGAAAAAGTACAGTTTATTGCGATACTTGGCCAGCGTCATGGGAGCAACCCAGTCGAAGGTCTTGTCCCAAACAACTTTCCCGCCAGCCAGGTCATAACGGATGATATGTTTCTCGCGTACAGTCCACGTATTTTTTTTCAAAAGCGGATATTCGCTTAGTTCGACCTTCTCCGCGTTCGTATCCGCTACGAGATACAGCTCGCCATCCTCATAAACGATTTCTTCCGTGCCAACGGTGCCCTTAAGCGTACGCAGGATATCGCCGGTTTCCGCGTCCACCACCGACACTGGGGCCTCGATCCCCAACGTGACGTATACTTTCTTGCCTACAACAACGAGCCGCCGGGGCAACGTAGAAGGCCCACTTTTAAGTTTGAACATATTGGGCGACCATTGCTCTATGTCGCGCTTCCAGAGCACGGTTCCGTTAAACGCATCCCGCGCAATCAGTTTCCAGTGACTGGGCAACATTGGAGAATACGCGCTGCCCTCGTCCAGGATGTAGAAGACTTTTCCGTCCCCGCTGACGCACGCGGAAACACTCGACATGGTTTCATGATGTCGCGACCACCGAGGGCTGCCCACCCATTGAAGGTGGTATAGCGGCGGTCGGATCAGTTTGTCTTTTGACACTGCGTTCCCGGTGGCGTTGTACAAGTATTGGGGCCAGTCGTCCATCTCTTCCGGACGCGGCTTTACGAGTTTTTCATCCCCGATGATGGCCGTCCCTAACGGCGCCAAAACGCGAATCACTTCCTCTCGGGGCACCGCCGCACCGTCGTCAATGATTAAAAGGTTCACAAAGTTGGTAACAAATGGGATGGTCTTTCCAGACCACTGGCCGACACTTACCTTGCCGTGCAGCCCCGCATCGAATAAGGCCTTCCGGGCCCGTTCCACCTCTTGAGCCGATTGACTAAGGCCATGGCCAAGCGAATTGGGCTTTAGACTGTGCAGTTCGCCAAGCAAAGAACCGTCACCACAATTAACGTGGACAACAACTCCCCCCTCGAAACCTGCCTGCTTGATTATCTCTTTCGCTCGTTCCTGGGAAGATGCGGGGCAGGCCGCGGCCAGCACCATCACCAGGGGGAGCGTTTTCAAAAAAAGTTTCGTCATAATTGCCTCTCTACCATCATTGTGCGTCGAGCCCTGGAAGCTTCATGCCGGCTACAGGCCGTTTTGCCTAAGGTACTCTACGCTCTTTTTCAGGATATCCTCCGATCCTACAATCTCGAGCGTGCTGCTTGCAATATCCGTGTCCTTCAAGACTTCGCAAACGCCCTTTATGTCAATTACTCCGTCGCCCAGTGCGATTGTCGAAAAACCGCATCCATACATCGTTCCTCTTTTGGGCTCCCATTCAGCATCCAGGTCCTTCCAATGGACATGGTGGATTTTCTCTTTGAAAACTTTGGCCATTTCGACTGGGTCCGCGCCGCCGAGCCATGAATTGCCCGTATCAAGATTCACACCTAATGATTCAGGATTGCCTAGCCTGTCAAAAACGTCCTGAAGCCCCTTGATGCTGTCCGTGATGGGGCCGTGCGGTTCCAGAAGAATGCGGACGCCGTAATCCGCAGCCATCTTCACAGGCGCGTGAAGCTTTTCAGCTATGATGAACACACTTTCCTCATAGGAAAGACCCTTGGCCCACTCTGAACGGGGGTCGGTGTCTGTTGTGACTATATCCTTTATGCCGATGGCCGCGGCAAACTGGACGGCTTTCATAATCTCCGCGTTCCCATACACGCCCGGATTGCTTGGTTCGAGCAGTCCAGCGTGCGCGCAGACAGTTGAAGGGGTCATCCCATATTTCTCGAAAAGGCGCTTGACCTCGAAAGGGTTGTCATCAAGACTGACCGTAGGGGAGAAGCCCGCCGTGCCCAACATGCTGCCTCCGGCATTAGTGTCCGTGATGTCGGCATGTTCAAATCCCATCTCCTTGGCACGCTTGAGTTGTTCTTCGACACTCGCGAAGGGTTCAATCAGTAGAAATACTCCAATGTTCATGCTCTATCCTTTCGATGTGATGTTTTTGAGTTGCTACTTTTTCCTACGGGCTTTTTTTGCGGCACGTTCGCTTTTCTTGTCAGTGGCCGCCGCCCCGTCGGATTTGGAGAGAAGTTTGGTTTGCCATTCCGCCAGCTTTTCTTCCCATTCTTCGAGACTTTTCGTAGGATAAGTCGAAGGCCAACCGCCTTTACGGAATTCCTCCGTCGGACCTTCGTCGTTGATTTTCTTTCGCCATCCGGCCAGTTTCTTGCGCAGGTCATTCAAAACCGGCTTGGATTCTTTGTCCAAGGCGAGATTGTTTATTTCATATGGATCATTGACTACGTCATAAAGTTCTTCTTCCGGTTTGACGGCCTGCATAAAATGGGTTTGGGCCTTGTTAAGCTGCCCCTTTGCATGCATAACGTTCAGCAAAGCCAAAACAGGATACTGCCTTTCCTTGTACTCGTTCAGTTGGCAGTAGGCGCGCTCCGGCATCAGGTTCAATATGTACTTGTATTGTTTTGTGCGAAGTGCGCGCATCGAGTCGTGGGTGTCGTCCATCTTGTCGCGCGCGGCAAATATAACGTCATGCTTTGGCGTTGAGGGATCTAGAAAGTTTCTCCCGTGCATGTACCCGGGTACTTTGCCGGTAGCGGTACCGATAATCGTGGCGGTGATATCGATGCTCGAAATGAGATCGCCGCTTACCTGTCCAGGTTTGATTCCTTTAGGCCAGCGGACAATCAGCGGGATATGCAGTCCTGAATCATAGAGAAACTGTTTTCCACGCACCTGGCATCTGCCGTGGTCGCCGATGAAAATGACCATAGTGTTGTCCGCAATGCCCTCCTTGTCCAGCCGCTCAAGGATTTCGCCAACTTTGCGGTCCATTATCTGTATCTCTGCCAATCCGTTGGCGATGTCGCGTCGAACGAGGGGGGTGTCCGGATAGTAGGGAGGCACATCGACGTCTTTTATGTCAATCGGCCTTTCGGGATCGCGTCCCCAACTCCTGTGAGTGTTGCCAATGGACATCTGCGCGAAAAAGGGTTTGCCCTCGCTTTCCGACCAGTCGCCGCCATCGAAGAGAGCTTTGTTGTCGTAGATGAAGTTGAGGTCGAGTTTCTTGCCGGGCATAAGGCATGTGAAGTAGCCCGCATCGCGAAGAATTTCCGGCAGTGGCCTGACCGGTGACGGCAAAGGCTTCTTCACGAAACCGTCTTTCGTTCTGTGCTGATGTGCGCCTATGAAGTTCTGGTGCATACCCGTCATCATCGCCGACCTGCTTGTGGAACAAACGGGCGAAGTTGTAAACGCTTTGCTGTAGCGGATACCCTCCGCTGCCATCTTGTCCAGATTAGGCGTATGCACGGCCTTGTTGCCATAACACGACAGGTCCGGACACATGTCTTCGGCAAGTATCCAGACAATGTTCGGCTTAGAACTTGGGGCCGCTGGGGCGCTCCAAGGATTAAGTGTCATAATGGCCGCTGCCGCACTGGTCGTCTTAAGAAAATCTCTTCTTTTCATTTTTAGTTCCCTTTTCTTTCTTGTCTAATTGTGAATCGCACCCAAAATCGGCCTCTTACTTCCTTTTAATTCCCCCTCTGCCTCAGTGTTTCCAATCATAGTATACGATAGGCCCGCGCTCGATAGCCACACGGCCTGCATGTCTCAAGGGCCATGCTCCATACTTTCCTATTTTGATATGACGCAATCTGCGCGCTTTCGCGACGAGAACCGGTGAGATAGCCGGGTTAACAGATATTCGTCATAATCCTGTGACGCAGATATCTCAAGTGACTTTCAGTTCTTGAGATCTTGTTCTTTTCCCTTGACTAAGTCAATGGTATTGAGTATAATTACTCAAAGTATTGAGTAATTTGTAAATGTAGGAAGTTTGAATGTTCAAGCGCGCCGTTTTCTTTGATCTTCAACGCCGAATGGCTGAAGCTCGGCAGTTCATTCAGGTGCTCGCCGGCCCCCGTCAAACAGGCAAGACGACGGCCGCGCGTCAGTTGATGGATGCGCTAGAGATTCCGAGCCATTATGCCTCTGCCGATCAGCCCACGCTGAATGATACGATTTGGCTTGAGCAGCAATGGGAAACGGCCCGATTACGATGCCGAACCGATGGTGCTGAAAAACGAAAGGCGCTTCTGGTTCTGGACGAGGTCCAGAAGATTCCTGGTTGGTCGGACTCCATCAAACGTTTATGGGATGAGGACACCGCCTCTAATTATCCACTCCAGGTAGTGCTTCTGGGCTCATCACCGCTACTGGTCCAGCGCGGTCTGTCCGACAGTTTGGCGGGCCGCTTCGAAATTCTTCCGGTGAGCCATTGGTCGCTGACCGAAATGCGAGATGCCTTCGGCTGGCGGCTCGAACAGTATCTTTACTATGGCGGCTATCCGGGCTCAGCGCGTCTCATCGAAGAACCTCAACGCTGGAAACACTATATACAGGACTCGTTGATCGAGACCTCCGTTTCGAGGGACATCTTCCTCATGGCCCGCATAGACAAACCGACATTGTTGCGCAGGATCTTCCAATTGGGCTGTGCCTACTCTGGCCGCATTCTCTCCTATCAGAAAATGATGGGACAACTCCAGGATGCGGGTAACACGACCACGCTTGCCCATTATTTGGACCTGCTTGGCGGCGCTGGTCTCCTGACAGGTCTTCAAAAATACGCGGGACAGGCCGTGCGCCGCCGCGCGTCCAGTCCAAAGCTGCTTGTATTAAACACGGCGCTCATGACGGTAACTTGCGGAATGGATTTCGAAGAAGCGAGACAGGATTTTCAGTTTTGGGGACATCTCGTGGAGTCCGCTGTGGGAGCAACGCTTGCCAACGGCATTCTCAACAGCGATATAGAATTGTTCTACTGGGCGAGCCGGAACAAAGAAGTGGATTTTGTCTTGCGCCGAGGCAAGAAACTCGTCGCACTCGAAGTAAAAAGCGGACGGCGAAAAGGCAGCTTGCCCGGACTCAAACAGTTCTGCCACGAATTTGATACAGCCAAACCACTGCTCGTAGGCGCTGATGGGATCCCTTTGGAAGAGTTTCTAAGCGCACCGGTTGAAACTTGGGTCTCCTAGGCTATTGAATGACCACGTTCTTCCTGGAACTCTCGGTTGACAACAAAGAAATTTCAAGGTATATCTCCTCAATGCACCAACGAGAAAACAACGATCCGTGAAGGATAGTAAGAAAAATGGCGGAGGGTAAAGGACTCGAACCTTTAAGGCCGAAGGCACCGGTTTTTGAGATGGTTGCAGGTGTTTGCTCTTGATTGGCCTGAGTCGATCTTGCTTGGTTCTACTGGCCTCACCGACGCCGAAGATTTGTTCCTTGCAGACACTAAACGATCCGTATTGGCTTTGTCATGCCCATTTCCTTTCAGGACATAATCTCCATATCCTCCAGATTTGAGTTGGAAGCGGGTCTGGTATATTATTGACGGGAACAAGGGTTTCGAGAAAGGGGGGAATAAAACGGTTAACACGGTTCGGACACATACCGGGGAAATAATGACGAATGTCAGGCGCGCTTTGGCAGATATTGGCTATACGGGCGCGCTGCTGCAGGATGACTATGATTATGCCCTGCTAGAGTCTGGCCGTGCAGAGACGGGTCGTATTGATCTCGCTGCATTCGGCGGTACACCTCCGAGCTACAGAAATGCCTGTATCGGTGTCGCTGTTGCCAATGGAAGATCTGACGAAGCTCTTGTATCAAGCTGCCGCGACCTGGGGGCTCCTTTGATCCTTGAAATCCACTCTGACGTTCTTCGCCGCTGGCACTTCAATGGCCAGGGCCATCCAAAGCATCTGGAAAATGTTTGCGCGAAAGACGTCTCGAACATGTTTTACGAACATCAAGCGGCATGGTCGCCTCAAAGCATTCTCCGAGTGAAATCCTTGCACCAAAAGGAGCAGGAGCTAACGCAACTTGATTTCTATGATGCTGGTTTTTTCCCTCTCATTGAATCACTGGTAAAAGAAAAGCTCGATACTCTGTTGCGAGACGCGCTTGCTACTACCACCAACGAATACAGGAAGTCCACAAAAAAAGAAATCGACAACAAAGAACTGTTCAGGCTTGTCTTTCGCTTTTTGGCAGGCAAGATTCTTGTTGACCGAGGTGCTCTATCATCCGACCAAGCGGGCAATCCCGGCGATACTCTTGAGGCAGTCGACGCGTATTACAACATGGTGCCTGAAGGTATGCGTTCGACGACTATTAGCGATGCGGACACGCTTATGGCCGCTTGGGAAGCAATTCATAGCGGTCTGGACTTTAGAAACCTCTCGGCGGATGATCTGGCATTCGTTTATGAAAATACTCTTGTTTCAACCGACACCCGGAAACAGTTGGGTACGCACGCGACGCCACCCTCGGTTGCGGAATACATAGTAAGGAAACTTCCCTTCGAAGAAATTGAGCAAAAAGACCGCAGAGTACTTGAGCCATGCTCGGGACATGGTGTTTTCTTGTTATCCGCCATGAGAAGATTGCGCGAATTGCTCCCTCCTGCTATATCTGATGCGAAGCGCCACCAATACCTCAAGGCTCGACTAGTGGGAATCGAAATCGACGCGTTCGCTGTCGAGGTCGCACGCTTATCACTGATGCTGGCCGATTATCCAAACAAGAATGATTGGAAACTTCATAACGAAGATGTGTTCTCTGGAGATCGTCTGCGTCGCGAACTGATGAAGTCGGAATGCGTCCTATGCAATCCACCATACGAAGACTTCTCTACGGAGACGCGCGAGCATTGTGATCCAGATTCCGTTCACAAACCAATAGAAATTCTTCGACGGGTTTTAGAGCATCCGCCCAGTATGCTCGGTTTTGTACTGCCTAAATCATTCTTGTCGCGAAGTGCAGGCCGCATCCACCAACGATCACTTACAGAAAAATATAATGTGATTGAGACAGTCACCCTTCCTGACCGTGTATTCTCCCATTCAGACAGCGAGACGGTGCTTCTCATGGCCTGGGGAAGAAAGCAAGCGAGTTGTTCAACTTTGATCACCTGTCGTGAGGTTGCCTCCAGCCAATGTGACACCTTCCTTAAGCAAGGTGAGGAGCCGTCTGGCAGGACTGACACGGTAGAGACCGCCAGGGAGTCTAGCCCTCACTTTTCAATTTGGATTCCCAAGTTGTCCCGAGTCTGGCGATATTTAGATAAATGCGCCACTCTAGGTAACTTCGCCGATATTCATCGTGGAATCGAGTACAATATCCCCTTGAAATGGAGAGCGCTGCAAAAGCAAGAGAAGTGCTCAGAGGATGAGGCGAAGGCAGGAGCAGAACGAAACCGTACTCGGGTGTTTCGTGACTCCGCTTCACCTGGATTTGAGAAAGGTGTCCAGACCGCAAACGCAATCCATCAATTTGGTGCGCCAAGGACACGTTTCCTTTGTTTGCAGTCAGATCTAGTGGCGGGAAATGCACATAAGCGCCCGTGGAATGAGCCTAAGATTCTTGCGAACTACGTACGCCTTTCTAGAGGCCCTTGGCGATTTGCGGCGACCTGCGACTACGATGGATTGGTCGCTTACCGCAATGTCTATGGCATTTGGCCTAAGGATACGCAATTGCTTAGACCGTTGACCGCACTTTTGAATTCGCCAGTCGCAAATGGCTTCCTTTTTGTGCAAAGTTCCGGCAAGCACAATTCCAAGAATGTCTTGGAGCGGATTCCTCTTCCTTATTTTGACAACATGCTCATAGAGGAACTTACAGAACGCGTTCAACTGTTGGAGCAGGATCTTCAACTCATATCAAAGACACGAACTTCGAAACAGGGTGAAATATCCTCCAGGTTGTATCAGAAACAATTGAGCATAGATGCATTCATTCTCGATGCGTACGACCTGCCCCCAAGACTTGAACGAGAATTGCTGGACACTTTTCAGGGCTATGAACGGCCGGTTCCCGGAATATCCTTCACGGGATATTATCCCGAAGGGTTCAAGGCATGCTTTCCTTTGCATGAGATTATATCAGAAGAGTTTGAACGCGCCCGCTCAGAGAATCTGCTTAGGCGTTTGACGCCTGTTAATGATCCTGTTATCCACGAGATGCTTGCCACAAGCGAGGATGGCGATTAATGAGGGCGTTTCTGCTGGATACAAATATTGCTTCGAGTTTGTTCGATCAGCGGCATAAAAACCATGAAAAAGTCCGCGCTTTTCTGTCCGGTCAAAACGACCATGTGAGTATATCGGTGGTTACTCTTGCAGAAATACGATATGGGCATGAACTCTGGCCAAATCCTACGCATCAGAAGCGTCGGGAGACGATTGAGAATAAGATGCGAGAATACAAAGTATGGTCCATTGACAGGCATGTTGCGGAACATTACGCTCGAATCAGGGCTCACCTATTCCAAAAATTCGCTTCCCTAAACGCCAAAGGCAAATATCGAGAGAAACACCCAGAGGACCTTCTCAACAAGACTACCGGTAGTGAATTGCAGATCGACGAAAATGACCTTTGGATTGTGGCACAAGCCGCCACCAACAAAGTCGACCTTGTCACAACAGACCGCATGACGAGACTTCGTGAGGTTGTCAAAGAACTCTATTCAGACTTCGTTTGGTGGAATCCTCTAGATTGTAACTAAATGGCGGAGGGTGCGAGACTCGAACTCGCAAGCCCGAAGGCGCCGGTTTTCAAGACCGGTGCGTTACCAATTACGCTAACCCTCCGCGGATATTTGGGTAGACAGATTTTTACCGGGGCGTATTGTACCTGATCTTGAGAAATGTTTCCATTCAGGTGTCAGGGCGTTCTGAAAGGCCATCCGTGGTTCAATGGTCCGTGGCCTTTTCCCAGGTCCAGGCTTTGTTCTATGGCCTTTGTGAGGTAGTCTTTTGCGCGCTTCACTGCTTCGGGCGCGTCGTAGCCTAGCGCTAAGTTTGTGGCTATTGCTGCTGAAAATGTGCATCCGGTGCCGTGCGTGTTTCTTGTGTCGATTCGCGGCGCGATGAATTCGTGAAAAGTCTCTCCGTCGTATAACAAATCAACCGCTTCGGGCGATTTCAGATGTCCGCCCTTCATCAAGACATACTTCGGACCCATCCCGGCAATCTTTTCCGCGGCCACGCGCAGGCCGGCTTCACTCTTGATGGCCATGTCCGCAATGACTTCGGCTTCAGGAACATTTGGGGTGACTATCATTGCCAGGGGAAGAAGTTTAGTTATCAGAGCGTGCTGTGCGTTTTCCTGCAGCAGGTGGTCGCCACTTTTTGCGACCATGACGGGGTCTACGACAAGTTTCGAGATTTTGTTTCGCGTAACGGCGTCGGCGACGGCCTCGACTATTCCGGCATTTGACAGCATACCGGTCTTGGCCGCGTCCACGTGGATGTCTTGGGCAACCACGTCGATCTGTTTGGCCACCAAGTCCGGGGGAAGATCATGGACTGCAAAAACGCCGACTGTGTTTTGGGCTGTGACGGAGGTGATGGCGGCCATGCCATAACCGCCGTTGGCAATTATGGTTTTAAGGTCCGCCTCGATTCCCGCGCCGCCGCCTGAATCGCTGCCGGCAATCGTTAATACTGTTGGCAGCCTGTTTTCGGTCATTAGCTGAGTATCCCCGCCATGCAGGCTGTAGTGAAACACGCCAGCGTGCCGCCTATGAGTGATTTTAATCCCAAGGCCGCAATCTCGCTGCGGCGCTCAGGCGCAAGACCTGACATACCGCCGATGAGAATACCCAAACTGCCGGGATTGGCAAAACCGCACAAGGCATATGTGGCAATCGTCACCGAGCGTTCGGACAATTCGCCTTTTGCGATAAGTTCCTGCAAATGGCCGAAAGCGAGAAACTCGTTCAACACTGTCTTTTCGCCCAGCAATCCGGAAATCGCCGCCACGTCTTCACGAGGAACACCTAAGAGATAAGCAAAGGGGCGGAAGAACCAGCCCATTATCTCCGTGAATGAATGGTTTACAATGCCCTGGCAAACCAGGTTCAGCAGGTAGACGATCCCTATGAAAGCGATTAGCATTGCGCCAACGTGTAGAGCCAGCATCAGCCCTTCAGAAGCTCCGCGAGCGGCCGCATCAACAACGTTGTGGCTTTCAACGGGCACTTTGATGTGAACTGTTCCCTTGGTCTGCGGCTCTTCAGTCTCCGGAACCATCAGCTTCGATATCAAGATTGCGGCCGGGGCGCTCATTATCGAAGCGGCCAGAAGATGCCCCGGTTCAGCGCCGAAGTTCGCGTAGGCAACCATAACGCTTGCCGCGACGGTAGCCATAAAAGTCGTCATCAATGTACACAACTCCGAGCGCGTCATGGTTTTCAAGTATCCGCGCAGCGCGGTCATTGACTCGATGCCGGCGAACACCAACAGGGCTGACCCAAAAGTCTCCGCGCCAGACGTCTTGAGCGTCTTTTGCATGAGCCACGCCATGCACTTAACCAGCGCTTGGATTATTCTCAAGTGATAAAGAACGCCCGCCAGCGCCGACACGAAAATTATTACCGGCAGAACCTGGAACGCGACTATTGCATTAATGAGAAGCGGCCCTTCATCACCCAAAACGGCGTCCTCACTCAGCACAAATACCTGGGTTAAGTTGCCGAAAAGAAATCTTGCGCCCTCGGTGCTGGCGTCTGTGACAACAACAAAGCCGACCTTTACCCAGTCGAAGAACTTCTCGCCTATGTCGGTCTCAAATACCAGCAACGCGAAAAAGAGCTGGAGTCCCAGACCCCATAATATGAGCCTGAAATCTACCTTCCGCCTGTTTTCCGAGAGAGCCCAGGCAAGCGCGAGCATACAAAACAGGCCCAAAAGACTTGTCAGGCGCATAGCAAGAGTTGTTTGCATGTGGAAAGCCCCTCAGCATTCAGTCAAACACATTCCTGACCAGGCATAGCCGGAACCAAACATTTTTTTTGACAGGATGACAGGATAACAAGGATTGATTTGTTATCGCCATAGTAAATCTTGAATGTGTTGCGTTTATTGAGTTTTTTGTGGCCATCACGTCGCTGCCATCGTCGGGCTTATTTCCTGGCCACAAAAAACTCAATAAACGCAACGACTTATCGATAAGAAGGACGATGGCTCAATTCTGCGCCAATAAGAAAATCCATATTATCCTGTCATCCTGTCAAATATTAAGAACGTTTTACGTCAAATTCTACTTCTAGAAGTCAATCACATTCAGATCGGGTATTGAAGATTCCAGGGGAATAGTTTCGATATGGCGCGCGCCCATTTTTGCAAGGTCGTATCGCACCTTGGCCAAGGGTCTGTCTACATTGTGCGTATCGATTTGCACGCTGAACTCCGTGTAGCTGACACCCTCGTTAATGGTCGGCTCGTCACCGAAAAGATTGTTTTCACGAAGGTACCCGGTCACCTTGTCCACATCATCCTTCTTGACGTTGAAGAACAGGAGCACTTTGTCTTCGGCGTAAATCGCGCCGTACAGGTTGAGCAGAAACATCGACGCTATTTCGCGCTTTTCAGGGTTGTCCTGAACGCTGGGATTGGCCCAGATGCCCGTTTCGGACTCCATAATTTCGTCGGCGATATTCAGGCCGTAGTTCCGAATAGCGCTGCCCGTTTGCGTGATTTCCAGTCCGAAATCCACGGACTTGTTGGTGACTTTTGCCTCAGTCTTGCCCCATGTTTCATAGATGACGATTCCCGAGTCAATCCTCGGCGGGGTCTTGAATTTCTGTACCGAAAAATCTTTGTGCGACTTGCCAAAACCGAGAGTCCCGGCCTTTGCCTTAAACCACTCCAACGCAAGATAAGGCATTTCCGAAACCATGCTGACAAGCTTTTTTGACGACAGCAACTCGGCGAGCCACTCGTCACAAGGACGGTCTTTTTCCTCCGCCCTGTTGATTATGACGATACGCACATTTCCGCGGCCAAGAGAAAGCACCTTCTTAAGTT
>SDBV01002119.1_pt1 | contig 29787 bp, 21 predicted proteins | sample 2277081 | NCBI WGS metagenome assembly SDBV01 (sample SAMN10402039, study PRJNA504765) | marine sediment metagenome | isolation source: marine sediment core GS10_PC15, 223 cmbsf | place: Arctic Ocean: Southern Knipovich Ridge | collected 2010
GTAATCTGTGGATCAATAGGCACGACCTCTATGAGAGGCTGCCTTCATGTAGATGATCTTTTTTGGTTCATCGATTTGATAGAAAAAACACCAGGCACCTATTCGATATCGCCATGTTTCCGGTGTGAAATTTTTCAGTTTTTTAATGTTGAGTCCAAAATGCGGGTGTTGAACCAACTGGGGGTAAACAAAATCGAATAGTTTTTGAGCGATTTTGCGGTGGCCGGATAATGCGATTTTTTCCAGGTCCTTTTCAAACTGTTCGGTGGTGAATATTTGATAGTTACTCAATCTATATAGCGTCCTTTGTGCAATCGCGCTTCTCGGGAACCCTGTTTAATCCGCTTTATCAGATTCCTGTCTGCAAGGATTTCCGCCATTTCAGCGTCGTCCACAAAATATTGTTCCCGAATTTTACTTATTTCGGCGGTTTCGATCAGATCGGTTTGTTCTAATTTTTTTGAGGACCGGCGAAAACGTCGGCACATGGAAAAGAAGGCCGATATGTTCTGTCGTCCCTCTTCTTAGCAAAGCGGTCCTCCTTCCTCGGTCGGTCTTTTGTTTGTCAAATGGGTTCACAGGACATGTGGTTTTTATCCAATCGCCATCTCCCGGTTGGATAAAAGAAGACCCTCCCAGTGACCCTATGGTGAAAAAAAGTAAACAACACCTATTTTTACAAACCATTTTGTGCCGTGAGGGGGGGCGCAGAATTTTGAGGGCTTAATTTTGAGTTTTTAATTTGTGCCCATTCACGACTTTAAAATAGCGGTGCCCAATTATTAATCGCAATAAATAGGCATTACTGAATTTAACCTGACAAAAACTCCGCAAATTGAGACAAATGGCTCTATCGTGGATACCCGCCCGATCCCTTTCGACGAAATCCATGATATCGTTTCTCATTGCCGCTGACCGAAAACATGAATCTCTTTAGGAGCGACCTATGGAAAACAAACTAGGCTTTACCCTCTGCCACCCCATTCATACTGTCGATAACCAACTTCTGTTCCCGGCTGACACCGAATTTTCAAAAGAAAATCTAAATTCGCTTCTCCGCTTGCGTGATGGGTTGTCTTATCCCCGTGAGCCGCTGCTGTGGCATGGTTCGGTTGAAAAGGATATCCGTGGTTTTCTCGAGACTCCTCCCTATAATGCCATCTTTTCCGATCAACAACAGATTGAAGACCTCTTTGGGACGATGAAGACCGTTCAACCGATTTTGCCGGTCCTGGATTCACTTGACTATTTTCAGCTCCATGATCCATATACCTACCGTCATATTCTGGTGGTATTTTCCCTGTCGATTTTTCTGGGTCAAGGGCTGGTATCCAACTATCAGGAGCTGAAACGAGATTTGGTGGTCGGCCTGACCCATGATATCGGAAAAGTCTGCGTTCCGCTTAGCATTTTAAGGAAAGAGGATCCCCTCACCCTGACCGAACAGCGGATCATGCAGCACCATGCCATCGCCGGCTATGTTCTTCTCAGTTATTATCTTCAGGACAGCCGGTATACGACATCCATCGTGGCCCGGGATCATCATGAAAGAAGGGACGGCTCCGGATACCCCGGCGGAATCCTGCTCTCGAATAAGCTGGTGGAAATCGTTGCTGTGAGCGATATTTATGATGCCCTTATATCATCCCGGGTTTATCGGCCTGTTTCATTTGACAATCGAACCGCTCTGGAAGAAATAACAAAGATGGCGGAGCAGAATAAAATCGGATGGCAAGTGGTCAAAGCCTTGATCGCACATAACCGTAAGGATAAGCCGAAACCCGACGAGGTCGTCGTATCTCTGGAAAAAAGAGGGACCCCACCGCCGGACAATGTCTATGGTATCACGACTCCGGAAACATCATCCGATGGATGATAAATAGGTGTCAGGTTTCAGGGAACAGGTGCCGGGGGTCAGGTGCTGGGTTTCAGGGAAAAGGCAGGTGTCCCCGCTTTGGGCGGGATCTTCGACAGGCATAGGGAAAAGAAGTGCCTTAAGTGCCTTAAAACGTCTTTCTGACGGTTTCTATACCACCAAAACCAATTTACCGATACTTTTTCCGGACTCGATCGCCTGGTGTGCTTTAGCGACATCTTCAAAGTGAAACTGCGTGATCGGGGAGGGCGCTATCTTTCCTTGAGAATCAAGGTCCGTGAGCGTCTTCATGATATCCTGGAAGAGCTTCACTTTACTAAAAAGGTATACCAGATTAAAACCGCTGATGGTTTTATTGCTGCCGGTTAAATCGAACGGATTAAATCGCGGGGTGCGAACATAGTACCAGAGAAGCTTTAGATAGTTTTTTCTTCCCGAGTGTGAGAACATGGATGCAAACCCATAGATCAATAGGCGACCTGCCGGTTTTAAATGAAAATATGAATTCTTCAGGGTCGACGCCCCATTGGCATCAAGGATAATATCATACCCTTGAGGGTTTATTTCTTTTGCTCTTTTCCATAGGTCGTCGGTCTGTTTATCGATGACAAATGTGGCCCCTGCCGCTTTTGCTGCAGAAATTTTCTCAGTGGTTCCGACAACTCCAACGGAAACATTACCATTTATTTTAAGCAAATTTAATAATGCCGTGCCCACCCCGCCCGCTGCCGAGTGTACCAGCACCTGATCTGTTTTTTTGAGTTGTCCGATTTCATAAAGCGCATAGAAGGCCGTTAGATATGCAACCGGGAAAGCAGCGCCCTGGGTAAAATCCCATCCATCCGGGAGTTTCCAAAGGTGCTGGGGGAGACCATTGATGACGGTGCTGTAACCACCGAATCGAGATACGCCGAAAACCCGGTCACCCGGTTTAACAAATTGAACGTTATCACCGGTCGCTCTGACAATTCCCGCAAATTCAAGGCCCGGGCATAAGGGATACATATCCTTCGCCGCAGCGTAGAGGCCTAATCGAACCGCCACATCCGCAAAATTGATGCCGCACGCCCGGATGTCCACCTGGACTTTTCCTGGAGCCGGATTTTCGATGGGCGTGTCGTCAAACGTAAAACGGTCATAACCACCCGGTTTAGATATGATAATTCTTTTTCTGTGTCTATGCATAAAGTGAATCTTTCATATGGTATGAAATCGGTTCACAATAATTTATTTATTTCGTTTTATCAATGGGACGTTCAAAGTGGATTTATTAACGTTTGACGCGCGTTATCTTGTATTATTCCCGTGGTTGCATAAAAAAAATAAAACAAGAGAGATTCAAAAAGGATGCCGACAAAGACGACTTCTTTTATGACGGATCGGTTAAGTGTTGATGTTTTTGTTGTATTTGATATAAAATTGAAGGACTTGATTCCAAGAAGCCGGATTAATAAGGGATCAATCTCCATTTTGTCATGACGGCTTCAGGGCTTTGGCCGCACAAAAACCAACCGTTTGACCTGAAACATCAGGAGGATTGAGGAGCATGAGTGAAAGGCCGTTGTTCCGTATTTTGGTATTGGATGACGAAGAGACCATTTTAGGGCTGTATGAGCAGATTCTGTCATCGGAAAATCCCATTTTTGATTCTTCAAATGGACTTCCGACATTTAATCTGACCTGCTGTCGCCAGGGAGAAGAAGGCATTGAACAGATCAAAAACGCTTTGGCGGCAAAAGACCCATATGCCGTTGTTTTTCTAGATATCCACATGCCGCCGGGGCGAGACGGCGTTTATACGGCCGGCGAAATCCGTAAGCTTGATCCGGATGTCGGGATTGTGCTGGTCACCGGCCACACGCGGATTAATATCCTCAAAACCGCCCGTTCCTTGCTTCCCATGGACAAACTCTTGTATCTGCAAAAACCGTTTTACCCCCAGGAAATTTTACAGTTTGCATCGGCTTTAAGTGAAAAATGGCGTGTGGAAAAAAAATATCAGTCCATTAGAAAAAATCTGGAACAGATGGTCGCGAATAAGACTGAATCGCTCAGCGAAACCAACAAACAGTTGTCGGAAGAGATCGACCAACGCTCCAGAGCTGAAAAAGCCATGCAGGTAAGCGAAGCCAATTTCCGCAAAATAATTAAAAATAATTCAGATGGCATTGTCATCGTGGATACCGGGGGCATTGTTCAGTTCATCAACCCGGCGGCTGAAATTCTGCTGAATACGTCGTTAGACCAATTTGTGGGTAAAACCTTTGGATTCCCCATCGCCACGAATCAGACATCTGAAATTGAAATTATCGGACATCATGCACAATCGACCGTTTGTGAAATGCGGGTGGTGAAAAGCGAGTGGAAAGGGGAGGAGGTTTATCTGGCATCCATCCGTGATGTCAGCGAGCGACACCAGATGGAAAAAAAGATTACCGATAGCCTCACCCGGTACCGGGCGGCTATGGAAGGAACCATCATGGCAATGGCCACCATTGTTGAAACCCGTGACCCCTATACCTCCGGTCATCAGCAACGCGTGGCCCGTCTTTCCCGGGACATCGCTAAAAAAATTGGATTATCAACGAACCAGGTCGATGGCATTTACCTGACCGGGTTGATTCACGACATTGGTAAAATTTCGGTTCCGGCAGAAATTTTGAGTAAACCCGGGCGTCTCTCCGAGGTGGAGTTTCTATTGATTAAAGGCCATCCGGAATCGGGTTATGACATTTTAAAAGGGATCAAGTTTCCGTGGCCGGTTGCTCAGATTACACGCCAACACCATGAACGGCTGGATGGTACGGGGTATCCACAAAAATTGAAGGGAGACGATATTCTCATCGAAGCCAGGATCATGTCTGTGGCGGATGTGGTGGAAGCCATGGCCAACCATCGTCCATACCGCCCGGCGCTGGGTATCGATGCGGCACTTGACGAAATTAGGTCCAAAAAAGGAACATTTTATGATTCCCAGGCGGTGGATGCGTGTCTTGAACTCAACAACGAGGGCCGGATACGGTTTTAAAACCCGTCCAAAAAAACCATCGTATTGTCGCAAAAGCGACGGTCCAGTCCGTATCCGGAAAAAAACAGATGGTCTCAACGACTATAATAAGAGGGCTTGAAACGGTTTTTAAAGGTGAATTCACCGGCTTTGTTCTGGAGCAACATGTCCTCGAAGGAGATAAATAGACCCACCGGAGTGCCGTCGGCCGGATTGACCATTTACACCGGAAACCGCCTTGAAAGACTTGTTAAAGATCTTGCAAGGGTGGTGCGTCCGCCGCTCTCTTCGCCGTTTTCACGTGAATTTATTGTGGTTCAAAGCCAGGGGATGGAGCGGTGGGTATCCATGGCTCTCGCTCGTCTCAACGGCATTACCGCCAATACCACCTTTCCCTTTCCCAACGCGTTTCTTCATCATCTCTTCAATCAAATGACGCCGGATTTGCCGGATATGACCCTGTTTGATCCGGATGCGATGGCATTTGCCATTATGGACGTTCTGCCGGAAAAAATCATCCATCCCGGTTTTGAAATCCTCAACACCTATCTGGCTGACGACCCGACCCGGACCAAGCTTTATCAGATTTCTGAGAAAATTGCCGATCTGTTCGACCAATATCTGGTTTTCCGCCCCCAAATGATGCTGGCCTGGGAATCGGGAAAGGCGAATCACTGGCAGGCGATGCTTTGGCGATCGATTACTCAAAAAACAGATGTGCAACACCGGGCACGGATGCAGCGGCGCTTCATCAACAAAATCCGGAACGGATCCCTGGCCATCGATCCGTTATTTGAACGAATATCGGTTTTCGGTATTTCTTATTTGCCGCCGTTTCACATACAGGTTTTTGAAGAACTGGCCCATCGTATTCCAGTCACTCTTTTTTTAATGAACCCATGCCGTTTTTATTGGGATGACATTGTTTCAGAATACGAAAAAAAACGGATTGTTCGGAAATACGAAAAAGCCGGAATCCCTAAAAGCGACCTGCATCTGGAAGGCGGAAATCGGCTTTTGGCGTCATGGGGAACCTTGGGAAGAGATTTTTTTAAAATGGTCCATGATCTGGATTGTGAAGTGGTGGATCGATTCGAACCGTCTGAAACGACCCATATCCTGTCTCAGGTTCAAAAGGATATTCTAAACCTGAAAGACCGGAGTCAACGGGTAGATTCGGATAATTTGAGCGTTTTATCAGACACCGTTGATGAATCCATCCAAATTCATTCCTGCCACAGTCCCATGCGGGAAATGGAGGTTTTATACGATCGCCTTCTCAGCATGTTTGAAGTCGACCCCGCACTTCAACCCAACGATATTATTGTTATGACCCCGGATATCGAATCTTATGCCCCTTTTATCCATTCCATTTTTGACACCCCCCCCGCGGACTTGCCCCGGATACCCTACACCCTGGCCGATCGAAATGTGGGAGAAGAGAAACGGGTTATCGACGGGTTTCGGGCAATGCTTCAGCTGCCCCAAAGCCGTCTGGAAGTCTCTCGTATTTTCGATCTCCTGGAATTTCAGGAAATCCGGAATCGATTCAATCTCACCACCCTTGATATGGAAAACATCGAACGCTGGGGCCGGGAGAACCATATCTGTTGGGGTATGGATAAAAACCACCGTATGGAATTCAATATTCCCGGGTTTGTAGAAAATACCTGGCAGGCGGGCCTGGATCGGCTCATTTTGGGGTATGCGCTGCCAGGACAGGAACAAAATTTGTTTAAAACAATTTTGCCCTATGACCCCATTGAAGGAGAGTCAGCCGGTTCGCTGAATCGATTTTTAATATTTTGGGAAACAGTGAGTACCTATTATAATGAATTAAATAAAGATAGAACATTAGATAGATGGAATGAATACCTTAATCAGTTAATTGAAGATATTTTTGGTGGAGACGAAACCATAGAAACGGAACTTCAATTGATCCGCAGAATTCTCAGCCACATGGCCCGGGCCGGAAATCTGGCCGAGTATCGGCAACCGGTTAATTTGAAAGTGATCCGGGCCTGCCTGGACCGTCATTTCGATCATGCCATTCCCGGTTCCCGATTTATTTCCGGAGGGGTCACATTTTGCCGGCTTCTGCCCATGCGAAGTATCCCAGCCAAGGTGATCTGCCTGGTGGGCATGAATCATGCCGCGTTTCCGAGAAGTGAACGCCATCTGGGATTCGATCTCATGGCCAAATATCCGAAACCCGGAGATCGATCAAGCCGTAACGATGATAAATTTTTGTTTCTGGAATCCCTCATCTCCGCCCGGGAAAAGCTGTATATCAGTTATGTGGGACAGCATATCCAAGACAATACGCCCATCCCTCCGGCGGTCCCGGTCAGCCAGCTGCTTCAATACTTAACCGAAGGTTTCGGTGCTCCTGAAGACCATTGGCTCAACTCACATCGATTGCAGCCGTTTTCACCCGGATATTTTGAAGGTGATCCCCGATTTTTCAGTTATTCCGAAAATGACTGTAAAGCAGCGGTGCAAACAGAAACACCCTCCCGGCAGCGCCCATTCATAAAAGGGCCGCTTCCGATACCATCTCAACCGTGGGCATCACTGGATATGGAAACCTTGTGCCTATTTTTCACACACCCGGCAAAATTTTTCTTAACACAGCGATTAGGGGTATTTATCACGGAACAATCCGCTAAACTAAGCGATCGGGAACCGTTCCACCTTGATCCTCTCAATCGCTACCTGATGGCTCAAAAAGAGGTGGAAGATCACTTTTCGGACAAACACGGCAGTCGGAGTTTGCGATTTCATCGGGCCAAGGGTGAACTCCCCCACGGCCAGGCCGGAGAAGTGACCCTGAAAAAGATGAAGGCTGAAACAAAATTATTTATCCAAAAAATTGAACCGACCATGTCCACAAAACCCCTGGCCCCATTTGAAGTGGAACTGGTTGTGGGTGATTTTACCCTTTTTGGAAAAATAGACGGTATTTATGATGGCCGGATGATCCGTTTCAGGTATGCCGATCATACGGCAAAGGATTTGATCCGCGCCTGGCTCTGGCACCTGTTGTTATGTGCAACGCAGCCGCCGGTGGGCCTCCAGGAGACCCGATTGTTGTGTCGGGATAAATGCTGGCATTTTGAGCCGGTGCAAAACAGCAAATCCATTTTGCAGGGTCTGTTATCTTTGTATTTAAAAGGACTTTGCGAACCGATTCATTTTTTTCCTGACCCATCTTATGTTTATGCCAAAGCGCACCTCATTCGCGGTCTGGATCCGGCCGTCGCACGGGACCGGGCCTTTAAAGCATGGGAGGGGAATGATTTTAAACCCGGCGTGTCCCGGGACCGATACAACCAACGGTGCTTTGACACCACTAACCCAATTGATGCGGTATTTGAAACCCTTACCCTGGATCTATTTGATCCATTGTTGAACCATATGAGTGAAGTCGATTTGAGAGCAGATGAACCCATTTGACTTGATAACGGTCCCTTTAAAAGGCACCTGTCTGATTGAAGCCAGCGCCGGCACCGGGAAAACGTATGCCATTACCGGTCTTTTTGTCCGGCTGCTTCTTGAACGCGGTCTTAGTGTGGATCAGATTCTGGTGGTTACTTTCACCAATGCCGCCACGGAAGAGCTTAAAATTCGGATCCGTAACAGGCTCATGGCGGCCAGAACCAAAATGTTGACCGGAAAGACCGATGATCCTTTTATAGAAGCCCTCTTTAATCAAAATCGGGAGTTCCGGTCAGGCTATCAAAACCTGGAAAACGGGCTCCGTAATTTTGATCAGGCCGGCATTTATACCATCCATGGGTTTTGTCAAAAATTGATTCAAGAGAACGCTTTTGAAACCGGCAGCCATTTTGACACCTCGCTGAAGACCGACCCTGTGGAGATGCTGCAGGAATTGGCGGATGATTTTTGGAGAAAGCATTTTCATTCGGGTCCGTTGGAGTGGGTGACCGCAGGGATGGATAAGGTTAAAGGGCCCCAGACTTTTTTAAATCTCTTGATGAAGGCCAATAACCCGGATCTCAAAATTGTGCCAAAAGTTAAAGAATCCGAACTGACTGAGCTCGATGCATATCGGGATACTTTGCTTAAGCTGAGGCACATGTGGCCTCTATCTCGAAAAAAAGCGATCCAACTCTTGATTGACCCGGCTTTAAGCGGCACCCATTACGGCAGTTTTAACCCGGACCCCAACCGGCCTCACATCACTAAAAGAGATCGCAGAATCGCCGATATGGTGGAGGCCATGGACTGGCTAGAAACCGGCGATGGCATCGGATTTCCCTTATTTAAGAATTTTGAAAAATTTACGACCCGAATTCTGACAAGGGCAACCAAAAAGAATCAACTCACTCCGACAGACCCATTTTTTGATTTATGCAATGACCTGTATGAGAGTCATGATCGGTTGAATGCGCAAATTGATGCCCGGATCCTCTTTATTAAGACAAAACTTCTATCATTTGCCGGTAAAGAGTTGCCCCGACGGAAAAAAGAACAGAATATTCAATTTTATGACGACCTGTTAAATACGGTCCGCAACGCCATCTTTTCCCACGGCGGCCGTTTTTTGAAGCAGGCGGTCAACCGAAAGTATAAAGCCGCGCTGGTGGATGAATTTCAGGATACGGATCCGGTTCAGTATCAAATTTTTTCAAACCTCTTTTCACCGCCAAAAAGCACACTTTTTATGATCGGGGATCCCAAACAGGCCATATATGGATTCAGAGGCGCAGATGTTTTTTCGTACATGAAAGCGGCAAGAGACAGCGAAAAACAATACACGCTTTCAAAAAACTACCGTTCAGCGCCGGGTCTGGTGGCAGCCGTCAACACGATTTTTTCCAATGTACCCTCTCCGTTTCTTTTTGAAAAAATTCCCTTTGAAAAAGGTGAGCCCAACCGTTTGCTGGAACAGCCACTTCAATTGGATGGGCCGCCATTTCATCTCTGGTATCTGGGCAAAGAGAAAGAAAAAGCAGTCAATAAAACCGAAGCCGTCGATCGGATTACCCAAAGGGTTAAAGATGAAATCATCGATCTGCTTAATAAAAAACAGCCCCGGGTGTCGGCTAAAGAGATTGCAGTTCTAGTCCGCACCAACCGGCAAGCCCGGATCATGAAAACATGTTTGTCTGAAAACCAAATTCCGGCGGTGTTATTCAGTACGGAAAACGTTTTCGACTCCCCGGAGGCCATGGAGATAGAGCAGATTCTTCAGGCCATCAGCGAACCGGCCGGTGAGCGTTTGATCAAAGCGGCGTTGATTACCGATATGCTGGGGTACTGCAGTCATGATTTGGCACAATTGGACCGCGCGCCGAATGACTGGGATGAAATATTTTTCCGATTTAGGGAATATCATGAAATGTGGCGCAACGAAGGGTTTATCCGCATGTTTCGCCGGTTTGCGGAGAGAGAAGGTATTAAGCAGCGGCTTTTGGGATATCCGGATGGTGAACGGCGGGTGACCAATGTCTTTCATATCATGGAGATTCTGCACCAGGAGTCTTTGCAACGATTCCGGGGGACCCATGGTCTCATCAAATGGCTCGGTGAGCAGCGGCATCCGGAAACAGTCCGCCTGGATGAACATCAGCTTCGCCTGGAAAGTGATGAAAAAGCGGTTACCATCATCACCATGCACAAGTGTAAAGGGCTGGAGTATCCCATTGTCTTTTGCCCCTTTGGATGGGAAGGATCCATTGTTCAAAAAGACGCTGTGTTTTTCCACGAAAAAGAGGAAGGCGCGCAATTGACCTTGGACCTGGATGTGGCAACACGGCCCCGGAACCGCCACCTTGCCGAGCGGGAAATTTTGGCGGAAAACTTAAGAATTCTGTATGTGGCCCTCACCCGGGCCAAAGTGCGTTGTTATCTGGTATGGGGAAATATTAAAGGAAGCGAAACATCGGCCATGGCCTATCTCTTTCATTCCAAAAAGGCCATTAAAGGATCTGATCCTCAAATTTTATCGAATTTAAAACAGCTTGTTGCCCGGAAAACAGAAACCGAACAGATACAAGATATGGAGGCGCTTGTGCGTCGATCCAAGGGAACTATCGCTTTTAAGCCCTTGCCGAAAGCCCGGGAAACACTGTTATCGACCGTTGAAAAGAAATCCAAAACCCTTTCGCACCGAAAATTTTCCAATCAAATCCGATCCCCCTGGAAAATATCCAGCTTCTCTGCCCTGATTTCACAAAAAACCGCTGATATTGAACTGCCCGACTTTGATCCGGACTTTGAACCCATTGAAAATTCCCATGATGCCCAAGATATTTTTTCATTCCCTAAAGGGTCAAGACCCGGGCAGTTTTTTCATCATCTTTTTGAAACTTTGCATTTCCGATTGCCGGCCCACCAACAGAAGAAATTGATTGACCGGAAGTTGTCGGAGTTTGGGTTCTCTTTGGATTGGGAACCAGTGGTCGCGACCATGGCAAACCATGTTCTTCAGACACCCCTTTTAGACCACCCGGAGCCGGTCGTGCTTTCAGAAATCTCATCAAAGGACCGGGTTCATGAAATGGAATTTTATTTTCCCCTAAACCGCATCACTCCGGATGCGCTGAATCAGGTCTTTTCCCGCTACGGTTCCGGAGGCCATATATCCAACTACCCGGAACAACTGGGTAAGCTCGGTTTTTCTCCGGTCAAAGGGTATATGAAGGGGTTTATTGATCTGGTCTGCCGTTTTCATGGAAAATACTTTCTCATTGACTGGAAATCCAATTTTCTGGGTTCTCAAATAACGGATTACGGACAAAAAGAGTTAACGCAAGTCATGAATCGGGACCATTATTTGCTGCAATATCACTTGTATGTTCTGGCCTTTCATCAATACTTGAAATTAAGGGTACCATCCTATTGTTATCAAAACGATTTTGGCGGTGTTTTTTATCTGTTTATCCGCGGCATCGACCCGAAACACGGGTCTAAATACGGTGTTTTTTACGATCTTCCGGATGGGTCCCTGATAGAAGCGCTGGGCCGACTGATGATGCCGTCTTTTACTGGATAACAGCTGGATAAAGGCATCCGATTTTTTAATAATTATTTTTATGGCCACCGCAGAAATGGGCAAAAAAGAGAGTTAAGTCGCTCCGTGGATAATCTTCACCGAAACCGCATGAACTCGACCATAAGGATTCGTAATGAATAAACGGATATCATATTAGACAAAATATCGTGGCCAACAGAGTGGTTCGGTGTCAAACATATATCGTCGCGAAGGGATGTTAATTTATAACGATCCCTAACGGGCTCAAACAGCATCCGCTTTCAATGATGACCATTCACGCTGCTCCGTCAATTTATAGAAGTGCCCGGGTGTTTGGATGGCAGCAAATTTGTGCTTGGGTTTTTAATCTTTTGAACCCATTGAATAATACTTCACCCTACTCATTAAAATTTGTGAAAACCGGAACCTTGGACATGGAAACTCAAACCGAAACGCTTAAATAAATGGAAAATAAACAATCTCAACAGAAACATTTAGCATCCGCGGAGTCTATTTTCTCGGGGTTAGATCATCATTTTGCCAAATTGTTGCTGCGTCTCGACGGGAGTAAGGATTTCTCTCTTTATCTGGCCGCAGCGTTGGTCAGCCGGATGACATCCACCGGAGCGATCTGTCTTGACTTGAGGGAAATTGCCGGAAAACCGGTATCAAAAATACTGGATGCCGAGACATTGATGGATTGTCCGGTATTTTCAGATTGGACTGCCTCTCTGCATCGCAGTTCCGTGGTGGGAAAACCCGGCATGTTTTGCCCCCTGATTCTGGATGATAAAGGTCGCCTGTATCTTTACCGGTATTGGAAATACGAAAAAAGCCTTGCAGATGCTATTTCGAAACGTGCGTCAAATAGCCTTGCGGATTTTGATTCGACATTCACCAAAGGTATTTTTTTCCAACTGTTTCCGGCTGTGAAAGATGGATATTTTGACGGCCAGGCCCAGGCATGTATGACTGTTTTAATGAATCGAATCTGTGTGATATCAGGAGGGCCCGGAACCGGCAAAACTTACACAGTAGCCCGATTTTTAGCCCTTCTGGTCCGACAGGCCGGCAAAAAACAGTTACGCATCCGTCTTGTCACCCCCACTGGAAAGGCGGCGACACGTCTAAATGACGCCATCCGAAACGCTAAAAGCGAGATGCCCTTAAGCGATACGGCACTTGCCGCGATTCCGGACGATGCATCCACAATTCATCGGCTGCTGGGCAGTATTCCGGGGTCTCCATATTTCCGTTGTGATGCCGATCATCTTGTTGATGCGGACGTGGTGGTGGTGGACGAGGCCTCGATGGTCGATATGGCGCTGATGTCCAAACTGTTCGATGCGCTCCCTAAAGATGCCCGAATCATCCTGATCGGTGATAAAGACCAGCTGGCTTCGGTGGAGTCGGGGTCGGTTTTGGGAAGTATTTACAATCCGAAAAAGGAGTATCGGATTTCCAAGCAATTCGGTAAAAAGGTGGAAAAGGTTCTTGATATTACCCTAAATTCGATTGATTTGGGAACTACGGATACCACGGACCTTCAAAACTGTGTGGTGGAACTTCAGAAAAACTATCGGTTTGATGAAACAAGCGGAATTTCAATGCTGAGTCGCGCGATCAACAAAGGGGATGCCGATGGGGTAATGGAGATTCTGCATTCCGGGAAATACCCGGCTATTTCCTGGCAAGACCGTTCATCGCCTTTCGAGGTGCTCCTGATCGCCGCTGTTGATCGATTCACGGATCATCTATCCGACGATCCATCGGTTGCCCTTAACGGTCTGAACCGGCTAAAAATATTGTGTGCAATCAATAAGGGTCCATACGGTGTGGACTGGATGAATCGATGGGCTGAGAATTATCTGAAACGTAAAACCCCGGCATTGTCCATCAACCGATTCGGTCTTCAATGGTACCCGGGAAGACCGATCTTAATCACGCGAAACCACTATGATTTGGAACTGTACAACGGAGATGTCGGTATTTTACTGCCGGACCCCAAAATCCCCGGCACGGAATTGTTCGCATTTTTCCCCGGAAAAGATTCCACACCCAAAAAAATCCCGCTTTTCCGCTTGCCCGAACACCTTCCGGCATATGCATTGACCGTGCATAAAAGCCAAGGTTCCGAATTCAATGAAATTTTTCTGGTGTTGCCGAACCGGGATGTTCCGGTGTTGACAAGAGAGCTTTTATACACGGCAATTACCCGGGCAAAAGAAAAAGTAACCATCATCGGGAACGAAACCATCATCCGAAATGCGGTAGAAAGAAAAATTCGACGAACATCCGGACTTCAGGACGCCCTGTGGGGAAATTGATTTAAACCTAAGGTAGATTGGGCGTCTTATAGTTTGTGCCCATCCACAAATGGCATCTTTTGGCCCAGAGCGGCGTTTTCGCTCTTTTGAAATCCTCGAAATAGCCCGCTATGCCTGCGGTTTCAAAATTGCTCAAGCCTTGCTCTGAATCAAAATCTACCATTTGTGGACGGACACTAGTTTAGTCATCCGGCGTGAGGGCTTGCCGGATGTCCTTTATGACGAGTGCCGAAATTTCCGCCATGGCCCGGCTCATGGCCTGGGCCAGCGCCTGGGGGTTTTTTTTCAGGGATTTTTTTTGAACGTGATATCTTTTCTGAAAAAGTATCCGCTGGGAGATATCTACCGCTTTAACCTTGATCAGGGTGATGTTGACGGATAATACGGCATACCATCCGGTTTTGGTGTCTTTTTCATAAAATTCTTCCACAACCCCCTCGATGGCATGGGAAGCTTGAATGGAGCCGTCGTAAACAGACACGGCACTGACAATCGATGATTGTCTGAGGTCTCTGGCCATTAAAGCGGCGATCAAATCTCCGGGATTGGCCCGCCAGTAATGGTAGTTATAGGCGTTTCTTTGAAATGCTTGATCGGTATAGATCATCCGGTGTGAGTTGTAGAGTGGATCCACCTGAAAACGCGGCACCCGAATCACGGCAGGCAAGCGACTTTGAACCGTTGCCTTTGGGGGATCGTACTCCAGGGTATAGTATTTGATCACTTCTTTCGACGTCTTTGTTCCCACACAACCGACGATCAAAAACACAGGCAGTATTACCCCTAAAATGATACCCATCCCATGTCGCATGAAAACTCCTTTCTAAATCACTTTTTTTAACGTTGTTATCGTCAATCGTCCGTCTCAATAATCCTGGGCGGCATCGGCTGGCCGAAGAGCAATTGAGACGGTTGGTCTGATATCAATTCTAAAAATCGGTTTAATTTTTCAATACTGACTTCAAGATTTTGAAACGTCTGGGTCAATTGCTGTTGCAGTTCGGAAAACCGTGAGTCTGTTTTTGAAATAAAAGCATCCCCATTTTTCAGTACGGTATTGAGATTTTTGTCCAGGTTCACGAGTGTTCGGCTCATCTCCAGCTTTAACTCGGAAAGATGGGTACCGGTTCCGGAGATAACCGTGCCGCTTTCCCGGAGTACCGCATTTGCCCGTTCCATCAAAGAGGTCAACTTGGAAATAGCCTGGCCGAATGCCTTTTCGTTATCTGAAAGGATGCGATTGGCCAGATAAACGGTCTCGGTCAGGCGGTTGGCTGTTTTGTCGGCGTCTTTTGAAAACGTATCAAAAGAAGTGGTGGCCTGTTCTATGGATGCCAGAGTTCGATGCCAGTTTTCGGCTGTTAGAACTGCGTTGAGGCGCTCCAAAGACGTTCGGATATCGGCGGAAATATCTTTAATCCGAGCATCGGTGACTGTCTTTTCAATGAGAGTTAGCGTGGTATTCAGCCTGCTGGATACAGCGGAAAGGTCGAATGTTTTAAACTGCTCCAAAACCTCCATGACGCCGGTGGTGAATTTTTTAATATCTGACGGTTTTGTCGGAATGACCGGATAATCCGGAAAAAAATTGATCACGGGAGCCCGGTCGGCGTCAAGGTCGTTTTTCCGATCCAGTTCGATGAACATGATCCCTGTAATTCCCACGGATTTAAGCTGGGCCACCATATCATTCTCGAGACGGGGTCCTTTTTCGATCATCATTTGTACTTCAATCAGTTTCAAATCCGCCGCGACCCGAATATCCTGAACGCGACCAATGGATACCCCCCGATATTTTACCGCCGAATCTTTATCGAGCCCCTGAACGGATTCGTCGAAGAAGGCGACATAAATCTTTCCGCTCGAAAAATAGTGAGACATACCGAGCCAGATAATTGCCGCGATAATCAGGGTTAATCCGGTCATAACGAACAAACCCACTGAAAATTTAGTTTTAAGTGAAGGCATTGATGATGTTTTCAGCTCCCTGTTCTATAGGTTGAGATTCAATTCCGGCCCCCCGATTAAAAAAACGACGCACCAGTGGATTGTTACTATTTTTTTTAAGGGATGCCGGATCTCCTTCGGCGATGATCCCTTTTTTACTTTTCTCCAGCATGATTACCCTGTGGGCGACTTTAAAGATGGTTGCCAGTTCATGCGTAATAATCACGATGGTTGTTCCGTTGATGCGGTTGATTTTCAGGATCAAGTTATCTAATTCCGCAGCGCTGATCGGATCCAAACCGGCTGTCGGCTCATCGAGAAAAAGGATTTTAGGGTTTAATGCCAAAGCTCTCGCGACGCCGGCCCGCTTTTTCATACCACCGCTGATTTCCGAAGGCAGGAAATTGGCGTAATCTCCCAGGTCCACCTGGCAGAGTTTCATCCGGATTAAATTATCACGGGTCGCAGCTGGAAAATCGGTATACTCAGTTACCGGAACCGCCAGATTTTCCGCTAACGTCATGGAACCGAACAAAGCGCTGCCCTGAAACAAAATACCGATTTTCTTTAAAACCTGTTGTAATACCGTATCCGTACATGCGGTAATATCATCTCCGTCAATCCAAACCGTTCCGGAATAGGGTGCATTCAATCCCACCATATGCCGCAGCAGGGTCGTTTTTCCGCATCCGCTGGGACCCAGAATGATCAAAATTTCCCCTTCATTGATCTGGAAACTGACATCTTCGAGAATAACATCATCTCCGTATCGCGCCACCAAATTTTGTATTTTAATGATCGGTTTTGCCTTCACGTCTAGTAAACCGTCCATCATAAATAGCCCTTTTTTCTCTGCAGAGCGTTTTCGATCGGGTTTTCGGTTATATCGCACCCCATGGTCGCCCCGGACAAAATCCCCGTGGAGCCTTGTTTAGATGAAAACCGGTGAATTTTTTTAGATTGGACCACCGGTATTATTTGTTTTAAAGTCGTGGATAGAAACAAACTAACTCCAGTAACTCCGCATAACCGCAAAAATGGAATCAAAAAGGATAATTAAAAAAATACTGCTGACCACCGCCGAGGTGGCGGCATTTCCCACCGCCGCAGCACCTCCGCTGGCCTGAAATCCACGCAGACATCCAACCCATGCAATCAGGGCAGCAAAGACCACACTTTTCATCAACCCCCATAAAACCTCAAAAAGAGTTAAAATTTCCAAAGTTTGGTTGATATAGGCACCCATGGTCAGATCCAACATAAAGACCCCGATGAACAATCCGCCGGAAATGGCGAATATGTTCGAAAACAGGGTCAACAAAGGGAGCACCAATACCAATGCGAGGATCCTGGGAACCGCCAAAAAAAGAGCGGGATTAAATCCCATGGTAAAGAGCGCATCGACCTCTTCGGATATTTTCATGGTTCCGATTTCCGCAGCAAAAGCCGAGCCGGATCTTCCCGCCACGATAATGGCGGTCATAATCGGACCCAGTTCCGAGACCATGGCCAGCCCCACCAGAGAAGCGACGTAGATGTTGGCGCCGAATTGGCTGAGTTGCAAAGACGACATGAACGCCATGATCAGCCCCAGAAGAAAGCTGATGAGCCCGATGATGGGAAGCGCATCCGTGCCGGTCCGTTCCATGATTAACAGTGTGTCGCCGACCCTCAGAGATCGGGGATGGATCACGACATGTGCGAAAGCAAGGGTCACAGACCCGACAAATGAGATCATCTGTCGCAAGTGGTTCGCGTGACGCATGGTGGCATCTCCGAACCGAACAAACAGGTTCATCGATTTTTTTCGAACCAGGGGAATACAACGTTGACTTTCATCAAAAACAATTCCGGAGAGAATCTCCTTGATGGTTTCCGACAGGTTAACGATTTTAAAGTTTCCTTTGTTTTCAATCAGCACCTGGCGGATCTCCATTAAAATCAAGGCACCGTAGTCGTCAAAGTACCGGACACCGGCCATGTCGATAATAAGGGATAGACGTGTTTTTTTTTTGAGTATCGATAGGATTCCTTTGAGGGCTGAAGCGGATGTTTTGACATCGATGTTTCCTTTTAACGAAACAACCATCTCCCCGGGGTTGGGTGATGAAACATCATAAAATGGTGATCTTATCCGTTGACGCATTATCCATCCCGTAAAACAGCGTGATCAGTATCTTCGCGTGCACGAAATCGCTTCAGAAAGTATGCTATGGAGTTTGTCCAGTTTCAAACAGTTATCGATGCATCTCGGAAAAGCGGGTCTGTCAGCACACCCTTTACAGGGACTTTTGACCAGATGGCCGATCTCAAAATCAAACCGTATCCGATTGGGATTACTTTTAAAAAGCTTTTTTCGGGGGTTTGAACCGTCTGCCGGCACCATATTTGGGTATTTAAGCATTTCAAATCCACTGCTTGTAATTATTATCTAATTTTGTTAAAAGCCATTTAAAAAACCTCATCCAAGGCTTGATAGCTGCATTGCAAGTCTCTTTAAAAAGGCTCATATACTCCCGTGTATGGCGCGCTTTTTTGTCGGCTGATGTTTTGCTTTCAATTCTAATCCGAGGTCTTGAAATGGTTTCCATACAATAGAATAATTCATTAGAATCAACCGAAAAACAATCTTGGTAATTGTTTTTCAAATTGCATGAAAAGTCTACTAATATCAGAATAAGTTTACAAGGGCAAGAAGAGCTTGAATGCAGGTCGCATGATGGTATTTGGAATTCACTCCCGTGCGCTTGCGGTATGGATGTTTTGTATTATGTTTAAAGGGCTCAAAACCGAAAACCGTATTCAATGATGAAGGAGATTCTCGGTGCGCATCGGGATCGGATATGACGTCCACCGTTTGGTTGCCCGGCGGGATTTGGTCCTGGCCGGTGTCAGCGTGACTCATGACAAAGGGCTCACCGGTCATTCCGACGCGGATGTTTTGGTTCATGCGGTATGCGACGCACTTTTGGGTGCTGCAGGTATGGGGGATATCGGACAGCATTTTCCGGATACTGATCCGGCACTTGAAAATATTTCAAGCATGATCCTTCTCGAGAAAACCGTTCAAAAGATTCGGAAAGAAGGATTTCACGTACAAAATATTGATGTAACCGTTGTTGCGCAAGCACCAAAATTGGCACCGCACCGCGAATCCATGGTGTCGAATGTGGCAAAAACCATGGGTGTCACCCCGGGGGCTGTCAATATCAAATTTACCACCCATGAAAAAATGGGAGCTTTGGGTCGGGAAGAGGGGATCAGCGCCATGTGTGTGGCGCTGTTGAAATAATTCTTTTTCACTGACTATTTTCGATAACAGTCTCACAAAAAAAAGAAAAACCATGTCCATATATATTTACAACACGCTAAAAAGAAAAAAAGAATTATTTGAACCCGATCAGCCGGGACATGTCCGCATGTACGTGTGCGGGCCTACTGTTTATGATTCGTGTCACATCGGTCATGCCCGATCCGTGGTGGTATTTGATGTGATTGTCCGGTTTTTAAAATCCCAAGGGTATGAAGTCACCTATGTCCGAAACTTTACGGATATCGACGATAAGATCATCGACCGGGCAAAACAGCTGGATGTGACGCCCGGGAAGCTGGCAGAAAAATACATCAATGAGTTTCACCGGGATATGGATGCCTTAAATGTTGAGCGGGCCAGTCTGGAACCCAAGGCCACCGAGCATGTGGCCCAGATTATCGCCGTCATCGAAAAACTCATCGACAAAGGGATTGCCTATCCGGTGGATGGCGATGTTTTTTATGCCGTGGAAAAATTTGAAGCGTATGGACAACTCTCCGGTCGACGGTTGGAAGACATGGAAGCCGGCGCCAGGGTGGATGTGGATGATCGAAAACATAATCCGTTCGATTTTGCCTTATGGAAATCCGCCAAAGAGGGTGAGCCTTCCTGGGAGAGCCCGTGGGGAGAAGGACGCCCCGGATGGCATATCGAGTGCAGCGCCATGAGCATGGAATATTTGGGAAAGAGCTTTGATATACACGGTGGCGGGAAAGATCTTATTTTTCCCCACCATGAAAACGAAATTGCACAATCAGAAGCCGCGTTTGGAAGCCCGTTTGTTAAATTCTGGATTCACAACGGATTTGTCAACATTCATCATGAAAAGATGTCCAAATCTCTGGGTAACTTTCTGCTTATAAGCGACATCCTTATCGCCCATCACCCGGAGACCGTCCGGCTTTTTCTCCTTTCCAACCACTACCGGAGCCCCATCGATTATACGGGTGAGGCCATGAGCAGCGCGCGGATCGGGCTGGATAAAATTTATGCCCTGTTGGACCGGATCGAGAAGGCTATCGGTTCCGGGGAAACGGAATCAACAAAGACCGGTTCAGATGATTGGGATCGGTTTAGTGACTCCATGGAAAACGATTTTAATACGGCACAGGGAATCGGCATCCTCTTTGAGGCAGTCCGCCGTTCAAATCGATTGCTGGACGAAAACCCGGCGCCGCTTAACCGAGAGAACAGGCAACGGCTGATCGATGTTCGGTTTGATATTTTAAAAATGGGCTCTGTGCTGGGGATTCTTTCCGAATCTCCAAAAGCCTATTTTGAAAACAAGCGGTCCGGCGGGCTTGTTAATAAAAGCATCGATCCCGAATTAATTGAAGATATGATCCAGGCGCGTAATGCTGCAAGGAGACATAAAAACTGGCAACGGGCGGATGAAATCCGAAAAATCCTGGATAAAAAGGGTATTGTCCTTGAAGATCGTCCTTCCGAAACGGTGTGGAAAGTGCAATCTTGACGGATTGTCCTGAACTCCCATGTCCGATTTTAAACTGATTTCCGATTTCAAACCTCGAGGCGACCAGCCGAAAGCCATCGAAACCGTAAGCCGTAATATTTTGGCTGATATGCCTTATCATGTCATTTTAGGGGTCACGGGGTCCGGCAAAACCTTTACCATGGCTGAAGTGCTGAGCCGGGTGAAAAAACCGACGCTGGTCATCGCACCCAACAAGACTCTCGCTGCCCAACTCTATAGCGAATTCAAAGCCTTTTTCCCTGAAAATGCGGTTGAATATTTTGTAAGCTACTACGATTATTATCAGCCGGAAGCGTATCTACCCACCACGGATACCTTCATTGAAAAGGATGCTTCGATTAATGAGTTAATCGACAAAATGCGTCATTCGGCCACCCGTTCGGTGTTGACCCGAAGAGACGTCATCGTGGTGGCCAGCGTCTCTTGCATTTTCGGTCTGGGCGCCCCTGAAGATTATCTATCCATGCGGGTCGATCTCAAAACCCATACTGAAATCACCCGTGGCAGACTGCTTTCCGATCTTGTGGCCATGCAATATGATCGCAATGACCATGATTTTCACAGGGGGGTATTTCGGGTTCGGGGAGATCGTGTGGAGATTTTTCCGGCCTATGAGGAAAATAAAGCCATTCGTATCGAATTTTTTGGAGATCAGATTGATCAGATCGTAGAGTTTGATCCGTTAAAAGGAACCGCCAAACGCCGTATGGATCGGGTGTCGATTTTCCCGGCGAGCCATTATGCGACCAAAAAAGGCCGCCTGCAAAAGGCCGCCCAAACCGTCATCGAAGAACTCAAAGAGCGTATTGCGTATTTTAAAAAAGATGAGAAATGGATCGAAGCGCAACGGATTGAAGAACGGACCCAATATGACCTTGAGATGATGCAGGAAATCGGGTATTGCACCGGAATCGAAAACTACGCCCGGCACCTGACGGGCCGGGCGCCCGGAGATCCGCCGCCAACCCTTCTCGACTATTTTCCGGATGATTTTCTGCTTTTTATCGATGAAAGCCATATTACCGTCCCTCAGCTTCACGCCATGTACAAAGGGGATCATTCCCGAAAAAAAACCCTGGTAGAATTCGGTTTCCGACTCCCCAGCGCTTTGGATAACCGGCCATTGAAATTTGAAGAGTTTGGGTCCAGGATTTCACAGGTGGTTTTTGTTTCCGCCACCCCTGCCGATTACGAACTGGAAATGGGGGAAGATGGGCTGGTGGAACAGATTGTTCGACCCACAGGTCTCCTGGATCCTGAAATTGATGTGAGACGTGCGGAACACCAGGTGGATGATCTCTTGGACGAACTAAAAATCCGTATTGAAAAAAATGAACGGGTTTTGATCACCACATTGACCAAACGGATGGCCGAAGACTTAACCGACTATTATTCTGATCTTGGCATCCGTGTCAAATACCTGCATTCCGATATTGCCACCATGGAACGGATGGATATCATCCGGGATCTGCGCATGGGGCTTTTTGATGTTTTAATCGGCATCAACCTGCTGCGAGAAGGCCTGGATATACCGGAAGTCTCCCTGGTGGCCATCCTGGACGCGGACAAAGAGGGTTTTTTGCGATCCAAACGTTCTTTGATCCAGACCAGTGGGCGGGCGGCCCGGAATGTTGGGGGAACCATTATCATGTACGCCGATCGGATGACACCGTCCATGCAAGGCGCCATTGATGAAACCGCCCGGCGCCGTCAAATTCAGGCCGCCTACAACCAAAAACATAATATTACTCCAACGTCCATTAAAAAGAACGTGACCACCATCTTCGAGTCGGTTTACGAATCCGATTACGTAACCGTCGACACGGTATCCGAATCCCTTGCCGAATATGAAACTCTGGATGATTTGGACGCGATTATCGGTAAAATGAAAAAAGAAATGAACCAGGCGGCAGCGGAGCTGGAGTTTGAGCGAGCGGCGGAACTGAGGGACCGAATTGAAGAGTTGAATAAGAAGATGCTTTTTAAGTTTTAACTAGTGTCCGTCCACAAATGGTAGATATTGGTTCAGAGCAAGGCTTGAGCAATTTTGAAACCGCAACCATAGCCGGGCTATGTCGAGGATTTCAAAAGAGCGAAAACGCCGCTCCGGGCTAAAAGATGCCGTTTGTGGATGGGCGCTAACTATTAATGGTCGGATAATATCCATGACCGATCCAATCCATACAAAACTGCTACACGTCTCCTCGAGTCCGGGGGTCTACCTCATGAAAAATGCCGAGGATGAGGTGATCTATGTCGGAAAAGCCCGGAATTTAAAAAAGCGGCTGGTGACCTATTTTTCGACGGCCGGACCCTCGGGAGTTAAAACCGGTGTGCTGGTGGCACAAATCACCGATTTCGAAACCATTCTCACGGTAACGGAAAAAGAAGCGCTGATCCTCGAGTCGAACCTGATCAAACGGTATCGACCCCGCTATAACGTGGATCTAAAGGACGACAAGCGGTATCCCTCTCTCCGAATGGATACTCGGACGCCATACCCTCGATTGGAAATTGTTCGGAAACTTCGCAAAGACGGCGCCATCTATTTTGGACCCTTTTCTTCAGCCAAGTCTGTTCGGGAAACCCTTCGGATGATTCATAAAACCTTCAAACTTCGAAAGTGCAAAACCAAAACCTTCCAAAATCGATCCCGCCCTTGCCTTAACTACCAGATGGGCCTTTGCCTGGCGCCATGTTGTCTTCCGGTCGACCCTGCCCAGTACCGGAAAATTGTTAAGGAAGTCATCTTGTTCTTAAGAGGTCGGACCCCTGATTTGGTTAAAAAAATTAGAAAGGAAATGACCCTTGCGGCCGCACAACAAGATTACGAGCAAGCAGCAGCGCTTCGGGATAAAATTTTTGCCCTGGAACAGACGCTGGAAAAGCAGGTATCCGTGACAACGGATTTTATGGACCGGGATATTCTCGCGTTAGCTGGAAATCCGGAACTGTCCGTGATCACCCGGCTTTTTGTCCGGGGTGGATTTCTCCTGGGGACTCACAATTTCTTCTTTTCAAAAACCTTGTCTAGTGATGAGGATACCATGAGCACCTTTATCCGGCAGTATTTTGAAAGAGGTCATTTTATCCCTGCTGAAATTTTGCTCCCGTTCCGAATTGATGATGCAAAACTGCTCGAAGACTTGCTCTCGATCGAAAAGGGCAAACGGGTTCGCCTTTTGTTTCCCGAAAAAGGTGAGAAAGCCCGACTGGTGGAGATGGCGGTTCAAAATGCCGAGAACAGCTTGAAGGATCGGATGATTTCCATTACATCTGATCTGGAGATGTTGGGACGCCTCCAGAAAAGACTGGGTATGGAACGTCTTCCCGTCCGCATCGAATGTATCGACAACTCGATGATTTCAGGCCATTTAGCAGTGGCGAGCCTGGTGGTTTTTGAAAACGGCCGGCCGAATTCTTCCGCATACCGGCGATATCGGATCAAAACGGTGATCACGCCGGATGACTACGCCTACATGGCCGAAGTGGTAAACCGTCGTTTTGGTAAAGTGGGAAAGGATCCTCTCCCGGATCTCTTTATGGTTGATGGTGGAAAAGGTCAGTTAAACATAGCGGTGGCATTGATCAAAAGGCATCGACTTCAAGGGCAGTTTGAAATTATCGGGATTGCCAAAAAAGATGTGGACCGGGGGGAAGTAGAAGATAAAATCTATAAATTTAAAAGAGTTAACCCGATCATTTTTGGAAAAGACCGGGATTTGCTCCTCTTTCTCCAGCGGATTCGGGATGAAGCGCACCGGTTCGCCATTGCTTATCACCGGAAAAAGCGTTCAAAGGAAACAACCCGCTCTGTGCTGGATGGGGTGCCGGGTATCGGCCAAAAACGCAAAAAAGCGCTTCTCATCCATTTTGGCACCATGGCCAAGATCCGTTCTGCATCGGTTCAGGAGTTGAGTTCCCTTCCGACCATGACACGACCGGCGGCCGAAGCCGTCAAACACCATCTTGGCACCCAAGCTGTAGATAAAATCGGTTCGGATCGCTGACAATCGTTACAGTTTTTTTAATATCTCCACAAGCTCCGTAACCGTATCGGCGGAGTGCTGAAGTGCGGCCTGTTCCGCGGGTGTTAATTCAATCTCGATGATTTTTTCGATCCCCGTTGATCCCAGCTTGACCGGAACTCCGATAAAGAGGTTGGAAATGCCATACTCGCCTTCTAAATAGGCGGCACACGGCAATATTTTCTTTTTGTCTTTTAAAATGGATTCAGCCATTTCCACTGCTGCGGAAGCGGGTGCGTAGTAGGCGCTTCCGGTTTTGAGCAGTTTAACGATTTCAGCGCCGCCGTTAGCGGTTCGATCAACCAGGGCATCGATCCGATCCTGGGGCATCAACTCGGTAATGGGAATACCGGCCACCGTCGAGTAACGGGGGAGGGGAACCATGGTGTCTCCGTGACCGCCGAGTACAAAAGCGTGAATATTTTCTACAGAGACGCTTAACTCCATGGCAATAAATGAGCGAAAACGGGCGGAATCGAGAACCCCCGCCATACCGATAACCCTGTTTTTTGGAAAACCGCTGGCTTTATAAGCCACGTGACACATGGCATCTAGCGGGTTGCTGACAATAATCAGAATCGATTCCGGAGACCACTTGACGGCTTCCTGTGTGACTGTTTTTACAATACCGGCATTGGTGCTGATAAGGTCGTCCCGGCTCATGCCGGGTTTTCGGGCGATGCCTGCGGTAATGATGACAATATCCGATCCCTCGGATGATTCGTATCCATTGGTGCCGGTCAGGTGAGCATCGTGTTTTTCAATGGGAGCGGCTTCGGTCAGATCAAGCGCCTTGCCCTGGGGCACCCCTTCAATAATGTCCACCAATACCACATCGCACAACTCTTTCTCCGCAAGCCGCTGAGCAGCGGTCGCACCGACATTACCCGCTCCCACCACCGTCACTTTTTTATCCATGGCCACCTCCTTTAGCGTTGTTTCATTGTTTCCATTGAGATTCTCTATTTCAATGCTTTGAAATAGTTTTTGTCAACCTAAAATTTCAAATTAACACCTGGATATCTGTATTGACATCAAGCCATAAACCAGGGTACTTGGGGAGGTTAAGAAACGCGTGGTGGGGTCTGAATTTATGAGATGGTATACCGGTTTTTTGAAATACAACGCAGTTCAGAGCTAAAAAGGCATGCAACCGTACTATGAAAATTGGCGTTATTTCAGATACCCATTTGACGGAACCGACATCGAATCTGCTTCGTGTCGCCGATCGGATCTTTAAAGACGTTCAAATGGTGCTCCACGCCGGAGATTTAACCCACACGGCGATTCTCGATGTGTTTGGCGAAAAAGAGATCATTGCCGTATGCGGAAATATGGACGTGTATGAGGTGTCGACCTTTTTGCCTGACCGGCGAGTGGTTCAGGTGAAGAATTACCGGATCGGGCTCATCCACGGCTGGGGCCGTGCAGAAAGGATTGAAGATCGAATTCGATCGTCCTTTAACAATGTTGATGCGATTGTTTACGGTCACACCCACAAAGCGGTCAACTATCGAAGAGAAGATGGTGTCTTAATGTTTAACCCCGGAGCCTTTAGCGGGCGCTTTCCGTTCAAACAAAACGGTTCGGTCGGCATCCTTACCATCGGTGACGCAATTACCGGTGAAATTATTGAACTCTAATTAGCAATTTGCCTCAGAGGAAATCGATTTATGAAGACTGAAAAACAATTAAAACCCGTATTGGAGACGTCATTTTCAGATATTAAACTCTTAAAAAGAGGTAAAGTCAGAGATATGTACGACCTGGGAGATCAATTGCTCATGGTCGCTACGGATCGAATCTCGGCTTTTGATGTCGTCATGCCCGATCCGGTGCCGGATAAAGGGAAAATATTAACCCAGATTTCTAATTTCTGGTTTAAAGTGATGGAACCGATCGTTCCAAACCATTTGGTGTCCATTGATGTTGAAGAATATCCATCGGTCTGCCGGCCGTATGCCGACATTCTTAGAGGGCGAAGCATGCTGGTTAAAAAAACCGAACCGCTGGCCATTGAATGTGTGGTTCGGGGGTATATCTCCGGCTCCGGATGGAAATCTTACCAGGAATCTCAAACAATCTGTGGCATCCCTTTAAAAGAGGGTTTAAAAGAATCCGAAAAATTATCAAAACCGATTTTTACACCTTCCACCAAGGCCGAAATCGGAGATCATGACATCAATATCGATTTTGAAAAGGCCGGTCAAACCATCGGAAAGTCTTTGGCGGAAACCATCCGGAAGCTAAGCCTGGAAATTTATCAAAAAGGGGCGGAACTGGCCAATGAAAAGGGAATTATTATTGCGGACACCAAATTTGAATTTGGACTGATCGGAAACCAGGTGATTCTTATCGATGAGGTTCTGACACCCGATTCTTCCCGATTTTGGCCCAAAGCCACCTATCAACCCGGCGGATCCCAGAAAAGCTACGATAAACAATATGTGCGTGATTATCTTTTATCTCTTACTTGGGACAAAAAACCCCCGGGCCCGCCCCTGCCGGAAGAAGTCCTTCAAAACACCCGGAAAAAATATTTAGACGCATTGGAGCAGCTGACCGGGAAAACTCTTGTAGATTAAATGATTTTGGATTTTCAATGTCACTTGGCATAAAATGGATGGAGGCTTCGGTTTCCTTGAAACGGATCGATTGTGGAGAGGAGACCCATCGCATCACCACACAGCCGTGTACGGCCGGCTTAATAGCATCCATCCAATCATTGGGCATGACCAACCTTCCGATCGTGAAATCCCAAAAAGCGTCTTTTTCCATTGTGAGCGGTTTTCGAAGAATCGAAGCCGCACGCGCATCTGCTCAAAACACCTTATCGGTCAGAATTTTAGATCCGGGTGTTTCAGAAATGGAGTGTGCACAAATCGCCATTGCCGAAAACGCCCTGCAGCGGTCTCTGAACCTAATTGAACAGTCGAGATCTCTGGTTTTGCTCTCACGATATCTTGAAAACGAGGCGCAACTCATTGAGGCCGCACAATCCCTGAACCTTCCGTATCATATGGAGTTAATCCATAAGTTGATCCTTTTGCACAATTTGCCCAAATCGGTTCAGGAGTATATCATTGATGGAATCGTATCTCTACCCATCGCACTGGAATTAAATAAACTGGAAACCGATGTGGCTGTCGAGTTGGCACGTCTTTTTGAAAGGTTCAAGCTTGGATTGAACAAACAGCGAGAATTCGTTACAATTATTCAGGAAATCGCTATTCGGGAAGGGGTGTCGATTACAGAGGTACTGGCTTCCGAGGCGGTTTTAAATATCCTAAACGACACCCATGTGGATCGTGGAACAAAGTCCATTCGATTGCGAGCCCATTTGAGAGGCATGCGGTATCCAAATTTAACTCAAACCCGAAAAAAATTTCAAACAGGTGTTAAGCAACTCAAACTAGGACCCGGAATGTCCTTGGCGCCACCCAAAGATTTTGAAGGAACCCACTATACCCTGACCTTTTCCTTTAAAAATTTAGCCACCCTTGAACAACAAAAAGCGACAATCAATAAAATTCTGCATAACTCTCTATTAAAACCATTCTTAGATCCCTAGCGCCTGAACGGAAAATCACAGTTTTCTTTCAGAGACTACCGAATGCCCACCCTAGCAATGTCCAATTCTAAAAATGCACCGGTTTTTGCCTGATCAACGCCACACAAGGGTTTGCACTCCCTCAAAGCGGTACCGGAAAACGGATGTGCTGAACCTTCACCCAAATGCGTTACAGGGCAAAAAGAGCCATTTATGGGTAGGAACTTACCGAAGTAAATTTTTTTTCTTGACCGGAAACAATTGACCCAATATAAGCTACTTAAACAAATAAATCGAATTCATTAAATTATGGGAATCCAGGAAAGGAAACAACGGGAACGGGAAAGAAGACGGCAACAGATCATCGTGGCCGCAAAACGGGTGTTTTCCGCCAACGGCTTCAATAAGAGCACCATGGAAGATATTGCAAAAGAAGCCGAACTCAGCCCGGGAACCCTTTACCTCTATTTTAAAAACAAAGACGAACTGTTTGCGTCGCTTTCATTGCGAATGCTTCAATTTTTGATTATCCGGCTCGAGTCTCTCAGTCAGAAAAATGATTTGACACTGAAAGAGAAACTGGATGTCGTTAAACAAGCACTATACGATGTATATGAATTCGACCCGATTGTTCTCATCAACATGTTCCACCTCCAATCCAGTGAAACTCTTAAAAATCTTTCACCGGAATTGCTGTCAAACATCAAAGATATGTCCGGTCAATCACTAAGGGCCATAGCGGATGTCTTTGAAGAGGGCATGCAACAGGGTGTTTACAAAAAAAGACATCCGGTGGCCCTGGCTGATATTTTCTGGGCACTCTTCTCCGGCATCGTCTTGTGGGAAGACAGCAAACGAATGGTCGACGGCGATAAAAACTATTTGAAACCGACTCTCGAGCTGGCATTTGATATATTTGAACGTGGAATACGGAGGTAGCGGGTATCGAGGCTGTCGGTGAATCTGTGGTGAAGCAATAAACCTTCCAAAATCATCTATTTCTATTCAAACGAATGAAGAACAAACCAATCAACCACCCAAAACCATTGCTGCTTTGAAACCTTTGAAAAATGATCAATAATGAGGTGAAAGAGGGTCTTTTTCAAAGGTCTCAACAAGATCAAGGAGGATTGAACGATGGCCGACAAAGAAGTGGTAGAAACATCTGAAGCGCAGATCGCGGTACACTGGCAAGAAGAGGGGTATTACCATCCCTCCACTCAATTTATCGCTCAGGCCAATAT
>SDBV01002120.1_pt1 | contig 29779 bp, 28 predicted proteins | sample 2277081 | NCBI WGS metagenome assembly SDBV01 (sample SAMN10402039, study PRJNA504765) | marine sediment metagenome | isolation source: marine sediment core GS10_PC15, 223 cmbsf | place: Arctic Ocean: Southern Knipovich Ridge | collected 2010
ACGTGGTGGAATGGGCGGCAAGAGCCGAAAAACTCGGCGCCGGCGAAATTCTTCTTACGTCCATGGATGCCGACGGTACCAAGGCGGGCTACGATATCGAACTGACCGCGGCCGTCGCCGACGCTGTTACCATCCCCGTCATCGCTTCCGGAGGCGCCGGCACGTTAGACAGCCTTGCCGATGTGCTGGAGCGGGGCAAAGCGGATGCGGTGCTGGCTGCGTCGATTTTTCACTACAGCGAATACAGCATCAGGCAGGTAAAGGACTATCTGGCCCGCCTGGGGATCCCCATCAGGCCGGTGTCTTAATGAGTTCCTGTTGCGGAAAGAAAAAATACCCGATGTCATCCCCGCGAAAGCGGGGATCCAGCATGCGTAGTCTGGATTCGGCGCTTTCGCGGGAATGACAAATGTTGTTTCCGCAACAGGAACTAATTAACGATTGACGATTGATGATTAATGAGCAATCTCTTCAATGCAATAATACTTTTTGTATGTATCGCAATCACGGTTGGTGCGTTTGCGTTTACCCTTGATGAGATGGGGCTTTATCTGTTTGGGCTCAAGTGGCCTTTGCACTGCCTGCTTAACCATTTTTTCGGCATCAAGTGTGCTTTGTGCGGGATGACACGGTCGTTTACCGCCATAGCGGACGGCGACCCGGCAGGCGCCTTTGCGTATCACCGGCTGGGGCCTGTGCTTTTTTTTCTTGTGGTTTTCCAGATTCCCTATAGAATATGGGCATTGGCGGCAAGCCCGAAAAACGTCGATAAACGCCTCAGGCGGATTCATGCGGGCCTGATCGCCCTTGTTTTGACGGCCGTTATGGTTAACTGGCTGATTTATCTGGGAGGACGTTTATTATGAACGATCTGCAAAAGCCCCATGTCAGCGTCATTGACCCCATCACCACCGCTATCGAACGCGTCAAGCTGATTCTCTTTAATCCGTTTGAAATTGAAAAATGGTTCATCATAGGTTTCTGCGCCTGGCTGGCCAACCTTACTGAGGTGATTGCGAATCTTTGTAACGTGATTGCAAATCTGCGCGATGAACTCGCCAAGTCCGGAGAGTTTGTTCGACATCATCTGCAAGTCATAATTATCGTTGCGGTCGTTATCCTGGTGATTGGCTTTGCAATTGGCATTGTCCTGACGTGGCTGAGCAGTCGTGGGCGATTCATGTTTCTCCACTGTGTCGCCGAAAACAAAACTGAGGTTAAAGTCCCGTGGCGCAAGTATCGAAGACAAGGCAACAGCCTCTTTCAGTTTCGTCTCGCACTGACATTTATCTCCTTGCTCTGCTTCGGCTTAGTGTTCGGGGGTGGGATAGTGCTTAGTATAGCATTTGGCAGAGGCGGCCACATGGGACTGGTCATTGTGGTCCTGGCAGTCCTGATACTGTTGTTTATCCCACTGGCAATAATATTTACAGTGATCGACAAACTCACAAAGTATTTCGTGGTGCCGATAATGTACCTTCGTCAATGCGCATGCATGGAGGCGTGGAGGGAATACATAACGCTGTTCTCCGCAAATATCTTGAGATTTATCGGCTTCATCCTTTTTCGTTGGCTTTTGGCAATCGTTACAGGAACAATCCAATTTATTGTTTTTCTGGGGTGCTGCTGCTGTGGGGGATGCCTGCTGGCGATACCCTATATCGGTACTGTCCTTTGGCTGCCGATCCTTGTGTTCGAGAGGTCCTATTCGCTGTACTATCTTGGGCAGTACGGTCCTGAGTTTGACGTTTTTGACAAGGCTCAATATGAACCGGCGCCCGATGAGTTCGGACCGGCTGCTGTGCAGTAGTTGGCGTGCGGCGATTTTGGTGGGGTAAACTGCGCACTCTACTGATGCCCGTCGCATTCGGGTGAATGTTGGCCTTTTCGTTCTTTTTTTATGAGGGCGAGGTTTCGTGTGTAGATGCCGATCTGCAGCGTGAAGGCGACAATAAGGACGGGCTTTTCGATGTGGATGGCGTAGGCGGCCAGGATTATGCTGCCTATGATGGACATGTACCAGAATGCGATGGGTATGTGTGATTTTTTTCTGTACTCGCTGACGATCCACTGGAGAACGAATCTGCCTCCGAAGACTGCTTCGCCGACAAAGGCGGTCGCTTCCCAGTAAGGGTCCAGTTTAATCTGCAGAATGGCGTTTTGAATTGCGTTTACCACGGACTCCCACATGATATATCTCCACATAAATAACTTTGATTCGTCGTCATCATAAACTAAAATCACTTGCAATTAAAGGGCCGGTCCATAAAAAACGATGTATCCTTATCCCGGCGTCCCGGCCGGCATCCGAATCGCTTTGACGGAATACCTTATGCCTCTACAGAAACGACACAAGTATATCATCGCAGGGCTTTCGGTCTATTGGCCTCTGCTCTTTATTGCGACCCATGTTCCCATCCATGACCTCGGTCGCCGAACGGGCATGTCCGATAAAACGATGCACGTGCTGGCCTATCTTGGTCTGGTGTTTTTTGTCTGGCTTGCCGTCAGTCCGTATGACAAGGTAAACTGGCGAAAGGCAAAGGTGTGGGTGATTCTTGCGGTGATTGTGTGGTATGGTGCGATTGACGAATGGCTGCAGAGCTATGTCGGTCGAGAGGCGAGAGTGGATGATTTTGTGGCTGATACGATCGGGGTATTAGTGGGACTCGGGCTGCTTTCGGTTTTCAGTTTCTGGCCCGCTGCTTTGACGGTGACATCGCTTTTCATTTTTGCAATATCCAACATGTCGCGAATCGATCTGCTTTGGGATGTGCCTTACCTGAATATCGGTTTTCACTTTGTGGGATATTCGGCGTTTGCCTTAGTTTGGATACAGTATCTCGACCGCAGGCTGCCGGTGAAAATCTCGGCAGTGAAATGGATAATTTCGGCACTGCTGCTGCCGCTTGTTCTGTTGTGTGCGGTCAAATTAAGCTCGCCTGTCTTTGAAAGACCTGTCTGGTTCTTCGAATGCCTTACAGCAGTTGTCGGAATAATCCTTTCGACTGCCGTGTCGCGTTTCGTCTGCAAGACCATGTGGGTGGAAAGCGATTAGTCAGAGACCTTAAAAGGTTTGTAGAGGGGGTCGCCTATCAGAAGCATCTGCCAGGAATTGTAGGGCTTTGTCCTGTAATAGGCCTCGACAAGACACCTTCCCCTTATAAGTTCGGCAAAAAATTCATCCGGCCTGGGGAAAGCGCCAAGGTAAGGTTCGGCGACGGAGCCGATCGTTGCGGTGATTCCGTCGCGAAGCATGGCCGGACACCATTGGGTGCTCGTGGGGTCTCTCAAGCTGACGGCCTCGAAGCTGGCGATATGATATCCCACCGCGCCGGTGACAAAATCGAATGCGTCGATGTATTTTCTGAGGCTGTACCATCCGCAGTAGAGGGCTGTGTCGGGACATTGTTCAGGGGCGAAGAGTTTGCCGGTCTTCTCCTGGACGATCTTGAAATCGGTTTGGACCTCGATAATTGAGGCGGCTTTTTGAATTGAAGTGTCGTACTCGGCATACTGTGAGGCGCCTTTACCGTCGCCGAAGCGCGAGTCGAAATAGGCGTTTCCCTTGAGGCCGGTTTTCTCGGCGGCTATGGCTTTGTCGATGAGTCCTATTGCAACGTCTTTGCCGGGGCCGTCGAGCCTCGATACCATAATTGTTTTTGTGCCGACCCACAGAACCCTCCGTTTGAGTTCGTTGGGCTGCCATCGGTAAAGTTCATAATCATCGAACATCACCATTGACAGTTCGCTGTCAAGGGAGGCGCTTGTTTCGACACCCTTGATCCTGCTGATGTCGGCGATGAGGCTTTCAAGCATTACGGCCAGGCCCGCGGCGGCTTCAAGCCGGGTGAAGTAATCACCTTCGATTCTCTTTCTCAGGTTCCACCTTTGTTGGCGGGCCTGGTTGAGCAGTTTGATACGCTCTGCGAGTTGAACCTTCCGGAGTCCGTTGAGTTCAAAGGTTACGTCGGGTATCTCGCGAGCATACTCCGCTGCCCTGACGGGGCCGTATACTTCCTGATACAGTGAAACAAGCTCGTTCTGCCGCCGAATTCGTTTTACCTTGTCGGATTGTTTGTCGAGTCGGGTCCTCGTGCGGCTGAAGATATTATTGAGTTGGGCGATAATACTGCGTGCTGACTTGTTGCTGTAATCGGTCAAACCGTCGGCGTTGTCGGTGTCGGCGCCAATCCGTTGAACGTTTTTGACTATTTCCCTGAGACGATTTGTTTTGGTTTCGACAGTTTTGTTGAGTTCTTCGAGATAGCCTTCCTCTGTTGCCAACAATTCCCTTGCGCCGATTTTGAAGGGTACGCCGTAGACGGTGACGATACATTTGATTTTTCCGGCGTATTCTTCTGATGAAAGCATCTGTCGGACGGGGACGGCAATGAACGCCTCGTAGCGTGTTCGACTTATGGAGTCGGCACGATCCTGCGGCAGGGGAAGCTTTGCCAGATTCTTTGTGGGTATGGAACGTTTATGGCAATAATACAAGGCAATCTCAACCGAGTCCGGGTCCGAACCGCTGGCGATAACGAGTATCTCTTCGGGCTCAAGCGCAAAACCCCAAGCGCTGGTTGCGGCAATCAGGCAGCACAAACATATGGATCGGATCATTATTCGGGCCCGTACAATTTTTACGGCATCTCGATGGGATAATCTCAGATAACTTCCTCGTAATCATCGAACCAGTACGCATCGGGGTTTGACCTGCACACCAGAAATCGACCGCTGTCATCGTTACGGGCAGCGCGGTGATACTTGAAATAGATACGGTCTTCGGATTTTCCCACTATTTCGATCTTGCCGCTCGAGTGCGACATGACGAATTTGGCACGTTTTGCCAGGCCGGACACATGGCTCTTGGCCTGTTCAAAAATGGAATAACCCTCCTCTATGGGCACGGTGTATCCTCGATTGCCCAAAGCGGGTCTGCACTGAAACAGGTAGTAAGGAGGCACGCCGTGGGCGGCGGCGGTCCTGAAAAGCTCGGCAAGAATCTCCGGTTTGTCGTTCACACCCCGTATGAGCGGACATTGATTGACTATCACAGCGCCTGCCTTGTACAACATGGAAATAGCATCGGCGGCGGCGGCAGTAAACTCGCGAGGGTGCGAAAAGTGGGTCATTATGTATATCTTTTGGGACGGCGTACTGAAAGTGTCGATCATCTGCAGAAACTGTGGGTCTTGGCTGATTCTGAAGGGATTGAAGACCGGCACCTTCGTACCGATGCGGATGATCCGTACGTGTTCAATTTTTCGCAATTGGCTGATAACATCTACGAGTTTTTCAGTCGGCAGCGTCAGAGGATCGCCACCTGTCAGCAACACATTACTGATTTGGGGATGTTCACGGATATATTCGATCGCAGCCGGCATGTCCTCTACACGCTCCCGGTGTGATTCCGCAAAGACACGTTTTCGAAAACAGTATCTGCAGATTCCGTCGCACACATTGCTGACGAGCAAGAGCGCGGTCGAGTCGTATTTGTGTTCGAGACCGGGCATGATTGTATAGGCGTGCTCGTCGGAAGGGTCCGGTCTTCCCCAAGGCTCGAGTTCGGCGGCATCGGGAATCACTATTCTCCGGATCGGATCGTCCGGATCATCCCAGTTAATCAGCGACAGATAGTAGTCATTACTGCGAAAGGCAAATTTGGCGGCCACCTCTCTCAATTCATCGCGCTGAGCGTCGCTCAATTCCGTTAACTGATCGACATTTGTAATATAGTCGCATCCCATTTCAATCCAATCCAAATAAAAGCCTAATCGCCGGCATCATGCTGTCCCCTGGTACATTCGCTTTGCGAGTACCTTTTTTCGTAGATGCTCTTATGGCCGAAAACCAGGGCTACAGTTGCACATATGATCCGGATGTCCAGCCAGAAACTTTTTGTATCAACGTATTCTACATCAAGATCGAGCTTTTGTTCGCGGGTCAAATCGCCGCGTCCGCTGATCTGGGCCAGTCCGGTAAGCCCCGGCTTGACGAGAAGCCTTCGCTTCTGGTCTTCATTCCATTCGGCAATCTGCGAGACATACAAAGGTCTTGGACCCACCAGAGACATCTGTCCGACCGCCACATTGAACAATTGCGGCAATTCATCAAGCGACCGCTCTCGCAGAAACCGGCCTGTCCGCGTCAGTCGGGGATCGTCCGGCGACTTTGGACTGGCTCCGAAAGGATCGACACCCGTTGTCATGGTGCGAAACTTGTACAGAGCAAATGGTTTTCCGTGCAGGCCCGCTCTTTCCTGCCTGAAGACGGCCGGACCTTTACTCGAAAGTCTGACCAGCAGAGCTGTTATCAGCAGAACCGGCGACAGGATGGCCAGACTGCACAATGAAACGAAAATATCCAAACTTCTTTTGAAAAATGCGTATATCAACTTATGTTCCGTAACTTGTATTCTACACAGGCCCCGCTTGACTCGGAAAGAATCGGAACCATATATGTTACCAAAAACAAGGAAAGTTGTCAATAATCAGTTTGGTCATGAATTCTCTGGACAATCATGCCGATTTATTATAAATTGCTAAGCATAGTGGCCACAGTGTCTTAGCCGAAATGCCCTGACAGATTCAAAAAAGGCGATTTTGAAAAACATAATCATTTTATTCAGTTGTATCGGCAGGCGGGTGTCTCTGCTGAAAAGTTTTCAGACAGCCGCCGCCCAGTTGAAGCTGCGTCCGTATATTATCGGAACCGATGTCACCAGCCTCAGCGCCGCTCTGCAATTGTGCGATAAACAGCACCTCGTGCATCGTGTGGAGCACCAGGACTATCTGAGCCAACTTGCAGACATTGTCGAAAAAGACCGCGTTGACCTGCTCATACCGACAACAGATCTGGACCTCAGACTTCTGGCGCAAAACACCGAGTTGTTCGAGCAACTCGGCTGTCGCGTGCTCATTTCAAGACCTGATGTTATCGATATTTGTCAGGATAAAAGAAAAACTTTTCAGTTTCTCTCGCAAAACGCCTTTGATACGCCGGCAACAATGGATGCAGCCGAAGCCCTTGCAAAGAGGAATCTGGCTTTTCCCTGTTTCCTGAAGCCCTGGGACGGACACGCCGGCCGGGGCACGGCGAAGGTGGAAAACCGCCGGGAGTTAGAGGTGTTCGCCCGGCGAATCCCCAACTGTATTGTGCAGGAATTTGTCGACGGTGTGGAATTTACCTGCGATGTCTTTGTCGATTTCGACATGAAAGTGCGATGTGTCGTGCCGCGCAAGAGAATCGAGATACGCGGCGGGGAAGTCAGCAAGGGACAGATTGTCAGGCATGAGGCCATCATGTCTCGGACGCAGGCTCTCGTTGATGCTCTGGGCGCAGGACCCGGCGTAATTACGATCCAACTGATCATCGACGCCGCAGAAAACATCAAGTTCATAGAGATCAATCCAAGGTTCGGCGGCGGTGTGCTGCTTTCGATAAAGGCAGGCGCCGACTTTCCGAAATGGATACTGCAGCAAATGGCCAAAGAAAAACCGGACATCGAATTTGGCAATTTCAAAGACGGCCTTATAATGCTTCGGTATGACAATGAGGTGTGGATAGACCCACAGTAACAATTGGGAGACTGCTTTGTGTTTCTCGATAATGTGATAGGAGACCAGAGACCCGTATCATGGGTGCTTCAGTTTTGGCCCGTGTTTGCATCGTCTCTTGTTTGTGCATTTACGGCTACCTGGCTGTGCAAGAAGATTGCGCTGAGATTCGGAATCGTTGACAAGCCCGACAATCTCGTGAAGACCCACAAGGAGCCCGTCGCCTACCTGGGCGGCATCGGCATCCTCGCGGGGCTGGCCGTGGGAGTGCTCGTCGGTCTTTATGTCATACAGGACATGAACATGAAGCATATCATACAGGATATGCACGCCAAGCTTGCCTTTAAGTGGCTCTTAGGTATCCTCGGAGGAGCCGCTATCGCATGTTTTATCGGCGTAATTGACGACCTGTTCGACATAAGACCTTCCAGGAAAATGTCAGGCCAAATCGTCGCTGCGATTGTGCTGCTGTGTGTTGGAATCAGGCCCGCCCTGCACCCTTTCACAGATTTTCTTAATCTGCCTATGCCCGCGGTTGTCGAAACGATGCTCGGTATGGGCGTGGTCATTGTTTTCGTCGTCGGCGCCACAAATTCCCTGAATCTTCTGGACGGGCTCGACGGGCTCTGCGGGGGAGTAACCGGGATTATTACGGTCGCCATGCTAATTCTGGCGGTTCACCTGGGAACCTGGGAATTCAGTGAGACGGGAGATCCTGTGCGGATCATTGTATGTCTTGCGATAGTCGGGGGCGTCTTCGGCTTTTTGCCCTTCAATCGTCATCCGGCAAAGATATTCATGGGCGACGCAGGCAGCATGTTGTTGGGTTTTGTCGTTGCTTCACTGATGATACTTTTTGCCGAACAGACACCGAGATGGTGGATGGCTTCGATCGTGGTCTTCGGACTGCCGATACTGGATACAGCCACTGCTTTGGTAAGAAGGCTTCTGAACAAAAGACCCTTGTTTGTATCCGACAGAGGCCATATCTACGACCAGATGATCGACAGGGGGATACCGCTGAAAAAAACCGTCAAGATATGTTATCTCCTTGCCGGTATGTACGCGCTGATAGGCCTGACAATGAGCCAGATAAGAACCAGGTATGCAGGTGTGGTGTATGTAGTGGTGTTTATAATCTCAGGTCTGGTCGTCTGGAAAAAGGGCTTTTTGAAGATGGAAGGCCTTCGCGGGGCTGTGGGCAAGGAAGAGTAGGAAGGTTTTTTTGTGAGATGGATGCTGATGAAGGCGTTTGGGGGAACCTTCAATCGGGGTGATTTGGCTCAAGACATGTTATTGGACCGCCCGTTGTTTCCTGGACGGGACGACCATTTCTTCGAGAATCTTCATGTACTTTTCGGCCAGGGCCTTTCTGTCGAAGTTGCGTTTAACAAAATCCATACCGCTCTGTCCGAAGTCGCGGCACAGTTGCGAATCCTGTTTAAGTCGGAAGACCGCATCTGCAAATTGAGCTGCGTTTTCGGGTTCGACATAAATGCCTGACCTTGCATCCTCTATGAGTTTCCTGGCGACGCCGTCAATGCCGATGATGACCGGTTTTTGCGCGGACATATAGTCGAAAACCTTGTTCGGATAGACGGTTTTGAACGTGTCAACCTTCTTTAGAACAGCCGTGCAGACGTCGCTTGCCAGAATGTAGTCGACAATTTGGCTCTTTGGTACGGAGTCGACAAATATTACATTGTCCAGTTGCCATTCGGCGCACTTTTCTTTCAGCATCGGTTTCTGCATGCCGTCGCCGACCAGCATGAGTACGATATCCTTGTGATCTCTCAGCAGCCGGGCGCTTTCGAGAAGTTGCATCAGGTGGTTGGCCAGGCCGTGGGCGCCGACATAAGTAACGACAAATCTGTCGCCGAGGCTGTGTTTTTTTCTGATGTCGACATTCGGGTTTTCGGCTTTGAAGATGTCGAGGTCTGCGCCGTTGGGAATCATGCTGATCCTATCGGGCCTGACAGACTTCTTGTCAATGAGAGCTTTCTCGAAGGCGGGCGTGAGCACGTTTATCCAGTTGGCGGACCTGTAACTTTTCTTCTCAAGCCAGTAGGACAGCTTTATAAGCCATTTATTTTTCATTACTCCTGTGTCGATTGCCGATTCCGGCCAGAGGTCCCGAACCTCAAAGACCATGGGCACTCGTTTGAAACGGCTTAGAATCCAGCCGGTGAGCCCGACAGTTAACGGCGGCGACGTGCAGACGATGACATCGCACTTACCCACACAGAACAACCCGGCCCAGATACTGCTGAAGGCAAACGAAAGGTAAGCCCGGAATCTTCCCATGAAACTTCGGTTATAGCTTTCACTGACATAACACCGAAGCGTCTGGACGTTCTCGGATTCCTTTTGACGGACAATGAATCGGCCCTTGTATTCGGGCTGCTTCTTTCCGGTTGCATAGTGGACAGTACCGGCCAGAACCGTAACACGATGGCCGGCGCAGGCCCAGTATTTGGCAAACTGGTTCCACCGCGAGCCGCCGGCATCGTTTTTGCCTAAGAAGTATTGATGAACGATCAGGATATGCATAAGCCGGTCTCAGTCTGACTGGGTGAATCTGCAAATAAACTCAACGGTTCGTCGCACGGTCGCCTCCGAGACGCGCGGGTGAAGGGGGAGGTTTACGACCTGGCGGCTCGCCGCTTCCGCTTGGGGACACAGACCCATATCGTAGTCGTACACCTGAAGCGGTGTTTCGGCGGGATGCAGCGGGGATTCGAACCAACTGCCCAACTCAATGCCCGCACCGGCGGCCCGCTGGAGCGCTTCGGCCTTTTCCCTGATTCTGACAGGGTACCTTACCATAACCGGATTCATGACGGCGCGGTCATACTGTCGCGGAGTCCATCCCTTTTCGGCAAGCAGCTCATCATAGAGTAGTGCCGTCTTCCGTCGGTGCTCTATATTCCCCTGAAGCTTCTCCAACTGCCGCAAGCCCGATCGCGCCTGTACGCTGCTTAGGCCCTTGAAGAAATCATCGGCCATAGTCGGTGTGAATTCAGACGTCGAAGAGGAGCCCACCACCGCTCCCTTCTTCGTCAGATATCGAAAGATGCTCTGGGCCAGAGCGGTAGTCCTGGGATAAATGAACATCCGATAGACAGCTAATTGGGCGGTCAGCATCATAACTTCCCGACCGGTCGGCGAAGACATCGTATCTTTGCACAAGGTTTGAATCTTTTCGGCAAGACCAGTATCGTTTGTTATTGCCATCCCGCCGAGCCCGGTTGTGTAGGGCTTGTTCCACTGCATGGAGAAATATGCCGCCCTGCCGCACGTGCCGAGCATCTTGCCTTTGTATTCACCGCCCAGGGCAAGACAGCAATCCTCAATCACCGCGACATTTCTGCGGGCTGCAATATCAATGATCGCATCCATATCGCACGGATAACCGTATGTGTGCTGGGCAATGATAACTCTGGTACGGTCGTTGATTTTCTCCGGCAGCAGATCGGTGTTTATATTGAATGTCTCAGGCTCGATATCCACATAGACCGGTTTTGCCCCGAGGTACTTGATCGGGTTGACATCCATGACGCACGTATAACCGGGCAGGATAACTTCATCGCCTTCACCAACACCAAGGGCTTTCAAAATTGCATAGAGCGCCACCCTGCCCTTCCAGAACGCAAAAGTTTCTCCGACATCCAGCCATCTGGAAAAACGCTCTTCGTAAGATTGTATCCTGCCGTGTTTGGAATTCACGCTGTCTCCTGCTGTAAAACGGGCTTTTGAAACATAGTTATGCGATGTGTTCTCAGAAATGGCACAAGCGATAAGAGGCCGCATGCCGTCGGTGAATACCTGCCTATTATCCTTCCTGATTGTGGAATCTATCTTGAAAGCTCAAAATCATGGGAAGACTTCATGAACTTGCCTCTGAGCAATACGAATCGAATGATACCCCACAGGCCGCCAACACCATAACCAAAATGCAAAATTGCGAACACAAAAGGCGCAAGCAATGAATGCTTCAAGGTTGTCTGTCTGGCAACATGTATGCTTCCGTAACCGAGCGCGAGGCAATATAATACAAGCTCACAGGCAAGGAGCCCCCAGAAAAGCTGATGGGCGAAGCCTGCCAGCGACAAAACAAGAATTGACAATACAAAGAGCAAAGGCATGACCTGTCGCAGAGTAGCGGGCTTGCCGTGCTTTTGCATTGTTCTGATCCGCCAGAAGCCATATTGGAAGTACTGTCGCCAGAGTTTCTTTAATGAGCTTCGCGAAAAATATGTACTGCAAATATCGCTGGATATCCAGATCTTACCGTCGGCGAGGTTGATACGCATGTTGAATTCGTCATCCTGATTCCTTACAAGTTCCTCGTCAAAGAAACCTATCTTGTCAAGTACCCATTTATGATGGGCGCCGTAAGGGACGGTGTCGGTCCAGCCGTCATGGTTTCCGAGGCGGTGGCTTGCGCCGCCAACACCTACGGGTGATTGAGTGGCAGCGGCGATAACCTGGCCTACGTAACCATCAGATTCGGTTTTCCAGTAGCCGCCGGCGACCCAGGCATCGGGTTTGGACAGCAGTGTTTCAACGGATTTCCTGATGAAGTCGGCAGGTATCTCACAATGACCGTCAACCCGTATGAAAACGTCGCCTTTGATTTGGCGCAAAGCCTCATTGAGGCCGGTAGAAACGATCTTGCCCGTGTTTTCAATCAGACGGATTCGCGGATCTCTCTCGGCCAGTTTCCCTACCACCTCCCGGGTCGAATCCGTACTCATCCCGTCGGCGATAATAATCTCCAGCTTATCGTGAGGATATTCGTTCTCCACGATTGACGTAACAGCCCGCTCAATGAAATCGGCCTCATTGCGAATCGGCATAACAATGCTCACAAAAGGAAGTTCCTTTTCACTCATATAATCCTCTCTTAAAAATCAGCTTTTGGCAAAATTCTATAGAAGTTATTTCCTTAGAACCATCCAACTGCGTCTTACAGCTAATTCATCAAAAGAATAATTGTTTAAGAAATAGTCATCAATTTTCATGGATTTCAATGCCTGGATGCCTTCGCTTGAAGGCATGTCAACATTGTCCTCAAGTACTTCAAAGTCTGTTTTGGAGATTATTTCGATGTAGTCTTTGTGCCTCAAACGGTTCTGATAATGCAGCGATGGATTGTATATTTTCCATTTGGCCGAGGAATACTTCAAAAACTCATACACAGACAAATTGCTATCAAAATACGACCAGTGGTCCTGATAGTCAATACGTGCACTCAAAATGCCGCCTGGCTTTAATACCCTGTAACACTCATTTAATATTGCAACTATATCATCTTTTGGAATATGCTCAAAAGTAACATTTGAAACAATTAAATCGTGTACTCCCTCCTTAAAACAAGTATCTCTAGCATCAGCAGGCGCGGTGTAATTAATCCCAAAATAATCATGAAGGACCTCCTTATAATTTGAAATCCGGATATCAGGTATTTGTTCAGGCAAAGAACACTCGAAAGGAAGATCTTCTTTTAATCTATATAATTTTAATACCGTATCATTTAATAAGTAGGGGACAATCAGATCCCTGATGTCTATACAATAAAGATATTTGACTCCAAGGAGACTAAGACTTATGGGGTTAGCCAATTCCCATCCTGCTCCGAATTCATAACAAGATACGCTGTCAATGTCACAATACTTGTTAAGGTAATCAAAATGTTTTTTTGCTACAGTTAAATAGCTTAAAAATTCTCTATCGCTAATCGGCAGAGTCTTTGTGACGTGCTTTTGAAAAAAATAGTTCAGCATTTCCCCCTTAGGCAACACAGAAAACAAGTTCTGCAGACAGCATTTATACTTGAAATTCATTCGCATCTCTTTTGGGACAAGCTAAACACATAAAATCCATGCGAGAACCGCTAAGTGCCGGCCTGGACAATAACTTCCATTACTTGCATAGCTAACTTTTGTCTGTCGAATTCTTTTTCAGCAAGGAGCCTGGCGTTTTGCCCCACGGATTCCAGTCCCTGTCGGTTAGAATTTAGATAAAGGGCTTTGTCTATAAATTCATCTAAATCGCATTGCTGACATCCGAATCCCGCCTTAGCTTCCTCGATCAGATCACGGTGCCAGCCTGAATAATTCAGGACGATTGTCTTGGCGCTGGGAACGATCTTTTGTGGATTGTCGAGCATTCTGATACGCTCATCCTTGTCGCCCATCTTCCTGACGATATCTCTTGTGCCATCATCGCCCATGCCGTCAACAATGAGTACTTCAATATGATCAGCCGGGTAATCACCTGCCAGTATGCTGCCAACCGAGCTGGAAGTAAAGCCCTCTTCATTCCGACAAGGAGCAATCACAGTTACAAAAGGAAGTTGTTCATTGAGATTATTCTTCATTTTACTAAGCCCACACAATGATCAGTTTTTCCATCTGTTTGGCCGCAACTCTCTGCACCAGGCTGACTATTTTCCATTTGGTTTTTTCCAGAAATCGGGGATTTGTCCATCATCATGCTCCCGGTAGATGCCAACGCCTCCACTGTCTGACCCAAGGTAAGTCCCTTCCGGCCGGACAATGCCGGCAGTAGGCTGCTCCACATTGCTCAAGAGCCGCCAGGTTTGTCCTCCGTCGTTTGAGCGAAAAAGCTGAGAACCAGCTGTTTTGTCTCCGTGTGACCAGTAGATGTGTGACCTGTATGGATCTGCCAAAACTTTGTGAACGTGGTAACTCGGCTGCGGCGGCGGGTCATAAAGCAACTCCCAGTTCCACCCACCATCCAGGGATTGATAAATACGACGCGCATTATCAGCCACATTCTTATTTCCGTACTCACCAACATAAATCACACCATTCATTTCAGCCCAACTCCAATGTTTGGCGTACGCATCGTAGCTGAGCATGGTGAGCACCCGCGAAAGAGTTTGTTTGTCGCCCTCCCAGACCCAAACGGCTCCCGGCTTTCTGGTTCCTACCAGTACGAGACCCGCTTGCGTAATGTAAACAGACTTGATGGTTCCCGCTTCAAGTTCAGCAATCGGCTCCCAGCTATTTGCGTCAATGCTTCGATAAAGGCAGTTGCCCGAACTAATGTCAATCCAGGGTTGCCCGCCAAAGAAATTACCATTGCCGTAGGCAAGTGGAATTATGCTCTCCTTGGAACACGGCTCGATAACTGTATATTCGGGCCTATTGAAAATCGCCATCTTCTGGAATCTCGGCTCCCCTTGTCCAACCTCCCCGCCGTCAGTAGTGTAGGCTGCACTATCCCGCGTAAAGGTCATACGAGTTTTCTGAATTCGATCTGTCAGACTGGGACACTCCAACACCGCCGATATCAGGCATGGGGCACTTTGTGCGTGAAGATCAGACACATGTGACAATGAACCTGCCCCGACAGCCAGCAATGTCAACATTGCAAATGGAAACTTGCCAGATAGCATAAATTCTTCGATTCTCCTCTGATTTCATTGCCCCCAAGAATACAAAAAAGCCGTCACCATTGAAAACCTTGGCTTCAATAGCCTCCATAAGTATCATAAACCCGGTTATTTACCACTTGGTCTGTTGAAATTCCGTATTGAAGAACGTTTCTTGCCAACAAAAGAAACGTCCTGTCCCGCACATAGTGGTCGAACCACCGTAAAATAATTTGCTTGCGAAGCAGAAGCAAGTATAATCCTGTATAGGAAGAATGTGGCAAGTGCCACAGAGAGTGGCAAAAATGGGAAACTGCTCGATAAGAAAACTTTTGGCATCAGACAGGACCCGCTTGGTGATGAGTGGTCTGTTTGCCGTTGCAGTAACCCTTGGCTTTGTCGTCCAGTCCAATACAGAAGCGTATGAATCTGATTTCCAACTGCCGGAGTTGCTGCCGGACGTTTCACCTTTAGCAAAAACCAATCAACCTTTCCTGTCCAGAAGAATTAAACTCGCTTTTGACCATTCTTACCAAGCGCACTTGCGTAAAAATAAACACAAGAGTCTGGCTGAAGGTTTCGCGGTGTATTACCTTCGGCAGGAGTTGCAGGCATTGATAGACATGTATCGGGCTACCGGACAACTCCGATACCTTCACCAGGCTCGAGTCCGCGTACTTCAGGCAATTTCCGAGGCCAACGCTAATCCAAAAAAGCTGCTGCATCATGGCCGGTCACGCGGCGTCTGGCCATGTTTTCTGCTCAATAAAAATCTGAATGAAACCGGCGGTCACAGTCAGATTTGTGATTTCCAGGGGGCTGCCGGCTTCCTCATGGTTGCACACGCTCTTAAACAGGCCGACCAATTGGACTGGGAAAAAATAGCCGATTTTGTTGAAGAGCAAATAGTCGAAAAATGGCTTTTCTATATCCCTTCGATTAAACCGGGGCACTTCAAGGGGAAGAACTCAGACAGGTATCTCCTGATCACCCTGGAACCTGCTCGTGACAAACGAGAGCACTTCGCAACAATTTGTATGGACCTTGATAATTTAGGATACAAGAAATACCTCTATGGGCAATGGGCAAGGCTACTGACCAACTTGTATGTCGGACACAGAGCAAGCCTCAAAGCACCCGCACCCAATGCAGGAACACTTGGAAAGTATACGCCTGCCGACTGGGGTCTTGTGCCAAACCGCACTACCGGAGGTTATATCTGGTACTATCTTAATTATGGCAAACCTTACATCCTTGATACTTCTCATGCAAATCGAACCATCTGGCTGGCCGCAAAAGCCCACGATGAAGGGCTCGTCAAGAAAGACATCATTGAAGGGCTCATAAACACCCTCAAGTATCAGATCTGGGCAAAAGACAAGGGGCCCTTCTATTTCAACAATATCATCGACGGCCGGGATCTGAAGGTTCAGAGTTCTGGTCCCGGCAAGAAAGGAAATCTGTGGTTTGGCTGGCACCGTCTCGCAGCTTACGATCCGACATTGCGAGACCTGTTCATTTCCATTGCGTATGATTTAACAAACAGTGGCCCCGGTTTTCCTCAGGGAGCACAAAACAAACATATGGAGAATGCTCCGTTGTGCTTCTATGCCTGGGCCGCAAGACTGCTTTCACTGCAAGGCAAGCCCGAACGATTTCCTTGAGAAGACTTATCTCTTTAAGAGATCGTTGTAGCAGCGCAACAACTCCTGGAACTCTATGGTCCAGTTGTATCTCCTGCGAACCGCCTCCATTCCTCGCTCACCCATGGCCTCCAATTCCTGCGGTTTGTCCAGCATACTTTCACAGACCGTGACTATCTCGTCCATATCACCCGGATCGACGGTCCTGCCGGTTCTCTCTGTTTCGACATACGGAAAACGCCAGTGGTTGAAGTGACTGCATAGAACCGGTGTACCGCACATCATATACTCGGTTATCTTACCCGCAAGACAGAATGTGTAATTGGGAATTGGTTGAAGTATCGCCAAACCTATCACCGAACTTGCCATCAACTCCATGGCTTTCTTATAGTCAACATACCCGGTAATCGTAACATGCTGATGTAGTTTGTGTGTATCCACGAACGCCCGCAACCTCTCTCCAAAAGACTCTTCATGGGGCCCTATAATCACGAGACGTATGTCGCGCCCACGCTGCACCAGTCTTTTGCACAATTCCAAATAGATTAGCGCGCCTCGGCCTTCCCATACACCTCCGACATAGATAAGAGTCGGCTTCTTCATCCTTTCTTTCATCGGCACCACAGAAGCCATGAATTGCTCGTCTATCTCGGGGAAATTGCGCACCAAATAACACGGTTCATTCTCAGCGACACTCCGGTCATTCGCCACCACAACAGATAATCCTCTCCGACAAATCGACTCGATTATACGGTAGCCCCATGAAATAAATCTTCGAGACCAAGCCGGCAGCCACTCTTTGCCCATGATCTGCCGAGCGGTCGATTCCCGCATGTCAAACACCACCTTCCTGCCAAGTACCCATCGCATCAGAAAACCCACCAACAGCAGTTCAGGATCATGGAAATGGTAGATGTGCGCCCGGGTTTTCAGTGCCGCTTTCATTGCAACCAGCGGCAGGAATAGAATGCGTGTGAAACGACAGCTTGGTTTTCGGATGCCGTGAATGCGAACCGAATCTCTGACTTGCGAAGTCTCGTTGGGAACCACAAGATGCACCTCAAATCCTGCTTTCGCGAGAGATACGCACTCTCGATGGTACATTCGCACATCGTTCGGACGCTGTACGGTGGTAAAATGGCAAATTCGTATTCTTCTGCCTTGGGATTCACTCTCTGACATATAGACTCTCTTTCAATACCATTCCATGCAATTGTCCGCCGGCCAGAGGCATACGGCTACTCTTCTTGAGCGACTTGCCTGAGATACTGCAGTACGGTCCGGGCATTGTTTTCCACACCAAAACTCTGCTCAGCTTTTTCTCGGCTTGCCCGGCTCATTTGCCGTCGAAGCGCCCCATCGCAAAGGATCTTTTCCATGGCGTCCGATAACTGTGCGAGGTTCGCTGGTTCGACAAGTATAGCTCCCCGGGAATCATTCAGCTCGCTGGGCAACCCGCCCACAGCCGTAGCCACCACGGGAAGACCACATGCCATCGCCTCCATCACCGCATTAGGCATTCCTTCTGCGTGGGAGGCAAGCACGAACAGATCGCAAGCCTGCATCCATTGGGCCACTTCGGTGTGATCCACTGCGTCGCCAATATGGACTGATTCTTCTGCCTGTTGGTCCGACACAAGACGCCGCATGTCCCCTTCCTGTCTCCCATAGCCGCGGATTACGAACATGGCATCGGGAATCCGGTCTTTGATCAACAGAAAGGAATTGAGCATGTCGAAGACGCCTTTGGCCTTCTTGTATGTACCTATGTACAGCACGATGACCTTATCCTGTGGCAATCCAAGTTTGTCACGGACTCTCCATTTGTCGGAGACGGGAGTGAACTCCTCAAGATCCACCACGCCGTGTACGACCAAGGGACTTCGGCAGCTGACGGCACGAATACTGTCGGCTGCACGGGTGCCACTCGCCAACAGTCCGTCCAGTTCGCCCGCCAAACGAATAAAGTCCCTTTTTATCCAGCGATTCAGCGACGGATCAACATTTACATCGTCCCCCGCCCCGACAGCAACTGCGGGAATTCCCAGGTCCTTGGACAATCTCCATGCCGCGTAACCGTCCGGAGCAAAGAACCGCCCGTAAATAATGTCAAACGGTTTCTGACGATGGAGTCGAATAGCCTTACCTCGAAGCGCATAATATGCTGCCCGACTCTCCAATGGATAATACCATAGTCCTGGAAGACGGAGATAAGGAACACTATGTGCCAAAACCCCTTTATACTCACATTTCCATTTGTGATTATAAATTCGCCACCGCTTGAAAAACCTTAGAAAGCACGAACACCACACCACTGGCACAATTATCTCAATGTCTGCGCCTTGCCTTTTCATCTCATACAATTGCCGTGCAGCAAAGACACCATGATTCCTGTTGCCTTCATTGGGAAAATTGTGCGTTATGGCCAGAATTCTCATTTTCGGTGCTGTTGCCTCCAACGTCGACGATTTGTCAATTGTCGGGAGTTTCAATGGCGATGTTTGGATCTTTTCCCGAAATCACCCTTGCGGGCACCCCCCCGACGGTCACCTCGGCGGGAATATTTTTGCAGACAACTGCATTAGCGCCCATAACGACATTGTCACCGACCTGTATTTCTCCAAATATTTTTACGCCCGGCCCGATATAGACATTGTCGCCTATGCGCGGCGCCCCATAGCGCCAGTGCCCGATATTTACCCCGGAGTGTATGCGACAGTTCTTTCCGATTCTCGCTTCAGAACTCACAATTATCAGTCCGTGATGAACGATAGCCAAACCGGCATCGAAGACATTGGGAGGTATCTGCAGCCCCAAAAGGAATCCCAGACGCCTGCGCCTCCATCGCAAATACAACCGCAATGACCCGACAAAGAAACCTTTGCGGCAATTCATGAGGTATTCAATCTTGCGAAGAAGTCTTTGATATCGCATAACAGGATTTCGTATCCACTCGGCGACGCTCCACTTCCTGATACCGGAGGAGATGAGGTTGGCCTGCAAGTATTGCTTATAATCTCCAAAACTCTGTATAGGCAATTCAATTCCTCCGGACCAAAGGCGACTGCGGGTTACAGGACACCTGAGATGGCATGTGCAAAATCAGACAACTGCGTCGTAAGCCTGCAATTGCTCCTCTTCTTCATACACCGTGAATTCCTGCTGCTCAGCATAGGATCTGCTGATTTTTTCACAAGCCATTGCAATTGCCATGAACACCCAGTAGAACTTCTTGAAGACATACACATTGTTCATGCCAACCACAAGTAGATAGGTAATCACGGCACGGGCATAAAGCTTTTCCGGCGTCAAAGGCATGCGTCTTATCGTTCGCAGCATCAAAATCACAAACAGTACAAACAACCCGGCTGCAGGAAACCCGTAAACACCGAGAAGAAAGAAGAAGTCGCTGTGTGGAAATAGCCTCATTGAAGTTTTGTTCAACCAGTCATAATACCCCATCCCTGACGGTTTTCGTATAGCAATCCGAATAGCTTCTCTGTTGAGGGAAAACCTGTAATCAAGGCTCTCTTTTGCGTAGTCAATACTTGTTAAACGTTCGGATACTCCCTCTTCCAGTCGACTGCTCGTGACAAAAACCGCCGCAGCAATTGATACAAGCAGTACGACCACCAGTAAGAGCGCAACAAGAGCCGGCTTCCGAACCACCTGACGTATGAATAACAGTGGCGACAGCATGGTAAACATCAGGGCGACAAGTGCTCCACGAGAACCGATACGCAACAGCATTATCGGCAAGAACAATATTCCAAGAAGATATATGAATCTCCAGAATATGTTCTTGTCACGAACAAACAAGTATATCGCCGCCAGGAAAGCCATTACAGTCAGACCGGCCAGGAAGTTGGCGTTAACCGCCGACCCCAGAGTCGCGCTATATCTTGCCTGTGAAGATTCGTCTATAGACCTGATCGCCGCGCCGGTTATAAAGGTCAAGGTGATTGCACCCAATGACCCGACCAAGTATGACCTCAGAATCCATCGAAGCGTTTTCTCGCCATTTGTTTCGATGACCCAATAGACTATGAAAATCAAAGCCATAAGCTGAACCTGCGTAAAGGCCCGGATCAATGCAGGGCCCACGAAAGATGATCCCAGCGAAGCCAGCAACATCCAGACAGTATAAATCACTGTCACCCACAAACCCTTGTTCTGAATACCCAATCTCGGACGCGTAAGCAATAGATTCAACAGAAAGGCGACAGCAACAACCAGCCCCACCCCCCTGTCCAGGCTGAACATCTCCTGGTAACCCACCCCCGCTCCGGTCGGCAACACAAGCATCAACAGACAAAGTGCAAAAGTCGGGCTCATAACCATACCTATGAAAGAAGGTGCAGCTATAATCACCGCCCCTGTAACCGGCATTTCGCTCAGGAAAATGACAGCCAAACCGACGAGAGAAATCGCCAGCCAGAGAAACAAAAGCACGTTAGCCATCCCTGGCGGCAAGTAGATGTCCGTCGGTCGTTCAGTCTGCTCGTAATACAGATCCTCTTCACCGATTTCTGAATATGCAGCATAATCACTCATTTATCGTTCTCCAAAAAAGATTGCTTTGGCATAGAAAGCGTAAAGATACTGCGAATGGGGTAGATGTTCAGCAAAGCAATGATGCAGAAAGTGAGAAATCACACTCTTGACACCCTTTCTAACGTATCTTCTTGTGATTGCACTCCAGCCGAGCTTCTACCGGCCTTGCATACTTCTCATCAAGGCTGTTGCTTTTCGCAAGTAAGGCCCTATTCTGCTTTTGCTGAGCAGAATCCGTATTTCATTCAGATAACTACCGCTATCTCTTGGCAACTCCAGGTCCCACACCGGAAGTTCCATCCCCAACAACTTGGAAACTGCCATTCTCTTATATTGACGATATCTCTTCGAAGTAATGTTGCTCATCTGGGACTCGACAATCTCTTTAGCAGTCACTTCCTTGGTTTCTACCCGGCCCACTTTGGGCAACTCACCAAGAATTTTCTCAGCCTCTTGCGAACGGGCAAGAACCAGAGACCATGAACAATCATCCTCAAGAAAACGGGGTATCCATGCATCTCCGCAGGAGAAGTCGGCTAACTCACCTGTCACATCTACGCAATACCAACACCGTTTAAGCTTGGTGATATCTGTCAGATTATCGTATTGGGGGTAGGGACAATTGGCCGACTTGCCATCGCGCGTTTGCACAAGCAATGAACCCGGTTGCCCTCCACCACGAAAGTGGAAATAACTCGCTTCCCCTGGTTCCAAGCCCAGCCGCCTGATAATAGTATTCATATGACGGTAATCCCGAAATCCCCCACAAAAATTTGCCATAGTATGCGGAAACACTGCTCTCAGTTCGGGCTGTTTCTCGATCGCCATTCGCAGTGCTCCCACTTGGCACGGTGTCCCCACAAACAAGTACTTCATTCCGCTCTTAATACATTCCCGAACAAGAAGATTAGTCATCGTCGGGCAGTACTTCGAGCCCTGCGACATGAGTAGATCGTCCAATGATCGGGCAATATAGGACTCCGCCTTCGGACCGCCGGGTGTATAACGAAACTTCGTTGCTGTAACACCATCGACCAATCCCTGCTCAAGAAGAAAACTGGCTATCTCGATCATCACACCTCCAGAAGAAGCTTTGTCGAGGATCTTTGCATCCGTCGAATGCGCCGCGACAGCATGACGATAATATCCCAGTTCAAAGACATGGTTCTGAGCATCTCCATATATTTCTTGAGACATTCTGGCAATAGGCATACCCTTGCCTGGACAGACATCAAATTCAATCCCTTCTCCGCTAACCAATCGGCCATCGGCAATTTCTGGAACGAACAATCCCTTTTCTTCGTCCAGACACATTTCTATCGCGCGTTCCTGTGCCATACTGGCGCAAGCTCCACAACTCACACACAGGTTATGTCGCGTGATATCTTGAATCGATTTGAGCATTGTCAATACCGCCCTGATCCCTGGTTCTCAATGCGCTTCCAACATCAGCCAGTTGAATTGACAATTTCCTCCCCACAATCGCCAATCGCTTTCCTATCTCCTCGCGGTGGTCATAAGCATCGATCAAACGCTCATACGCCAGTGCGCCATCCAGCACATCCATATCATAAATCTGTTCTGTACATCCACACATATCCCCCACTATATCGTGTGTTCGGTAATCCATACTTCCTGTCAGAGCAAAGAATGGCGTTCTCACAGAGATGCTTCCGATTATCGAATGAGCCCGTTCACCAACCACAAAATCACATTCACCAAGGATACCTTTTAACACGCAGGCGCTGATATCTTCATCCAGAATCATGTAGCTGTCTGGGTCAGAAACCATTGCCTCGACAATGTGGCCGGCAGCTTCCAAATCACTGGCGTCCTCCTCAATGGCGTGTGGGAGAAAGATAATGAAGACATCTCGATTTTGAATAAGATCATCCAAAAGTTGAGCCACAAAACGACTGTGGGATTGAGATTTTGAACTCTTTTCTTTGCCGCCGAACAGTGCTGAAAACACAAACCCTTTCTCTCGAACAGTCACACCTACTATTGTCTTGTTCAATTGCTTTGCTCTATTGTATTTCTCGTATTTAGCAAGGATACCCTGTACTAAGTCTCCTTCCGCAGGCGGCATGCAGAAAGCAGGGTCAGGCGCCAGAACAAGTTTGTCCTTACAACAGTTCAAAGACATCATGTCTTCATACATGCCTCTTTCACGGAAGACGCAGAAGTCGCTCTCGCGAATCGCCCTGCGATAAAGCCAACTCTTATAATACCTTGACCTGCCTCTGAACTGCCCTCCCGTCCCCAGCATACCGGTTTGCTTGCCAGCCTTCCTGGCAAGATGGATGATTCCACACGACTCCGTACAGAAGATTCCGTCATGACCGACTAGAACATATTCAGCCTTTCTAAAGAAATCCACAAGGCTTCCGTACTCTGGACAACTGTCCCTAACGATATTTCCAAGCTTAGAGTAGTATCCTATGCGCATCTGGCAAACTATTGCAATGTCAAATAGTATCTTCTTCCAGGCGGGAATGCCGGTAATCCCCTCCAGACGAAATACCCAATCAATCGGGAAGATGGTTATATTGTCATGCTGTTTAACTTCTTCAACAAAATCAAATACGGCGAAGCGAATCTTATGCTTGCCTCCCAGTAGTTCCTCGATACCTCTGATGATCGCTTCCTCACCCTTGTTCTTCAAAGGGACATAATCTGCGATAAAGATATACAAGTAATCCTGCTCGTTCATTCTTCTCTCCCGCTTGCACTTCTTTTCAAAGAGGGCAACAAACGTACAAATCGTTCCCTCTCAATTTCTGAAAAGCTAAAAACCCAACTGCTTATGAATGTTATCGCCGCTACAAGTACAATGACCAGGACGATACTTGCCCAACTGTCCACCGATATAAAGTGTTTGTATCCGAGCAATAACAGCACACAGGGACTCGTCCCCTTGATTGCAGGCACCCAAACCTCACGGACACATAACAACACGCCCATCTGCATCTTCCACAAGAAATATATTGGCAAACAAATACTTGAAATTGTCGCCAGCGGAATAAAATGAGCCCAGGCGATACCAACGAGTTTGGCATCGAAGACTTCAATCCCAATGACCGACAGAATCACACACGATACGGCCATTATCGCAGTCCAAACTCCAAACACTCTGTGTTGCCCCCTCCCCACCAACACAAGATAATTGCTATGCTGAGCCAATCTGAGACAATGCCCCACCGTCAAAATCACAAGCACCGAGTACAGTGTATCCACTGCTGTGGGATTCTCGAATTTGCCCCCAATCCATAACTGCAGAAACTCCTTGCCCAAGACCACAAAAAAAGCCCCTGCCGGTATAATCAAAAGTAAACTGTATTTCTGCGTTAACAAGGCTATATTTCTTATCTTTGAATGGTCTTCACGGGCATCTAGATCACTTATGGCTGGCATGATTGCCCTGGAAAAAGCTTGGAGAAACTGAGACAACATTAATACGCCGGCGATTGCTACGGCAAATTGACTGACTTCCGCCATTCCAAAATAGATGCCAATTATAATGTCGCTGGCCTTGGCAATAACCAACGCTCCTGTCGCGTACAAAATGGTATTGACACCGTACCAGACCATCTCTTTTAACAATCCAAAATCGACATGTCGCAATGACAGCGAAAACATCGAAAGATGCTTCCTTGCCCAGTAAAGATGCAAAAGGCGAATCCCAATCTCACTGAGCCCGAACAACAACCCCATCCCGATTAGCCCACATCCATGGGACAACAACCAGATTAACAAGATTGTGCGAATCAGTATGGGCACAAGCACTGCAATGTTCACAAGATCATAACGCTGAAGGCCGCTCAACACAGCACTGAAACATTGCATTCCAGTAGCTGCTGCCAAACAAATACCGGTCAACAAGGCCAATCGCTTGGCGGTTTCAACTAAGTTTGGTTCAATTGCAAACCAGTCATCCACTTTCCAGTAGAGCAGAAGCGAACACAACACTATGACCGAACACAATATCAGATAATAAAAACTCGAAGTACTGACGACCCGACTTACCTGTTCATTGTCATTTTTGGCCAGAAACATAGGAATGTAGCGGTTCACTGAACTGTTCAAACCCATGCTAAGAACATTGCGATACCGGAAAACTGATGCTATGAGCAGCCATATGCCATATCGGGTTTCTCCCAGATGGTCCAGAAAAAAAGGCATCATAAAGAAGCCTATCGCCGCGCAACTGAAAACAGTTAACATGTTAAACATCGTGTTGACGATCAGTTTCTTCGAAGTTGTCGTTTGCTGTTCGTTCATAGAAAAAAAAGCGCTCAGTTGCTATTGGTTGTATAACTACAGAGAACCTCTGCCATCCTCTCTGCCGCTTTGCCGTCCCAGAACTTCGGAACCTTCGAAGTGAAGCTGTCGATATTTTCAATTATCTCACGATAGCTGGAGACAATATCTTCACTCTGAATCCGTACCAGCCTGTTGGTGCCTTCGGTTATCGTCACAGGCCTTTCCGTATTCTCACGAAGAGTCATGCACGGCACGCCTAAGATCGTCGTTTCCTCCTGTATTCCGCCGCTGTCGGTGATCACCAGCGCAGCATTGCTCATCAGGCACAGAAAATCGAGATAGCCTACCGGCTCAAGCAGCATGAGATTGTCCATCGCGAGCATCCTGCCTTCGAGATCGCCGCCCCTGACATTGTTTCGAGTTCGCGGGTGTATCGGAAAAACAAGCTTCAGCTCCTTCGATATCTCCTCAAAAGCAGTCACAATCTCACCGAACTTGTTCATGTCATCGACATTGCTGGGCCTGTGCAGTGTGACGGCTGCGTAGTTCTTTGCCGAAAGCCCCAGACGCTCGAGAACATCCGAATCCTGGGCCTTTTGGCGGTTGGCCATCAGCGTGTCAATCATCACATTGCCGACTAAATGAACCTTGTCGGAATTGATGCCCTCGTTGGCCAGGTTGTCGATACCCGACTGTTCCGTTACAAAAAGCAGGTCGCTGATTTGATCGGTAAGGATGCGGTTGATCTCTTCGGGCATTGTTCTGTCAAAACTTCGCAATCCCGCTTCAACATGAATAAGCTTTACACCAAGCTTCACGGCTACCAATCCGCAGGCGATAGTACTGTTCACATCACCGACAACAAGAACATAATCCGGTCTAAAATCCGGAACGACCGGCTCAAAACGTTTCATTATCTCTGCCGTCTGAACCGCGTGGGTGCCTGACCCCACCTCAAGATTGATATCCGGCCTGGGTATGCCCAATTCATCAAAGAAAAGCTCGCTCATCTTCTCATCATAGTGCTGGCCCGTATGAACAAGCAGCGTTTCGAAGCCGCCGTGCTCGTCGAACGCCCGCATGATGGGTGCAATCTTCATGAAATTGGGTCTTGCCCCACAAACACAAATCACCCTTGTCATTGTCTTTTCCTCACAATATCAACCACTATTCAACTGATTCTTCGTGCATTGCAAAACAGATTTGCAGACTTGAACAGCCTGGCGTCAATGGCGATAAGTTTTTGTAACAACTTATGCAACGGCTTTATTCTTTGAACAAAGTAGCATGCAATGCCGATTGGACGGCTGAAAAAACCGCTGCCGTCGAAACTAACCACTGTGAAACCAGCACTGTTCAAGAGGCTCTCCAGCTTTTGGCGGGTGAAATGTTCGTGAAATCCCTTCTCGGCGGATACATCGCCGATCAGCCCATCCGGATTCGATACGTAACGCCGCTCATATTCGGCCCTCGAATGTTTTCGGCAGTAATACCACCGGTGCAGTCGCGGGAAACGGAACTTGAAGTTGCCCATATCCAGAAACGAAAACAGATATTTACCCGGCACGGTCACGATTAATGTCCCGTTGTCCTGCATGATCCGGCCAAGCTCCTTTAACAGTTCCTTCTGTGGGGCAACATGTTCTATCACATCCATCACAGTAACCGATCTAAAGGACTTGTCTTCAAACTCGAGCGGCAGCTCCCTGAAAACATGTACAAACTCCAGATCGCCATGCCGCCGCCGCGCTTCACCGATAGCCTCCCGGGAAATATCCGCACCGACAAGGCGCCCCGGGCCCTTCTTCTTCAGTGCTTCAAGAAACCTGCCTTGAAAACATCCGAAGTCAAGATGGTTCGCTTTGGCTTCCGGAATCTGCTGCCACGCGTATCCGTAGCGGTCATATCCAAATGGATTGTCGGCGGATATCCTGGTGTCCATGCTGCAATTCATCCGTTTGCACCCGGCGGCACAATTATCTCGAATATACCTTCACTGTCAGATATGGTAAACGGCTTCAACCACGCCGCATCGGCCACCCACTGCGGATAATAGTGTTTGACATTCGACAAGGTGAATACTCTTCCGGCGCTATCCGCCGAGTGCTGCACCCCGGGCGTTTTGTACGAAAAGCAATACACCTCGATGTCCGGCCTTTGACCTTCGATCTCGTGGGCATAAAGAACCGGGGCCATCGTCGTCGTGTCCACGTAAACAATCGCTCCCTCTGGCAGACGCTCGAACATGTCGTTTACAAGCCGCCTGGGACCGGTCTGGTTGTGCTGCCACGGCAGGAGATAATATGTATGAGCATCCCGATACGGTATATGCCTTCTCGTTCCAAGGGCGATATCGTTGGTTCTTGCATATCCGCTCAAACCGAGATACGTCGGCGGTATCGCAATCAATAACAATCCTGTCATGACCCGCCAGAGCACGAGATTCTTTTTCATCAGAAATGCAAAACCCAGACCGATATAGATGCTCACAAACATGTACATCGGCAGAAAAAAGTTGTTTTGATTCGGTATATCATACCTTACTGCAAAAAGGACATAAGCCCCGGAACAGATCACCAGCAGCCACGCGCCCGTGCGATTGCCAAGTCGCCTGAAACTGAACCACACGCCCGGAATCGCTAACAAAACCAGCGGCGTCGGAAAATTGAGCACAAAGAACAGCACGCTTCTCTTAAGAAGAAAGACCAGTCGTCCCACATTAAACACCGCACTGCCCCACTCTCCCCAGATCGCCGAAGCTATCGTGCCCGTCAGATCGCCGCTGCGTCTGTATTCAATCACCATTACAACCCACAGCAAAAATGCTCCAATCGCCCAGGACAATATGACCATCACTATTGACCATATCGAAATCTCTCGTCTTGCGCACTTTGCAGCCAGCCACACCATGATGACCGCAAAGCCCACCTGGCTCATCATGTGAGCGCTTATCCCCAACCCGAAAACCAGCCCCATCAAATACAAAAGCCCCAACCTTCGAGTCGCCAGGTAAGCAAGCACCAGCAGCAGCCCGCCGCTTAAAGCCGCAGTAGCCATGCTGTACGTCTGTGCCTGCACACCAAGAAACCAGACACTATGCGCCAGTGCGAATGTAGAGGCCGAAAGCACCGCCGGCCAAACGCGTGCGCAAAGCCAATAAACCAGAAGATAAACGTTGGCAACGGTTACAGCCGTAAATATCGCACTGACAAGACTCGCCGCCCGGGCATAACTCCAGAGCCCCAACCGACCCGCAAGGTGCGACGTCACAATGAAAAGAGAATGGACCCTCACAACATCGCCGGGCCTGTTCAGATTGCACTTCGCCGCCTGATACTGGTAATCACCCTGGTCCTGCCACGTCAAATCCGGCGCAAGCGTGAGAAAATATAACACCAGAGCACAAAGCAGCACAGCGCCCCAGCCGGACAAGCCGCCCGGCGACAGGGCGACGGCAGTTGCGTCCCTACGCGAAGATTCACTCAAAGCCGAACCCACTAATCCCTCTCCGCCACGATAAGATAATGGCTGTACCAGAGCATATCGCATCGAAAATTCTCGACGATTCGATAGCCTGCCTTTTCAAACTGTTCGACTACTTCATCCCTTGGGCAATACCGGGGAATCTGTCTTGAAAGCACCGCGTCATGAAGTGTATTCATGAAACTCTTGAATCTCGCTTTCGGATCGATATCCTTGAAGATGACTCTTTTGGCACCTGTCTGCCCAACGCGCTCAAAGAACTCCGACTGCCTCGCCGTCGGGATGTGATGCAGCACATCTATTATCGTTGCACAATCGAACGAACCGCCGGGCCATTTCTCCTCGCAGCCGACATGGATAAACTCGAGTTTATCGTCATCACCCTTTATGGAATCGGCCAGATCTATCTTGTCCGCCCTGATGTCAAAACCGACACCCCGCGATATCTTCCCCGATCGCAACAACAGAAACAGCCACAATCCCGCACCACACCCTATATCGAGGACGCTGCAATCTTGCGGAACATATTCCATCAAAACATGGAACGGGCAGATAAAAGGCCGATACCGCGCCAAAAACCTGTCCTTTGCACCCAGATTACCGCAAAAACCTCTTGCCTCAACGCTTAATTGCTTCGGACCCATCACGCCTTATATAGCCCCTGTATCCACCCCGTAAGTTCTCTGCCCCAGAGTATTATCGCAAACGCCGAAATAACCCAGAGTACAACCGTCGCCTGAAATGCTCGGTCACGCAAAATCAAATCCGTCGGATCGGCATAACTACCGTTCATCGAAAGCATCGCAAATCGAAACACGGCATAAACCACAAGGGGCAGTGTGTAAACAAAGTAATTCGTGCCGAATTGCTCAACC
>SDBV01002121.1_pt1 | contig 29776 bp, 28 predicted proteins | sample 2277081 | NCBI WGS metagenome assembly SDBV01 (sample SAMN10402039, study PRJNA504765) | marine sediment metagenome | isolation source: marine sediment core GS10_PC15, 223 cmbsf | place: Arctic Ocean: Southern Knipovich Ridge | collected 2010
CCTCGATTTTGCGAGCAAGACCATTGACGAGGGGTGGCATGTACGCTTTATTGAGTTTATGCCGGTTACCAGCCAGGGCGTGATAACTTCACAATTCCTCTCGGTCAGTGATATGAAAAAGCGCCTTGAGCAGTTAGGGGAGCTGGAGTCCTGCCTGCCCGGTGTCGGTAGCGGACCAGCCAAGTATTTTCGTTTTCCCAACGCTGAAGGCACTATCGGCTTTATCACTCCGGTCAGTGAGCATTTTTGTTTTTATTGCAACCGGCTGCGCCTTACCGCCGATGGCAAGCTCCGCCTCTGTCTATTATCTGCAGATGAAATAGACCTCAAGCAGCCACTGCGCGGCGGTATTTCTCCGGCCGGGCTGAAACAACTGATTGAGAAGGCGGCTGCCCGCAAACCGCTCCAACACCACCTGGCCGATGGCTACATGCCTCAAGACCGACCGTTCTGTCAGGTAGGGGGCTAAAACCTCTCAGAGGCTATATTGAAGGAGGACCCAGTTCAAAAACAATCTTTCCTCCTTCATGCTAAGAATACATCTCCCTCCTTCTTTGAAGGATGGGGAAGGGGATAAAGGTCAAAGACTCTTCGAGGGATAGGGTTAATAAAAATTAACGGGGATAAGATCAAATAGAGATGAAAAAGCCGCCGCCAAAAACTCCCGCCGTGGGGGAGCTGACTCACATCGATGAACGGGGTCGGCCCCGCATGGTAGATATCAGCCGGAAGCCGGATACCCAGCGTGAGGCGGTAGCCAAAGGCATGGTCAGGATGAAGGCTTCTACCTTTGACCTGATAAAGAAGGGGGAGATAGCCAAGGGAGATGTTCTGGCGGTAGCCCAGCTGGCCGGAATCATGGCCGCCAAGCAAACGTCCCAGCTAATACCCCTGTGCCACCCGGTTCTTATCGGAGATGTAAAGGTTGAGTTCAGCCTGGACGAAGGCAGTAGCACCGTGGGGATTACCACCACGGCGAAAAGCATAGGCAAGACCGGCGTGGAGATGGAGGCGCTTACCGCCACTGCAGTGGCGGCGTTAACCATTTATGATATGTGCAAAGCGGCGGACCGAGGTATAATAATCGAAAATATTCGCCTGGTTAAAAAAAGTGGTGGCAAAAGTGGGAAAATTGACCTTGAATAGAATAAACAATTGTTATATACTACTTCATTACCAGAAGACTTTTTGGGGGGTGTATTATGAAGCTTTCATGCCTTCAGGAAAACTTAATTAGAGGGCTTAACGTTGTCGGCAGGGCGGTGGCTACCCGAAGCACACTGCCTATAACCAATAATGTCCTCTTAGCCACTGACGAGTCCCGCCTCAAGCTGGTGGCTACCAATCTGGAGATGGCAATTAGCTGCTGGATAGGGGCTAAGGTTGAGGAAGAAGGGGCGATTACAGTGCCCGCCCGACTTATAACCGACTTTATTAGTTCACTGCCCGCCGACCGGGTCGATGTCAGCCTTTTTCCCAAGACTAAAACCCTTGAGCTGCGCTGTGCCCGGTTTGAAGCGCGAATCAGCGGGACCGATGCTAAGGACTTCCCTCCCATACCCAGAGTTGATGAGGGTATCACGACCAAGATTGAGGCTGAAGCCCTCCGTCAGGGAATTGCCCAGGTTGTCTTTGCCGCCGCTGTTGAGGAATCCCGTCCGGTGCTTACCGGCGTTGATGCCCAGTTTGAGGGCAGTCTGCTGACGCTGGCGGCGGCTGATGGCTTTAGATTAGCCGTATATAAGCTGCCTCTGGCCACCCCGGTCAACGATAAAACCGAGGTTATTATTCCAGCCCGCACTCTGGCTGAGCTAAATCGGTTGGCCGCTGACCAGGAGGAAGCTATTGAGATAACGGTAAACCCGGACAAGAGTCAGGCTATATTTCGCTTGAAAAGCATTGAACTGGTATCCCAGCTAGTACAGGGCACCTTCCCTCAGTATGACCAGCTTATTCCGCAGAGCTATAAAACCCGGGCAGTAGTCGACGTCGCCGGATTCTTGAGGGCGACCAAGACGGCTACCATCTTTGCCCGTGACGGCAGTGGCATTGTCCGTCTGGTAATAGCTCCAGGTGGAGAGCTGACCCCGGGCAAGATGACAGTGTCGGCTCGCTCTGAAGAGATAGGCGATGATGTCGGAGAGATTGACGCTACAGTTGAGGGTGAGGAGGCTAAGATTGCCTTTAATGGCAGATACCTGGTTGACGTGCTCAGTGTGCTTGGTGAGTCACAGGTAGCCCTGGAGACGACCAATCCCTCCAGCCCCGGCCTTATCCGCCCGGTAGGGGCCGACAACTACCTCCATGTTGTAATGCCGATGTTTGTGCAGTGGTAATAAATTTGAATGTACTTTCAAGTTCCCCCAGGGTAATCCTCTGGCAAATATGATTTTCTTCTCTCTTAATGGTAAACCACCTGTGTATAAAACATCGTCTCTCTCAGTACCTTTTAGGCACCTTCAAACTGATTTTAATTGGTTTCTGGATTGACCCGGACAGGGGTCTGTCAAGGGGTATTGTCTAAGGGTTTTTTAAGGTCAAAAGCCATATGTCCCAGGCTCATTTTTTTCTTTTGGAATTAACAAACTGTCATACAGATTTAAAATGTTTGGTACCAAATAATTGGATCAGGTTGTCAGACTCAAGGATATAATGGCATACTTAGTCCGTGGCTCAACTTGACATCCTCTCTATTATATTCATAGCTTTTGGTCTATCTGCCGATTGTTTTGCTGTAGCCCTTAGCGGCTCAATCTCTATGAGATTCTTTTCCTTGCTTCATATATTACGTACTTCTATAACCTTTGGAGTTTTTCAGGCTTTGATGCCAATCTTAGGATGGTTGGCAGGACGAACTGTTGTAGACCTAATTGCAGACTATGATCACTGGGTGGTTTTCACTTTGCTAGCGATTGTTGGCATCAGAATGATTTGGGAATCAGTACATAAGAAAGAAGGCCAGAAACCGGTTGACATTACCAAAGGATTTTTACTTATAACTCTTGCCGTAGCGACCAGTATAGATGCTTTAGCTGTTGGATTGTCTCTTGCCTTTCTAGAAGTGAATATAGTTTTAGCGAGCTCTATCATTGGAATTGTTGCATTCTTGATTACTGTGATTGGCTTTGCACTGGGGAAAAAAGCAGGGAAGTTGTTGGGGCGGAGAGCCGAAGCCATTGGAGGCGTGATTCTTGTAATCATCGGGCTGAGGACTTTGCTTAGCCATGTCTCCTAGCGATTTCTATTCATGGATTCACATGCATTCCGATGTCTCAGGTAAATCTTGACTTCGTTATTAATCGCCCCATATAATGCCGAAGCGGACCAAAGACACCTATCAGAACCAGGATAGGTTATTAAGTGGATGCCACCAACTGCCGAAATTGAGCATAGAGAAACAAAATCATGGCTTTATTAGACCTGTTGCGTCATAGAAAAAGTATCAGGGATTTTCTGGATAGACCTGTTGAGAGAGAAAAGATAATGATGTGCCTTGAAGCAGCCAGGCTGGCTCCCTCCGCCTGCAATTCACAACCATGGAAATTTATAGTAGTTGATGACAAGGAATTAAAGAATAAACTATGCAATGCCGCTTTCAGCGGCGTATATTCGATAAATTCCTTTTGTAAAATGGCACCGGTTATAGTTGTCATAGTCTCTGAAAAATCCAAGTTTTTAGCCAAAATCGGCGGGATGTTCCGAGACACAAAATATTACCTTATAGATATAGGGATAGCTATTGAGCATTTTGTATTACAGGCTGAAGATTTAGGTCTTGGAACTTGCTGGATAGGCTGGTTCAATGAAAAGACGGCAAAACCAATCCTGAATATCCCACAGCACAAAAAGATAGACATCCTGATAGCATTAGGCTACTACGATAGAAAGAAATTGGGCCCAGCGCATGACAGGGAGCCACTTGATAAAATCGCATCCTTTAACTCATATTAAGTCCGCCTCCCTCTCCAGTGTCATAACTAAATTCCTCACACCCGGAGATTTGGTTATTAGTCTGGAGTGGTGTAGATAGCAAGTACTGGTTGTTGGCAGCTAATTGTTTCAGGCCATATTGGCATTGCTATTGACTGCATATTTTTTGTTATGGATTAACATACATGCCGATGTTCGTGCAGTGGTCTGGCTCTTGGCGAATTCCGTTATGTCTAGCTATTTGTAATGTGCCAGATTAGGGGGCATCAGCGCTTCATGTTGGTAAACTGTAGAGGAATGCTGTAATCCTGCTCCTTAAGCAGCCGCATGATTTCCTGGAGGTCATCGATCTTCTTACCGGTAATCCTGACCTGGTCGTCTTGAATAGCTGGCTGGACCTTGATCTTAAGACCCTTAATGAGTTTGACGATTTTCTGGGCGGTCTCTTTGGGGATACCCTCCTTGATAAGGATATCCATCTTTACCGTGCCATGGGAGGTGGGTTCGGTCTCCTTGAGGTCCAGACACTTGGGATCCACTTTAAGCCGACTGCATTGACCAAGGAGCATCTCTGTAACTGCTTTAACCTTCCAATCGTCTCCAGTAACAATATGAATACACTTAGCTTTACGGTCGAAAGTGATCTCAGACCTCACGTTTTTGAAATCGAATCGCGTGGAGATTTCACGCTTCACGTTGTTGATTGCATTGTCCAGTGCCTGCAGGTTCACCTTACTCACCACATCTACTGATGGCATCTTTACCTCCTTGGTAGTGACAATCCATCCGATTAATTTTACCACGAAAGTGACAATGAATCTGAATAATACGCGCTAGCATCTTCTGGGAAGAATCATCATCGCCTCTTTCCCCACTTGGCCACTCGTAAGTACAAGAAATCAGACATCCCGATGTTCGTTCAATGGTAAGCTTTTCATAATTGTAAAAAGCATGGGGAGCATCACTGCTCCCCTTTTTGATTTCGTACAATGGCTTCCTACAATACTAACAGGACATCGGAAATGACATGGATTACTATTGCTACAGGATGAATTTCAGAAGCAAAATGGTAGAATACGTCGCTCGGAACCAATGATAACCTTGCACACGTGCTATGGCCCGTAATAAAATATTTATGATAGTATTTACATGGCTTTTTCTCACAATTTTGCTTTTATTCTCGCGTATATGCGACATTTTACATTTGACTTTCCAGCACTAATGGTGGTATGATGCAATATCATCGCCAGTGGCTTAGTCCATTGGTTCCCTCCGGATTACGGTCCGGAGGGTTTTTTATAATGAATAGAGTTGTATTCCTTATAGACGGTTTCAATCTTTACCACTCCACTAGAGACATCTATCGCTATTGCAATGGGTTACAAACTAAGTGGATTGACGTCCGTTCTCTTTGCTCATACCTGCTTTACCAGATAGGTAAAGACGCAAAGCTCGAATCTGTATACTACTTCACAGCATTTGCTTATTTTCTGAAAGACCCTTCCGTAATTAGAAGACATAAGAACTATGTTAAATGCCTGGAGACAACCGATGTTAAGCCAGAAATCGCCAGGTTTAAACAAAAAAAAGTCTTATGCAAACTCTGTAAACGACAATTTATTAAGCACGAGGAAAAGGAAACTGACGTAGCTATATGTGCAAAGCTACTAGAAGTATTACTTAAAGGTGAAGGCGATACCATTGTATTAATGACAGGAGACACAGATCTTGCTCCTGCAGTAAAAACGGCTAAAGCTATTTTCTCTAATAAGATACTCTTTGCTTTTCCATATAGACGTGCAAATGACGAATTAATTAAAATTGCACCAGGATCATTCACAATAGATATAAACAGTTACATAAAGAATCAGCTCCCTGACCCTTTTACACTTCCAGATGGTAGGACAATAAACAAACCAGATAGTTGGTGATTTCCTCTCTATCTATCACTTAAGGATAGACTGAACGGAAAGTTCGATGAGTTTATGCTATTTTGAGTATACCTTCGACCAGACACAAATCCCAATATATTTGATCCCATTGGTTTAATACTCACTGCCTCCTCCCCACTCGGCCAATCGTAAGTACAAGAAACCAAACATCCCGATGTTTGTTCAGTGGTGAGTAAAGGTTCCGGGATTAAAACTTGAACTTTTAATCGGTCTGGTGTGATAATAATAAAGACGTAGTGTGAGGAGAGGGAATCTGTTGACTGAGTATTCATTTATCGGTAAGAGCATTCCACGGGTTGACGGCCGGGAGAAAGTGACCGGAGAGGCCGTTTTCACCACCGATATCCAGCTTCCCGGAATGCTCTACGGCAAGATACTGCACAGCCCTCACCCCTTTGCCAAAATCCTTTCCATTAACGCAGACAGGGCGCGAAGTCTAACCGGGGTCAAGGCGGTGATTACCGCCCAGGATGTCACCCAGTTCCCTTATGGCCCATCTGTTGCTGATGAACTCCCCCTGGCTGACAGTTATGTCCGCTACGTTGGAGACGGGGTGGCGGCGGTGGTGGCTGTTGACGAAGATATAGCCGAAGAGGCGCTTGATTTAATAGCGGTGGAATATGAGGTGCTGAACCCTGTCCTGGATGCGGAAAAGGCGATGGAACCTGAAGCTCCATCGGTACACCCGGAAAGAGAGGAAGTAAAACGCAATATTGCTTTTCACCTGGATTTCGTGAGGGGGGAAGGAGAGGCAGCCTTCAAGCAAGCCGACCTGGTGGTTGAAGACCGGTTCTCTACTCAGCTCCAGTATCACGCCTATCTGGAACCTCAAGCCGCTGTTGCTCAATGGTATTCTTCAGGCAAGCTGACTATCTGGGGGTCAATACAGAGCGCTTTTAGAGCCAGGTGTCTTTTAGCCGCGGCGCTTGGCATCCCCGAGCATAGTATCAGAATAATTCAGCCCTATGTAGGCGGAGGCTTCGGCGGCAAGATATACATGCAGCCCCACTTTCCCATTTGCGCCTTGCTTTCTCAGAGGACAGGTAAGCCGGTAAAGATTGTCTATACACGCCAGGAGGATTTCACATCCAGCCGCCCCCGGATTTCAGAGTTCATTTACCTGCGGATGGGGTTTAAAGAAGATGGCACTATGGTGGCCAAGAGCGTAGAGGTAACGGCAGATTCCGGAGCCTACGCCGGAGCCTGCTCAAGGGTGGTGGGAGTGTCCGCTACCCGCCCCGACTGCATATACCGCCTGCCCAACATCAAAGCTGTGGCCAACCTCGTTTACACCAATAAAATTCCCCGGTCGCCTTTCCGAGGTTTTGGCAACCCGGAGATGCTTTTTGCCACGGAATCCTTAATAGACATGGCCGCCGAGAAGCTGGGGATAGACCCCCTGGAGCTAAGATTGAAAAACAGCTCCCAAAAGGGTGACATTACCGTTCACGGGTGGATTCTCAATAGCTGCGGCCTCGACGAGAGCATACAGCTGGCGGCACAAACATCAGACTGGAAGGGCAAGCGGCACTCCAGAGACAAAAATCATGGGGTGGGGGTGGCCTGCCAGGTCCATTCCGCCGGCAATCGGGTGGCAACTGGAGAATACGGCTATGACGGCTCAGCCGCCATTATCAATATAGACCAGTATGGTAAAGTTAAAGTCATTTCGGGAGAAAGTGAACTGGGACAGGGGATGCTCACTGTTTTTGCTCAAATCGCCGCCGAAGAGCTGGGGGTGAGGATTGAAGATGTGGAGGTTTTGCCTTTTGTGGATAGTGATGTCTCTCCCTTCTGCTTTGGGACTTTTGCCGATAGGGTCACCATGCTGGGGGGAAATGCGGTTATTATGGCCGCCAGGGATGCCAAAAAACAGCTTTCAGTATATGCTGCCGGAAAACTGGGAGTCAATGTCGATGACTTAGAGATAAAAGATAGCAATTTTTATGTTAAAGGCTTTCCAGAGAAGGGAGTCACACTGAAGGAAGTGGCCTACGACACTGTTTTAAGGAAACTGGGCGGTGTCCCCATTACGGGAAGGGGTGAGTACGTTGTGCCTGATTACGTGGTCATGCCTGACAAAAACAGGTATGGAAACTATTCTCTCTCCTACACTTTCAGCACTGCGGTGGCCGAGGTTTCAGTGGACACGGAGACAGGAAAGGTAGACGTCTGCAAGATTTGGTATGCCATGGATATAGGCAAGGCAATAAACCCCAAGCTCTGCGAGGGGCAGATTGAAGGTGGGGTGGTTCAGGGCGTAGGCTATGCTCTAAGCGAGAACTATTTATGGGATAATAAAGGAAGAATCCTGAACCCGAAATTTACCGACTACAAAATACCCATCTCAGCAAGCATCCCTGAGATACAGTGTCTCTGGGTCGAGCAAGCTAACCCAGGTACCCCCTATGGCGCTAAAGGTGTTGGCGAACCCGTTATTAACCCGGTAGCTCCGGCTATCGCCAATGCAGTTTACAACGCCGTGGGGGTAAGGATTAAGGACCTCCCCATCACACCCGATAAGATACTGAGGGCATTAAGCGAAAAGAACCGGCCGACTGCGGAGAGCAAGGCCACAAGATACGATTTAATTACCTAGAACCGGCGAGTAGTGCCGCATGAGACCGGATAATCAGTCAGAGCGGGAAGGGTGGTTGGCAAGCTATTCCAATCCCCTTCGGTATTATGGAGAGGCGGGCTAGAAGAGATTCAAAACCAGCTCAGCCTCCATATCCTTTTTTTACTGCTTGTGGAAACTCTTAAAACAGATGTCCTGATTATTGGCAGTGAAGGGGCCGGTGCCCGGGCGGTGGTAGAGGCCTGTGACCTGGGAGCCGAGGTTACCCTGGTCACCAAGGGGCGCTTGGGCCGTCATGGAGCCACGGTCATGGGTGCCGCCGACATTGCCGTGGACAGCCGCAGCCTCCGGACGCTGGTGGCCCAGGGCGACGATGACGATAGCCCCCGGGCTTTCCTGGAGGACATGGTCACCGAGGGCAAGTGGCTCAACAATCAACCCCTGGCTAAGATAGTCGTGGAAGAGGTGCCGAAGCGCGCCCAGGAGCTGCTTGACTGGGGATTGAAGTTCGTCGAGGTGCGCCAGATGCCGGGGCACCGCTTCCCCAGAAGCCTGTATACCAGCGGTCTGGAGATGGCTCGCACTCTTGGGCGGCAGGTGCGCCTCCGAAAACCACGGGTGCTGGAGGACACTTATATTTATGACCTACTTACCCGTGGAGGAGAGGTCATCGGTGCTCTGGGGCTGGACCTGCGCCAGGGCAGAGCCATAGCCTTTCTGGCCAAAGCTACCATTCTGGCAACCGGTGGTTGCCACAGCCTCTATACTCACCACACCGGCCCTGAAGGGCTAACCGGCGATGGCCAGGCTATAGCCTACCGGGCCGGGGCTGAGCTGTTGAACATGGAGATGACACAGTTCATTCCCACCACCCCCATTGAGCCATCCATGGCTCGAGGCAGCCTCTTTCCCTTCCTTATCGGCCCCCAGAACGCCCTCCGGATATGGCTGCTCAACAAGTACGGGGAGCGCTTCATGAGCCGCTGGGACCCCCAGCGCATGGAACACTCCACCCGGGACATTCTCTCTCTGGGCATCATGACCGAGATATTGGAGGGGAGAGGTGGCCCCCAGGGCGGGGTATATTACTCCCTCGCCCACCTGCCCCGGAACCTGGTGGCTGACTTTGCCCGCTGGGGTGCCAAACCCTTCCTGAGGCCAAACTGGCATGCTCACGGCTTCGATTTTAGTTCTATGGTGGAAGATATGATGCAGGGCGGGGCCATCGAGGTGGTCCCCGCTGCCCACTTCTTCATGGGCGGTCTTAGGGTCAGCGAACTCTGCGAGACTACGCTCCCGGGTCTATATGCGGCTGGTGAGGTCGTCGGCGGCGTCCATGGGGCCAACCGCCTTTCCGGCACCGCCTTCTCCCAGATGGTGGTGCTGGGCCAGCGTGCTGGACACTTCGCCGCCCGGCGAGCTCTGAGCCTGGCTACCTGGCCTGCCCCGGAGGCAGGGCAGCTAGCATGGCTGGAGGAAAGGCTGCTTCATCCTCTTCGTGTCCGGGGGGAAGTCAACCCCTATGAGGTGAAACGTAAGCTCCAGGAGATGGCCTGGCGTCAAGTAGGAGTCATCCGGGAGGGGTCATCCCTGAAGGCGACTCTGCACGAGTTGGACAGGATAAAGAGGGAAGAACTGGCCCACCTGGCCAGCCGGGCCCGGGAGTCCCGCTATAATCTGGAGTGGCTGGAATGCCTCCAGGTGGAGAACATGCTCCTGGTCCTGGAGCTGATGACCAGAAGCGCCCTTCTCCGTCAGGAAAGCCGGGGGGCCCATTTCAGGAAGGATTTTCCCGAGATGGACAACCGGCACTGGCTCAGCAACACTGTTGCCAGCAGAACGGGTGAGGATATGACTGTGAGCGTGGAGCCGGTGGCTATGCCCTTCGTGAAGTCGGTGACTGAGGGAAAATGAGAAAAAGAAGCATTACTATAAGGGTGCAGCGCTTCGACCCCGCCTCCGAGCCGGAGCCCAGGCTACTGAGCTATAGTATACCCTATTCCCCTGGTATGAGCGTTAGTGATGCCCTCCGCCTGGTCAACGAGCGCACCGGTGACGCCCTGGCCTACCTGGCGTCCTGCCGTCAGGGTATCTGTGGCTGCTGCCTGGTGAAGGTGAATGGGCAACGCCGGCTGGCCTGCTGCACCCCGGTGGAAGATGACCTCACCGTGACGCCGGCCTTCCCCGACCTGGTCATCAAAGACCTGGTTACCAGAAAGGGCACTGTGGAAATCAAAACCGAATAAGAATAGCTGAGACCACGGCACCAAACTTTAGCTCAGTATGTTTGGAAACCTATAGGGAAATCCTCCGTCGTTACCCTTCGGCCAATTCGCATGGGGTCACATATGTCGGTCGGTAAATGGAACAGGATACAGGTTAATTCCAGTTCGTGTTCAACTTGATAAACGCCGGAGCTGGAATGGTACTGCCTAATCGGCGTCTTCTGACCTGACTATTTCCACTATCACCTTGGCGAGGTCGTCGACAACAGCTGAAACAATCTTTTCTCCCGTTTCTTTAGTGGCTAACGTAGGGTCCCCCATTATTCCCTGTGCCTCCACCGGGTCACCCGGGCCTTTGGGTACTTTCACACGGGAGTGATAAAACACTCTGGGAATAACATCACGAACCAGGTTACAACTACCAACCCACTTTTTTGACAAGGCGTAACCTGGAAACCACTTAAGCGCCTTCTCAAGGTGGACATTCTCTGGCTCCAAAACTAAAGCGATTGAGGTCTCCATCTCTTCTGCATGCAAGCCAGCTTCAGACTTGCGTATATGCGGGAGAACATCGAGCCCCATGTCCCACCAGTTAATTGCGAAAAGGCCTATGTTCGGTATTCTCTTGGCTCGGAGCTCGCCGCCCATTTTCCTCAGTGATGCCGCAATAGCTTCGTGATTGGGCACATGCCCATTAAGAACAATGATGTTTTTAAACCCCTGGTTTACCAGACTCCAAATAATATCTCCAATAACACTCATAAAGGTGTTAAAGCTCAGTCCAGTAGTTCCAGGAAACGTTTTACTGAAACCCGTTGAGACCTCGGCATAGCGGACAACGGGGGCTACCAGGATACGAACCTTGTGCTCATCAGAAACTTTTCTAGCCGCTTGCCAGGCTATATATTCGACGATACGAAAGTCGACGTTCAGAGGGAGGTGCGGGCCATGTTGTTCAATAGAACCAACCGGCAGAATGATGGCATTGGGTTCTTTTAATGCTGCAGCAACTTCTGGCCAGCTCATATCTTCAAACTTTATCGTTTTCATTTTCATTATCCTTGTAGAATTGAACTTACCGGTACAGGCAGCTAGCACTCAGGCTGGAAAAATTCTTTTTTACTTTAGCATCGTCTTGGGTAACCACAGGGCTATCTGTGGGAACACCATTGTTAAAACTAACCCAATCACCTGGAGTATGATGAAGGGCCAGACGGCGCGGTAGAGGTCGGTCATTGTTATGTCTGGTGGCGCCACCCCTTTCAGGTAGAACATCCCATAGCCAAAGGGGGGCGAAAGGAAGGCTATCTGCAGGTTGACGTTGAACAGGATTCCAAACCATAGCGGGTCAAAGCCCAGAGCTTTAATGACGGGAATAAAGATGGGCACAGTCAGGAAAACAATACCGATAACATCAAGCACCATTCCCAGCAGGATAAGGATGAGCTGGATTACTATCAGGATACCCCAGCGGCCTAAGGGGAACCCAGATAACAACTCGCCGATAAAATCGGTGCCACCGGCAAGTATGTAAACACCGACAAAGGCATAGGCGCCAAATCCTACCCACATGATAAGGCCCACCGTCCGCAGAGTCCCATATACTGCTTGCTTAAGGTTCTGCCAGGTAAGCCGGCCGCGAACTGCGGCCGATATCATTGCCCCGGCGGCGCCTACCCCGGCTGCCTCCCCTACAGTAGCCAGCCCAAGGTAAATTGAGCCCAGAACCCCAACAATAAGCAAAACTGGCAGGATTAAGGTCCTGACGAGCGCCACTTTATGCCGTAAGGGAACTGCCCGTTCTTCCTTAGATAGCGCTGGACCAAGTTCCGGGTTTAGGTAACTCCTGATGCCTATGTAGATTACATACAGGGCGGCAAGGAGAAAACCCGGGCCGATGCCCCCGAAGAACAACTTGCCTATTGACTCTCCGGCGCTCACACCATAAATGATAAACATTACACTGGGAGGAATCATAATCCCCAGAGCACCGCCGGCCATAACACTCCCAGCGGCTAATCGTTTGTCATATTTGCGCTGGAGCATAGCCGGCAGAGCCACCAGCCCCATTATGGTAATGCCGGCCCCGACTGTTCCCACCATAGCCGCCAGGACGGTGCAGACCAGCACCGCCGCAATCGCCAGCCCACCCCTAACTGGCCCCATCCAGACGTAAACAGCCTCAAAGAGGTCATTGGCGATACCGGAATGTCGCAGCATGTTGGCCATAAAGACAAAGAGGGGGATGGCAATCAGACTGAAGCTGCCCATCAGGTCCCAGGTGCGATAGACAATAAATATGAAAGTGCTGGAACCCTGCAAGACAAAGCCGAAGATTACAGCCAGGCTGAGCGTTGTCCAGGCGAGAGGCACACCTAATGCCAGCAATAAGAAAAAGGAGCCAAACATGAGCAAGGTAAGCAGCTCAATGCTCACGATGACCCCCCTGTTCTGGCTACCCTAAAATTGCGAATGGTTTTAGACAACCCCTGAAGCAACAGGAGGATAGAGCCTAGAGGTATTAGCCCCTTCATCGGCCAGATGGGTGGGGACCAGATTGAACCGGAAGTCTCTGCATTTGCTACCGCCTTGATAGTCCACTCTGCCCCCATCCACGCCAGCAGACCAACACCGATAAAGAATATTGGAGCGGTAATCAGGTCCATGATAGCCCTTGTCCGCGGCGACCAGCGCAGATATAGCACATCCACCTTAACATGAGCGTCAAACAGCTGGGCATAGGCTCCCCCCATCACATAGGTGGCACCACTCAAGTATATGGTCAACTCAAGGCCCCAGATGGTAGGCGCCCTGAAGGCATATCTCATCACTACCTCGTAGATAACTACCAGGGTCGCCACCACCACCAGGAAGGAGAAAATCTTTCCTGACCATTCACTCAGGCTGTCAATAATAGACAAAAAGGATTTCACCCTAGGATACAACCCCCTTTTTCATTATCAAGGCTACATTATAGAGTACATTAAGCTTTTCAGATTCAAAACTTGGGTTTCACAAACAATGGTCTGGGGGGCAAACCTGAACTCTGCCCCCCAGACTGTAACTAAAGTCGTCTATACCGCCTACTTTATCTTCCCGGTAATTTTCAGGTAATCAAACACTGACGAGATTACCTCGTTAGAGAGCGGACTCTGCGACTTCCACTCTTCAGCAATCTCTATACCCATCTGCCTGGCCGTCTCAAAATCAGCCCGCGACAACTGAGTGTGCTCCAGCCCGTAGGCCTTCATCTTCTCCAAATACTCATAATCGCTGGCGGCTGAATCGAAATCAAGATACTGGTCTAATATCCTTGCCGCCGCATAGAAGGCAGCCTTAAGGTCATCAGGCAACGTATTCCAGGCATCCATATTTACCGATATATCACTCTGAGCGGTTGGAGAATGAATTGACGGCCAAAGGACATAATCGGTAACCTCGTGGAGACCGATCTGCCAATTATCGGTCAGGGTGATAAACTCAGCGGCGTCAATAAGCCCGGTTTGTAGTCCTGGATAAATATCGGGGCCAGCCATGGCTATGGGCACGGCTCCCAGCCTTTCAAAGAGGTTATGAGTCAGACCGGGTGTGGTTCTGAGTTTCAACCCCTTGAAGTCGGCGAGTGTCCTGAGCGGCTTCTTGGACATGAATGGCTCGGGGTGAGTAACGGCAGCTCCAACGTAGTGAATATTGTATTTGGCCAAAGCACTCGCGTATATCTCATTCCCGCCGAACCCGTTAAGCCAGATGCGCACTTCCCGCGGCTCATCCCAGAGACCAGGTAAATTAAAGATAGCGGCAAAGCCGGGGTCAATACCGGCGGAAAAGGCGGGAGCGTGAACGTTTACCTCGTAAACCCCTGCCTGTAGTGCCTCCAGCATTTCCGTGTAGCCTACTATCGCCTTTGCCGGAAATAGAGTAAGATCAAGCCTACCGTTGGTCATCTCCTTGAGAAGGTCAAATGCCCTTTGTTGCGAGTCAAAGGTCACCGCTCCGGTCATTGCCCAGGTTTGGACCCGCCACTTAAATACCTCCTGTGCTGGTGCTGGCGTTGGGGTTGGTGCTGGAGCTGGTGCGGGTGATGGAGCCGGCGCTGGGGCTGGTGCTGGAGCCGGTGCTGGAGCCGGTGCTGGTTGAGCACAGCCTGCCAGGGATAATGCCACCAGGGTCACGATTAGACTGACAGCACCTACTATGGTTAATAATCTGTGCCTTTTCATTTTTTTCCCTCCTCATAAATTACTGTCCGCTGAATCAGGTCTATTATTACATTATTTTCACCTCCTTGAACGAGCTTTCCCATTTCAGTGACCGCCTCTTTGCCAATTTCTGCCGTCTTTATCATATGTGGCAAGGAAAAGCCCCCTTATTTAGAACAGGGCGCCTACCTTTTAAGGCCAACCATATACGCTTTTCCACTAACCTCTATGGTGTTAACACCGCTGGCTGTAATTTCTTCCGTTTGGTTTGGCATAGCTTTCCGCTGCAACAATTAATTTCCGGATTTTTGCAAAGGGGCCTCTTGTATAGGCGAATCCATTCTTATATGACACTTGGCAAAATACACTAAATCCAACCAAATGTCAATAGCCGAACCAGAAGAACTGCTAAATCAAGCACGATGGCTTGTAGCCCCGAACGTCAGCGCAAAATAAGCCACCCCATCTCAGACTATACTCCTAGTACTATCTACTTACTTAAATTAGTCCATTTGGGTGATTGTATAGATAAGTAAGATAACCTACGATTATGAGAGTTGAGTTTAAGGTAGTTTAAGAGAGGAAGCATGATATGGCAGGTAATAAGCACATTTACCCCATGTTGACGGTAAGCGATGCCGCTCGCCTTCTCAATGTACATGTCAATACGGTAAGACGGTGGAATAACCAGGGGATACTGAAGGCATATCGTATTGGCTCCCGGAATGACCGGAGATTTCGTGAGGAGGATATTGCCAGTTTTCTCTTACGGGAATCAAAGATAGTCAGAAAAATGGAAGGGGGATAGTTTGGTGGATAAAATAACGGTGCTGATAATTGACGAGCAAACGTTTTTCAGGACTGGTCTGCGCCAGGCACTATCTGAACAGCCTGACTTCAGGATATTGGATTGTGACCCGGCTCAGGACCCGTTGGGAATAATTGAAGCCAATCTCCCTGACGTTGTCCTGCTGGGCTCTGACCTGGCGGCCATTAGTGGTCTTGAACTGGGCAAAAAAATTGCCCAGTGCTACCCAAATACTAAAGTAATAATGCTGAGCCCTAACCCTAACGATGAGGAACTTTTTGAGGTCATCAAAAGCGCAGCCGTAGCTTGCTTGAATAAGAACACCGCTGCTGAAGAGCTGGGTAGCACCATAAGGCGTGCCTATCGTGGTGAATACCCCATAAATGACAGTCTTGTAGCCAGACCGGTGATAGCTCGGCATGTATTAAAGCAATTTCAAGACATAGCATCAATGGGGAAAGCTATGGAGCGCATAGCCGCCCCCATCACCCATCGGGAAACACAGATTCTGAACCATGTTGCCAACGGCAACACCAACAAGGAAATCGCCCATCTCCTGGGGATTAGTGAGCAAACGATTAAGAGCCACGTTAGTGCTGTCCTCCGCAAGATAAATGCCAATGACAGAGCCCACGCTGTTGCCCTTGCCATGCGCAACGGCTGGATTTCAGTGGAAAGAAAGCATGAAAGCCTGGTGGCAGTATGACGAGAGCAGTGAGACAAAGTTTCCACATTTCATAGCCTGTCCTTCACGCTTTTACGGAGAAAGACATGGTGCCACTACTCCCTTTGGTGCGCATCTCCTTGATTCTGGAAATATACCTGATGCCCGGAATTAAGAGGAGCCGTATTCCGAATTCACAACCACATTCTGCACAGACCGATTCGCCCAAAATTTTACCTTTCCCTTCCTTCGTTCCCCGAAGGTAACGCTCTCGCACTGCCTGTACATATTCGCATATGCTGCCCCGTGTCATGTTGACCTCCTTTTGGGTAACACCTTTATTGAGGCAACGATACCACTTTCGGTAACCATAATTATGACGCAATTCGCCTTCTTGACAAGGCAACTTATTCTAGTATAATTGAGTTATCATTCGGGCCCGAGTATTACTGCTGACCCTTGCTTAGCAGAGCGTATGGCGGGAAATCTTTCTACCAATATCCGGACGAATTTTATACTCGGTGTATATTGAGAACACACTTATTTGCCAAAATCTTGGATTAAGATTATTCGGAGAGGAGAGTAAATGTTCACATCGAAGACAGAATATTTTATGCCTAAAACTATAGAGGAGGCTCGCTCCCTGGTGTTGAAGTACAAAGGGGAAGCCAAAATTATTGCCGGTGGCACGGATATAGTGGTTCAAATGAAACACAAAGCAGTGTTACCCAAGCACATTATCAATATCAGGGGCATTTCTGGTCAGGACTATATCATCCGCGATGAGAAGGAGGGTCTAAGAATCGGAGCCCTGGCTACCATGCGTTCCATAGAGGTTTCCCCCATGGTACGGGAGAAGTTTAATATCTTAGCTCGAGCGGCTAGCATGTTGGGAACATGGCAGGTTCGAAATCGAGCTACTATCGCTGGCAATTTGTGCAATGCGGCACCATCGGCTGAGACCGCCCCCCCTCTGATAGTATTGGGAGCGAAAGCAAAGATAATGGGAGCCGATGGAGAAAGGACCGTTCCTATTGAGAACTTTTTCATTGGTCCAGGGCAGACTATTCTCAAGCCAGGTGAGATACTTACTGAAATCCAGGTGCCAAATCTATTACCTCGAAGCGGTGGGATATATATCAAGCACACTCTAAGAAAAGCTTTGGATCTGGCAATTGTTGGAGTGGCGGCTCTGGTTACCATGGATGGGGATATCCTGAGTGATGTGAAGATAGCTCTTGGGGCAGTAGCTCCAACCCCGGTAAGAGCGACGAGAGCCGAGGATGTCCTCAGAGGTAATAAGATAAATGATGACCTTCTGCAAAAGGCGGCGCAAACTGCGTTTAATCAGTGCAGCCCCATAGATGATGTTCGCAGCTCTGCTGAGTATAGGTGTAAAATGATACAGGTTCTGGTGCCAAGAGCCATCAAGCAGGCAGTAGAACAAGTTGAAATGGGGTAGTATTAATTTCACCGGGAGGTTTTAAAGTGTTAAGTGAACCGATACCGACTCTTCTGATGGTGAATGGCGAAAAACACGAGCTCAGGGTGGGACCGACAGAGACTTTAGCTGATGTCCTGAGAGAGAAGCTAGGACTAACTGGGACCAAGATTATGTGCAATGAAGGCGAGTGCGGGTCGTGCACTATCCTCATGGATGATAAACCAGTGCTCTCCTGCCTGATATTGGCGGTAGAGTGCGCGGGTAAGGACATACTGACCATAGAGGGTCTGGCAGACCCGGTAACCGGTGAACTTCACCCTATCCAAAAGACCTTCGTTGAGCGCAGTGGCATGCAGTGCGGTGTCTGCACTGCGGGAGTGGTGCTTACCGCCAAGGCCTTGCTTGATGAGAACCACAACCCCACTGAGGATGAGGTAAGGGAAGCCATTGCCGGAAACCTTTGCCGCTGTGGTAACTATAAGAGGATAACTGAATGCGTATTAGCTGCTGCTGAGATGATGCAAGGAGGATTAAATGTCTGAAGAGCTTTCAGTATTAGGTAAGAGATTACCCCGCAAGGATGCTTTGGCAAAGGTTAAGGGAGAAGTAAAATTCGTAGCCGATATGCAGCTACCCGGGATGTTGGAGGTAAAATTCTTAAGAAGCCCTCATGCCCATGCCAGGATTACCAGGATAGACACCAGCCAGGCAGAGGCATTACCCGGGGTAAGAGCGGTGCTTACCCATAAGGATGTCCCCAAGATTCACTCGAGAAGCAAGTTTGAGTATCTCCTTGATGAGACCGTGCACTATCCCGGGGAGGAAGTGGCGGCAGTAGCCGCCATAACCAAAGAGGTAGCCGAGGAAGCACTGAGGCTGATAGAGGTGGAATATGAAGTGCTGCCGGCAGTCTTTGATACTGAAGAGGCCATGAAACCTGGTGCTCCACTGGTATACCCTGAATATGGGACTAATCTGTTTCACGGCAGTACGGGTCAACCAGTGCCGCGATGCAAACCTGACGGTTGGGCGACCATAGAGGTTGGTGATGTGGATAGGGGCTTTGCCGAAGCCGATTACATAATTGAAGGCAACTATGAGACACCATTACAATACCATTGTTCGCCAATGCCCCGCTCAGTGGTATGCCTGTGGACTGGCGATGAACTAACCTGTTGGGCTGATACCCAGGTAATAATGCGCGTATATCAAGACTTAGCGGTGTGCCTGGGGATACCGCAGTCCAGTGTCAGGCTTATTTGCACCTACTGCGTTGGCGGTTATGGTGGCAAGGAACCAGAGAAGATAGCCGTCCTTACGGCATTATTGGCCAAGAGGACAGGTAAGCCGGTAAAAACAGTCTTTACCAGGGAAGAGGATTTTGTGGCTACCCGGCTCCGCCCTGATTACAAGGGCTATGAGAAGATAGGGGTGAAAAAGGATGGAACCATCACCACTATATACAGCCGGTTAATAGCAAATTTTGGCCGGGATAACGGTCGTGCCTTTATGAACCCCCTGACCGGGGCTTTAAATACCTGTACCCTACTCTATGGGTGGCAAAACTCCAGGGTTGATGTATGCGCCGTAATGACCAATATCGTGGACTGTCTCGGCATGAACGCTTTTGGCGACGCCGAAGCTGGTTTTATAATTGACCGACTAATAGACGAAGCCGCCGAGAAAATCGAAATGAACCCAGTGGAGTTCAGGCTGAAGAACTGCACTAGGTATGGCTATAAAGCTCAGAAGGTGGGTAACATCGTAAAAACACGTGATAAAGATAATATAGAGTGGGGGGTAATGGGGCCTGATATTGACAGTTTTCAGGAATGTATACGGAAGGTAACCGAGAAAGCCCGGTGGCAGGAGAAATGGAAGGGGTGGAAGACCCCGGTGACAGTCAGTGGCGCACACAGAAGAGGCATAGGTATAGCCATTGGCATACACCATACCTTGTATACTCCATACTCTGCCATTGTGAAAATGCATCATGACGGCACAGCTAATGTATTATCGATGGGTGCCGAGATTGGGCAGGGTTTTGGAACCGCTGTAACTCAGGCCGTAGCCGAAACACTTGGACTGCGCTATGAAGATGTCAGTACAGTGCTCGCCGATTCATCAGTAACACCGCTTGGCGTTGGCAACTTTGCTAGCATGGGTGTAACCAGTGGCGTAACTGCCGCCTGGCATGCTGCTTTGGATGTAAGGCGAAAACTCTTTGACATAGCCGCCCGGATATTGGAGGTAAAGCCAGGTGAGTTGGAGGCAAAAGACCGCAGGATATACGTTAAAGAACGCCCCGAGGCAGGCATGCCGATTGCCGATGCATGCGTGATTGGCTTTCAGATTATAGGTAGTGCTGTTAACCCGCCTCAGGAATCAATAAGAGACGAGAAAACAGGTAAGGTTATATATCCCTTTGCGGTTGCTGCCACCGTTGCCGAGGTGGAGGTGGACACTGAGACCGGGGAGCTAAATGTACTGAATCTAACCTCCGCCCACGACTGTGGCCGAGCCATAAACCCCCAACTTGTAGAAAATCAGATTGATATGTCAGTTACACTGGTTAATGGCTGGGTCAGGTCTGAGGAATTTATCATTGATAAGAGCACCGGGGTAGTGCTTAACCCCAACCTGCTGGATTATAAAATTATGACCATCCTTGACATGCCCAAGATGGAAGACATGCAGGAAATAATCGTTGAGTTCCCGTGTGCCTGGGCGCCCTTTGGCGCCAAAGGGATGAGTGAAACAGGAACGGTCAGTGGTGCCCCAGCCTTAGCCAACGCTGTCTACAATGCCATAGGGGTGAGGATTAGAGGGGACCACCTGACCCCGGACATAATTCTTAAGGCACTAGGAAAGTAACTTAGGAGGCGATTAAATTGACAAACCTGGAAATTCTGGATGCCAAGACGGTTGATAAGGCTCTGTCCCTGCTTAGCAAACAGCGGAAGGAGCAGAAATACATTGAACACTTCAATGCTAAGACGATTGATGATGCGGTGTTCCTATTGGGCTGGGATAATGAAGAGGCGAAGATTATAGCCGGCGGTGTTGACCTGGTTGGTCTAATGAAGAACAAGGTGAGAACACCCAAGGTTCTGGTGAACATAAAGACTCTATCAGATCTGACCTACATTACTGAGGATGCCGAGGGCTTAAAAATCGGCGCCCTGACTACTATTAAAGACATTTTGACCTCGATGATAATCAGGGACAAATACCGCCTACTGGTAGAAGCCGCCCAATCGGTGGCGTCACCACTGGTCAGAAATATGGCGACCATAGGTGGCAACCTGTGTCAGGATGTTAGGTGCTGGTACTACCGCCGCTCTCCGGCTACCGGGCTCTCCTTCTTCTGCCACAGGAAGGGCGGCGAGCACTGCTTCGCAGTTAATGGGGAGAATCAATACCACGCCATCATCGCTGGTAACCAGTGCCATGCCGTTTGTCCATCAGATATGGCTACAGCCTTATCGGCCTTGGGGGCAAGGGTGAAGATAGCCAGCCCAACTGGTGACAAGACGGTTACACTGGAAGAATTCTATACACCCCTCGGCAATATCCTCAGGCCTGACGAGGTCATCACCGAGATTCAGGTTCCAACTGCCAAGTCTGGCACCAAACAGCGATACCTGAAGTTCAGGCTGAGGAAGACGATAGACTTTGCTATCTCAAGTGTAGCATCAGTGATAACTACTGAAGCCGGCGTTGTCAGCCAAGCCAGGATTGTGCTGGGAGGTGTATCACCGACTCCATATCGAGCCATCAGCGCTGAGGAGACCCTGAAAGGGAAAGTGATAACAGAAAGTATCGCTAAAACATCAGCCGAGGCGGCTTTGAGCGAGGCAGTTCCCCTAAGCCAGAACACCTACAAGGTGCCAATCACTGAGTCCCTGGTGAGGAGAGCTATACTAGCTTGAATCAGTTAAAGAGGATAGCCTTAGGAGGAGAGTAAAATAGCTCAATAGTTTTTAGTAATTGGGAAACGCCCACCACGTGCTGATGCTCTGGGAAAGGTCAAGGGAGAGGCAAAATTTATACCAGATGTCCAGTTACCGGGGATGCTACACACAAATCTCAGGGTGAACCGCAAATATTGAATTCTCTGCAAAAGTATGCTGTAGATTCCTTGACATTAGAACTTAATACGTTTCTGAAAAAGAAGAATATCATTACGAAAGTCTTGGAAGAACATGGACAGGAACAGGTATTCGCTGATGAACTGAAGAAGTTGCCGGAGTTAAGATAAAGTCAACAGGCATGTTTTACAGCCCGGAAAGTTCTTTCGTGTCCTTGTTCAGTCCCGACCTGAGAGTAGATATCCTCTAACTTGGAGCGTCTAGACGATGCCCCAATCCCGATAACCCTGCTGAATAAGGGTCAAATATTCCCTGCCCGGTGTTGTTTCCTCAACTTGCCCGGACTTGACATAGGTTATGGCTTCAACAGGCTCGTTGGCGTCACTAAACACGATGACATTGAGCCTGTTATAGCCGCTTTCGTAGCTATCCAGTCGCCGTAAGCACTGCTCCGAAACTTCATAAATAGCACCGGTAACCTTTTCCCCGGTAAATCGCCTGATGCTGGCGACTCCGCCTCGCCACTGCCTCGCCCAGCCAACAAACACCAGCTTGTAGTTGGGCAGTACAGCGACGAGCCTGGGCTTGCTGCCCGGGCAGCGTTCCAGCATTTGCTTCTTATTAAGGTTTGAACCATAGGCAAAGTAATACATTGTGCTACTTCCCAGCCTGGAATTCAAATATTTTTCCCCGGTTACCGTCTGATGTCTAAACTAAGACTATTTACTTCAGTTACTCCCTTGAGTGGAGAGACCATGCCCTTAACGGTGTTGCCAACGATTTTGTTGACGAAAGGCTTAATTGAAACTGGAGCGTTATTTACGCTAATATGGACAACGTCCCCCTTAATAGTCAGGGCAACGCTCTTCACGTCGCCGATTCCCTCAAGCGCCTCGAGCATGCCCCGCATGACGTGGTCGATAAACCCCAGGACAAAATAGTCGAGTTCGATAGGTTTGTCATTAACCGAAAGGCTTACCTGTCTTGTCATCTTTACGGCCCCCTTCTTCCCTGATGCGGATAAACTGAACCGGCCCCAACCTTATGATAACCCGTCACTGGCAAACACGCAATCTTTGGGGGGATTGTTAGTAACCCTATCCCCTTCATGCCAAGAATCCATCTCCCTATTTTGGGGAAGGAGAGGATTTATATAGAGGGGCTTGGCCCCTCTCGCACCCGTGACCATTGCTTTATAACAGAGGCTTCGCCAATCTGTCTCTACCAAAGGAGAAGGGGGAACCTTGATATTTGAGAGGCGAAACCCTTATATCTCCCCCAAACCCTGGGAACAAAGAAGCTTTAAGAGAAGCAAAGCCTCTCACTTACGTACCAACCCCCCCCCATGATAGGAATATATATCCACATCATGAAGTAAAGGGCAAAGAAGAGTCAAAAAGAGGCAAAGTTTATCCTACATAATCAATTCCCTCTCCTTTGAAGGGTCATAAGACAAGAGAGTTAAAGAGAGGCGAAGCCTCTCTTCTAGTATTCTTCCCCCTCCCTTACCAAGGGAGGGGGATACAGGGGGAGGGTTGTCAAATAAATATTAAGGGGATGAGGTTAATGAACAACTTTAATCCTTGGAGGTTGAGGAAGCTTGAGTCCTTTAATTGTTTCCCAAAAGCCACTATAATGGCTGAGGAAAGTCGGAATGGGTAGTACGAACGCATACATTGGAACATTATACTTCACATTGGATAATGGCAAAAAACTAGAGGAGATTATTAGTTGGCCAAGCGGCGGGTTGACACCTTAATGGTAGAGAAGGGACTGGCCGAGAGCCGGGCCAAGGCGCAGGCGTTGGTTATGGCCGGGGAGGTGACGGTAGCCGGGAAAGTTGCCATCAAGCCGGGGACTCTCGTGCCTGAGGAAGCGGCAATTACGGTACGTGAGCCGCCTCCTTTTGTTAGCCGTGGTGGCACTAAACTTGATTATGCCCTTGACCAATTCCATCTTGATGTCTCCGCCAAAGTGGCGGCTGATATCGGGGCGTCAACCGGTGGCTTTACTGATTGCCTGCTCAAACGAGGGGCAAGCCGGGTCTACGCAATTGATGTTGGCTATGGTCAGCTGGACTACCGCCTGAGGCAGGAGCCACGGGTGGTGGTTATGGAGAGAGTGAATGCCCGCTACCCAATCTCTTTGCCGGAGAAGGTGGAGCTGGCAACCATAGACGTGTCCTTTATCTCAGCGGTGAAGGTGATACCCTCCGCCGCTAGGCTGCTGAAAGACAGTGGTTATCTACTGGTACTCATCAAACCCCAGTTTGAGGCTAAACGGCCGGAGGTAGGCAGGGGGGGCGTAATCAAAGAGCCTGTAGTCCACGCCCGGGTTCTGGGGCGGTTCATCACCTGGCTCACTGAGCACCGCTTCCGGCTGAAAGGACTGGTGGCATCGCCTATCTTGGGTGCCTCCGGAAATAGGGAATTTTGGGTGCTGCTAAAAAGTTAGAAATGCTCAGGAAAAGCGTTGTCCTCGACGTAGATGGCATAAAGATTTCAGGTCAGCTTTACCTGCCCCAAGGCGACCATGCCCCATACCCCGCAGTTTGTATCTGTCACGGTATACCTGCCAAGAAGCCTGAGCCTGATGACAAAGGCTATCCCGCACTCGCCGAAAAATTTTGCCACCAGGGATTTGCCGTGCTGATTTTTAACTTTAGAGGAACCGGGGTTAGCGGTGGAAACCTTGATATCCTGGGCTGGACCAGAGACCTGAAATCGGGTATCGACTATTTATTTGGCCTGCCCGAGGTGAACCGGTCTCACCTATCGGTGCTTGGCTTCAGCGGCGGCGCAACGGTCTCGATATATGTGGCATCTAAGGACAGACGGATATCATGTGTTACCGTCTGTGCCTGCCCAGCTGAGTTTAACTTCCTTACTGAAGTTGATAACCCGCAGTCCATCGTTGACCACTTTCGCAACATAGGTGCCATCAGGGACAGGAATTTCCCTCGTTCCGTTGAAGAGTGGCTTAATGGCTTCCGGCTGGTCAGCCCGCTCAGACATATCGCCGGAATTGCTCCCAGACCTTTGCTGCTCGTGCATGGCAACCGGGATGAGACGGTGCAGGTGAGTCATGCCTACAAGCTATATGACAGGGCAGGGGAGCCCAAGCACATAATCATCGTTGATGGCGCCGGACACAGGTTGCGGCAGGATGACCGGGCAATGGCCATTGTTGCTGACTGGCTGAAATCCCAGTGCCGTAATTAGTTAGCGGGAACTATAAATTGACCTATAGGTAGCAAACACGCTATAATTCTATGGTAGGGCTAGTTGTCGTAAATTGAGAGGCAGTTAATCTTGCACGAATGTTGCGGCGTTTTCGGTGTTTATGCCCCTGACGAGGATGTGGCTCGACTTACCTTTTTTGCTCTATTTGCTCTCCAGCACCGCGGTCAGGAGAGTGCTGGAATTGCCACCGCCGATGGCAGGAGAATTCAGCTTTATGCTGAGATGGGGCTGGTGTCCCAGGTATTTGACGAAGATTCTCTGAGCCGTCTTAGCGGGCATATTGCCATCGGTCATAGCCGTTACTCCACTACCGGCTCCAGCCGGACGTGCAATGCTCAGCCCCTGGTAGTGGGCGCAAGGTCAAATTCTATTGCCATTGCCCATAATGGAAATATTATCAATGCCAAGCACCTGTATGAAGAACTCTCCGACCAGGGTTATGTGTTCCGCACTTCCACAGATACCGAGGTCATCGCCAATCTTATCCTCTCCTCTCCAGAGAAAAACTGGGTAGACCGGATAAGATACGCAATGCATCGCCTCCAGGGTGCATATTCTCTGGCAGTTATGACCAATAACCGCTTGTTTGCAGTTCGGGACCCCTTTGGTGTACGTCCGCTATGCCTGGGGTCTCTCAATGGTGGCTGGGTTATAGCCTCAGAGAGTTGTGCCCTCGACCATATTGGGGCCAGCCTGGTCAGGGAGATTGAACCGGGCGAGATAGTTTCTATTACTGAGAATGGTGTCGATTTCCACCGCGAAGAAACAGGTAGAAGAGGGCTCTGCATCTTTGAGTACATCTACTTCGCCCGTCCTGACAGCGTGATTAATGGCCGGCTGCTTTATTCAGCACGGATGGCTATGGGAGAGGAACTGGCTGAGGAGCACCCGGTAGATGCTGATCTGGTTATGGGTGTGCCCGATTCAGCTACCGCCGCTGGCATTGGCTACGCCCATAGGTCAGGTATACCTCTGGGAGAAGGTCTGCTTAAAAACCGCTATGTAGGGCGCACCTTTATCGAACCTGACCAGCGAATCAGGGACCTCGGAGTTAAACTTAAGTTTAATCCCATGCCCGGGATGCTGGAAGGCAAACGGTTGGTGGTGGTTGATGATAGTATTGTCCGTGGTACCACCACCCCCAAAGTAGTAAAACTGCTGAAAAAGGCAGGAGCCAGAGAGGTGCATATGCGCATTTGCGCTCCCCCTATCCGCTATCCGTGCTTCTTTGGCGTAGATATGGCTACCCGCTGGGAGCTAATCGCCGCTCAAAAAACTATACCTGAGGTAAAGGAATTTATTGGCGCTGACTCATTGGGCTATCTGAGCATCGATGGGCTGATCAAAGCTGTGGCATTGCCCAAGGACTTATTTTGCATGGCTTGCTTCACCGGTGATTATCCTATACCAGTACAGCTTGAGATGGATAAGCTGGCACTGGAGACCACGTCCCGCTAGGACTCCGTGGCATAAAGCAGCGGTAAGCCGAAAACACGCATTCATTCATAATCCTCGACACCCGTCCGTGCTGTCAATGCCCCAGTCATTAGTATACGGAGCGGCTACCCATTGATGCTATCCCCAATGAGATTGTCTAGCAAATCTCCCTAATCACTGTTTACAACGCCGCAATAAGTGATACAATATAGAGTAAAGTAGTTGTAATGGAGGTGCTGCTTATGAGCATCGAGTGGTTTCGTGACCTGGTCATTGCCATTTCAGGGCTGGTGCTTATCGGGGTACTCATTTTGTTTGCCGTGATTTTGTATTCACTGTATCGGCGGGTACGAGCTATACTGGACTCAGTAAAGGCTACTTCAAGAACCATACAGGATATTTCTGACTATGCGGGAGGCGGAGTGGCCAAACCGTTAATTCAGGTGGTAGCTATCATTCAGGGTATACGTCAAGGGGTTGACACCTTCAGTAAATTATTTAAGAAAAAGAAAGGAGGAGGAAATGGCTGATAAAGACTGCGGTCCTGGATGCGCTGGTGGGTTCATCGTTGGCGCCATTATTGGTTTAGCTATTGGGATTCTCTATGCGCCGCGACCCGGGCAAGAAACCAGGAAGATGCTGAAAGTAAAGGCAGAAGAAGCGCGGGAGAGGGCAACCGAGGTTGCCGAGAAGGTAAAGGAGACCGCCGCCGAGGCGAAGGAAAAGGGACAAGCCAAGATAGAGGAGGTAAGGCACAAGCCAAAATAAAGGAAGTAAACCCTGGCCGTATGATAAATTCAGCAATCAGACTCGTTTAGATAGCCTTTAAACAGGTAATTTACCCCACTCGGCAAAAAGAGCCGAAGGTTAGTCTAGGTTAGATGGGGGCGAGCGAGGTTAAATTTGAGCACAGCTAGACATGTACTTGGCAGACACCGGCGCCTGTTTATCTTTGCCATAGTTATTATTATCGTCTTTGGGATTCTCTATGCGCTGAGAAGTGCCATATTCCCCTTTTTTTCTGGCTTGGTGCTTGCCTACCTTTTATTACCAGCCATTTCCTGGATTGAGAAGAAGCTCCCCCGCCAGGACAAATGGCAGCAAGCTAAACGAGTATCCATAATAATACTAATCTATATCATAACCCTGGGACTGGTTGCCCTTTTGTCTTTCTATGTCGTTACCACTGTGGTCAATGCCTTTGCTGTTATATTAAACAATGCCCCCCAGTACATCGCCCGGGGTCTATATCAATTACAGCAATGGGCTGAAATCATCCGCCAGCAGTTTCCTCCCGAAGTACAGTACCAGATAAATGAATTTCTGATGGATGCCGGGGCAACCGTGGGCAATGCGGCGCGAGATACCTTTATGAGAGGTATTTCATTTATACCCAGCACTTTTAGCCTGATATTTGGTTTTCTTGCCTTACCCATGTTTCTCTTCTATATCCTTAAGGATTCGGAAAAGTTAAGCAAGAGCTTTTATTCAGCGCTATCACCATGGGCGGCGAAACATACCAGAAATATTGTCTTAATTATTGAGGGAGTACTTGGTCGATATGTCCGAGCTCAGTTATTGCTCGGGTTTATCGTGGCTTACCTAACTTTTATCGGGCTGCTCATTTTACGGATAGAGTTTGCCGCGGTGTTAGCTGTCTTCGCCGGGTTCACCGAGCTTATTCCCACTTTAGGACCCTGGATTGGCGGTGCCGTCGCCGTGATAGTTACCCTGGCCCTAGTTCCGGAAAAGGCTATCTGGGTAGCTGTGCTCTTTTTGGTTGTTCAACTGCTGGAAAATAATCTACTCGTCCCCAGAATCCAGGGTGGTTACCTGCGGATACACCCCGCAGTCGCTTTGTTTTTGCTCGTCTTGGGAGCTTATCTTGCCGGCTTCTGGGGACTGCTACTGGCCGTCCCTTTGACCGCCACCATCGTAGAAATCTACAAATATGTTCATCACGAAATGCAGACGGAGGATGGTGAGCCACCCCCTCGTGATGAATCCTCTACCGGAGTCGTGTAAAGTTTTCCCAAAGATGATGCTCAGGACAACATTTTGTGCCTCCCCTTCTCCCAGAGAAGGGGAGGCTGACAATAACGGATATCCGTCCAACCGGGATCTCTGGTCAACACCGTGCCCTCAGTAAACAAGCTCTAATTTGCAGTTGAAGTGACGTTTTGGTAACCTTGGAATGACAGAATTATTTACCGGAGGCGGGACAGATTAAGGAAACCTATGCTAAAGCTGGCGTCGGCATCGACACTGCGGCCAGGGCTAAAGAGCTAATCGCCAGGCAGGCCCGTTCTACCCTGCGCCCCGAGGTCCTGAGTGGTATAGGGTTCTTTGGCGGGCTCTTTGAATTCAAAGGGTATCGCCGTCCGGTACTGGTGTCCAGCGTCGATGGGGTGGGCACCAAGCTGAAGATTGCCTCGGCTCTGGCCAAGCATAACACCATTGGCATCGACCTGGTTAACCACTGCGTTAATGACATACTTACCAGCGGCGCTGAGCCACTCTTCTTTCTGGACTACGTGGCTATGGGCAAGCTGGTGCCGGAGCAGGTGGAGGCTATTGCCCAGGGGCTGGCTCAAGCCTGCCGGGAGGTTGGCTGCGCCCTTATAGGTGGGGAAACGGCGGAGACGCCCGGCCTATATACCGGGGAGGACTATGACCTGGTTGGTTTCATCATCGGGGTGGTGGAGAAAGAGAAGATTATTATGGGGAAGACAATCACGGCTGGTGACGCCATTGTCGGCTTACCCTCCAGCGGCTTACATACCAACGGCTATTCTCTGGTGCGCAAGCTCTTTGGCGAATCCCGCTCCGTATTAGATACCTTTTACCCCGATTTAGGCCGGACGCTGGGCGAGGAGATGCTGGAGCCGCACCGGTGCTACTACCACCAGTTGAAACCGCTACTGCCGCTTATAAAAGGAATGGCGCACATCACCGGTGGCGGACTGATTGAGAATGTGCCCAGGGTTCTGCCCCGGGGTGCAGCCGCCCAATTTCACGGTCAGGCATGGACAATTCCCCCCATCTTCCAGCTTATCCAGCAGCGGGGCAAAGTTGACCAGGATGAGATGTACCGGGTCTTTAACATGGGTGTCGGTATGGTAGTCATTTGCTCGCCAGAGAACACTGACCGAATCACCCAAGCCCTGCCTGAGGCCAAGGTTATCGGCGAGGTGGTAAAGCAGAAG